>Ga0209011_1000327_pt1 | contig 18871 bp, 15 predicted proteins | sample BlaSpr_A8_OM1_M3_FD_187986 | JGI IMG/M metagenome (GOLD analysis project Ga0209011, IMG submission 187986) | Forest soil microbial communities from Thunder Bay, Ontario, Canada - Black Spruce, Ontario site 2_A8_OM1_M3 (SPAdes) (version 2) | ecosystem: Environmental > Terrestrial > Soil > Boreal... | reverse complement strand
CGTAAAGAGGAATCGTAAGGAAATGAATGACGAGGGCCATATATCTTTGCCGGCTCTCCAGTCGGACCTGAGCCAGCAGCCGCAGGTCCAAATCCATGGCGGCCGGTCCGCAGCGCGACGGGCGATGGCGGCCGGAAGAGAGGGGTTAAACATCGTCAACCGCTACCGGATTCTGATCGTCGACGACGATGCCATGGCGCGCGAGATCCTCAAGCGGATCCTCGAGCACGCGGGCTACGAGGTCATGACCGCCGGAAGCGGCCCCGAAGCGCTGCGCAAACTCCACGAAGGCATCCCCCACCTGGTCGTCGTCGACCTGATGATGCCCGAGATGGATGGCTTCGAACTCTGCCGCCGCATCAAGAGCCACCTCGACGTCCCGATCGTCATCCTCAGCGCCGTTGCGGCGATCGAGAGCAAGGTCGAGGGCCTGCAGATGTACGCCGAGGACTACATCGTCAAGCCGTTTGAAAAAGAAGAGCTGGTGGCCCGGGTGCAGCGCGTCCTGCGCCGCTACGGTGAATCCGCCGGCGTGGAGCAGCCTGAAGTCGTCATCGACCAGGAGCTCCAGATCAACTTCGTGCAGCATTGGGCGCGCGTCAAGGGTCAGCAGGTGACCCTGACGCCGACCGAGTCGAAGCTGCTCTTCCTCCTGGTCCGGAATGCCGGACGGGTCGTCACCAACGAGACGCTACTGGCAAAGGCCTGGGCGGGCGACGAGGAAGCCTACGAGGAAGGGCTGCGGGTGCACATCTCGCGGCTGCGCAGCAAGATCGAGTCCAATCCCAGCAAGCCGGTCTACATCCAGACCAAGCGCGGTGTCGGTTACAAGTTCAGTGCCAAGGTCAACTACCCCGCCGGGCAAGAACCGATGGCGCTGGCAGGATAAGCATGCGCACCCTGGCTCTCGGCCTGCTGGTCTTCGTCTTCTCCTTCCCGCTCTGGCTCCACTGACGAACTAACCCCGCAGGCCGGATCCCAGACCACCCTATACTCGCCCGGTGCCCGGCGTCGAGGTGACCCACTCGAGCGATGGCGCTCTCGGGTATGTGGCTGCTGTTGCCGATGGAGAACGCATCCTGGTCCACGCCCGGCACGTCGCTAACACCGGCATATCAACGTCTGAGCTGTTCCTGCTCGACCTAACTGGAACGCTAGTTGCTCGTGAGACCGTACCGGTAAATGGACCCGGCGGAAGGATCGAGCTGGCATTGACGGGTACTGGTTGTGCCGCCCTCGTGCTGAGCACGCGAGAAGGAACGTTGCCTCCAGATGTTTATCACTGGTTTCGCGTCGAATGGCCCGATGATCGGATCGTGATCACCCACCTGTCGTCATGGACGCAAGGCCAGGTCTGGACTCAGCCGCCGAAGCTCAGGTCGAGAACCGGAGTCATGCTGACACCTGTCGCAATCCAACACGTGAGGAAGATGCCAGCGAGCTCGTTTTTGCCTTTAACGGGCCGATCCCACCGAACCGGTTCACGACGTTGAAGGTTGAGCGTCCCGCTGACTACGACGGTTGTGTCATCGGCCGAGATCACGGTGTCGCCGTCGCCAACCTTGGATACCGGGACCTGGTGATATTCGAGCTGACGCCTAACGTTGTTCGAGCGATCGGAAGCGTGGCAGCCAAGGGACAGCGCCGCGGCGAGACAGGAAAAGTCCGGCTGGTGAATCGATCGAATGAGGTCGGAGTGCTCTGGCATCACAACAACAAGCGCATCCGTCGCGCTGAGCGCGACGCGAGCCTTTATCTCGCGCGATTGGACCCCGAGACCTTAACGCCCAGTCGAGCGGTCAGGCTGACCGATGACAGAGAGATCGTCGACTGGCATGTCATGGATGGCGAGCGCAGCGCAGTTCTCTTCTGGAAGAATGGCCTGTCGCGCCGGTCGCAATCGGTGCTCCTACTCGAATTCAACCGATTGGAGGACTTGCCCCGGGAGCCTCATGACTTTGACCAGCCCTACCCCGAGGCGGCTGTCGAGACGTTGGGAGGTCGCCTTGCCTTCTCAGTCGAGTTCACCGAGACGCCGTACCGCTGGACGCTCCGCGCTTCCGATTTCTGACTAGACTCACTGGCGAGGTGCCGCATGTGCTTAGCCTGGGGGTCACCGTTTTCGCGGTCATCTTCTTGCTCGAGCTTCCCGACAAGACGGCGCTCGCCGCCCTGCTGCTGGCGACCCGACATCGGCCGTTCCCCGTCTTCCTCGGGGCGGCTGCCGCGTTCGTCATCCAGAGCGCCGTGGCGGTCCTGGCCGGCTCGCTGTTCAGCCTCCTTCCGCGGGAGCCGATTCGCATTGGAGCCGGGCTTCTATTCCTGGTGATGGCGGCGCTGCTCGTCCGCCGCAACCTGCGCCAAGAAGAGGCAAATGAAGAGCGGGCCGTCGAGCAGGAAGAGAAACGGCATCACCGTCCCTTCGTGACGGCGTTCACCGTGGTCTTCGTGGCCGAGTGGGGCGATCTCACCCAACTGGCGACCGCGGCGCTCCAGGCCCGCTACCAGCAGCCCGTCGTGGTCTTCGTCGCCGCCACACTGGCCCTCTGGGCGGTTTCCGCGATCGCCGTCGCGCTGGGAAATCGCCTGGGCACCTGGGTCCCGGAGCGCCCGCTGCAGTTCGCGGCGGCCGGGGTGATGGTGCTCGTCGCCATCGCGCTCATCACCGGCTTGCTCGGTTGACGCCGCTCAGGCGGCGGTCGTGAGGTCGATCGCTTCGGGAACCGCTCGCTGAGGAATGGTGAACGTGAAGGTGCTGCCCTGACCGGGCGCGCTCTTCACGGAGATCCGTCCGCCGTGCATCTCTACCAGCCGGCGGCAGATCGCCAAGCCCAGGCCGGTGCCCTGATACTTGCCGCTGATGCCGCTCTGACCTTGCTGGAAGCTTTCGAAGATCCGCTCGGCGTCTTCAGGCGGCACGCCGATGCCGGTATCGCGGACGCTCACGCGCAGTTCTGCTCCCTGGCGTTCAGCCGTGACCCGGACGCTGCCGGACTCGGTGAACTTGATCGCGTTGCCCAGCAGGTTGAGCAGCACTTGCTTGAGCTTGGGGCCGTCGGCGAAGACGCGCCCGACCTCGGGCGATACGCTGGTGCTCAACTCGAGCCTCTTCGTTTTGGCCAGCGAGCTGACGCTGTCCACGCACTCCGAAATCAGTGGTGCCACCTCGACCTCGCCGCGGTTCAACTGCGCTTTCCCCGCCTCGAGCTTGGAGATGTCGAGGAGATCGTTGATGAGCGCCAGAAGATGTTGACCGTTCTGGGCGATGATGTCGACGTCCTGACGCTGGTCCTGGGTTAGCACGCCCCCATCCCCCTCCAGCAGCAACTGGGAAAACCCGAGGATCGAGTTGAGAGGGGTGCGCAACTCGTGGCTCATGTTGGCGAGGAATTCGGACTTGTGCTGGTTGGCGCGTTCGAGCTCGGCGTTGACGGCCCCCAATCGCGCCGTTTGCTCGGTCGCGAGGTGGAAGAGGTGTGCCTCCTGGATGGCGGTCGCCGCGTGCTGTGCGAAAAGCGTGAGGAGCTCGATGGTGTTGCGGTCCAGCGGGCGCCGATGGTAGATGGCGAGCACGCCAAGCAACTGATCGCCGACCACCATCGGGAAGCCGGCGAAGGCATGAATCCCCTCTTCCGACATCCAGGGATTGAGGGCGAGCTGCCGGTGGTTGGCCGGATCGTTGGTGACGATGGGGACGCGGAGCTCGGCCACCTGGCCGATCTCCCCCATGCCGCGCTCCACCCGTCCGGGGACGGGCGGGGCGTTGCGCGTCGTATGGTGGCCGGCCCGCCGCCAGAGCGCGCCGTCGCTCGGCTCGAGCAGCCAGATCTGGGCGGCCGCGAATCCGAGATTGCCGGTGAGCGCCGTGGCCATGATGTCGAGCAGCTCCGGCTCGAACAGCTTCTGATTCATCTGGTCAATCGATCGGTTGAGTAACTCCAGGCGGCGGGCGCGCTTCTCCGTTTCTTCGAACAGCCGCACATTGCGAAGCGCGACTGACAGTTGCTGGGCAAGAACTTCCAGGGCCTCCTCTTCCCAGCGGGTGAGACGCCGCTGCTGTTCACGCGTCTGCAGATGGAGCACGCCCGCGACCTTGCCCTCCAGCAGCACCGGGGTACCGAAGACCCAGCTGTAACCGGCCGCGTTGAGCGCGGCCAGGTCGAACAGCGGGGACTCGCCGAGACTGACGAAACCCCGCTCCCGCACCACCCGGCCGACGATCCCGTCGCCCGCCGAGATGGTCGTCCCTTCGATGGCTTCAGGAAGCTGAACCGCCGCCCGCAGCGTAAAGACTCCGCGCTCCTCGTCGAGCAGGACGATCGCCCCCGAATCCATTTGCAGAATTTCCAGGCCACAACGGATGACCGTGTACAGCATCCGCGACACATCGAGTTGGCCGACCAGCTCGCCAAGCACGTTCCGCAGCTGCTCGGTCTGATCGAGGCGCCGCCGGGTACCCCGAATCTCGGTATTCATCGCCCGCACGGCGGCGCCCAGACCCGTGATGACGGCGACGGTCGGGATCGCACGCAGGATCGACTCCCGCACCGAGATGGCGAGGCCGAGATCGCCGGTCTGGAAAAGGATGATGCCGACTGTGAAGAAGAGGCTCGTCCCGATCCCGCCCCAGAGGTCGAACCGAAAGACCGCCTCGGCGGCGACCAGCGCATAGAGAAGGTATGGAAGGCTGGACGAGGGCGTTGCGAACAGCAGGATCCAGCCGGTGACGACCAGGTGATCCAGGACCAGGAGCAGCACGGCCATCGGACGAGCGAACCGTGGGATGGCCTTCTTTTGAATTGCCAGCGTCGCCACCCCGTTGTAGGCCGCCAGGAGCCCGGCGAGCAGGAGGGTGATCGGCATCGAGGCCGAGTGGAGCCAGAAGAGCAGACCGAAGGGGATCGCGAGCGCGGCGAATCGGAGCCGGACGAACTGGCGGTCGAGGGCAGTCATGCCAGCCCTCGCGTCCTATGCGGCCTGGTGGGTTTGAAGGTTGTTGATCATCTCCAGGAAGCGGTCCTTGCCGAAGTCCCCCTTCTGGATGATCGACTGAATGTTGCCCTGCAGGCGCTCTCGATCTTCGCTGCTGATGTTTTTCGCCGTATAGATAAGGATGGGGATCTTGCTCCCTTCGGGGTCCTCGCGGAGCTTGGAGACGACCTCGAAGCCGTCGACGTCGGGCATCATCAGGTCGAGGATGATCATGTCGGGCTTCTTCTTGAGCGCCAGCTCCAGGCCGGCCTTGCCGCCGTCGGCGACCATGATCTCCATGTTGAACGGCTTGAGCATGGCCTTGACCAGCCTGATGTTCTGCGGGTCGTCGTCGACGATCAGGATCGAGGACGGCGTCTTCTTGCCCTTCTTGCCATCGGCCAGCAGGTCGAACTTCACCATCATCTGGAGCAGCTGCTGCCGGTCGATCGGCTTGGTGAGGAAGTCGGCCTGCCCGATGTCGAAGGGCAGCGATTCCTTGTTGACCTTGGAGGTCAGCACGATGGGAATGTCCTTCGTCTTCGACTCGCGGCGCAGGTCGTAGACCAGGCCGCTGCCACCGTTCGGGGGAAGCTGGGTGTCGATCAGCACGGCGAGCGGCTGGAGCTGCACCGCCTTGCGCAGCGCCTCCTGGGCGCTGGCGGCGATCACCACCTCGTAGCCGGCGTGGCTGAGGAATGGCTCGATGCGCTCCTTGACCGCCGGGTCGTTGTCGGCGACCAGGATGACGGGCGCCTTGGTCCCCGCGCCGACGGGCGGCATCATCTGCACGGGGCGCTCCTGGATACCGGCCTCCTGCTTGGCGAACTCGATCAGTTCGCGAATATGCTCCACCAGGCGCTTGCCGCTTTCGTTGATGTGGGCGACGAACTCGCGCCGCTCTTCCGGCGTGGTCTTGTTCGTCTTCTCGTCGAGCAAGATCTCGGAGAAGCCGATGATCGCGTTGAGCGGTGAGTTGAGGTCGTGGCTCTGGTCGTAGATGACACGGAACTTGGCCTCGAAGTCGCGCTTCGCCTGGCTCAGCGCCGGCGCCGCGTCCTTGTTCTTTCCGCTGGCGGTCAGCTCCACCTTGAGGCCCTCCAGCTGCGCCTGCATGGCGCGCTTCTCCGCCTCGTAGCGGGCGAGGACCTGGCTCGTCGGCGGGCCGCCGCCGGCCGCCTTGCGCGCCTCCTCCAGCTGCGCCTTGAGTGAGGCCTTTTCCCGCTGCCAGGCCTGGTCCAACTCCTTGGCGTCGGACGCGCGCTGGCTCTGCAGGTCGTTCGTCTGCGACATCATGTCGGAGAGCTGCGCCTGGATGCGCTCGAGGTCGACCTTGAGCTGGTTCTTTTCGGCGGTGAGCCGCTGCTCGCGGCCGGTCCATTCCTCGGCCTTGCGCCCGGTCTCGCCGGCGAGGTCGGCGTGCAAGGCCTTGATCCTTTCGTAGTCCTGCTGGGTCGCGGCCAGCCTGGCCGACGACTCCGCGACCTGCTTCTTGAGCGTGGCTTTCTCCTCGGCGAACGACGCCTCGCGGCTCTGCCAGTCCTTCTCGAGCGCCTTGACCTTCGTCAGGAGCGCCGAGCGCTCGTCGCTGAGGCGCTGGAATTCCGCTTCGGCCTTGTCAAGGTCGGCGCCTTTCTTCCGGGCTTCTTCCAACTGCCCCTGCAGCAGCTTTCGGTCGGCTTTGAACTGCGTCTCGGCGGCCTGGGACCCCTGCTCCAAGCGGGCGACATCGGCGATCAGTCGCTGCCGTTCGGCCTGCCACTTCTCCCGGGCGGCCTTGAGCGGCTCGATCTCGGCCTGAGCGGCCTTCAACTGGTCCTGCAGTTTCCCGCTGAGGTCCTGGAGCCGCGCCTTCTCCTGGGTGAGCTCGACCCGCGACTTCTGCCATTCCTGCTCGAGCTGGGCTTGCTTCGCGACGGCGCCGTCGCGATCCTTCAATAAGGTCTCGCGATCCACGGCCCACTCGAGCTGGGCCGTCTGCAGGTTGTTGAGGTCGTCCTCTGCGGTCTTGAGGTCGCTCTTCAACTTCTTGTGGTCGGCTTCGTACTTCTGGGCGAGCTGGATCCGCTCCTGCTCGAGCTGCCGGAGCTGGCCGCGGCGCTCCTCGTCACGGGTCTTCGCGCGGGCGACGTCATCCTTGAGGCGGCCGAGCTCCACCTGGGCCCGATCGTGGCTCTGCTGGAGATCGAGGTGCCCCTGCTTCAGCGCCTCGTGCTGGTCGAGGAGCGCCTGCCGCTCGACCGTCCGTTCCTGGTCTCGCGTCTTGGCGCGGGCGACGTCATCCTTGAGGCGGCCAACCTCCACCTGGGTCCGATCATGGCTCTGCTGCAGATTCAGGTGCCCCTTCTTGAGCGATTCATGCTGCTCGAGCAAGGCCTGGCGGTCCATCGCCCATTGCAGTTGGGCGTTCTGCAGCTCGTCGAGCTCCTGCTGCTTTGCCTGGAGCTGACGCTGGGCCAGCTCCAGCTCTTTGGCGTTCTCGGCGAGCTGCGCGCCCATGTCATCTTGCAGCGTCTGGAGGTGCGCGATGAACTCCTGGTTCTGCTGCAGGATGTCGGCGAACGATTTCGCCTTGGGTGCCTCGGGGCTCATCAGGCGGCTTTCCGTCCCTGTTGCATGTAGCGCTCGACCGCGGACCGCATGGCGTCGAGGTGCGCGCTCATGGCACCCAGCTGGTCGACGCGTTCCTGTTCCAGCTGCTTGAGCTCCTCAGCCCGATCGGCTTCCCGTTCGATCGACTGGCGAAGCTCCCGCTCCAGGCGGGCAATCTCGGCTTGCGCCATCTCGTAGGAGTTTTTCGTGTCCAGGAGCTCCCTCTTGCGGGCCTCGTCTTCGTCGATCAGCCCCTGGAGATTCTTGAAGAGCTCCTGGTTGAGCTGGAGGATCTCGGGATACGACCGGCTCGCCTTCGGCGCGGGATCACCCGCACCCGTCCGCGATGGCTTTCCTGACTGTTCGCTCATCACGCGGTCTTCAGCCGCCCCTGCTGCAGGTAGCGGGCAACCTCCCCGGGTAGGCCCTGCGGATCGACGGGCTTGGGAATGTAGCCGTCGCAGCCGGCGCCGAGGATCTTCTCCCGGTCCCCGGCCATCGCGTGGGCGGTGAGGGCAACGACGATGACCCCCGCCATCCGGGGATCGGAGCGGATCTTGCGGGTGATCGCCAGCCCATCCTCTCCCGGGAGCTGGATGTCCATCAGCACGATGTCGGGCAACTCACGGGTCATTTCCGCCAGGCACTCGGGGCCGCTGCCGGCCTTGCGCACGCTAAAGCCCTTTTTCTCCAGGAGGAACTGGGCCAACCGGAGGTTGACCGGGTTATCTTCGACGATCAAAACCTTGCCGGCGGTCACGCCCTGTCCTCCTTCGCCTCTGAACGATGTCCAAGCCCTTGATGGCGTGCAATACGGCATCCGGCTCGGAGAGGCCAGATGGTATAACGGCGCTCCACGCCGTCGCTGGCACCCTGGGTGAAACTTCACCGAGGGCCAGCAGGGCGGGCTGGCCGGGGAGTCCGCGAAGCCCGAGCACCCATTCCGGCTCGGGAGGCGCCAGCACCACGACGTCCGGCGCGGCCGCACGGGCCTTTTCCAGGGCTTCTTGCAACCCGGGGGCCCGGAACACCTCGAACCCTTCTTCCACCAGGGTGGCCGCCAGCGTCGCCAGGGCCCTCCGGTCGCGATGGACCAGCAGGACCCGGACCCGGTCGCGCCGGCGGCTGATCCCCTGGCCGATCCGGCGGAGCTCGTCTTGCATCGTCTTGGTCGCCCAGGGCTTGGCGACGTACCCCGCGACGCCGAAGTCGTCCATGAGCGCCTGATTCCGGGTCACGGAGCAGATCAGCACCGGAACGTCGGCGGTGGCGGCCCGGGCCCGCAGCTCCTGGAGAACCTGCCAGCCATCCTTGACCGGAAGCACGGTTTCCATCACGAGCAGGTCGGGCAGGATCTCCATCGCCTTGCGCACCGCCTCGTTGCCGTCGAAGGCGTGCGCCACCCGAAAGCCGACGCCCTGGATCTCGGCCGTCATCCGCTGGCTGCTCGCGGGGTCGTCTTCGACCACCAGCACCAGCGGCAGCTCCATGCTTTCGACCGTCTGCGCGACTTCCTCGACCGGTGCTTCCAGCGCCAGCCGAGGTTCCCGCGGGATGGTGAACGTGAAAATCGATCCCTTGCCGAATTGGCTCTCCGCCCAGATCCGGCCGCCGTGCATCTCGACAAACCGGCGGCAGAGCGCCAGCCCCAGGCCGGTTCCCTGGTAGCGGCGGGTATAGGAGCCATCGATCTGCTCGAACTCGCGGAACAGCTTGGGCAGATCTTCCGGCTTCATGCCGATCCCGGTGTCTTCCACCGATACCGTCAGCTGCTCCGGCGAATCCTTCACTGTCACGGTGATGGTCCCCGGCGCCGGCGTGAACTTCACTGCATTGGAGAGCAGGTTGTAGAGGACTTGCTTGAACTTGCTGCGGTCGGCCTTGATGACGCCCGCTTCGGCGGCGCCTACCATCTTCAGCTGCAGGCCCTGCTGGCGGGACATCGGCTCCAGGATGGCGGTGACCTCCTGGAGCGCTTGCGTCACCGGCATGTCCTCGGCATGGAGATCCATCTTCCCCGCTTCGATCTTCGCCAGGTCGAGGATGTCGTTGATCAAGCCGAGCAGATGCTGACCGCTGCTGTGGATGTTGCGCAGGAACTCGGTGCGTTCGCCGGGCGTCAGGTTCATGGTGACGTCGAGGAGGATCTCGCTGAATCCCATGATGGCGTTGAGGGGCGTGCGCAGCTCGTGCGACATGTTGGCGAGGAACTCCGACTTGTAGCGGCTCGACTGCTCGAGCTGACGGTTGACCTGGAGGATCTCCTCGTCGGCCTGCCGCAGCGCGGCGTGCTGGCGCATCAAGTAGCGGTTCGAGTCCTTCAGCCGCTCGACCAGGCTTTGACGTTCCGCGCGCAGCCGCTGCTTCTCGAGGTTGCGTTCAAGGAGCTCTCTGAGCCGGTGCAGGTCGATCGGCTTCGCGATGTAGTCGTCGGCGCCGCCGCGCAGTGCCTCCGCCGCCACCTGTTCCGAGCCGTAGGCGGTCATCATCACGACCACCGACTCGGGAAAGTCGCGCAGCATCTGCGGCAGAAGGCTCAAGCCGCTCTCCTCCGGCATCTGCACGTCGAGGAAGATCAACGCCGGGCGCCGGCCATCGAGCTGCCGCCGCGCCTGGGTCGCGTTCGGTGCCGTGACGGCGTCGAAGCCCTGTTTCGATACCGCCTTGGTGAGGAAGGCGCGGTTGTCGGGATCGTCGTCGATCGCGAGCAGGATCGGTCGCTGTTCGAGCTCCGGCTCGGCCCCCAGCAGCGTGCGCACCGCCTGGACCAGGTCCTGACCTGCAGTCAGCGAGCGGCCGGAGCCGGTGGACAGCGGGCTCAGATCGCTCAAGAAGCGGTCCGCTCCCGCAGCGAGCGCTCGCTTGCCTTCGTCGGCGTCGACATGGACGCCGGCCATGAGCAGGACGGGGATGTTGGTCGTCGCCGGGTTGCTCTTCAGGATTTCGCAAACGCGAAGCCCATCGATCCGGCGGAGCAGCAGGTTGAGGATGATCGCGTCCGGCAACTCCTCCCGGGCCCGGTCCAGGGCCTCGAGGCCGTCTTGCGCGGAGAGCACGTCGAAGCCTTCTCCGTGAAGCCGCTCGACGAGCGCCCGGAGCCGTTCGGGGTCGTCGTCGGCAACGAGGATGCGCCTGGTGCCGCTCAGCTCGCTCATGCGACCCTCGCCAGAACCGGAAGCCGAGGGATCAGGAAGCGGAAGGTGCTGCCCCGTCCCGGTGCGCTCTCGACCCAGATCTGGCCACCCTGCAACTCCACCAGCCGCTTCGAGAGCGCGAGGCCGAGACCGATCCCTTCGTAGCCGCGGGAGGTCGACCCGTCGATCTGCCGGAATTCCTCGAAAAGGCGCGGCTGATCTTCCGGTTTGATGCCGATCCCGGTGTCGGCGACCTCGACCACCGTGCCGGTCGGCGTCTCCATCGCCCTGATCGTGACGCTGCCGTGATGCGACGTGAATTTGATGGCGTTGTTGACCAGGTTGTGGACGATGTGGCGGAGGCTCCGGGCATCGAACACCACCTGCATGGTGCGGTCCACCTGCGACGTGACCGTGAGCTCCTTCTGGGTTGCGGCGGCCGCATTCTCCGACAGGGCGGCGTCCACCGCCTCGGCCACCAGGCACGGCGCGGGATGTAGCTCGAGCCGCCCGGCCTGAATGTGGGTCAGGTCGAGGATGTCATTGATGAGCGTGAGCAGCTGGCGGCCGCTGTTGTGGATCGTCTCAGCAAATTCGGACCGCTCCGCCTCGGACAGCTCCGGCGTCGTCCGGATGATTTCCGAGAAGCCGATGATCGCGTTCAATGGCGTACGCAGCTCGTGTGACATGTTGGTGAGGAACTCGGACTTCATCCGGTCCGCTTCCTGCAACTCGAGGTTGGCGCGTTGCAACATTTCGATCGTCTGCCGTTCCCGTTGGAACCGGCGTGCATTATCGAGGGCCACCGCCGCCTGGTTGGCGAGAATCTGCAGGACCTGCATCAGGGTGGGATCAAACGGGCGGACCTCGCGGAAGTAGACGGAGACCGTACCGACGAACTCGCGCTCGAGGAACATCGGCAGCCCCAGAGCGGCACGCCAGCCATACTGCTGGGCCAGCGGATCGAGCGGAAACCGCCCGTCGAGCTGAATGTCCTCGGAGAAGACCGGGCGTTGTTCGATCACGACCTGGGTGATGAGGCCGGGCGCGACATGGGTCAGCACGTTGCCCGGGGGGCGCTGGTCGATGCCCTCCCCCACCTCGACCGCCTGCTCGGCCGGATTGCCGGACTGGGTCAAGGTGATCAGACAGGTCGCCGCACCGGAGACGCCGATCACGGCCCGGGCAACGCCCTGGAGCAGGGGATTCGGTCCCACGGTGGTTGCCGTCAGCGCCTGGGAGACCTGGCGCAGCATTTCCATGGAGGTGTCGAGCCGCATTGCCTGCTGGCGGGTCTGCTCGAAGAGGAAGGTGTTCTGGAGGGAGACGGCGACCTCCGCACCGAGCGAGGTCGCGAGTTTGACGTCGTAGTTGCCGCTGAACTCGCCGTGTCGCTTGTTGGCGAGCATCAGCACGCCGAGCGGCCGACCGCCCGAGCCCAGCGGGACCAGCAGCAGGTCACGGTAGCCAAATGTCTGAGGCAGCAGCTGACCCGCCTCGATGTCGTGCAGGCAGTCGGCGATGATGGTGGGCTGCTGGGTGACGAAGACCCGACCGATCAGGGTCGAGGCGTCGGCACTGAAGCGCAGTTGGTTGAGGCGCATCTGGTTGAAGAGCCGGCTCTCCCGCATCCCCGACGGGGCGGCCGGGGCGATCAGAGCCTCGAGCCCCTCCTGATAGAGGAAGAAGCCGCACATCTCGACGTCGAGCAGCTCTGCCAGCTTGGTGGTCAAGGTGCCGAGATCCTCGCCGAGCTTGGTGAGGTTCGAGACGGCGGTGGCCACTTCGAAGAAGTGGCTCAGCTCCTGGAGGTTCTGGTCGGCGCGGCGGGAGAGCTCGAGGTTTTGCTGGACGAGCTTGAAGTACTTAAAGGACCAGAAGCCGGTCAGCACCATCACCGGCAAGAAGAGCACCGCCAGGAAGTAGGTGACGGGCGAGGGCGCCCACCAGCGCGCCACGTAGATGAGGAAGAGCTCCGTCAGGGCGCCCAAGACCACCCAGAGCCGCCAGTTGAATCGGACCCGGGAGCTGGATGGTGGATGCCGCGGTGTCGTGAAGCCCTCTTTCGTCACAGTGCGCGCATTGATTCGACGAGGATCGAGGGCATTGCTTCGCACTACGGCCCCGTCGGGCCGCGCTGCGGCGACCAGCTTTACAAAGGTTTACTGGAACGTCGCGCCCCACGAACCGCGGGGACGTGGTTCGCCCCTTTGCTACTCTCTACACGTGCAGCGAGAGACGGCCTTCAACGTATCGGCCATCAAGGACACCGTCCTGCGGTCGATCAAGCTCAACCAGCAGGCGTACAACAACCGTGATGCCGACGTGCTGCGCGAAGTCTACCTCGAGCCGATGCTCTCGCAGGTGGCGCACGACCTCTCCGGAGACTTCGAATCGTTCCCGGCGGCCCGCCTCGACATCACCTGCGAGGTCCTCGACGTTTCGTACACCGCCTACCTCCAAATCGGTAAGGTCGAGTTGTCGGCCTACGGCCTGGAGGCCAGCCCCCAGAACGTGAACGTGACGACCAAAGAGGAGTGGATCTACCGTTTGGTGCCCGACGCCGAAAAGGGCGTCGGCCTGGGGCGCCGCACCACCCACCGTTTCCTCGGCTACTACCACTACACCCTGGTCGACATCGATGGCCGTTGGTGGATCACCGACGTGCAATCGGCGTCGGAGATCTGGCTGCCCTAGCTCGCCGTTAGACGCCGACCGTCCCCGCAGGACCGGTATATTGAACTGGCCTGGCGAGGAGGGGCAATGATGGAGTCCCGGAGCGACAGCACCTGGTTGCCCATCTGGTACCGCTTTCGAAGGGATCGGCTGGCCCTTGGCGGCGGCGCCTTCATCATCCTGCTCCTGCTGATCGCCATCCTGGCTCCGCTGCTCCCCATCCGTAACCCGAACCACGGCTATTACGAACTGCTGCCCGCCGACGGCCGGCCGCTCGCCCCGGGGTCGGCCTTCCTCCTCGGCAGCGATGCGATCGGGCGCGATCTCCTCAGCCGGATCATTTGGGGTGCGCGCGTCTCGCTGTTCATCGGGTTCGTCGCCAACGGGCTCGCCCTGGTCGTGGGCCTCTGCGTGGGCATCGTTGCCGGCTACTTTGGCAAGTGGGTCGACATGATCCTGATGCGCTTCACCGACGTGATGATGGCCTTCCCGGTGTTGCTCTTCTCGATTGCCCTGATCGCCATCCTCCAGCGGGGCGGCAACGTGCTGGTGATTGCCGCGGTCATCGCGTTCATCTACTGGACGGCGGTCGCCCGGATCGTGCGCGGCCAGGTGCTCTCCCTTCGAGAGAAAGAGTTCATCGAAGCCGCGAAGGCCGGCGGTGGTCGCCCGCGCCACATCCTGTTTCGGCACGTCTTTCCCCACCTCGTTCCTGTCCTGATCGTCTACGGGACCATCGGGATCGCCACCAGTATCAGCACCGAGTCGATTCTCAGTTTCATCGGGATCGGCGTGCAGCCCCCGACCGCCGACTGGGGCAAGATGGTTTCCGACGGGCAGGGGTACCTGTTCGTGGCGCCCTGGCTCGTGATCTTCCCTGGCTTGATGATTCTGTTTACCGTGCTCGCCTTCAACCTGGTGGGGGACGGACTGCGCGACGCTCTCGACCCACGGCAGCGGGCTCTTTCGAGAGGTGTACTCGGCGGCGTTTCGGCGGGCGGCCAGGCGCTGGCCTCAGGGGTCCGTCCTGGCCTGGAGGCGGAGTCGGCGTAACCAACGACGGAAGAAACGGGAGGGAGAAGCATGTATCAGCACCGCGCTCGATGGATGGGGGTCACGGTGACCGGCTTGCTGCTGCTGGCCGCCTGTGGCACGACGTCGACGACCACAACCCAACCGGTCGCAGGCGGAACCTTGAACATCGCGTTCAAGGACGACCCCAAGACGCTGGACCCGGCGGTGGCGTACGACACCACCAGTTGGACGGTTGAACGCGCACTTTACAACGGACTCCTCGACTACAAAGGATTCACGACCGAGCTGGCTCCGGACATAGCCGAGGCGATGCCGTCGATCACGAACGGCGGTAAGACCTACACGTTCAAGATCCGAAAGGGCGTCAAGTTCAGTAACGGCCGCGTGGTAACGGCCGACGATTTCAAGTACTCATGGGAGCGAATGCTCGACCCCAAGACGCAGGGTCCGATGACCGGTGGAACCTTCTGGGGCGGCATCACGGGCGCCCAGGATTTCTTCAGCGCCAAGGTCGATCACATCAGCGGCATCAAGGTCGTCGACGCCAACACGCTCGAAGTCGACCTCGACGCCGCCAATCAGTCGTTTCTAAACATCGTGGCTATGCCGTTCGGGTTTGTCCTTCCCAAGGAGTCGGTGGCCGCGGCCGGCGCCGACTACTCGCACAAGCCGGTAGGAACCGGGGCCTTCACCCTCGACAAGTGGACGCCGGGCCAGCTGCTCGTCCTGAAGAAGAACCCGACTTACTTTGGCAAGGCCGCCTACCTCAACGAGGTCGATTTCCAGATCGGCGTCACCGCCGAGGTCGGCTTCTTGCGCCTACAAAATGGACAGGCAGACCTGGTCGAGCCGGACGTCAACATCCCGTCGGCCCAGTACATCCAACTCAACAGCAACCCCACCTTCAAGGCTCGCATCGTGACGCACCCCAACGTCGACATCTGGTTTCTGGCGATGAACGTGAACATGAGGCCCTTCGACAACAAGTTGGTGCGGGAGGCCTTCAACAACGTCGTGAACAAGACCAACCAGCTGAAAGTTCTCAACGGTCGCGGGGCGATCAGCAATGGCATCCAGGCGCCACCCATGCCCGGCTATGTGCCGAACTACAACCCCCTGGGACTTGACAAGAATGGACAGAACCTCGACAAGGCGAAGACGCTCCTGACGCAGGCGGGATATAGCGCGAGTCACCCATTTCCCGCGCAGGACCTCGTCTACGCCCACACCAATGCCGATTCCGACAACCTCGCCGCCTCCATTCAGCAGGATTTCCAGCAGGTCGGCGTCACGATCAATCTGAAAGGCCTCTCCTTTCCCGCGTACCTCGACATCACCGGCAAGCCGAATTCGACAGCGCTCAGCTACAACGGCTGGATCCAGGATTTTCCCGACCCGTCGGACTTCGTCGACCCGATCCTGACCTGCGCAGCCGCCGACGTGACCGCCAACGGGGCGAATCAGGCTTTCTACTGCAACAAGCAGCTCGATCAGCTGGCCGACCAGGCGCGCGGCGATGTCAACACCTCCGAGCGTCTCAAGCTCTATCAGCAGATTCAAGACATCGTCGCCAAGCAGGACTTCCCCTGGGTGCCGATGTATTCGACCATCAACACGGGCGTTTCCAGCACGCGGGTTCATGACTACGCGCTTCATCCGGTATGGCCGTTGGTGCTGACCAACATCTGGCTGACGGGAGGAAAATGAGGCTGATGGGAAGGGAGCGCGAGCTCCCTTCCCCGTCGTCGCCGGGGTGCGAATGAAGGGCTACATCCTTCGACGGCTGGTGTGGATGGTCGTCGTGCTCTTTGGTGTCGCGGTCGTGACCTTCGCCCTTGCCTTCATGGTTCCGGGCGACCCCGCCCGGCTCTACGCGGGCACGAACGCGTCACCGGCCGCGGTCAAGATCATCCACCACCAGCTGGGTCTCGACCGCCCGGTCTACATCCAGTTCTTCGACTACCTCTGGCGCGTCCTTCACCTGGATTTCGGCTACTCCTATCGCTACTCGGCCCCGGTGCTCCCTGCCATCCTGCAACGATTTCCCGCGACCGCCGAGCTCGCCCTTGCCGGGGTATTCTTCGAAGTCGCCATCGGGCTGCCGATTGGGATCCTCGCGGCGGCACGACCGGGCAGCCTCTGGGATCGGATCACGATGATCTTCACGTTTGTCACGCTGGCGGCCCCGCCGTTCTGGCTGGGCCTGATCTTTCTCTTCGTCTTCGGCGCGCTCCTTCCCCTGTTTCCCCTGGGCGGCTACGGCGGCGGTATGCCGCAGTACCTCTTCCTTCCGGCGCTGACGCTCGGCCTGGGGGGCGCCGCCTACTACGCGCGCCTGCTGCGCGCCGTCCTGCTCGACATCCTGCCCAAGGATTACATCCGGACGGCCTGGGCGAAGGGCCTGCGGGAGCGCCGCATCATCATCCGACACGCCATGCCGAACGCCCTGACCGTGATCATCACGCAGCTCGGAATGGACCTTGGCTACTTTCTCGCCGGGGTGGTCGTCATCGAGTCGGTGTTTGCCTGGCCAGGCATTGGCAAGCAGGCGGTCGATGCGGTCTTCAACCTCGACATTCCGTTGGTCATGGGTACCGTCCTGTTCGGGGCGCTGCTGATCGTGACCGCCAACGTCATCGTCGACATCGCCTACACGTTCATCGATCCCCGGGTCCGCTACTGAGCGGGCGAGCGCAGGCTGCGATCCAGATCGTCGACCCGCGCGCGGATCTCGTCGCGAATCGCCCGCACCTCACGAAGCGGCTTGCCCGCCGGGTCGGGCAAGTCCCAGTTGATGTATCGCTTTCCGGGGATGAAGGGACACTCATCGCCGCAGCCCATGGTCACGATCAGGTCGGCCCACTGCGCCAGCTCGTCGGTGAGCTTCTGCGGACGGTTGCCGGAAAGGTCGATGCCAACCTCGCGCATCGCATCCGACACCACCGGATGCACGTGCTCGGCCGGGCGAGTGCCGGCCGACCGGCCCTCGTGACGCCCGTTCGCGACCTGCTCGAAAAACGCCTGGCTCATCTGCGACCGACCGGCATTCTGCTTGCAGACGAAGAGCACTTGCGCCATCGCAACCTCAGACGAGCACGTCGAGCAGCGCGCGGGTCTTGGGCTCCAGGCGACTGGCCAGCCGGTAGTAGGCCCAGATGCCGGCCTTGCTGACGTCGACTAGCCCGGCTTTCCGAAGCTTGCCCATGTGATGCGAGATGGTCGGCTGGCTCAGATCGAACGCCGCCGTGAAGTCGCAGATGCAGACCGGCTCCGCCGAGCGCTTCAGGATGCCGATCATTTGCAGGCGCGTCGGATCCGCCAGCGCCTTCAGCACCACGACCGACTGATCGACTCTAGCCAGTGCCATTGGCATCGCGGGTGGGGAGCTGACGCCCTTGACCCGCTCGTGTGCGACAGCCTTCACAAACTGCAGTTTATCAATTCCATTGACAACTGTCTATGCGTTTGCTAGGATTCCATCGGTAGACGTCGATCGCTCCTTAGAGGGGTTTCATGGACACGATTCGGGAGTCCGTCCGAGCGAAGTATGCGGAGACCGCGATCAAGCTACGCGATGGCGGAAGCTGCTGCGACTCGAGCTGTTGCGGTGGATCGGACGCGATCAGTGGGTCGATCGGCGAGGAGGAGTATTCCAAAGCGGAAGTCGCGGACCTCGGGCTGTCGCTCGGCGCCAGCCTGGGCTGCGGCAATCCGACGGCGCTCGCCCAACTGCACCCCGGTGAGATCGTGCTGGACCTCGGCAGTGGCGCCGGCCTCGACGTCCTGCTCTCGGCGCGGCGCGTTACCCCCGGCGGCCACGCCTACGGGGTGGACATGACCGACGAGATGCTGGCCCTGGCCAATGAAAACAAAGCCCGGGCGGGCGTCGCCAATGCCACCTTCCTCAAGGGCACCATCGAGGCGGTTCCCCTCGCCGCCGCCGCGGTTGACGTCGTCATCTCCAACTGCGTCATCAACCTCGCCGCCGACAAGACGGCGGTTCTCAAAGAAGCGTTCCGCGTCCTCACACCGGGCGGGCGGCTCGCCGTCTCCGACATGGTCGAGCTGGAGCCGCTGCCAGCCCACGTCAAGTCAGCGATGGACGCCTGGGCCGGCTGCGTGGCCGGTACGATCCCGGTCGATGCCTACCGCGCCGCCGTCACCGACGCGGGTTTCGGCGCCGTCGAGATCGAAATCACCAACAGCTTTGGACCCGGCGAAGCCGGCTTGCCGGAGGGTTCAGGAAAAATCGCAAGCGCCTTCATTCGGGCGAGGAAGCCGTAGCAAACAAAAAGGCCTGGGCGAATGGCCCGGGCCTTCTGGATTCTGGGTTTGTGAGTGTTTAGGCGACGCGCACCCGCGAAGCCCGCGGCCCCTTGGGAGCTGATGCTTCGACGTCGAAGCTGACCTTTTGCCCCTCCTGCAACCCCTCGAACGAGCCCTCGACGGACGACCGGTGGAAG
>Ga0209011_1000326_pt1 | contig 18917 bp, 17 predicted proteins | sample BlaSpr_A8_OM1_M3_FD_187986 | JGI IMG/M metagenome (GOLD analysis project Ga0209011, IMG submission 187986) | Forest soil microbial communities from Thunder Bay, Ontario, Canada - Black Spruce, Ontario site 2_A8_OM1_M3 (SPAdes) (version 2) | ecosystem: Environmental > Terrestrial > Soil > Boreal... | reverse complement strand
ACCCCAGCTCCCCATCCCCCGCCTGCGGCGGGTACTTCCCCACAAGTGGGGAAGCAAGCAGCTATCCCGCCGGGATCTCGTTGAAGGTCTGGTAGTACTGCACGCGCTGGGAGGCGAGCACAGGCTGGGTCGAGGTCACCGTCACCGGCCCCCCCATCGAGCCCGCGGGGAAGCTCACATAAGCCTCAGCGCCCGGCCCCACGGTGACAGTGATCGGCTTCGCCCCCGGCAGGCTTACCGTCACGCTCGCCGCGGTCCCTCCTGGGTTGAGCAGGTGGATGTTGTCGGCCACCATGCCGGGCGAAGCTTTGTCGAACCAGTTGAAGTAGGCGGCGGTCGCCGCCTTCGCCGCCGTCAGCGCGGGCACCTCGTTGAACGAGGAGTAGTACTGCACCCGCTGCGAGGCCAGCACCGGCTGCGTCGAGCTCACTTTCACAGGGCCACCGATCGAGCCCGCCGGGAACGAGACCCAGACCTCCGCGCCCGGTCCCACGCTGACAGTTTTCGACGTGGCGCCCGGAAGGCTCACCGTCACACTCGCGGCTGCGGTCCCGGGGTTGAGCAGGTGGATGTTGTCGGCCGCCATTCCGTCCGACGCCATGTCGTACCAGTTGAAGTAGCTCGTCGTGGACGCCTGCGCTGAGCTCAGCGCCCAGGTCTCATTGAACGTGTCGTAGTACCGCACGCGCTGCGACGCCAGCACAGGCTGGCTCGCGGTGACGGTCACAGGACCGCCGATCTTGCCGGCGGGGAAAGTCACATACCCCTCCGAGTTTGGTGGCACGCTCATGGTCTGCGGGGTCGCCCCCGGCAGGCTGACGGTGACGTTGGCGCTGGTCCCGCCCGGGTTGAGGACGTGGATGTTGTCGGCCACCATGCCGGGAGAGGCCTTGTCGTACCAATTGAAGTAGCTGGTAGTCGCCGCCTGCGGCGCACTCGCTGCCCACACCTCATTGAAGGAAGAGTTGTACTGCACGCGCTGCGAGGCCAGCACCGCAGGGCCCGTGTTCACCATGACGCGCACCGGCCCGGCCATCGTCCCGGGAGGCATCGTCACGTAGGTTTCCTGACCCGCATTGGCGTTCCACGGCACGATGGCCCTATCGCCCAGGTAGACGCAGCCGGCGCTTGGCGATGCACCCGGATTCACCAAATGAATGGCGTCGGACGCGACCCCAGGCGAGGCGTTGTCAAACCAGTTCATGTAGCTCATGAACACCGGCGGACCCGCGACCGGGATGACGGGGGCGGTGATCGCCGCCACGCCAGGTCCGCTGTTGTTGATCGCCTGCACGGTGAACGTGTATGCGGTCCCGGGCGCCATCCCGAGGATGTCCGCCAGCGTGACGCTCGGCGGAACGTTCACTGTCACCCCGCCTGGGCTGGCGATGACCTGGTAGCCGGTGATGGGACCGGCGGTCGTCGTCGAGGCGGTCCAGCTCACCGTGACGCGGTTGTCGCCGGCACAGGCGTTGACGCTGCCGGGCTGACCGGGCACCAGCGAGAAGTGCTTGGCGAGTTCATTCCACAGCTCCGGCGCGCCTCCGCCGTAGTTCAGGTTCCAGATGCCGACCCCGCGCAGGCCGACGCGATTTACAAGGTCGTACTTCAAGCCGAGCGAAGTGGCGTCGTCCCAGTAGAGCTCCCGCGTGCAGTTCAACGACGTGTTGAACCATGTGTCCCACCGCACCTGTCCGGCTGCATCGTTTGCGTCACGGTGAGCTGCGTACGTGCCGGGCTGCACCCTGGGGTCGTTGTACTCGGTGGAAGCGTCGAGATATGAGTCAGCGGTGACCGCTCCGATCGGGTACTGATTCGGCGCCGCGCTTCCGACGCAGGCCTTTCGACCGTAGTACGGAACGCCCATGATCACCTTCGATGCGCCAACCGCCGCGATGTACTGGTCGGCGGTCGAGGTGACGTTGTAGTAGTAGCCGGTGAGCGGAGCCGTCGGCCCAAGGCAGAAGCTCGAGCAGCCGAGTGGCGCGCGCTTGTAGTTCGCGTACTCGAGGTCGTAGGCCATGACGAAGAACGAGTCGACCTTTGACGCGAGAGCTGGCACGTCGTAGAAGCCGATCGGATCCATTGCCGAGCTGGCATAGGTGTCAACAGAAAGGTAAGAGCCTGCAGGCAGGCCTGTCCTCAAGGAACCCACGAAGGCGGTCATTGCGTGCTGCGCCCACACCGGATCATTGGTTCCGCAGCTGCCGTTGAGTCCCTCATAGTCGACGTTGACGCCGTCCACCCCTTTGGCCTTGACCTCCGCAACCGTGGCGGCAAGGGTGGTGGAACCGTGCATCAAACCCGCGCACATGTGCGGCGTGCCTGGGTCAAAGTCTTGAAGGATGATCGTCAGGACGACCTTCGTGCCGCGCGCGTGCGCAGCGCTGACGAGGCCGGTCAGCTGAGGGGAGTTCCACACGGCCTTGCCGTTATCGGCAGCGAAGTTTCCGTCGTCCTGAACGTGAAGTCCAAAGTACGCGACAGTGCTCAGGAGGGAGAAGTTCCACGTCCCGTAGCCGACCGTGGGGTCGATGAGGCTGCTCGCCAGAGCGAAGCCGAAAACCTCGCGCTTCAAGGTGGAGTTGGCCAGGGCCCCAGGAGCAATCTGCGCTGGGCCGTGGACGAGCGCACCAACGCGCGGCGAAGCCGACGCGCTGATTCCACTCCCGAACAGACCGTCGCCGCATGTCAGGAGAGCTGCCAGTGCAAGGACGAAGAGTCCCTTTCGTTTCAGGAACATAGAGGCGGGGAGCCGCACTGTACACGTCGGTCCTCGGGCGAGTCAACGAATTGGAGGCCCGCTCGAAGCCGGCGAAGCTCCTTCCTATAATCTCCCCCAAGTGGTAAACCCCGGCTCATCCGCTCGTTTTCGCAGAGTCGGAGTCATCATTCCGGCCCGCAACGAGGCCGCACGAATCGGCCCGGTCCTCGCCGGAATCGCCAGGCAGGTGGACGACGTGCCGGTCATCTCGATGGTCGTCGACGACGGCTCTTCTGACGGCACCGATGACGTGGCGCGCGCACACGGCGCCCGCGTGATCACCCACGTCATCAATCTCGGCAAGGGTGCGGCCATGAAGACGGGCTGCGCCGCCGGCCTGGCAGCCGCCTGTGACGTGCTCGTGGTCATGGACGCCGACGGCCAGCACCGTCCCAGTGACCTGCCCGCAATGGTCGGCCCCATCCTTTCGGGTCAGGCGGACCTGGTGCTCAGCCGGCGGCGCTTCACCGGCCAGATGCCGGCCACCGCGCGCCTGGGCAACTGGGGGCTGACCCGCCTGTTCACGATCATGTTCGGCGCCTCGTACGCCGACACGCAGTGCGGCCTGCGCGCCTTCACGAGCGAGGCCTACAAGCACGTCGACTGGCTCGCCACCGGCTATGCAGTGGAAACCGAGATGCTGGTCCGCGCGGCACGCGCCAAACTGCGCACTGTCGAGGTAGACATCGAGACCATCTACCACGACGCCTACAAGGGCACCACCATGCTGGATGGCTTCAGGATCCTGGGGCAGATGATCCGCTTGCGCATGAGCCGCTCATGACTGGAATCCAGCTGGTCGCCATCGTCTTCGGCGTCGGGATGGCTTTTTGGACCTACCGCTCCTACCGCCGGCGCGACCTGCTGGGCGTGGAGGCCGCGGTGTGGATCGCGGTCTGGGTCGGGTTGATCCTCGTCTCGACTTTCCCGGACGCGCTGCGCAACGTGGTCGGTCCGCTCAAGGTCGCTCGCCTGCTCGACCTGGTGATGATCGTTGGCATTCTCCTGCTCTCGACGATGGTGTTCCTCCTGAACGGGCGGGTCAGGCGCCTCGAGAGCAGGATCGTCGAGCTGGTCAGGCGGCTTGCGCTCTCAGCCGAAGAGCCGAACAGGGACCGCAAGGAGTCGAAAGGCTAGATTCATCGGAATCCCGGCCAGGCGGCCCAACAGCCCCGAACCGACGACCTGGTCCGCCGGCAGCGTCGAGGAAAGGAGCCGGACCACTTCGCGGTCGCCTACTTTGCGGAGCGCTTGCGTCCGCCTGCGCTTCTCGAGGACCAGGTCCCAGTTGCGATAGATCCATACATGGGCCTGGACCTTGGCGCGGAGGTAAGAAGGGCCGTGAATCAAGGCATAGGTCCACATCAGTAACCCGGTCATGAAGAGCGGGGGTAGCAGCGCGACAAGCGTTCCCCACCGGAAGTTCTTCAAGAGTGTCAGCCGGCGATTGCGCTCGATGAAGTAGAGCTTCTGCGACGTCATCCGCAGCGCGTACTTGTGATAGACGATCGAGCGCGGCGCATACGCGATGCGATAACCCGCGAGGTTGGCGCGCAGCGAAAGATCTGTGTCTTCGATGTAGGTGAAATAGTCCTCGTCGAAACCGCCAATCCGGTCCAGCACGTCGCGCCGGATCATGAAGGCGCACCCGGAGACGGAGGCGACTCTCGCCGGCGAATCGAAATCGCTGGACGGCAACCAAAGGCCCCGGCAAGTACCGAGGCCGGTCACGTGGATGTCGTTGCCACACGCGTTGATCACCTCGCGGTCGTTGAACAAGCAGATGCGCGACGTGGAAAGACCCACGCCGTCTTGGTTCACGGCATCCACGAGCGCGCTCACGAAGTCCGGCTCGACCTCGGTGTCTGGATTGAGCACGACGAGGTACTCGCCCTTGGCCACGCGAAAGCCCGCGTTGTTCGCCGCCGCGTAACCCTCGTTCTCCTCGAGCACTTGTACACGCACCCAGGGATGCGCCGCTTCCACGTACTCGCGGGTGGCGTCGGTCGAACCGTTGTCCACGACTATCACCTCGACGTGCTCATAGGTCTGCCCCTGCAGTGAGCCCAGGCAGGTCGCGAGGTGTTGCTTCGAGTTCCAGCACACGACCACGACGCTGACCAGGGGCGTGGTCACCGTCAGCTCGACGCTGTCAGAGGATCAGACCCTCGCGCGTCATTCATCTCGGCGGAGGATACCCGCTCTCTTTTGGCTCCGCCTACCAGCCCACCCGCAATGAAGGGCGCTCCCAGTCGTTGGATCGGCCGTGAGGCACCTGCCCGGTCGGTTCGCGGCTTCAATGCTTCTTGCCGCCGCATTGGGCTTCCCGGGGGCGCCTCCCGTTCTGGCTCAGCCAATTCCGGGAACCACCTGTCCCCTCTTCCCCGCCGACAGCGTGTTCAACGCCGACATCTCGAAACTGCCCGTCCATGCGCAGAGCGCGACTTGGATGAGCAACATGACCCAGAACGCCAATCTGCACCCGGACTTCGGCACGTTCGCCCAGTGGTACGGCATCCCGATCAACGTGGCGCCACCACCCACTTCGAGCGTCACTCCCACATTCCTGTATGACTCGGAGAGCGACCACCCGGCCGAGGGATATCCCATCGACCAGAGCACCTTCATCGAGGGCGGGCCTGGAGCGCCGACCACGAGCGACCGCCACGCGCTGGTCGTCAACGGCAATCTCTGCAAGCTCTACGAGATCTACAACCTGCAGAACTTCACCAACGGGCAGCGGCCGCAGGCGGGATCCGGAGCTGTCTGGAACCTCAACTCGAACGCAATGCGGCCCATTGGATGGACGTCGGCCGACGCGGCCGGCCTGCCCATCGCGCCGCTGCTGCTCCGGCCCGACGAGATCCTGGCGGGCAGCGTCGCGCACGCCATCCGCTTCACCACGCATTGCACCAACGGCTACATCTGGCCGGGCTCACACAATGCAGGCCTTTGCAGCTCGGCCTTCCCGCCGATGGGCGCTCGATTTCGGCTCCGAGCTGGTTTCGACATCTCCGCGTTCAGCGCCAACACGCAGGTCGTCTTGCGCGCGTTCCAGCGCTACGGCCTGCTCCTTGCCGACAACGGAGCCGACTGGTACTTCCAGGGCAGCACCGACAACTGGTGGGGCACGACAGCCGGCGGCACAGTGGTGACCGAGCTCAAGACGATCCCGGCGGCACAGATCGACGCCATTGACGAATCCGGCTTGCAGGCCGCTGCCGGCTCCTACGCCGCCATCAGCTGCACGGGCACGCCTTTGTTCACGAGTTACTTCAGCTGGTTCGACAAGGCGTCCGCCGGCATGGTCAACGACAACATCCACCTCCTCAACACCGGTACGGCCACGAGCACCGGTTGCGTTTCGCTCGGCGGCCAGTCGGTCCCGTTTACTCTCGCCGCCGGCCGCGCGACCTACGTCACCTTCGCGAACGGGACTATTGGTGGGCCGGTGGTCGTCACAGTGACGTCTGGGCCGGCGGTGCTGGCTTCGCAGCGCGTTCAGTACTACTCCTCCTTTAATGAGGTGTGGGCGATGAGCCTTTCTCAGGCCGCGACCACCAGCTATCTGAGCTGGTTCGACAAGGCATCAACAGGCATGTTCAACGACAACATCCATGTCCTCAACCCAGGCTCGGCGCTCGCCCATGTCACCGTCAGCGCGCCAGGGGCGGCATCGGTCGCCCTTAACGTGGCCGCCGGAACCGAGACCTACGCCACGTTCCCGGCGGGAACCATCGGCGGTCCCGTCACAGTCACCTCCGACCAGCCGGTGCTGGCGTCGCAGCGGGTGCAGTACTACCAGACCTTCAACGAGGTGGTCGCGCGCAGCGCCGCCCAGGCCACGGCGACCAGCTACTTCAACTGGTTCGACAAGGCCTCAGCGGGCATGGTCAACGACAACGTCCACCTTCTCAACACCAGCGGCGCAACAGCGCACATCACGGTAGGCATGCCAGGGAGCAGCCCGCTGACGGTGACCCTGCCGTCGCTCGCGCAGACCTATGTCAGCTTTGCCCCTGGCAAGATCGGTGGGCCGGTCACTGTCACCTCCGACCAGCCGGTCCTTTCTTCGCAGCGCGTGCAGTACTACCAGAGCTTCAACGAGACGCCTTCGATGGCCGCTGGACAAGCTCTGACGAGTAGCCACGTCATGTGGTTCGACCGCGCGTCACCAGGGATGAACAACGACAACATCCACGTCCTCAACATCAGTGGTGCCACCGCCAACGTCACGGTCAGCCTGGCCGGCGCCAGCCCGAACGTTTTCACCCTCAGGGCGGGCATGGAGACTTACGTGTCATTCCCTCCGGGCAACATAGGCGGGCCGGTGACGATCACCTCCGACCAGCCGGTGCTGGCCGCCCAGCGCGTCCAGTACTACCAGACCTTCAGCGAAGTGCCCGCGGCCTGAGCGCCGCCTTGTAACGGAACCGCCGTACGCTCGTTCCATCAATATGAGCGACCGCGGCATGCGGAAGCGAGTCCAACTCTGGCTGGTGCTGACGATAGTGGTGGCGTGCGGAGGCGTGCCGGTGGCGACCAACGAATCACCTGCAAAGCAACCGACGTATCAGCCACCAGTGGCGTCCAGCACGCGATCCGCACCGCCGGCGCCATACGACCCGCCAACCCCAGCCACAGTGGCGAGCGCGCCGCGGGTTGAACCGGTTCCCGCGCCGAAACCAGCGGCACTGGCTGGGCGCGGCTACGCCCAACTCACGTATGACACGGCTCATCACATGGCGGTCCTCTATGGCGGCGTATCCGCCATCAACCAGATCACCGCGGATACCTGGACCTGGAACGGCCTGAAGTGGTCGCTGGCGATGAACGACACGGCCCCACCGGCTCGCATGGGTGGCGCTTCATCTACGACCCGGTCCGGCATGTCAGCGTTCTCTTTGGCGGCAACGGAGCACACGGTTGGTGGGGCGACTTCCTCAACGACACGTGGACGTTCGACGGCAGCCGGTGGTCGCAGAAATCGCCCACGACGATGCCGAGTCCGCGTGCCTTTTCCGTGGTCGCGTTCGACAGCAAGCGAGGCGTTGTGGTGCTGTTCGGCGGTTACAACGGCGCAGGTCTGAACGACCTCTGGACGTGGGATGGCACCAACTGGTCGCCGGAGGCTGCGGCCGCTAGCCCACCTCAGATGTTCCCGCTTGGCCTTGCCTATCAGCCGGATGGCTCACTCCTGGTGGCCGGCCAGAGTGCACCGGGCGGCGGCGGCATCTTAGCCGCGGTGCAGAGCTGGACGTATGCCAACCAGACCTGGCGTGAGGTCACTGCAGGCGGTACACCGCCTTGCCTCGACCACTACGGAGCTTCGGCTCAGGACCTGCAGCGCGGCGTGCTCGTGTTCTTCGGCGGCTATTGCACAGGCGCGACCGTGAAGTGGGACGGCAGCAAGTGGACGGAGGTCACCCCCAACCCCTCACCACCCAACCGCGGCAATGAAGCCGGGAGTCCGGCGATGGCATACGATCCCGACCATCACGCGGTGCTCCTATACGGTGGCTATAAATCCGGAACCTACGTCAACGACCTGTGGGCCTGGGACGGCGCTGCCTGGAAAATGCTCGCCTAAATCGTTCGGCAACTATCCCCCACTGTAGAAAGCCTGGTACACGTGACCCTTCTTGGTCTTTTGTTTCCGCACTGGCTCGGTAGACACCGTGTCCAACGTTAATCCCCCTGTCGAGAAAACGGTCGGCTGCGCATTTTGCGAACGCACAGGCATGAAGATGTCGATAGAACACACACTGCCAGGGTGGCTGTCGCGTGCCGGAAGCCCGGCCGGTAATTACAGCCTTATGCGTGAGGGGTTGCCGCCCATTACTTCGCGTGACATGGAGATCGTCACCAAGCGAATCTGTGAAGATTGCAATACGGGCTGGCTGGCTCGGATCGAAGACACCGCTGCACCTGTGTTCAAAAGGTTGCTTGGTCAACCCGCCCGAATCCATCAGATCGACCGCTGGATTATTGCCCGGTGGTTTTCGAAGACGATCTTGACCGTGCAACTTGCGATGACGGACCGTTCTGGAATCGGGCCTCTCCATCCACAGGACTATCGAAATTTCTTTCAAAACGCACGGCCGTTCGACAATCAATTCACCTTCCTGTGTGGATACCAAGGTCCTCTACCCCCGATCCAATTTGCGCTACGTTCGCCAGACGGCGCTACCAATCTGGGGGTCCGAGCCTGGTTCAACTTCCACCACATAGTCCTCATGGCTGCCTTCATGAAGGTTGAAGGCCCGGCGACCCTGCGCATTCCAACCGCATTGGACAAGGCGGCGCACATCATCTGGCCTACCCAACGAGGTTTGCTTTGGTCTGGCGATCCGACGCTGCCGCTTGATTGGCCGCCCGAGCAGTTCATTGACTCGTCCGGTTTGGAGATCGTTCGAGACACCTTTATTGGCGACTAACTTGCGCCGCTTGCGGAAGCCATGTGGACCTCCAGCTCGCCAGCCTTGCAAGCTGGCCGCGACTCTACAGTGGTGGGATAGTTGCCAGTCGTTCTAAGCGGCCCAGATCTCGTTGAATGACGAGTAGTACTGCACCCTCTGCGAGGCCAGCACGGGAACGTTCGAGGTCACCGTCACCGGGCCACCGATAGTGCCCGCGGGGAAGGCGACATAGGCCTCCCCACCCCCCGCGACTGTCACAGTCTGCGTCGGCGCCCCGGGCATGCTCACGTTCACTGTCGCGATCGCAGTGCCCGGGTTGAGCAGGTGGATGTTGTCGTTGACCATGCCCGGCGAGGCCTTGTCGAACCACGTCAGGTGGCTCGTCGTCACCGCCTGAGCTGAGCTCGCGGCGAGGACCTCATTAAAGGTGGAGTAGTACTGCACTCGCTGTGAGGCGAGCACCGGCTGGGTGGAGCTCACCTTCACCGGGCCACCGATAGTGCCCGCGGGGAACGCGACGTAGGCCTGCGCCCCGGCTGCGACCGTAACCACCAGTGAGGTGGCGCCAGGCAGGCTCACCGTCACAGATGCGCTCGCGCTGCCCGGGTTGAGCAGGTGGATGTTGTCGTTGTTCATGCCCGGCGAGGCCTTGTCGAACCAGTTGACGTAGCTCGTGGACGCTGCCTGGGCGGTGGTCGCGGCCCACACCTCGTTGAACGACGAGTAGTACTGCACGCGCTGCGATGCGAGCACCGGCACGTTGGCGGTCACCTTCAGCGGACCGCCGATGGTGCCCTGCGGGAACGTCACGTAGGTTTCCCCACCTGGAGCAATCGTCGCTGTCTGCGACGTAGCACCGGGCAGGCTGACAGTCACGCTGGCGCTCGTGGTGCTCGGGTTGAGCACGTGGATGTTGTCGTTGTACATGCCGCCCGAAGCCTTGTCGTACCAGTTGATGTAGCTGGTGGTCGCCGCCTGGGTCGCGTTTTGGGCCCAGACCTCGTTGAAGGTCTGGTAGTACTGCACGCGCTGCGAGGCCAGGATCTGCTGGTCTGAGTTGACCACCACTGGACCCCCAACGTGGCCGGCGCCGAAGCTGACAGGCTTCTGCGCGCCTGCGGGCAGGGTAACGTTGATCCCGCTCGCGCCGGGCATCGTCACCGTGATGTTGGCTGTCGCACCACTGGTGTTCAGCAGGTGGACGTTGTCGTTGAACATGCCAGGAGAGGCCATGTCAAACCACTGGAAGTAGGACGTCATACCGGTGTACGTGAATTGGTCCAGAAGAGTCGTGATGTTGGTGCCGTTGGCCGTGGTCACGGTGATGTCAACCGTGCTGACGGTCTGGGCGGGGCTCACCGCGGTCAGGGTGGTGTCGTTCACGACGCTGAAGCTTGTCGCCGGGGTGGCGCCGAACTTGACACCGCTAAGGCCGCTGCTGAAACCTGTGCCGGTCACTGTCACTGTGGTTCCGCCGGCCGACGGGCCGCTGCTCGGAGAGACGTTGGTCACTGTCGGTCGCAGCGAGGCGCTCAGCGGTCCGACGTTGAATGACCACGTGTAGGGCACCAGGTTGACAGTGAGCGTGACGACATACGTCACTCCACTTTGAAGAGGCTGCTGCGGAAATACGATCACCGCGCCTCTCCACTTGAGGTAGGAGGTGTACCTGGAGTCTGTCGAGTCGATGACGCAGTGAGCAAGTGGGCTGCCGTTCCCGGTAAGGGTGTGGACCGGACCGGCGGTGGTGGCCACGTTGCCGCCAACTTCGATGAAGAGGGGCAGGCCTGTGGCTCCCGGACAGGCGAGCGTTGGGTCTGGGGATTCGTTTCCGCTGTAGTTGGTCAGAGGCTCGCTGGAGCCGTTGCCGGGGAAGAACACTGGGTACTGGCCCGGGGCGGACATCCCTTGGCCAACATCCACCGCCGCGCTCATCGCCCAGGTGTAGGCCGCGTTCCGGTACGACCCGAAGCCGGTCGTGGTGAGTCGTGGGTCCATCATGGCCTGCGCGTGGAACGGGGCCGCCATCCACCAGTCGATCGCCGTGGTGTCGGCGGTGCCTGTTGAAGAGCTGACCATGATGTTGCTGTTTCTCGCTGCGAGGTCACCCGAGGGGGTGTATTGGGCATAGGCAGTGCTCTCGGAGTGCGTGACCTGGCCGGTTTGAACCATATAAACGGCGTGGTTGTAGTCGCCGGCGCTCCAGGTGGGGTTCTCCGTGAGGATGGACGTGCTTGTGCTGGCCCGCCAGGCGTTGAACCGGTCCAGCCACGGGCCGTTCGCGGCCAGCTTCGGCTGGAAATGGACTGCTGAGGGGCCCGTAGCCGCGGCAGGCAGGAGCGCGAGGGCGAGAGCGGCCACGAGGGGGATGGTCAGGCCGCGTATTGCGGACGATCTCGCCGCCGCCCCACTGAGCACGGCGAAGACATGCTTGGAGGTGGGTGTCACCCTGCGTACAACGAAAACCGGGGTCGCGATCTTGCGGTTGGGGAATTCCAAAGCAGGCTGGACAGCCTATCGCCCAGCCCCCGGTCTCGTCCAGACTTAACACGATGTCGAAGTACTCAGCCCAAGAGGTGCCGCTGGAGGACCGCAATTCCGCCACGACCAAGATCGTCGGGCTGGTCCCCTCCGGCGCCCGGGTGCTCGACGTGGGCTGCAGCGCGGGCTATCTGGGTGAGGCTCTGAAGGAGCGGAAGCAGGCCCGTGTCTGGGGTATCGAGCTGGACGAGAGAGACGCCGCGAAGGCACGAGAGCGAGGCTTCGAGGAGGTCTTCACAGCCGACCTGGATAATTTCGACTGGGACGCTCTCGACGGACACGAGTTCGACGTCATCGTGTTCGCGGACGTCCTCGAGCACCTGAAGCGGCCGGGTGAGGCGATTCGCGGAGCGGAGCGGCATCTCGCGCCCGACGGCGCCGTCATCGCCTCCATCCCGAACATCGCCCATCTCTCGATCCGAGTCGAGCTGATGGAGGGCGGCTTCGCGTACGAGAAGCTCGGCCTGCTCGACGACACCCACCTCAAGTACTTCACGAAGAAGACTATCGAGGACATGTTCCGGTCGGCCGGGCTGTCCATCCAGCGGCTCGATGCGTCCATCTACGACCTCCCGGAGGACAGGATCGCTGAGCGGCTCCGCGCCGTCGGCCTGGAAGCCACGCCGCGCTTCTGGGAGCGCATGAACGGCGATGACGCCCGCGCCTACCAGTACATCGTGGTCGCGGGCAAATCAGCAGTCGAGGCCCAGCCCGTCCAGCTTCCGGAGAAGGCGGTCATGGAGCACGCCCGCCTGATCGCGGAGCAGGCGCGCTTGAAAGCGGAGGTGGCCCACCTCCAGGGCAGGATCGATCGCATCGAGCGCCAGCCCCTGTACAGGATGGCCAGAGCGGCCCGCGACCTACTTCGCGGCCGCCGGAGAGCCTGAGTCGAGACTCCGTCAGTAGACTTGCTCGCGTGCCAGAACTAGTTCGGGCTTTGATCACCGGGATCACGGGCCAAGACGGCTCCTACCTGGCCGAGCTCTTGCTGGAAAAAGGCTATGAGGTTCACGGCCTGATTCGAAGGTCTTCGTCGATCAACACGCACCGGATCGACCATCTGTATCAGGACCCGCATGTGGCCGACCGCCGCATGATCCTCCACTACGGCGACATGTCGGATTCGTCCCGCCTGGCCCGCCTGATCGATGAGGTGCGCCCGCGTGAGGTCTACAACCTCGCAGCACAGAGTCACGTCAAGGTGAGCTTCGAAGCGCCTGAATACACAAGCGACGTGGATGCGCTGGGCACGCTTCGGCTGCTCGAAGCGATCTACCACTGCGATCCCAAGATCCGGATATACCAGGCGTCCACCTCAGAGCTGTTCGGCAGCGCGCCTCCACCTCAGAACGAGAAGACGCCATTCCATCCTCGAAGCCCCTACGGCGTGTCGAAGATCTTTGCCTACTGGATAGCCGTGAACTATCGCGAGGCTTACGGGATGTTCGCCTCCAACGGAATCCTCTTCAACCATGAATCTCCGCGACGCGGCGAGACGTTCGTCACTCGAAAGATCAGCCGTGCTGTCGCTCGCATCGCAGCCGGCCGGCAAGACGCCGTCTACCTGGGCAATCTGGATGCCAAACGGGACTGGGGCTACGCGCCTGACTACGTGAAGGCGATGTGGATGATGCTTCAGCAGTCAAAGCCGGCAGATCTCGTTTTCTCAACCGGTGAGCAACATTCCGTGCGCGAGTTTGCGGAGCTTGCTTTCTCCCTGGTCGGCCTTGACTGGCAGAAGTACGTCCGGATCGACGAGAGCTACCTGCGACCGTCGGAGGTCGAGACCTTGCTTGGCGATTCCACGAAGGCTCGCGAAGAGCTTGGGTGGCGGCCCACCGTGAATTTTCCGCAGCTGGTGCAGATCATGGTCGAGGCCGACCTACGTGACGAGGGACTCGATCCCCGGCAAACGATGACCGTCCCGGTGTCGCGCTAGCTCAGGCCACCGAGGCCGCCGAAGCGTTGGCCTTGAACCATTCGATGGTGCGCTGCAGCCCGATGCGGAAAGGTGTCTCCGCAACAAATCCGAATTCTCTTTTCGCCCGGTCCACGTTCAGCTTGCGGCGAGGCTGCCCGTCTGGTTTGGAAGCGTCGTAAAGAATCTGACCATCGAAATCGGTGAGCTCGGCGATCAGGGCGACGAGGTCGCGGATCGAGATCTCCTGTGAGGTGCCGAGGTTGACCGGCTCTGGCTTGTCGTAGCGCTCGGCGGCCATCATGATGCCGCGAGCCGCATCGTCCACGTAGAGAAACTCTCGCGTCGGAGTGCCAGTCCCCCACACCTCGATCGAAGCCGCGCCTGCACGCCTCGCTTCGAAACACTTGCGGATCAGTGCAGGTATGACATGCGAGCTGTGCAGGGCGAAGTTGTCGCCAGGGCCGTAGAGGTTGACGGGGATCAAGTAGATGGCGTCGAATCCATACTGCTGCCGGTAGGCCTGAGCCTGCACGAGAAGCATCTTCTTGGCGAGGCCGTACGGCGCATTGGTCTCTTCCGGATATCCGTCCCAGATGTCGTCTTCGGAAAACGGGATGGGTGCGAACTTCGGGTAAGCGCAGACAGTGCCAACCTGTACGAACTTGCTCACGCCTACCTGGCGCCCCTGCTCCATGAGCTCGATTCCCATCATCGCGTTGTCATAGAAGAAGCTGCCGGGGTTGTCGCGGTTGGCGCCGATGCCGCCGACACGAGCGGCGAGATGTAGGACCGCCTCGGGCTTCAAGTCGCCGTACATGCGCGCCACGTCGGCCTGGCGCGTGAGGTCGTAGTCCTTGCTCGTGAAGGTCGAGACCTTTGCCCCCGCCTCGGTCAGCATTCGAACGAGCGGGCGCCCCAGAAAACCCCGGCCTCCCGTGACTGTGACCCGCTTATCCGTCCACCAACTCATTGCGTTCCGGCATCGATGGTACTGGGTGTCGGCTCCTCTCCCATTCAAGGAATGAGAGCTCTTGCCGTCAGTTCGGGCCGGTTAGCCAGCCTGAACGTCGATCACCAGGCGGTCCGGATTGGTGAGCATGAATGCCCGGTAACACGGCGCGCCGGCGACGCCGAGGGCAAGCTGGACCACGCCTTCGAAGTCCTCGACCTGGCGAATCTCGGCAAGCGTGGCGTATCCGGTCTTGATGTCGGTTGGGCCGGTGTAGCTCGTGTGCACGTCAGCGCCGTGGATCACAACGAGGACGCCGTTTCTTCCCGCAAGGGTTACCTGGTCGCCCTTGGGCGAATTGGTGAATCCGGTGCCCGATTGCGGGCGAAGCTCGATCGTGGTCGGCTGCCCGTTCTTGAACTCGAGACTCAACCGGTCGTATCCAGCGTGTGTGCCGGTCCGGACGGCGCTTATGAAGGCGACTGGACCAGCAGGCGCGGCGCCGACAGAAGAGGACGTGCAAAGGAATGCCGGCAGGTTCGAGCTCGGCGTAGGTGAATCGGTCGGTGTCGGACTCGCGCTCGGGCTCGGCACTACGCCAGGCCCAGGATTGGGCTGCTGGCGGTTGATGCTCTCCATCAGGATGGCGACGACGAGCACTGCGATCACGGCCGCGGCGATCCCGGCGATCCAGAAAGGTCCCCTTTGTTCAGGGACGTTGGCGAGTGACGATCGCACGCGGTCCGGCAGCGCAGCGCTGTGTGACCCCGTCATTTCGTCGAATACCTGACCGAGCTCGCGACGGAATTGCTCGTTGCTCACTAGAAGACCTCCTCGAGGGTCAGATCGGAGCGCAGCCGTTTGGCAGCGCGGTAGATCCGGGACTTGGCCGCAGCCGGCGAGACGCGCAAGGTCCGTGCGACCTCGTCCAGCGAAAGATCGAGATAGAAGTGCAGCACCAGCGGAAGGCGATCATCGGGGCTGAGCTTGAGCAGCGCGCGGTGAAGGTCGGACGTGCCGCTCTGCTGTGCTGTCGATTCTGCGGTTGGGAGCTCGGGGAGCTTGAGCACCGACCACCAGCGCTGGCGCCTGGTCATGCGGCATTCGTTGGCCACGATGGAAAGGAACCACGACCTTAGCGACGTCACATCGCCGCGCAGCTGGCGCAGCTTCCGCCACGCCTTGATCGAGGCTTCCTGGACAGCATCCTCGGCGGACGATCGGTCGGCGAGCATCACCGCGGCAAGCCTGTAGGCGGGATCGAGCAGCGGCTCGATGAGGATGGCGAAAGAGTCAGCATTCCCGGCCGCGGCGCTTGTGAGGAGCTGCGGGCGCTGTTCCATCCCTGCAACAAACATGTTCCTACCTGTTGGATGCAGGAACCGCGACTTTCGTTGCAGACTGGAGCCGGTGTTAGGCCCTTCGGCGAGGCGCCGGCTCGTGGGTGGGCGCCACAGGCGCCGGCGAAGGCGGCCGGCGGCCCAGTCCGCCTGGCGGACCTGGCGGCTCGTCACTCTCGGGCTTGTGGTGCCAGCGCCTTTTCGGCGGCCGGTCGTTCCGGTAGTCCCGAGCGCGGTCGGAGGCGATCTCGAAGTTCTCGCAGAACTTCTCGTTTCCGGTCTGCCGTCTCAGCGATAGGATGTCCTCTCGCAGCTCGTCCCAATACAGATCGAACGCGAATGCGTCGAAGACAAGTGCCTCCGGGATCAGGTGATGGAGCAGCAGAACACTTATCTCTTCAAACAGGTGCGCGAGCAGCACGTAGTCATCCGACTGGAGCTGCTTCTTTAGAAGACGCGCGAACCCCGGTGCCGCCGGCTCGGCATGAAGGATCGACATGATGCCGAGGAAAGTTGCGGCGTGCTCTGGGGATACGCGACCGAAGTCAGGCGTGGTCTGTCGATGCAAGGCCCCTTCATTGTCGCGCGCGGCCCGCGAGTCAGGCAGTACTTAGTTGCCGGTTGCCAATGGGCACGTTGGCAATCGCTGTCGTAGGGTGGAGGCGCAGCCAGGTGACGGAAATTCGTACCTGGCCCGGCCGATGGGTTCTGGCCGACCGCGCTATTTGCACAGGGAGTGGTAAAACAATGTTTCTTCGCGCAACCCGCGTACAGACGCCGCCGGACAAAGTCAACGAGGCGATCAAGAACTTCGAGACCAACATCCTCAAGAGCCTTCGTTCAGCTCCAGGCAACCAGGGTGCCTCGCTGCTGGTCAACCGTCAGACCGGTGCCGGAATCGGCATCACCTACTGGGAGTCAGCCAAGGCGCTGGCGGCCAGCGAGCAGATCGGCACGCAGAGCCGCACGCAGGTGACCAAGAATGTTCCCGGGAGCCAGATCGTCAACGTAGAGCGCGCGGAGCTGATGATCATGGATCGAACCGCAGCGCCAAAGGAAGGATCTTTCCTACGGCTGGTCACGGCTAATGGCGATCCCGAGAAGCTAGATGCGGCGATAGTGCACATGCGCAACCAGGTGCTGCCGCTTCTCAAGGCGCAGAAGGGCTATCGGGCCACGATCGCCTCTGTCGACCGCCTGAGCGGCAAGCTCAACGTATCGACGGTGTGGGATTCAAAGGCCGACCTCGATGCGAGCGAGAGCAAGCTTGCGGGACCACGGGCTGAGGTCGCAAAGATCGCCGGCGCGGGCGCGCATGACGTGCAGGTCGAGATCTTCGAGACCGCCGTCGTCGAGCTCAGCGCAGCCGCAGCTCAGACGCAGACAGCCAGAGCCTAGTCACAACGAAACGCGCGACCGCTGCCTCGATGAGGTGGCGGTCGCTGCCGCTTCGCTCGTCGATCATCCCGTAGAAGTAGCGCGCTACGGGAGGTGGACCGAGCCGTCCTCCGCCAGCGTCCAATCCGGATTATGGGCGACCTCCCACACATAGCCGTCGGGGTCGGCGAAGGCGCCGGAGTAGCCGCCCCAACCGGGACGAGAGGCAGGGCGGACTATCGTCGCGCCGGCGCGCTCGGCCTCAGCCAGCAGTGCGTCGACCTCCTCGGGCGACCGGACGTTATGGGCCAGCTCGCTCCCTGGCGCGCCATGGCCGCCGAGCGCGGCCCATAGTCCAAAGACCATCCCGCCCGCTTGAAAGAATGCAATCTCGTCGTCGGGCTGCAGAGGTGCCTTCCATCCCAACGCCTCGTAGAACCGGCGGGCGCGATCCAGGTTTTCCACGCCGAGGGTGACGAGGCTGATCCGCGGTTCCACCGGCCAAGTATGTCCTTGAAACCAACTCCGACGCGAACACGTTTACAGATCAAAGGAAGCTGTGAAAGCTCTCGCAGTGATTCCGTTGACGGTGTGGTGGCTCGCCAGCTGCACTACGCCCGGGACAATCGCGTCCAGCACGCAAAGCGCTGCGCACCCGGCTTCGGCAAGTCCATCGTCAAGCGCGACGGCAAGCTGCGTGCCGCGAGTTGCCGCTTCGCCACCGCCAAAGCCAACGCCCCCGCTGCCAAAGCCAGTCCGCGTCAACACCGCCCTAGGGGCGAACGTACGCGCAGCGCCCAGCGTCACAGCCGACCGTATTGGATTTCTGCGCCAGTTCACGCTTGGCAACGCCGATGAAGAATCGACCGACACCTCAGGCGCCCGCTGGTACCGGGTCACTGCCTCCGGGGTGACCGGCTGGATCCATGGCGACCTCCTCATCGATGAGCCAGCTGTCTATTTCCCACGGGGGACGTGGAGTGCGGTGGTGCCGAAAGGCAACTCAACAAGTTGGATTTCCGAAAATGCCGTCGTCCATGTTCAGGACCCAGACAGGATTTACTGGTGGCTCCTACAAGTTGCCGTAACTCCCACAGCTGCGAGCCTGCCATCTGCGACGGAGTGGCCGATTATCGACTTATACCCCAACCTTTACGAGCGCAGCGAACCGGTCAGCGTCTGGACCTACGCAGTGAGAAAGCGTGTGGTTCGAGCGTCGTTCGATATCTGCAATAACCTAACGGACGAGACCAAACGCAATGGGGTCTGGACGTACGTCACGGTGGTTGAGGTTGTCACAGATGTCCGCGCCTACCAGTTTGTCTTCGTGACGCCTGAGCCAGACCCATCGGTGGTGCGACAGGTGCTCGACAGCGTCACCATCACTCCCAACTTTCGTTGACCCCGGACAATCTGCCAACGACTTCTTGCCATGGAGCGGAGTCAACGGCGTCAATTGGCGGACGGGTTGGCGGACGGGTTGGTGTTTGAGTTCACCACATAGGCCTCTAAAACTGACGGACCTCGGTGACACTTGGGATTCCAAATTCAAGAGGAGGAAGCCCAGTGGTAGAGAAGGAGCTAACCAAGCGAGCGGCGAGGCGGC
>Ga0209011_1000325_pt1 | contig 18955 bp, 26 predicted proteins | sample BlaSpr_A8_OM1_M3_FD_187986 | JGI IMG/M metagenome (GOLD analysis project Ga0209011, IMG submission 187986) | Forest soil microbial communities from Thunder Bay, Ontario, Canada - Black Spruce, Ontario site 2_A8_OM1_M3 (SPAdes) (version 2) | ecosystem: Environmental > Terrestrial > Soil > Boreal... | reverse complement strand
AGAGGAGTTGAACCTCCACGCCCTTTCGGGCACCAGCTCCTAAGGCTGGCGCGTCTGCCATTCCGCCACGCCGACTTACCGATCGAAACGATAGGCGAGACCACCCTTGAAGTTCTCGATTTCGACCGGCTCGACCGGGTCGGCGAGGTCGAATCCGAAGATCCTCGAGACGAAGTACAGCTCGCCTTCGATCGAACGCCGGATGTTCTTTTCCTGGCGGAATCCGTGCTGCTCGCCTTCGAACGTGACGTACGCATAAGGCAGCTCTTTTTTCTGGCAAACGGCAACGAATTCCTCGGCCTGGCTCGGTGGCACGATCTTGTCCTCGAGGCCCTGGAACAGGAGCACCGGGCATTTGAGGTTGTCCGCGAAACGGACCGCTGAGCGATCCCTGTACACGTCCGCCCGCTCCGGGTATGGACCCACAAGCGTCTCCAGGTAATGAGATTCGAATTTGTGGGTCGAGCTGACGAACAGCTCGAGGTCCCCGATGCCGAAGTGGCTGGCCCCGGCGTTGTAGAAATCGCGCTTGGTCAGTGAGAGCAGCGTGGTGAATCCGCCCGCGGATCCACCACTGATCCAAACCCGACTTTCGTCGGCAAGTCCTTGCCCGACGAGGTACCGGGCAGCGTTGATGCAATCGTCCACGTCGACCACGCCCCAATTGCCGTTCAGACGCATTCGGTACGCGCGGCCGTAACCCGACGAGCCGCCATAGTCGACGTCGACGACAGCGAAACCGCGGCTCGTCCAGTACTGATATTCGAATGTCCATCCAGGACCCGCGGAACCGGTCGGTCCTCCGTGACATCGCACGACCAGCGGCGGCTTTTCGCCGGCCGGCCCTTCGCTGTCTTTGTTCTTTGGCGGGTAGTAGGCAGCGTGGGCGGTCAGCCCGCCCTCGGTCGGAAACTCGATTGACTGCGGCAGGCTCAGGTAGCCGGCGTCGATGTGCACGGGGTTGGACACTTTGACAACCTCCTGGGCGCCGGTCGCCAGGTCGATGGTCAAAACTCGTTCGGCCAGCGCCGGCGACGCAGCGAACATCGCCGCCTTTCGTCCGTTTGTCTGCAGGCTGTTGAGGCTGGTGTACAGGAGCTCGACAGTCTTCAAGGTGCCGGAGCTCAGGTCGATGCGCCCAAGCTTGGTGCCGCCGGGCTCGGAGTAGAGACAGATGATCTCGTCCGGTCCCGTAAACGCGTAGAACCGCAGTCCGAACGACCATTGCGGAGCACCGAACTCCGCCGCCCTCGTGTACACCGGCTCATCCCCGTCGCCCCACGCGCGGTAGAGGTTCCACCAGTCGCTGCGGTCGGAGATGAAATAGAGCTCGCCGGAGGGCGACCATTCCGGCTGAACGATCGACTCGCTCTCACCGCCCGCCACCTTTCGTGACGATGCCACGTGTCCATCCCGATCCAGCTCACCCACCCACAGCTCGGAGCCGTCCCACGGCATGTTGGGGTGATTCCAGGTGGTCCACGCAAGACGGCCGCCGTCGGAGCTGAGCGTCGGTGACGAGTAGAAGTCGTTTCCCGCTGCGATAGTGATGGCGTCACCTTTGCCGTTCCAGTCGATCGACACTATCGAGTTGACCGGCTCGCCGGCCCCGGTCGTATGGTCCTCACGCACCGCATACAGGCGAGCGCGGCGACCGTCGACCACCATGTCCGCGTGACGCATGTCGACCGCCGGGGTAATCGGCAGTGGTGCGACGTCGCGATCCTGACGGTACAAACGCTGGTCGGCGAAATTGACGAACCAGACCGTGCCGCCATCGACGACGTACTGGCCACCGCCATATTCGTGGACGCGCGTACGCGCGTTGAAGCCCGCAGGCGTCACATCGCTGATCTCCCCTCCTGAGCGCCGGCAGACAACGATGCGTCCGGCCTCCGACGGCCGCAGCTCCGACCAGTAGAGGTCGTCGCCGTCCCAACGGACCATCTGGTTGCGCATGCGCGCAGTGTTTTTGAGTAGAAGGTCGAGTGTGATGGGCGAGGACCATGAACCGTAAGGAGCTGCCTGGCGTGGCGTCACGACCGCGATCTCCGAACAAAGTGGCCGAAAGGTCCGTGCCCGACCGCTACTATCACTGAGGCCACAGAGCCAGTCTAAGGAGGGGAGGACTAGCCCGGTCATGAGAAACGCGTTGCTCGCGATAGATCTCCAGGCCGATTTCGTCCAGGGCGGCAGCCTTCCAGTGCCGAATGGGATGCCGGTCTGCGCGATGATCGCCAGGCACATCCGCCACTTCAAGATGGAGTATCAGTTCGTCGTCGCGTCACGCGACTACCACGAAGACCCGGCGGACCACTTCTCCGCGACGCCCGACTTTGTGAACAGCTGGCCACCGCACTGCGTCATCGGCACCCCTGGCGTGGCGTTCGTGCCTCCCATCGCCAATCTGGTCCGGGAGAAGCTGATTCAGAGCATTGTCAACAAGGGCCGTCACGCCGCCGCGTACTCCGCGTTCGAGGGACTCGACGCGCGCGGCCACGACCTGCTCAATGTCTTGAAAGAGGAGAGGATCGATCACATCGACATCTGCGGCCTAGCGACGGACTATTGCGTCCGAGCGTCGGCCCTCGACGCGCGCCGAAACGCCTTCCAGGTGCGCGTCCTGGTCAATCTGTGCGCGGCGGTCAATGAGGCCACCGGCTTGCAGGCCCTCGAGGAGATGAAGGCGGCGGGCTGCCAGCTGCAGGCAGCCACCGCCCCCTAAGACCTACTTGCGAGCTCTGGCGCCTGTTTTGGCCGGTGAGTCGTACTTGAAGGAGACGTTCAGCCGGACCCGGTAGGTGGTGACCTTGCCGTTCTCGATGGTCAGGTCCTGCCTCACTACCTCCGCGACACGGAGGTCGCGCAGCGATTTCGACGCGGTTTCGATGGCGCCTTTCGCCGCCGCCTCCCAGGACTGGCTGCTGGTCCCGACCAGCTCGGTCACCCGATAGACGCTGTCAGCCATTTGTGCCCTCCTCGCTAATTTGCCAGTTTGGGCCTCCCCTCCGGCCCTTCGGGCCACCTCCCCGCAAGCGGGGAGGCCGGGGGAGGTGAATGTCTATTTTGCGACCAGACTCAGCTTGCGCAGGTCGGGCAGCGCCTCGGCGACCTTTTCCGCGAGCGCCTCGGGCTGGGAGCCGCGCAGGTAGATGACTTGCTCAGTCACCCCGAGCTCGAGGAATTGGGCGCACAGCTCGACCAGCTGGTGGCGATCTTCGCCACTCCAGCCGAACTGGATCGAATGTCGGATCTCCGTGGCATCGCGGCCGACCGCGCCGCATGCGTCCTCGAGCATGGACGTGAGCTCCTTGACCCGTCCTGCGTCTCCCCCTGCGATATTCCAGACGTCGGCGTAACGGGCGACCAGCCGCAGCGTGGTCACCCCCGAAGCCCCAACCCAGATCGGCGGATACGGCTTCTGGATCGGCTTTGGATTGCCTATCGCGTCCTTGAACTTGTAGTACCGCCCGTCGAAGTTGGTTCGCTCTTCGGTCCATAGCGACCGGATGATGCGCAGCGACTCACTGAGCATTCCGACGCGGTGATCCAGTCCGGCGATCCCATACATCTCGTGCTCGATCTCCGCCCACGCGGCCCCGATGCCAAATTCGAGCCGCCCGCTAGACAGGTGATCGACGGTGACCGCCGACTTGGCGAGCAGGGCGGGGTTGCGATAGGTGTTGCCGGTGACAAGGCAGCCGATCCGCACACGCTTTGTCGCCTCGGCCATCGCCGCCTGGAGCGTCCAGCCTTCATAGATCGGGCGATCCGGACCGCCATCACCGATGGCTGCAAGGTGGTCGAAATCCCACAGATGGTCGAAACCGGATTCGTCGGCAATGCGCCAAACAGCGCGCAGCGCTTCGATTGTCGTGTCCTGACCGGATAACTTCAGTCCAAAGCGGAGGGGATGATTCACGAGATTCAATCTACTCGTGGAAGCGGACCGGCCTCACGCGGATGGCGACGCGGTACTGCTCGGCAAAGACCTTCGGCGTCCAGCCGAAGCCCTTGATCAGCTCCCGGTATTTCCGGATGTAGGCGGGGACTTTGTAGGCCGGCGCCTGGCGGGAGTCGATCTTGGCGGTGCCGTCCACGCGGATCACGTCATTGCCTTCCGGGTCGGTGTTGAGGTGAAGGTTCACCTTGGGGTTGGACTCGATGTCGCGCACCTTCTGGCCGGGCACCGAGTAGATGAGAAAGGACTTTCCGTCCCACCAGAACCAGACCGGCACGGCGTGCGGCCGGCCATCGCGGCCGCAGGTCGCAAACCAGATGACGTGTTCCTTTTTGAGCCTTGACTGCGTGTGCTTGGTGGGCACTATCCCTTGAGTTTGCGCGATTCGGGAAAGTGGCAAAGTAGGACTGTGAAGACGACCAAGAAGAGCGAGGCGGATTGGAAGCGCGACCTGACTCCAATGCAGTTTCACGTCCTTCGCGAGAAGGGCACGGAGCGGCCTTTCACCGGGGAGTACTGGGACACCAAGACGCCTGGCGCGTACCTCTGTGCGGGCTGCGGCGCCAAGCTCTTTGAGTCGGACGCCAAGTTCGACGCCCACTGCGGCTGGCCGAGCTTCTATGCGCCGGCGGATGACGCGCCAATCGAAGAGCACGTCGACGACAGCCATTTCATGATCCGGACGGAGGTCACCTGCGCCAACTGCGGCGGCCATTTAGGCCATGTCTTCGATGACGGGCCTCAGCCGACGGGACTGCGCTACTGCATCAACTCGGCGTCCATCAAGCTGGACAAGCTCGAACCCAAAGAAGAGTAAGGACGGGTCAGGACCCGCCTTGCTGTGAGCGCTGCGCCTCCAGGACGATCTCGGGTCGGCCAGAAGGTCCTCGTCATTTATATGTAGGTCTGCGACGGCGGTGGCGGAGGGTAGGCGATCACGGTCGGAAGATCAGGCAGGTTGTCGTGCCGTGCGCGAGCAGCTTTCCGGTCTTCTCGGAAATCAGCTTCCCCTCGGCGGTCGCAATCCTTCCGCCCCGATGCAGCACCTTGCCCTCACATCGGACTCGGCCCGTTTCTTTGGTGATCGGCCGGACGAAGTTGACGCTCGTCTCGAGGGAGGTGTAGCCCTCACCCTGGGGGAGCGTGGTCTGGACGGCGCAGCCCATCGCGGAATCCAGGAGCGTCATCGCGTATCCGCCGTGAACGACGCCGAGCGGGTTGTACATGAACTCACCCGGCTCGCCAACAAAGACCACCCTTCCTTCGTCGGCCTCGGCGCCGGTGAAGTCCAGCGTCGCTGCGATAGGTGGTGGTGGCAGCGTGCCATCCAGGACCGCCTTCATGAACTCGAGCCCGCTCATGGTCGAGCCTGCCTCTCCCAAGGCGATCGGGTCCGCCCAGGTGAAGGTGCGCGACCGTCCGTCCAGGCTCATGAAAACGAAGCGTAGATCGCCAGCATTCCAAGCATCGCGATCGCCACGCCGCTGAACGTGCTGATCCCACGGATGACCCTTGGCGTCAGCCGTCCGCGCAGCGACGATGCGGTGACCGCCAGCAGGCACCACCAGGCTGCCGAACCCAGGAGCACGCCGAGGACGAGCACGCTGGGCTTGACGAGGCCGGCGCCCGTGCCGAGCCCCAGCGTGGCGGCTAGAGCTGCAAACGAGATGACCGTCGCCGGGTTGGTGATCGTCAACGCCAGCGTCGATACATAAGCCCAGGCAAGGCCCGCACGAGTCATGGCGGGCGCCGTCTCACTCGGGGTCTGCTGCCGGTCCAAGAGGATGCGCGCCCCAAGCACGATCAGGGCGGCTCCGCCGAGCACGGCCAGCGGCCGGCGGCCACCGGCGACCGCCGCGGTCACGACGGCAACCCCAAACGCTGCAATGGCCGCATAGAAGGCATCGGCAGTCGCCACGCCGAAGCCCGAAAGGAGTCCGTATAACCGGCCCCGGAGAAGGGTGCGCCTAAGACATAGAAAGAAGATCGGGCCGGGCGACGCGGCGACCGCGAACCCGAGCAGGAAGCCGCGGAGCAGCAGGCTGGACACCGGAGTCTCTCATGAATACAAATTCTCTGACATATCGGTGCCACATGCTGGGAGCCCGGGCAAGCGTGGCGATCGGAATGATCTTCATCTGCTTCGCCGCGCTCACCGCCCAAGCCCTCTTCGGCACCAGCTGGAGCAATCACTGCGATCCCGGTAACGAACGCCTGAATGTTTTGAAATCCGACCCCGTCGTCTCCTTCCACGCCAGGGGCGAGCTGTTTTCCGCAGAGACCGATAGCGCCGACAACAGCTGGCTCTGCACCGGCCCCGACGTTCGCGTGAGCCACTACGGCGATTTGGCCGCGCTCTATACCCAGTTGAGGGCGAAGTTCATTCAAAGCGGGTGGACTGATGAAGGGGTTCCGAATCAAATCGACCCGGAGTGGTCCTTTTTTGTCAAGGATTCGGCCGGTGTAGATCCTTTGCACGAAATCCGGGGCTATCGCATCTCGGGGCTTATCCGCTGGCACTGGTTCTCGGTCGAAGTGCAACTCAGCGCGATTGGGGCGCACATGGGAGAAATGGGCTTTCAGTAATCCTTAACCCAATACTTAACGTGGGTCCCGTATCCTCATGCATCCGATGGAAATCGTCCGCAATGTCACGCGCCACAAGCTCCGCAGCTTCTTGACCATCGCCGGCATCGTCATCGGCGTGCTCGCTCTGACCACGATGGGGGCCATGGCCGAGAACTTCAACGCGCTGCTCGACGGTGGAGTCAAGTACTTCAGCTCGAGCATCCAGGTCGGGCCGCCCGACGGCCAGCAGTCAGCCTCTCTGTTGCCGATCTCGAAGGTCGAAGAGATCAAGAAGATCGACGGAGTGGCCGCAGCGTTCCCGACCTACGGCTTCCAGGCGAAGCCCGGCGCCCCCCCATCGTTCAGCTTTGGAGTCCCGGACACGATCATCGCGGCCGATCCTGCCGAGAACGACTGGGGCAACCTCAAGGTCACCCTGGCGCAGGGCCATCAGCTGGAAACGAACACCACCGGTCAGGTCGTCCTCGGGTCGACTATCGCGAAAGAGTTCAACAAGAAGGTCGGCGACACTATCGACCTTCCCATCAAACCGGTTGACGCCAAGCCCGACTTCATCAATCACACGTTCACGGTCGTCGGCATCCTCAACCTGACGCGAACCGCTCCAGATGCGTTTGCATATATCAACATCGCCGACGGTCAGATGCTCCTGCGGGACAGCCTGCCCGCCGAGCTGCGCAGCGCGTTCGACGTCAAGGCGATTGCCGGCGGCATCGACGTCTATGGCAAGCCCGGCACCTCGATCGCCGAGCTGGACAAGGTCGCGACCCGGATCAACGCGCAGGTGCCTGGAGTCAAGGCCACCAAGCCGAGCCAGATCGTCGACAGCTTCAAGCAAGGCGGCGCGATCTTCACCACCATCACCACTGCCGCCGCGCTGCTGGCCCTGATCATCGGCGGACTGTCGGTGGTCAACACCATGTTCATGGCTGTGGCCGAGCGCGTTAGGGAAATCGGGCTGAAGAAGGCGGTGGGCGCGACCACCCTCAACATCATGGGCGAGTTCCTGATCGAGGCGACTCTCATCGGCGTGGTGGGCGGGCTCATCGGCTACGGCCTTGGCGCGGCCATAACCATCTTCGTCAACGCAACCACTCAACCCGGGCAATCGACGCTGTTCCTGCTCACGCCCGCGCTCACCGTCTTCGCCATCGGATTTGCAACTGTGCTGGGCGCCGCGGCCGGCGTCCTGCCCGCCTGGCGCGCAGCTCGGCTGGACCCGGTCACCGCTCTGAGGAACCAATAACCATGGCGGATGTGCGTCTCGTCGAGCTGACGAAGCACTACAAGCAGGGCCACGAGGTCATTCGCGCGCTCGACGGCGTGACCCTCGACATCACCAAAGGGGAGTTCGTGGCAGTGGTCGGGCGCTCGGGCAGCGGCAAGACGACGATGCTCGACTTGATGGGCCTGCTGCTCCGGCCCACCTCCGGCAGCCTCTTCATCGACGACATCGACACGAGCAAGCTCGGTGACCGCCAGCTGGCCCAGATGCGGGCCCGCCGCATCGGCTTCGTGTTCCAGGAGTACAACCTCCTGCCCGGGCTCAACGTGCTCGAGAACGTGATGCTTCCGCTGCGTTACGTGAAAGAGGGCAAGGCCGGCCGCGGGCGCGCCGTCGAGCTCATCGACCGCGTCGGTCTTAGCGACAGGGTCCGGCACCGACCGACCGAGCTCTCAGGTGGGCAAGCCCAGCGCGTGGCGATCGCGCGGTCGATGGTGAACAACCCTTCGCTCATCCTCCTCGACGAGCCGACGGGCGCGGTCGACACCGAGACGGCGCAGCAGCTGGTCGACCTGTTGAAGCGCCTCAACCAGGAGGACCGGGTCACCATCGTCATCATCACTCACGACCTCGACGTCGCCTCGCAGGCGACCCGGCAGATCCGCCTCAAAGACGGCAAGGTCCTGACCGATGAGAAGATCCACGCGAATGGCGCGTTGACTGGAGTTCCAGTAGCCTAAGCAGCCTGCAGCTCAAGGCAGGCGACGTCACCTATCGTTTCTCCAGGATGCGCGAGCTGTGATCCGCCGCTTCCTCCTGGTGATCGCCGTCGTTGGCGGCCTGATCGCGGCGGCCTTCATCGGCGCGGCGGCATATCAGGCACTGCGCACCCCAGTGCACGTGGCGGACAACAGCACCCTCACGCCGGAGAACTGCACGCCAGGTCCATGCGTGGACCTGAAGGGGTACACCCTCTGGGTTTCCGACATCAAGTTCGAGGGCGACCTCGTGAGGATGACTGTCAAGTTCCGCAACTCGAGCACCGCTACGCACGCTTCGCCTGAAGACTTGCACCTGATCGATGCGGGCCGGCGCCAGAATATTCCGGTCACCGACGTGGCCGGCTGCAAGACCTGGACTCGGCACGAGTTCCGCAATGGCGCGCTCTTCGGCCCTATCGACATCTGCTTTCATGTCAGCAACACCACGCGGCCGTTCATCCTCCACTGGACGCCCGATCTCGGCCCGTTCTGCTGCGAGGCTAGCCTCCGGATCACGTGACCGCCCTGCACCCGACCGTCGTCATCAGCGGGGCGACGGGGACCATTGGATCAGCGACCGCCTCCCTGCTCGCACGTCGAGGAGCGCGCGTCGTCTTGATGGCTCGTCCCTCCGAGCGCTTGGATGCGCTGGCCGAGCGTCTCGGCGGCGATGACAACCGCATCTCCAAAGTCCCGGTCGACCTCTCATCGATGGCGTCCGTCCGTTCGGCGGCGCGCGCGATCAATCGAGAGGGCGGTCGCGTCGATGCCCTCATCAACATCGCCGCGGTGTTCGTGCGGCGATGGCAGAAGACCACCGACGGTTTCGAGCTGATGCTCGCGACAAACTATTTCGGGCCATTCCTGCTGACCAACCTGCTTCGCGACCGGCTCCTCGGTGGCGGTCGGGTGATCACTGTCACTGCGCCTTCGACCACGCGCGTTGACATGGAGCGCCTCTTCTCGAAGGAGAATTTCGACCCGCTCCACACATTCGGCGCCACGAAGGCCCTGGACCTCATGGTCACCTTCGAGCTGGCGCGACGCGCGAAGCGCTGGGATGTTCGCGCCAATGCCTTCCACCCTGGATTGGTCCGCTCGAACCTGATGGGTGACGCGCCGCGGGCTGTCCGCTTGGCGTCCCGCATCTTCGCCGGCTCACCGGACCGCGCGGCTCAGGACCTGGCCGAGCTCGCCATCTCCCCCGCCCATTCCGGCACCACCGGCTGGTTCTTCAAAGGCACGCGGCGGATCGACCCGCCGAAGTCGGCCACCGACGAGGCGCTGCAGGCCGCGCTGTGGCGCCGCACCGCTGAGCTCGTGGAGATGGAGATCGGCGGCTTTTGAGTCAAGCTCGTTTGGCGGGTGGGAATCAGGCCTTCTGATAGGTGCGTTTGGCACCAAAAGTGCGGAATCAGGCCTTCCGATAGGTGCGTTTGGCGCCAAAAGTGCGGAATCCAGTCGTGGCGCAGGACAGGGGTCTCCAGAAACTCGCGAGCTCTTCACACCGCGTTCACAAGTCGCCGGAAGGATGAGAGCTGCAGTCGTCAATCTCATTCCAAGGAGAGGTTTTCATGAGACGCGGTTTCGGTTTGATCGGGCTGGTGGTGACAGTGATCCTGCTTGCGATCGTTGGCGCCATCGCCTACAACGTCGGATGGTCGGACGGCCTGGCGACCCACCTGCCGGCCGGCACGGTCGGAGTGCCGCCCTACGAGTACGGCTACGGGCCGCACGCCTGGGGCTTCGGCATATTCGGCTTCTTCTGGTTCCTGTTCGTCGTGTTCGGCCTGTTGTGGCTGTTCCGCCTTGCGTTCTTCGGTCGCAGGCACTGGGGCGGCGGCGGATGGGGCTACAAGGGCGGGCCCGGCTACGGCGTGCCGCCGGCAATCGAAGAGCGCATGCAGGAGTGGCACAAGCGGGCCCACGGCGAGCAGCCGTCCGGTTCAGGTACGCCGCCTCCTCCGCCGCCGCCAGACCAGAGAACCGTCTAGCGCGTTGAGTGAATCTAGGATGGTCGCCGTAATGGCGACCATCCTTGTCGTCGACGATGAGCCTCGCATCGTGCAGCTCGTCCGCGACTACCTCGAGCACGGCGGGTTCACCGTGCTCGTCGCGTCGAATGGCAAGGAAGCGCTGCGTTCTGCGCGTACCGGGCGCCCCGACCTGGTCATCCTCGACCTCGGCCTGCCGGGCCTCGACGGACTGGACGTCACGCGTGAGCTGAGGCGCGAAGGTCACGTGCCGATCATCATGCTCACCGCTCGGACCGAGGAGAGTGACAAGCTCGTCGGCCTCGAGCTTGGCGCCGACGACTACCTCACCAAACCCTTCAGCCCCAAGGAGCTGGTGGCGCGCGTGCGGGCGGTGCTGCGCAGGGCGGAGAGCATGCGCTCGCCCTCCGACGTGATCCGAGTCGGCTCCGACGTCGAGCTCGACGTCTCCCGAATGGAAGCCCGCTTCGGCGGCCACCGCGTCGACCTGACGAAGTCGGAGTTCCAGCTGCTGGCCGCCATGGCGCGCCAGCCCGGCCGCGTGTTCACGCGGGCACAGCTGCTGGATGCGATGCGAGGTGTGGCGTTCGAGTCGTATGAGCGGGCAATCGACGCGCACATCAAGAACATCAGGAAGAAGATCGAGCCGGATCCGCGCTCGCCGCGATTTGTTCTGACGGTCTTCGGCGTCGGCTACCGGTTTGCCGACGCATCAAGCAGATGAGGAGCGGCTGGGGCCCGCCGCCACGACGCCGGCCGCCATGGTGGCCCGAAGGCGAACCGTTTCCACCTGCGCGCCGCTGGGGCCGTCGCGGACCGCCAGCATTCATCCGGCGCATCGGGTGCTTTTTCATCGGCGTGCTCGTGGCCGCTGTTCTGACCGGAGTGGTGGCGGGTGGCCTGATCGCCCAGCTTGGACCCTGGCCTGTTGCGGTGCTGGCGGTTGGGTTCGTGTTCCTGGTCGTCTTCGCCGGCATTGGCGGCCTTCGTCGCATGACGCGGCCGATGGGCAGCATCGTCGAGGCGGCAAGAAGGATCGAGGCGGGCGACTACTCGGCGCAGGTGCCCGAAACGGGCCCGGCGGACCTGCGTTCGGTCGCGCGAGCTTTCAATGCGATGTCCGCTCGCCTCAAGGCGAGCGACGAGCAGCGGCGGAGCTTCCTTGCCGATGTGGCGCACGAGCTGCGTACACCTTTGACGGTGATCCGCGGGCAGGCAGAGGCGATCGCGGACGGCGTCTATCCCGGCGATGCCAGCCACCTGGCGCCCATCCTGGATGCGACCCATGCCCTCGACCGGCTGGTGGAAGACCTGCGCACGCTGGTCCTGACCGACGCGGGAAATCTCGTTCTGCAAAAAGAGCCCACCGACGTCGGGGCGCTGGCCGCCGAGACAGTGGAGTCGTTCAGGGTCCAGGCGGAATCTGCCGGGATCGTGCTCAGCACCGACATAGCGAAAGACCCGCCTTCTGTCGACGTCGACCCAGCACGCATCCGAGGCGTGATCGGGAATCTCCTGTCGAACGCGGTCCGTCACACACGAGCGGGCGGTTCCGTCACGGTGGCCGTGAATTCGTCCGGCGATGGCGCAGTGATCACGGTCATGGACAGCGGCGAGGGAATCTCGCCGGAGCTGCTGCCTCACGTATTCGAACGATTCCTGAAAGGCGGTGGCTCCTCGGGCTCCGGGTTGGGCCTCGCGATAGTTCACGACATCGTCACCGCGCACGGGGGGAAGGTCGAAGTCGAAAGCACGGCCGGCTCGGGCACTCGAGTCCGGCTGACTCTGCCGGCAAGCTCCCAAACCTGAGATGCTGTTGGAGAAGTGCGGAGGGATAGCAAAACCACGCCCGCAGCTCGGCCCGCCAAGGCGAAAAAGCCGTCCCGGCCGCTTGAGGGAGAGGATATCGACACCAAGCGCTGGGAAGACGCGCGCCACTGGATGAGCATCTATGCCGACCTCCTCGAGTTCAAGCGCGGGATCCTCGCCCGAGTGCGGCGAGACGTAGCCGGGCTCCAACCTACGGCAAGGCAGGCTGCCCTGACCGACGTCGAGATCATCGAGAGCCAGATGCAGGGCTACCAGGTGCGCCTCGATCTCTGGTACCAGCGCCTCTGGGACCTGCAGGGGCTGTGGCTGGACCCCGCCGGCCGCATGGTCCGGCACCAGGGCCATGAGGTGGCGCTGACCAAGCGCGAGTTCCAGCTACTGCAGTTCCTGCTCAGCCATCCCCACCGGTATTTCACGACCTCGCAGATCCTCGGCCAGGCCTGGGCGGACCCGGCGCTCTTTCCGGAAGAGGTGCGTAATTACGTGCGGCGCCTGCGCAAGATCCTCAACGACCTCGCCATACCGGTGGACCTGGTGAACAAGCCGGGTCGGGGGTACTCACTGGTCTTTCGCCCCTGACGGCATCAAGCTGCCGGAAATATTGCTGAACTTTTTATGTCCGGCCCCGTAGACCTAGGCTGTGGAAAAGGTAAAACCCAAGAGAATGCGCCCCGATGTCGACGCGGCAGAGCGCGGCGGCGACTGGAGCCAGGCCATGGATGGCGAGGGCGCTCCGGCTGACGCGACCCTCGAGCACGCCGTCTACTGGCGACAGATCTACATCGAGATCCTGGAGATGGAAGAGAAGGTGCTGGCCCGCATCCGCCAGCTCATGCTCACGCAGTCGGACGAGGGCCGGAAGGAGGTCGAGCTGACCAACGTCCCGGTCGTCGTCGCCCAGGCCGAGAGGTTCCGGCAGCGTCTTGGGTATTGGAACGAACGGGTCGAAGAGCTCGGCGGCAACTCTAACCACCAACATTAGTAGCTAGACGCCGCAGTGCCCATATGGCACACTTTTGCGGATTTTGTTATGCCTAATCGACAAGATGAAGGGGTGATTAAAATGCGCCGCTCCCTTATTTCGCTTGGCCTCGCTGCAATTTTCGTCCTGATCTGGCCGGCGACGGCGCTTGCCGCTACCGATCCGCTGCTGAATACGGCCGCCCCGTTCGCGATCCTGGCCGGGCAAACCGTCACCAACACCGGCGCCTCCGTGATCAACGGCCAGGTCGGTGTTTCGCCTGGCGCAGCGGCGACGAACATAACCGGATTCGGCGGTGCGCCCAACGGAACCATCAACGGTGCTATTCACGATGCCGACTCCGTGGCGCTGGTGGCCCAGAACGACCTGACTCAGGCCTATACCAGGGCGGCGAACCAGGTGTGCCCCGGGACAAACAACTACACCGGCGTGAATCTGGCCGGCAGGACTCTCGTCCCCGGCACCTATTGCCAGACCACCGCGCCGCCGATCACCGGTACGCTGACCCTCGACGGCTCGGGGTGCTCGGGGCCGACTTGCTTCTGGGTCTTTCAGATTGGGAGCACGCTGCTGACGGCAGCCGGCGCACCGGGAGCACCCGCAACCACCATCGCCCTTATCAACGCTCAGCCATGCCAGGTCTTCTGGCAGGTGAGTAGCTCGGCAACCATTGCGACCTATGCCAGCTTTGTAGGGACCATCATGGCCCTCACCTCAATCGGCATGTTTACAGGAGCCACTCTTCAGGGCCGAGCCCTTGCGCGCAACGGCTCTGTGACATTGCAAACCAACACCATCAACCTGCCCGCGGCATGTACCCTCGCCCCCGCCCCTGGTGCATCGCCAACTCCGGGCGTAGTGCCCGGCTCGACGGGCATCCCTGACGAGCTCATCCGCGGACAGTTCCCATGGCTGCTGGTCATGGCACTTGGTGCCGGCATCGGCGCAATTGCATTGGGCTACAGCAGCCGAAGGCGCCGCCGCCGCCAGGCGTAACGCGGCTGGAGGCTCATGCTGACGACCTTTCTGTTGTTAGCGCAACACGCCCGAACGTCGGCGCGCATACTGGGCGAGGTCGTGAGGACCTGGCCCTCATCGGTCCGGCACCGGGTATTGCCGCAGATGTCGACGGTCAGCAGGTGGCCGTCAGCGATCCGCGGGCGCATATCTACGCGGGTGCTCGCCGAGGTCGTGCTTGCCGGACTCCTGGTGGCTACGCTGGCGTTTTCGCCGCGCGACGGAGTCGCGACTGACGACAGCATCGTTGCCTTGCCAAGCGATTCGGTGACTCGCCTCACGGCGTCCACCATGGACCCAACCTCAATCGGGATGATCCTCCCAGCCATGACCGACCTTTCGTCGTGGGCGAAAATCACCGGGAAGCGGGCCACCGCGAACGCGCTCATCCCGAAGGCTCCGCCGGTGCAGCTGATCATCCCGTCTCTGAAGGTGAACCGCCCGGTGGAGGGGATCGGCGTCAATCGGAATGGTGTGCTGGATTTGCCGGTGAATGGCTGGAATGCGGGCTGGTACAGAGGCAGCCCTGTGCCGGGCGCACCAGGCGACGCGGTCATCCAGGGCCACGCCGGCTTGCCGAACGAGCCGATGCTCTTCGGCAATCTGTTCAAGCTAAAGCAGGGCGACAGGATCATCATCGTGCTCGCCGATGGGAGCCAGCAGCTCTTCCTCGTTCAATCGATGTCGGTTGTGCCCATCGGGACGGCCCCGCCGGGTATTGCCGATCCTTACGGACTTCCGCGGCTCACGCTCCTCACCTGCACAGGCCATTTCGACAAAGATAAGAAGTACTACACGGAACGCCTGGTGCTCGAGGCAAGCTATGCGGGCAACGTCTGAGGTCTAAGGCTATTGCGATGGAGCAACCCGAAGCGCTCAGAGTCCTAGTTGTCGAAAATCATCCCTTCCTCGCGTCGGTAATTACCAAGATTCTCGAAGGCGAAGAGCACCTGAGCGTTGTCGGCATCGCAGGGACCGGCGCTGACGCCGCCCGCGCGGCGGCGCGCGAAAAGGCCGCTGTGGTCTTGATGAACTTCTCCTTGCCGGACATGACTGGTCCGGCCGCGGCAGTTGTCGTTCACGCCGAGCTGCCTGACGTTCCGATCATCTTCCACAGCGCTGAAGAATCCGACACCGCGCTGCTTGATGCCATTGATTCCGGCGCCACGGCCTACCTCACCAAGGCAGCGACCGGTGAAGAGATCGTCGAAGCGGTCAGGCGAGCGAGCAAGGGCGAGGTGCTGATCCCCGTTTCGCTCTTTGCGAAGGCCATCGCGCGCCAGCACGCCGTCTATGAGAAGAAGCGGGAACGGAAGCGCCTCGAGGCGCAGTTCACAGCCAGGGAGCTGGAAATCCTCAGGCTGCTGGCCGAGGGACTTGGCACGACAGCCATGTCGGAACGTCTCGGCATCGCCGCCAACACCATCGAGTGGCATGTCGGCCATGTCATCGAGAAATTGGGTGTTCACTCCAAGCTTCAGGCAGTGATCGCCGCGGCGCGCCTGGGGCTGATCGATGTCGAGACGCAGTAGCGTCCGTTTACGATTATGGGCGAAGTGACCGAGCCCTCCAGCCAGGAACAGGAAACCGGTCCCCCGCTGCAAGGCGAGCGCCAAACGCGCCTTAGCGGAGCTTGGACGGCTCTTGTGATCGGAGTCGTCGTACTGGTTGTGATCCTCGTGTTCATCCTGCAAAACCTCCAGTCCGTCGAGGTGTACTTCCTCTTTCTCCACGGCCACCTCCCGCTTGCGGTAGCGCTCCTTTTCGCCATGGTCCTCGGGGCGGTGGTGGTGCTTACCTTCGGGGCGTTCAGGATCCTCCAGCTCCGTCTCGTGGCGAGGCGGGCACGCCGTCAGGACAAGCAGGCCAGTCCGCCGGTCGAATAACCAGGCCGAGGCCGGACAAAAGAGAAGGCCTCGCGAGGGGTAGCTCAGCGAGGCCTAACGAACGCGATGTCTAGCGGCGGAGCATCCCGCGCTGCGTCACTGCTCGGAAGACGACTAGAAGGATGACTGCGCCGACGAAAGCGGCGATGAGTCCGCCGACAGTGAAGGTTCCTGTATCTACGTGGATGCCGATGAGGTTCGCCAGAAAGCCGCCCAGGAACGCTCCCAGGATGCCGCACACGATGTCCCACAGCAGCCCCATGCCTTTGCCGGTCAGGACCTTGCTGGCCACGAACCCGGCAATCGCGCCGACGATGATGAAGACCAGAATTCCCAACTTCTTATACCTCTGAAGCCGCTTTGCGGCGGTGGTTGGAGCGTGTGTTGGTAAGCGGCCGTTCCGCTTCGTCGGTTGCCATGTCTGCCAGCTCGTCACCCACGCGATGGGCATAACCGGCGAGGCGCCTCATGTGCGACCGCTGGGACACTGTGTAGCCACCGATGGCCACCCCGGCGACCAATCCGACGGCCAGCATGCCGAGGAGCGGCCACGGACGTGAAGTCGGGTACTCCGGCAAGTTTGCGAACTGCTTCAAAGACGTGTCGTTCCATCTGGACGATGCGTCGTTCCACTTTTTGGGCCAGGATCTGAAGTCCATCACGACGTAGCCGGCTTGGTGCCTTTGGGCGCGGTGATGATCCTGATCAGGACGACGACGCCCCAACCGATCACTGCATAGACAACGATCCCCACGAGGGAGGCGGTCTCGAAGGTGTTGGTCTTCGATCCGGTGTCGCCAAAGATGCCCGTGAACGGGGCCACCAGGGGCGAACTGACCTGGTAGATGAAGTTGACGAACGCCGAGTGCGATGACGCTCCGAACAGCTTGCCCAGGAAACGGGCTGCGATCAGGATGTCGACGGCGCCCACTATGAATCCGACGACTGCGGCCGCGCGGAAGTTGTAGCTGCCCTGTTCGGTGACCGAGCTGGGCTCGACGGGTGCGGGTGCGGATGCGGGAGCGGATTGCTGAACTGCCATTTGGTCATTCACCTCTTTGCGCTGACGGTGGCTCACCAGCCATAACAAAGTCAGCAACTTGACCGCCACTGTGTTCCTGGCACTTTGCTCGGTGAAGACCAGAGCCCAGGCTGTGATCAAAGTCATAGCGAGTTACGTGCTCGGCCAGCCACCCTATTGACTCGCTTGATGGCCAATGGTGATGAGTCTCCCAGCGTCACCATGTTGGCCAAGCTTCTGCCTGGCGTCCGGCCCAAGCCGGTAGCCGAGCTTGCTGCGGCGGCCCACATCGAAACGTTCCGCGGAGGCCGGGCGGTACTCGCACCGGACGAGCCAGGAGACCCCGGAGTTGTAGTCACAGGGTTGCTCCGTACTGTCGTAACCCTCAGGAACGGCAGACGAGCGACAGTCCATTACACAGGCCCGCGTGAGGTATTTGGGCTGCCGAGGCTTTTCACCCAACTCTCCACCCACGTCGAGGCGATCAGAGACACCAAGTTGATCAAGATCGACTCCGCGGCAATCACTCGCGTCGCACTCGAATATCCGGACTTCGGATGGTTTATAAGCCAGCAGATCTCGCTCGCCTATGCGAGTTTGCCCCGGGTCGTGGAAGAGCTCGCCTCGATGACCGTCCGCCAGCGGCTCGCATCCCACCTCCTCCAGCTTGCCGTGCGCGACGGTGAAGGGGACCTCTTCGTGGAGATCGATCAAGAGACGCTTGCAGAAGCTGTCGGCTCAGTCCGCGAGGTGGTGTCCCGCGCCCTGAGCTCGCTCCGCGACGATGGTCTGATCACCAAAACCGGGCGATCGATTGCGATCGTTGACGAACCGGGGTTGCGGCGCAGCGTGCAATGACGGCGGCGGCCGAGACCTAGGCCAAGATCACGGGCGGCCAAGGCGACGCGGCACCATCCGACGCAAACGGCGCCCCGGTCACAGGCGATTGTTCCGCCATCTCTTCACCCTTGTACACGGGCGACGTGAAGAAGTCGCCATACAACTGACCTTCGCCAACCCATACAAATCTAGGTTTGGCGACACCCCGTGTTTACGCTGTGCCGGGTTCGGGTCTGCTCAAGTGGCTGCTGCCACTTCGGGCGCCCCCAAGCGCACCCTTGGCGCCAAAGAGGCGGAACTCGCGCGTGGATAGGTGCGTCTGGCGCCAACGGGGCGGAATACGGCGCCGGGCTCCTATAGCCTCCAAGGTGGCCCGATCAGCCAAGCTCGGTGGATAGGTTCTTAACAGGCTGGGTTCCATCTCCGCTCTCGCCGATGCATTCTCCCGGCATGGACTCACGTGAACGGTCTGGTGTTCCCCCAGACGGAGATCCGGCAACCCTCCGGAGACTTCGAGCGGCCCTTGAACTGGCGCCCGCGGGTGCGGTGTTCAGCGGCAAGACCGCAGCCTGGCTGCATGGCCTCGAGATTGAACCCTGCGATCCGATCGAAATGATCATTCCGATCGAGCCGATGAATGGAAGCGACTTAGACGAATCGAGTGGGTAGGAAGAGTAATACTCGCCTTGGTTCGGGCTCTAGCGACCTCGGAACTGGGGATGAGTGTGCGGGAAAGAGGGAATCGACTCCCGGTGAATTCAATCGGTCGTCGCAACAAGGGCTAACTGGGCGACTCAGAGAGTAGCTGAGCAAGGATCTCGCGGGGCTCCAGCCAGTTGAGAGTTTTGC
>Ga0209011_1000324_pt1 | contig 18976 bp, 19 predicted proteins | sample BlaSpr_A8_OM1_M3_FD_187986 | JGI IMG/M metagenome (GOLD analysis project Ga0209011, IMG submission 187986) | Forest soil microbial communities from Thunder Bay, Ontario, Canada - Black Spruce, Ontario site 2_A8_OM1_M3 (SPAdes) (version 2) | ecosystem: Environmental > Terrestrial > Soil > Boreal... | reverse complement strand
CGCCCTGATCCTCGTCCTCGTGTCAATCGTGGTCATCGTCATCCTTCTTACGATGGGCAACCAGATCAAGAACGTGTTCTCGAACGTCGTAGCCGCTCTTAGCGCTTAACGAGAACCAAACGTAGTAGCACCTTCAAAGAGAGAGCCCCGACAAGGGGCTCTCTTCTTTAAAGGAATCAACCGCGAAGGTGGGGGCGTATTACGGTCCCCCTCGCTACAATGTCGGCACTCTAGCGAACTCAAATCTCCGGAGGTGACTTACTCTTGGCCGTTGCACCAGCCGCAGCACGACCGCGACCAGGTGGTGGACGTCTTTTCATCATCGTTGGCCTGGTCCTTGCCATCCTCGCAGGCGCGGGGGCGTACTTCCTCGGCGGAATCGGCGGCGGAGGCGGAGGCGGGGGCGGGACCACTGTGGTGGTCTTCGCGAAGCAGGCCATCCCGCTTCGGCACACCATCACCGCAGCCGACCTTGACACCCAGAAGGTGTCGGGTCCGTTCACGACCATCAACAACACCTACCAGAACCCAACCGACGTGGTCAACCTGATCGCGCAGATCCAGATCAGCAAGGGAGCCCTCATCACGTCCGACATGCTGGCCAAGGACATTGGCTCGATCCCGTCAGGCGCAGCGCCTGCTTACCTGCCGCTTCCGAGCGGCTATGTCGCCATGACCATCCCTACCGGTGAGCAGCAGGGTGTGGCGGGCCACATCACGCTGGGCGACTACATCACGGTGATCTCGTCCGCCAGCTTGACCGTCTTCTCGACGACCACCGCGACAGGGCCACCCAAGGTCATCAGCAAGACCATCTTCACGAACGTCCGGATCATCGGCCTCGGACCAGCTGCCTCGAACGTGCAGCCGGCGAGCGGCGCGCCGGCCGCGGGCGGACAGGGTCCGGTGGGCGGGCTGGTTTCCAGCCTCACCATCCTCTTGACGCAATGTGACGCCGAGTTCTTCACCTGGTTCCTCAACAACACGACGCTGAAATACACGCTCGAGTCCTTCAAGGACTACCTGGCGCAGCCGCCAAGCGCTCCGGACCCGACCTGCCCGACCGTACTCGCGGCCCAGGGCGTCAGCCAGAAAGCGGTGGAACAGCGGTACCACTTCACGACTTTGTGACCTTCGGCAATAGCTGAGATGGGTCTTCTCGACAGGGTCAAGCAGAACCAGACGGTTCCCCCGGGGACGGTTGGAACGGCCAACGGTCCCGCGGTGGGGACCGTCCCCCCGGCGGCTTCCACGTATGGACCCGCGACGTCGATACCGATCGCTCAGACAGCGCCTCCGGCCCCTGCGCCGGCACCGAGCCTATCCCAACGTGCGGGGGCTGCTGCCGCCAGCGGCGGCGAGGTCACCCCAGCCTTTACCGCGGCCAAGGTTCAGATCCACGCCCGCCTGATCGAGAAGTTCGCGGACCAGATCGACTCGAGCAACAAACCCGGTGTCCGCGAGAAGATCCTCGAGCTCGCCGAGGAGTACTTCCGCTCCACGGCGATGACGATGACCAAGAACGACAAGGAACGCCTTGTCGACTCGGTCCTCGACGACGTGCTGGGACTCGGTCCCCTGGAGGCATTGCTCGCCGACCCGTCGATCACTGAAATCATGGCCAACCATCCGAAGCAGATCTACGTTGAGAAGGCCGGCGAGCCGACCCTCTCGGCCGTGACTTTCGAGAGCGAGCGCCAGATGCGCCAGGTCATCGACCGCATCGTCAGCCTGGTGGGCAGGCGCGTCGACGAATCGACGCCGATCTGCGACGCCCGCCTGAAGGACGGCTCCCGAGTCAACGTCGTCATCCCTCCGATTGCGCTCAAAGGCCCGTGCCTCACGATCCGAAAGTTCGCCAAAGAGAAGTGGGGTCCCGCCGACGTCGTCAACCGGTTCAGGTCGTCGAGCCCGGAGCTCATGGCGTTCCTGCGTTCCTGTGTGCGCGCGAGGTTCAACATCCTCGTTTCTGGAGGCACCGGCTCCGGTAAGACCACCCTCCTCAACATCCTCTCGTCTTTCATTCCGGAGACCGAAAGGCTGATCACGTGCGAGGACGCCGCGGAGCTCCAGCTTCAACAGCCGCACTGGATCCAGCTCGAGTCGCGTCCGCCGAACGTGGAAGGCAAAGGCGCAGTGACCATTCGCGAGCTCGTCAAGAGCTGTCTGCGTATGCGCCCCGACCGCATCATCGTCGGTGAGTGTCGTGGCGGCGAGGCGCTCGACATGTTGCAGGCCATGAACACCGGCCACGATGGTTCGATGTCGACTATCCACGCCAACAACCCGCACGAGAGCCTGGTCCGTCTCGAGACGCTTGTGCTCCAGGCAGGACAGGACCTGCCGTCACGGGCCATCCGCGAGACGATCGGGGCGGCCATCCACATGATCGTTCAGCAGTCCCGCCTGCGCGGTGGCGTTCGCCGCATCGTCAGCGTGGCCGAGATCACCGGCATCAAGGACGGCGACGTCCAGTACCAGGAGCTCTTCGTTTTCAAGCAGCTTGGCGTCAGCGCCGAGGGCAAGGCCGTCGGGTATCACACCGCGACCGGGCTGCTGCCGATGCGAATGGAGCACCTGAAGGCGGAAGGCGAGGATGTGCCCGAAAGCCTTTTCAAACCGACACCAAAACCGACGCCGGATAAGCTGTACTGACCCTTTAGGAGGTTCCCATGCCGTCACTTTCACCGCCGGTCATTTTCGGGCTCATCGCCTTCGCAGGCATCTTCCTCTTGTTCCTTGGCCTCAGCCAGATGCGGCGCGCCGCGGGTGGCTCTGAGGATTTCCAGGCGAGGCTGGCCGCCTATGGAGTGACGACCGCCGGCGCCACGGCGCTGCCACCGACAAGCGGCTTTCGCGACTCGCTGAACCGGCTGTTTCAGCCCGCCGCCGACCGTGTGGGTCGCGGTAACGCCAAGAAGGGGAAGGCGTCCGTGTCGGAACAGCTGCAGAGGGCGGACTTGAAACTGCGCACCTCTGAGTTCTTCTTGATCCAGATCGGGAGCACCGCGTTCTTCGTCCTCGTCGCGATAATCCGCTTTGGGCTGCCCCTCCAGGGGCTCATCCAGACGATAGTCGCCGGCATCATCGGGTACCTCCTGCCCGGTATGTACGTGAAATACCGGATCAACAAGAGGCTCAAGGCGTTCAACAACCAGCTCGGCGACACCCTGACGCTGCTGTCAAACGCCATCAAAGCGGGCTACTCGTTCGCGCAGGCCATCGACACGGTGGCGAAGAACGGCGTGCCGCCGATTTCTGACGAGTTCGGCCGCGCGGTCCGCGAGATGAACCTCGGCGGCTCGCCTGACGAGTCGCTGTCGAACATCACCAAGCGCATCGCGAGCGCCGACTTCGACCTCGTCACCACCGCTTACGCGATCCACCGGACGGTGGGTGGAAACCTGGCCGAGATCCTGGACAACATCGCTTACACGATTCGGGAACGCGTCCGGATCAAGGGCGAGATCGCGACCCTTACTGCCCAGGCACGAGCATCGGGCACTCTGATCACGTTCCTTCCCCTTGTGCTCGCCGCCTTCATGTACTTCGTCACCCCAAGCTACTTCCGGCCGATGTTCGAGAGCATCGTCGGCTGGGCGCTCATCGTGTTCGGGTGTTTCATGATCTTCATCGGCAACATGATCATCCGGCGCGTGGTCGCGATCGAGGTTTGATCAGATGAGCCCAGTCTTTCTACTTGCAATCTTTTGCGGCCTCGGTGTGCTGATGATCTTCATCGGCCTCGCGCGAACGCCGTCCACCAACACCGCACAGATGGTCCAGCAGCGCCTGTCCGTGTATGGAGGGGAGAAGCCGCTCACGATCGAAGAAGTCGAGCTGCGCCGGCCTTTCAGCGAGCGGGTGCTGCGACCTGCGATCGAGCGGCTGGGGTCGATGCTATCCCGTTCGACACCACAGAAGGCGCGCCAGGACCTGATGAACCAGCTGGAGCTCGCGGGGCGTCCTGGCAACCTGACGCCGGAGGACTTTGCCGCTGTGCGCCTGGTCGCCGCGGCGGTGATGGCCGCCGTCGGCCTGGGCATCGGTTTCCTCCTCGCCAACACGATCTACCTGGTCATCGCACTGGTCGGCGGCGCGATCCTCGGCTACTACCTGCCGGTGTTGTGGCTCAAGCAGAAGGTCGACGCACGCAGGTTGGAGATCCAGAAAGGCCTCCCGGACGCCATGGACCTGCTGGTCATCGCGGTCGACGCCGGACTTGGTTTCGACGCCGCTCTGGCGCGCGTCACCGACAAGTACAAGAACGCCCTCTCCGAACAGTTCGCGAAGGTGCTGCGCGAGGTGAGTCTCGGCCGGCCCCGCCTGGAAGCGATGGACGAGATGGGCCGGAGCAGCGGTGTCGACGACCTGCACAACTTCATCCAGGCCATCATCCAGTCCGAGCAGTTCGGCACCGGCATCGGCAAGATCCTCCGCATCCAGGCGGACGAGATGCGTCGCAAGCGCCGCCAGCGGGCGCAAGAGAAAGCCGCTCAGGCGACGTTGAAGATGATGCTGCCCATGGTGGGCTGCATCTTCCCGACGTTGTGGATCGTGCTTCTCGGACCCGCTGTGCTGATCCTGATGAAGCCGAGGTAACGCACGCCCTCTTTTCTGCTGCCGAGCGTCCAGCCGCTGGAGCTCGTGCTCCGGGCTGTCGTCATCTATGCGGGGCTGCTCCTGGCTTTGCGGCTCTTTGGCAAGCGTGAGGTAGGCCAGTTCACGCTGTACGACCTGGTCTTCGTCTTGCTGGTCGCCAATGCGTTGCAGCCCGCCATGACCGGTCCCGACACATCCCTGACGGGCGGCCTGGTGCTGACGATGGCGCTGGTCGGTTTGAACTACCTGGTCGGGAGGCTCGACCGGATGCCCCGCTTCCACCGGATATTCACTCCCGCGCCGGCGGTGATCGTCAGGGACGGACAGTACTTGACCGACGCGATGAAGAAAGAAGGGGTCGACCAGGAGGAGGTTGAGATGTCGATGCGAGAGCACGGCGTCACCGACCTGAAGGATGTACAGCTCGGGGTGCTCGAGCCCGACGGGACGATCTCGATCGTGCCGGCGGGAGTTGCCATGACGCGGACCAAGCACCGGATCCGCTACCACCATCGGGCGGGCTGAGTAGCAGCCCGTCGACGGGCGGCTAGGATGCCGCAATTCCACCTTTTTGGCGGGTGGTCTATGCGGTGGGGCGCAACAGCGGCTACCGTCAGCGCCCATCCTCGCGTGCTTTCGTCCTTTCAAAGGCACCGTTGGTGCCAGACGTGTCGAATCGGCGTGTTCGATGGCACGTTTGGCGCCAGACGTGTCGAATCCAGCGCATCCAGGCCGGTTTGTGCCGGCCAGGCGGCCCTTTCCCGCCATTGCGCCCACGACTAAACCCAGGCGAGACCCAACACCCTCTTCATTGCACTGTTCTTTCTTTCTGCTCTGCTCATTGGCGCCCTTAGTTCGTGATCTCACGAGGCGTTGCGTTGACCCCTTGAGCCGACCCGCCAAAAACGTCAATGGTTGTCGTCGATTTCCACGCTTTTGGTGCCACAAGCGTCCAATGCGGGATTTGGGGGGTCGCTACTCCTCGGAAAGAAACGCGATCACGGCCTCTTTGAACTCGCGCGCCGGCACGGCGCCCATATGGTCGCGACCCACGATTGTCACCAGGCGAGACGACGGGATCAGCTCGACGAGCTCTGGGGCATTTCGCGCGAGCTCGTCGCGATCGCCGACCACGACCAGGACCGGCGTCCGAATCGCAGCGAGCTTCGCCGGGTCCCATCGCGGCTTCAGTCCGGTGATGCAAGCAGCCAGAGCTTTCAGGTCGTTGGTCGGGCGGGCCGACGCGAAGCGGTAAAACATTCGCGCGATGGGATCGTCGGTGGGCTCGCCCCGAAGAAAAGCGTCAGCGATCGCCTGCGCGCTGTTGATCGCTCCATCCGCACCTATGCCTCCCAACGCCGCTCGCTGCAATCGACCCGGGAAGTCCATCACGACCTGCAGCCCGATGCGCGCGCCCATCGAGTAGCCCAGATATGCGGCAGCAGGCACTTCAACGTGGTCGAGAAAGCGGACGATATCGCCGGCCATGATGCCGATCGCATAGGCCGCCGGGTCGTGGGGCTTGTCGCTGTATCCATGACCCCGGCAGTCGAGCCCGAACACTCGGAATCCGGCGGTGGTGAGAGCTTCTTGCCAGCGCGTGCCGACCCAGTTCAATCGATAGTCCGAGGCGAACCCGTGCACCACGACCACCGGCGCGCCGCGCTCAGGGCCGTGCACTTCGTAATGCAGCCGGACGCCGTCGCTGTCGAAGTCCATGCCCGCTCGTTAGGCTAGTCCATCGATATGACTGGACGGCGTGCGGTGCACGAGCGAACGGGCAAGGTGCTCGCGGACGAGCTCGAGCTCGCGACCTCTCTCGTCGCTCTCACGGCGGGCCTCATGTTTCGGCGCTCGCTAGAACCAGGCCGGGGCATGTGGCTCAATCCCTGCAACGGCATACACATGATGTTCATGAACTTTCCGATCGACGCCGTCTTCCTCGACAGCAGGGAACGCGTGAGGAAGGTGTATCGCAAGCTGCCGCAGTGGTACGGGATCGTGTGGTTCGTGTGGGGCGCTCGCAGCGTCCTCGAGCTGCCTGCAGGGTCCACGGCGGACGTCGAGCTGCAGCGGGGCGACCAGATCGTCATTTCGTAGGGCGTTGTTAAGGCGGGCTTGACAGGCGCACGTAGTCTCGATTCGTGCGCAGCCGCCTGCTCGACATCATCCTTCCGCCACGCTGCGGCGGGTGCCACATGGTGGGTACATGGCTGTGCGATCGCTGCCGGTCGCGCATCCGGCGCCTCGAGGAACCGCTGTGCCGCCGCTGCGGCGCGGAGGTGGAGTCCGCACGCTCGGGCTGCGGATGCCGCAAGCGCTTGAGGTCGCTCTCGAGGCTGCGCTCGGCAGTGGCGTACGAAGGCCCTGTCGAGGTTGCGCTTCAGCGGTTCAAATACCACGGCTGGAGGCGCCTGGCGGAGCCACTCGCGCTGCTCCTGGCGGAGCGCCTGGTGGTGGAGGGCCTGGCTGCCTCGTGGGCGGTCGCGGTGCCGCTCCACCGCTCTCGGCAGCGGCAGCGAGGCTTCAACCAGTCGGAGCTGCTTGCGCGCGAGCTGCGCCAGCGCCTTGCGCTCACGAATCCGCCTGGCGAGCTTGTGCGTACGCGCGCCACGCCGCCGCAGGTCGGGCACGACCGGCGCTGGCGACTCGAGAACGTGCGTGATGCGTTTGAATGGCGTGGCGGCCCACTCGAGGGCCGTTCGATCTTGCTGATCGACGACGTTGCCACGACGGGGGCCACCTTGGAGGCCTGCGCGTCCGCTTTGAGATCGGGCGGATCTGGGCCCGTAATGGGGGTCAGTGTGGCGAGGGTTACCGTATAGTTGGCGCTCGGTTCAAATCCGCGAGCGGAGGCTAGTGAATGGCAGTCCGGATCCCAGGTATCAACATCGATGAGTACTACCAGCAGCTAGGGCCCATCGAGCCCCTCATCAGAGACGACCGTGTGACCGAAATCATGGTCAACGGCAACGATCACGTCTACGTCGAAATGGGCGGCAAAGTGGTCCTGACCAACATCAAATTCACCGACGAGGATCAGCTGCTCAACGTCATTCAATTCATCGTTCGCACAGTCGGCCGACGCATCGACGAGCGCTCGCCGCTCTGCGACGCTCGCCTCGCCGACGGCTCCCGTGTCAACGCCGTCATCAGGCCCCTTGCCTTGAACGGACCGCTGCTCACGATCCGAAAGTTTTCTCGCGACCCGTTCCAGGTCGAAGACCTGATTCGCTTCGGCAGCTGCAACGAGGCAGGGTTCGGCTTCCTCAAGGCGGCAGTGCTCGCCAAGGCCAACATCATCATCTCGGGCGGTACCGGTACCGGTAAGACCACGTTCCTGAACGTGCTGTCCGGCTTCATCCCGGTGGAAGACCGCATCGTCACGATCGAAGACGCGGCCGAGCTGCAGCTCCACCAGGAGCATGTCTGCCGGCTGGAGACCCGCCCGAAAGACATCAACGGAGAAGGCGAGATCACCGTCCAACGACTCGTCATCAACGCGCTGCGTATGCGCCCGGAGCGCATCGTCGTCGGTGAGTGCCGCGGCGGCGAGGCCCTCGACATGCTTCAGGCCATGAACACCGGCCACGACGGTTCCATGACCACGCTGCACGCCAACACCCCGCGCGATGCTCTCGCCCGGTTGGAGACGTTGGTCCTGATGGCCGGCGTTGACCTTCCCGTGCGGGCCATCCGTCAGCAGGTGGCGGGCGCCATCAACATCATCTGCCAGCTGAACCGCCTGCGTGACGGCTCGCGCAAGGTGACCTCCATCACAGAGATCGTCGGCATGGAGCAGGACGTGATCACGATGCAGGAGATCTTCGCGCTCGAGCAGAAGGGCGCGACCCAGGAAGGAAAGGTCATCGCCGAATTCAAGCCGACCGGCTTGAGGCCGAAGATCCTGGACCGCATCTTCTCCCAGGGCATTCCGCTGCCGAAGGAGATCACTGCACTGTTCCCGCCGCCTCCCGGATACAAGCCCTCGACCAAGTAAGTCAGCGGGTCATATACTCGGGTTGTGAAGGTCGTCCTCCACGACCGCACGGCCGGAGTGGGGCCGGAGGTGCGTGAGAACGCCGAGCGCAAGCTGACTCGGCTTGCCCGGCATTTTGGAAAGGTGGCCGATGCCGACGTGGACTTTTCCGAAGAGGGAAAGCACCCAAACGGGCTGGCCACGATCGTGTGCCGCATCAACATCCACCTCGACGGCCGGCGCACTCCGGTCCTGAGCGCTCACGAAAGAGGCGCCGACGCGATGTCGGCTCTCGATCTCGCGCTCGACAAGATCGACCGCCAGGTCGTGAAATACAAAGAGAAGGTCACCCACCGCAAGAAGCCGCTGTCGCCCGTGCGGGTTCCGTTGGGGGACGCCGACAAGGAGGCGCGGTCGCCTGAGCCGGAGAGGATCCGGATCAAGCTGCGCCCGATGACGATCTCGGACGCCGTCGCCGAGCTCGAGGCCGACGGCCAGCCGTTCTTCGTGTTTCTGGACGAGGATTCCGGGGCCATCGAGATCGTCGCCCGCCGGGCGGACGGCACGATAGCGGTGATCGAGCCAGTCGTCACCTAGCCTCCCCGCTCTGGGGGGAGGTCCTCCCGCGCCCCAAGGGCGCCGGAGGGGTGGGGGTCGCTCGATTTGGATTAGTCCTGGCCGGGTAACCTAAGTTCGTGCTGCTTTCCCCTCTGACCCGGCTGATCGACCCTAACGAGCGCGAGGTGAAGCGCCACCTGTCGGTGGCGACCGAGATCACCAAGCTCGAACCCGGGCTCAAGGCTCTGGACGACGCTGCCCTGAGGTCGCGGTCCGACGAGCTGCGCCGGCGAGCGGGGGACGGCACCGACCTAGACGAGCTCCTGGTCGAGGCATTCGCCTTGTGCCGCGAGGCGAGCCGCCGCACGATCGGGCTTCGCCACTTCGACGTCCAGCTGGTCGGAGGCATCGTCCTGCACCATGGAAAGATCGCCGAGATGAAGACCGGCGAAGGCAAGACCCTTGTCGCGAGCCTTGCCCTATACCTCAACTCCCTGGCCGGCAAGGGCGTGCACCTGGTGACCGTCAACGACTACCTCGCCCGCCGTGACGCGGGCTGGATGGCGCCGATCTACCACCTCCTCGGCATGAGCGTCGGCGTCAACGTCGGCACCAGTGCCACCTATGTGTACGACCCGGAGTATGTCGACGAGACTCATCCGGACTCCCGGCTTCAACACCTGCGGCCCGCGACGAAGCGCGATTCGTACATGGCGGACATCACGTACGCGACCAACTCCGAGCTCGCCTTCGACTACTTGCGCGACAACATGGCCCACGACCTCGCACAGTGCAACCAGCGGCCTTTGTCTTACGCCATCGTCGACGAGGTCGACTCGATCCTGATCGACGAGGCACGCACGCCACACATCATCTCCGGGCAGTCAGACGAATCCACCGAGAAGTACTACGAGTACGCCCGCTGGGCAGCTCGCCTCGAGAAGGACGTCGACTACGACGTCGATCTCAAGCACAAGTCCGCGTCGCTGACCGAGGCGGGCATCGCGAAGATGGAGCGCTGGACCGGCATCCGGAACATCTACGACCTCGAGAACGTGGTTGAGGCGCACCAGATCAACCAGGCGCTCAAGGCGAAGACGCTGTTCCACCGCGACGAGGCTTACCTGGTCAAGGACGGCGAGGTGATCATCGTCGACGAGTTCACCGGTCGCACGATGCCTGGCCGCCGTTGGTCCGACGGCCTTCACCAGGCGGTCGAGGCGAAAGAGGGCGTCAAAGTCCAGCAGGAACAGAAGACGATCGCGACGATCACGGTCCAGAACTATTTCCGCCAGTACGAGAAGCTCGCCGGCATGACCGGCACAGCACTGACCGAGGCGGAAGAGTTTCACAAGATCTATGGGCTGGACGTAGTCATCATCCCGACGCACCGTCCGATGGTTCGCACGGACAGCTCCGATGTGATCTACAAGTCAGAGCAATCGAAGTTCGAGGCGGTCATTGACGAGATCGTCGAGATGAACAAGGTCAAGCGGCCTGTCCTGGTCGGCACCGTGTCGGTTGAGAAGTCCGAGCGGCTCGCGCGCATGCTCGAGAAGCGCGGAGTCAAGCACAACGTCCTCAACGCGAAGCAACACGAGCGCGAGGCCGGCATCATCGCCGAGGCCGGTCAACCAGGCGCGGTCACCATCGCCACAAACATGGCCGGCCGGGGGACGGACATCGTCCTCGGTGAGGGCGTGACTCACGTGGGCGGCCTGCACATCATCGGCACCGAGCGACACGAGAGCCGGCGGATCGACAACCAGCTGCGCGGCCGCGCGGGACGGCAGGGCGACCCTGGCTCGAGCCGGTTCTTCATCTCGCTGGAAGATGACTTGATGAAGATCTTCGGTCCCGCGGCTGATCGCATCGGCAGGCTGATGGACAGCCTCGAAGTCGAGCCGATCGAGCATCCCTGGGTAGCGCGCTCGATCGCCGGCGCTCAGAAGAAGGTCGAAGGCATGCACTTCGACGCCCGCAAGCACGTGGTCGAGTACGACGACGTGATGAACAAGCAGCGGCAGATCGTCTACGAGGAGCGCCGTAAGGTGCTGGAGGGCGCCAACGCCCGCGAGAACATCCTCGGCTACGCGAAGGAGCTCATCGAGAAGGGCGTCGAGCAGCATTGTCAGAGCCGGCACCCGGAGAACTGGGACCTTGAAGGTTTGGTCAAGTACCTGAACGCGTATCTGCCCCTCGAGGCCGGCACGCAGATCCCGGACGACGCGCTGCACAGCGGTCCCGAAGGTCTTGTCGAGTACCTCGTCGCTGCCGCCTCGGAGACGTACGACAGGAAAGTCGAAGAGGTTGGAACCGAGCTCATGCCGCTCGTCGAACGGGACGTGATGCTGCGGACAATCGACTGGCAGTGGATGGAGTACCTGACCCAGATGGAGCATTTCCGCGAGGGGATCGGGCTGCGCGCCTACGGCCAGCGCGATCCGCTCGTCGAGTACAAGAACGAAGCGTTCGAGATGTTCAACGAGCTGCGCGAGCGCATCCAGGCCTCGATAGTGGCGCGGATTTTCCGCGTGCAGATCCAGCGCAACGCGCCACCTCCTCCACCGGTGGTGCGGCAGGTCTTCGAGAGTGGTCCGGGGGATCCGGATGGGTCAGGGTCGAACGGCGCTCCAAGAAAGCCGCGGCCTGGCGCGCCTGCGCCAAACGCAGCGGTGCCTGCTGGTGCGCAAGCTAAGATCGGTCGCAACGACCCGTGCTGGTGCGGGTCAGGCAAGAAATTCAAGAGGTGTCATGGACGCTAATAATTGGCAAGGGGGACTTCGTCCCCCTTACCGGAACCCCCTCTGCATGCCACGCGTTGGTTTAGTCATGGACGCGGAGTCATGGCCCGGCGAAGCCGGGCCAACCCTGCCACGCACTAATTCGCAAGGGGGACTCCGTCCCCCTTACGGAAACCCCCTCTACACGCCACGTGTTGGTTTAGTCATGAATGCGGTGTCATGGCCCGGCGAAGCCGGGCCAACCCTGCTACGCAAGTAACTGGAGAAGTAATGGACGCTGAACTGAACCCTAAAGAGCTCCTCGAGCGGATCGTGCAGCTGAAGGAGCACCTTTGACCTTCCCGCAAAAGCCAAGCGCGCCGCCGAGCTCGAAGCTCAGCTGGTGCAGCCGGGCGTGTGGGACGACCCCGCCCGCGCGGGGCAGATGGCGCGTGAGGCTGCCGAACTCCGACAGCTGATCGGCACCTGGGATCGCCTGGAGCGGCGAGCCCGGGATTTGATCGAGCTCGATCAGCTCGCCGGCAGCGACCCCGAGCTCGAGAAGCAGCTGGCCGAGGAAAAGGCCGCGATCGAGGCCGAGCTGCGATCCCGCGAGCTGGACCTGCTGTTCACCGATCCTTACGCGAACCACAACGCGGTGATCACGATCTCCGTCGGCCAGGGCGGTGTCGAAGCGCAGGACTGGGTCGAGATGCTCATGCGCATGTATCTCAAGTGGGCCGAGCGCAAGGGTTTTCACACGGAGATCCTGGAGACGTCACCGGGTGAGGAGGCTGGGCTGAAGAGCGCCACATTCATAGTTCGGGGCCCGCGCGCCTATGGCCTTTTGCGCTCGGAGCACGGAGTGCACAGGTTGGTGCGCATCTCGCCCTTCGACCAGAACCACCGCCGCCACACGTCCTTCGCGCTGGTGGAGGTGATGCCGGAGCTCGAGAGCTCGGATGAGGCCTCGGTCGTGATCAATCCGCAGGACCTGCGCGTCGACACTTACCGGTCCACTGGAGCCGGGGGCCAGCACGTCAACAAGACCGACTCGGCCATCCGCATCACGCACCTGCCCACCGGCATCGTGGTCACGTGCCAGAACGAACGTTCGCAGATGAAGAACCGCGAGATGGCGATGAAGGTCCTGAAGGCCCGCCTCTTTCAGCGGCAGCAGCAGGAAGCGGCTGCGCAGATGGACCAGATCCGGGGCCAGATCCTGCCGGCCGAGTTCGGGTCCCAGATCCGCAACTACGTCCTGCAGCCCTACACGCTGGTCAAGGACGTCCGTACGGGGCTCGAGGTGGGGAACGCCCAGGCGGTGCTCGACGGTGAGATCGACCCGTTCATCGAGGCCTGGCTGCGCTGGCGCCTGAGCCAGAACGGGGCCTCCGACCAGCGAAGTGCAAGCAACTCAAAACAGGCCCGTTAAACACGTGTCTTGGGTCTCCGGGCACGGCTCCTGGGAGGGGTTGGAGTATCAGGGGGCGTGCGGTATACTCCGCGCGACCTAGCCACACGCGCCCACTGGCGCGGAACGTCACAGCAAGAGACTCACCTTATGGTTCTAACACCAGATTTCGATACAAGGCCGGTGATCAGCTTCCAGCACGTCTGGAAGACCTATCCCACCGGAACCGAGGCGCTCCGGGACGTCAACCTGGTCGTCCCCGAGGGCGATTTCGTCTTCCTGGTCGGGGCTTCGGGGGCGGGCAAGTCCACCCTGGTCCGGCTTCTGATCCGGGAGGAGAAGCCCACCAAGGGCAAGATCTTCGTCGACGGGACCGAGCTCGGCCGCATGAAGCGGCGGCACCTGCCCCGTTACCGGCGCAAGGTCGGCCTTGTGTTCCAGGACTTCAAGCTTCTGCCGAATCTCACGGTGTATCAGAACGTGGCGTTTGCGCTGCGCGTGCTGGGCGACGCTGAGAGCACGATCGAGGCGCGGGTGCCGGATGCGCTCGACACCGTCGGTCTCTCGGCGAAGCACCAGACCTATCCCGCCAACCTTTCCGGCGGCGAGCAGCAGCGCGTGGCGATCGCCCGCGCGCTCGTGCACGCGCCGCGCTTCATCATCGCCGACGAACCGACAGGCAACCTCGACCCCGCCACAGCCTGGGAGATCATGCAGCTCTTTCTTCGCATCAACGCGAAGGGAGCGACCGTCGTGATGGCGACCCACAACCGCGAGATCGTCGACCTGCTGCGCCGCCGCGTCATCGCCATCGACGCCGGGCAGATTGCCAGGGACGATCGTTCAGGCCGATACCACGATGATTTATCGAAATCTCAGATTCGCGCTCAATAGCGCCTGGCAGAGCTTCTGGCGGAACCTCGCGGTCAGCATGGCCGCGGTGCTTTCGATCACGCTCATCCTGATCCTGGCCGGGGTCAACCTCATCGTCGGCCACGCTTTCTCGCAGGTGCTCGATGGCTTCCGAGCGAAGGTGAGCGAGATCTCCATCAACGTCGCCGACGGCACACCGCTGCAGAGCGTTTACGACTTCCAGCAGCAGCTGTCCATCGATCCTCGCGTGGCCAATGTCCGGTTCATCACCAAGTCCGAGGCGCTGGCCCAGTTCAAGGCCGACCCGAACAACATGGTGTTCGCGCAGCAGGTTGACGGAAATCCCCTGGATGCGAAGCTCCAGGTCCGCGTCGGCAAGCTCACCGACGTCGCGGCCATCGACGGCCTCGCACGTGGCTGGTCAGGAGTGGATCCGGCCGACCCGACCAACTACCAGGGCGAATTCATCAATCGCATGCTTCAGCTCTCGACGTGGCTTGGTTTCGCGGGAGTCGGATTACTCGCGATCCTGGTCGTGGTTTCGATCGTCATCGTGATGAACACCATCCGGACTGCCGTCTATCACCGGCGCAAGGAGATCGAGGTAATGAAGCTCGTCGGAGCGACTGAGTGGTTCGTGCGAGGTCCCTTTGTGATCGAAGGCGTGATGACGGGACTGATTGCCGCGTCGCTCGCGCTGGCCCTGCTCGTCGTTGCGTATGAACCCGCCGTCGCGCAATTCCGCGCGGACGTCGCGTTCATACCGCTTTCGTACGACCCGGGATTCGTGGTGAGCCTGGCGCGCGACCTGTTGCTTGGCGGCGGGCTGCTGGGAGCCCTCGGCAGCTATATCGGCGTTCGCCGCTACGTGAGGCTCTGACTTGAATTTCAAGACTCGTATTTCTGCCGCTCTGGCAATCGCCATCGTGAGCTGGGTTCCGCAGCCGGCCCAGCACGTAGCCGCTCTGTACTGCTATCCCGGCGACCCTCCGGCGGTCTACAAGGCGTGCGTGGAGTACAGCCAGGGGATCGGCCAGCAGGTCAACAACCAGAATGCGCTGCAGAGCATCCAGGCAAGGATCAACGACGCGGTGAACCAGATCTACGCAATCAGCGCGCTGATCAACAGCCTCAACCAGCAAATCACCGCGCAGAAAGCGCTGATTGCGCAAACGCAGGCGACCATCGACGACATCAACCGGGAGATCCGGTTTGGCGACGCCGCGGTGACTCGATTGGTGGCGCACATAAGCGTGCGCGACGAGCTCTTGAATCAAAGGCTGCGGTTCATCGACGGTCACGGGGCCGTGAACTACGTGGAGCTGATCCTGACTTCCAACAACTTCAACGCGATGATGAACCGAATGATCGCCGCGCAGCAGGTCGCAGCATCAGATCGAAAGATGCTGGACGGCCTCGCCCAGGAACGCGCTGATGTCGTGGTCGCGAACTCCGCTCTAGACGTCAAGCGCGCTGAGGTGACTGCGCTGATGATGCAGCAGAAAGCCACGCAGGCGGAGATGGAAAAGAACCTCGCCACACAGGCCGCGGCGTTGGCTTACGCCAAGCAGCTGGAGCTCCAGCTGGCCGACCAGCAAGCCAAGCTCAAGGCCGAGCGGGCGGCCATCGACGCACAGGTGGCACAGCTTGCGTTGCAATACCAGGCCGCGGCGCAGAAGGCGGGCGGAGGGTCAGGTGTTTTCGAGTGGCCGTTGCCCGCCTGCGGCGCAGGCTGCATGAGCCAGAGGTTCGGCTGCTCCTATGTGCCTCTCGGCTACGACGATTACGGCTGCCCATGGCCGCACAAGATCCACACCGGCATCGACATCGCGGGGCCGTACGGGAGCCAGGTCGTGGCGGCTGACACCGGCGTCGCCCAGCTGTACCCGGGCAGCATCGGGTACGGAAACCTGCTCGTGATGGTGCACGGCAACGGATATTCCACCTACTACGCGCACCTTTCCGGCTACGCTCCAGGGCTGTCCAGCGGCCAGGTGGTGGCCCGCGGCACCACGATTGCCTTCGAGGGTTCGACCGGGTGGTCGACGGGACCGCATCTGCACTTTGAGATCCGGATCAACGGCGCGTGGAAGGATCCCTGCCTGTGGCTTGGGTGCTAGGGCGTCAGCCCGGCCTCGGCGATTCGCTGAACTCCTGAAATGAATCGCCGCGCCGCCCTCCGGGGTGGCGCCATCCTCGGCGTCCTGTTCGTCGTCTTCGCGGCGGGGGTGTACGTCGACCAGGCCTTTCCCGATTACGTCCCTTACTTCGGGCACCGATCGGTAAGCAATGTCGATCTCGCCGAGCTGCAGCAGGCGATTCGTGTTGTGCAGGCGGACTATGTCGACGGCAGCATCAACACCGCAAAGCTGTCGCACGGCACGGTCCAGGGCTTGATCGCCGCGCTGGGCGATCCCTTCTCTTCCTACTACGACCCCGACCAGTACAAGAAGCTGAAGCAGAGGTACGCGGGACTCTACTCCGGGGTCGGGGTCACTCTGGCTTTCTCGAGGGACTATCCGGTCATCACGGGAACGTTGGCGGGATCGCCGGCCGCGAAGGCGGGGCTCCAGGCTGGTGACCAGATCGTGAAGGTGGGAGATAAGGACCTCAAGGGAATCACCTCCGACCAGGCCACGTCCTTGATCCAGGGACCCGATGGGACGAAGGTGGTACTGGAGATATCGCGTGCGGGTCGCAATTTTTCGGTGACCCTCATGCGGGCCGAGATTCATGTGCCGTCGGTTCGGTCGGCAGTGATCGCGAATCACATCCTGTACGTGCGGATCTATCAGTTCGAAACGAACACTTCAACCGAATTCGCCTCGGCTCTGACCAACGGACTGCCTGGCGCGGCGGGAATCGTGCTCGACCTGCGTGGAGATCCAGGGGGCTTCGTATCGGCCGCGGACGACGTCATCACCCAGTTTGTCTCGAGCGGAGAGACCTTCGAGCTGCGTGACCGCAGCGGCAAGGTGGAGCGCCACGACGTGGGAAGCAAGCATGCTGCGCCGTCGCTGCCGCTGGTGGTGCTGGTGGACGCCAACAGCGCGTCCTCGGCGGAGATCGTGGCGGGCTCGCTGCAGGCGCACGGCCGCGCCAAGCTGGTGGGCACGACCACGTTTGGCAAGGGGTCGGTGCAGCGGGACTTCGAGCTGACGGGTGGGGGGGACATCCACCTCACTGTGCAGCGGTGGTACCTGCCGAATGGGCAGACGATCGACAAGAAGGGCCTGGTGCCGGACGTCGCGGTGGCGCTGGCGAATCCCACTGATGCGTTCGACGTAGTCGGCCAGTCGCAGGACTACGCGAAGGACGCGCAGCTGAAAGCCGCGCTTGCTTTGCTGCCTGGGTAGACTGACTTTTCCGATAAGCGAAGGGCGGTTAGCTCAGTTGGCCAGAGCGCCTCGCTTACACCGAGGAGGTCGGGAGTTCGAGGCTCTCACCGCCCACCACGAACGCCAAAAACTCTGCGGCCGATAGAATCATCCGCCGTGCCGAGGTAGCTCAGCTTGGTAGAGCACTTGACTGAAAATCAAGGTGTCGGCGGTTCAAGTCCGCCCCTCGGCACCATCAGCCTGGAAGCGGAGTCCTCAGCCCGTCGGTGACCCGGTTGGTCCAGCTGGCGGTGGCAAGAGCGAATACCAACTCGATCACCTGCTCTTCGTCTAGATGCTCGCCAAGGGCATCGACGTCCGAGTCATTGATATTTCCGGGATAGGTCGTCAGCAGATCGGTGAACCGGAGCACAGCTCTTTCGGTCGCGTCGAAGAGCTGCTCGTTTCGCTCCGACCCGGGTTCGCGCAAGGCAGCAATCTGTTCGTCAGAGTTACCGCGCCGCTTCGCCGAAGCGGAATGTGCGTGCGTTCAATACTCACAACCGCTGATGATCGACGCACGAAGGTACGCGAGGTCTTTCAGCTTCGGTGAGAGCTTCGAGTCCTCGGCCCACACGGCGCCGCTCAGCTGGTTGTAGGCACGGAGAATGGCAGGCTTGTGTGCCAGCATCCGCTGAAAGGGCTTGAGGTTGCCCGCGGCGGCCAGCACGTCGAAGATTCGCTTGACCTCTGGTGAGGCGGCGTCGTCTGAGACGGGCTTGATATGCATGTCAGAAAGTGTGCTCCTCCCGGCGGTGACGCAGCCAGCGGAATGGCGCGTCGAGGATGAGCAGCAGCGCCGCCCCAACCAGCGAGGCCCAAGCGATGTAGACGGGCCATGAGCCAAGGAGATCAAGCAGGCTCGCGCTCGCGGGTTTGCTGCGCAGGTACATGTAGTTGGCGCCGGTGGCTGCGTCGATCGCGCCGACCAGCAGTGCGTAAGCGATGGTGATCGCCGCGACTCGAAGGACTGCGCCGCGCCGTGGCCATTGGCCGAGACCCACCACCAGGAAAAGCGCCGCCCCCACAATCCCGCCGTGGGCGACGTAGTACTGGAAGAACGGAAAGCTCGGGAAATGCTGCGGTAGGTCGGGAGTGATCACAGCCTGGATGGTGCCCGCGAGGCCCCAGAAGTAGGTCACCTCGACGACCAGCTGATTCCGCCGGATGAGAGCGGCGGCGGCGACGAAAATGGCGGCGTCGCAGAGCTGGAGTGGAAGCGCTGAGGCAAGGTCTGCGCCAGTGGAGTGTGTGGTTGCGAGGTACGCCCACCAACCGACCTCCGCGCCGACCAGGATGACGGCCAGCGCGATGCAGGCGATTCGCGTCCAGGGCCGGGGGCGCAGCCTCGCCGCCGCCACCAAGACGGCTGTGATCACGACGATCGCCGTGATGGCGAGCAGGTGCTCGGTCGACAGCAGCAAGTTCTAAACGCCGCATACTAACCCGC
>Ga0209011_1000323_pt1 | contig 19005 bp, 18 predicted proteins | sample BlaSpr_A8_OM1_M3_FD_187986 | JGI IMG/M metagenome (GOLD analysis project Ga0209011, IMG submission 187986) | Forest soil microbial communities from Thunder Bay, Ontario, Canada - Black Spruce, Ontario site 2_A8_OM1_M3 (SPAdes) (version 2) | ecosystem: Environmental > Terrestrial > Soil > Boreal... | reverse complement strand
CCAGCCGGTTGACGTGGTCGGGCGCGAGGCTGAAATACGAGCCGCGATTTTGCAGCAGCATTCCAGTGCCCTCCGCGACGATTCCGGACCCGAAGTCGAAAGCCACGCTCTGGATCAGTGACACGAGGTTGCCGTGCTCATCCGCGGCGCACAGATAGGTCGTGTCGCCGCCCTCGCGGATCCCGGCGCCGCTTGCCGCCACGTGGCCCGGGTCGAGGAAGGGATCCAGAGGAGCGATCGCGAAGTCCGGATCGGTGATGTATCTGTCGCGGAGCGGATAACTCGCGTCGCGAATGCGTTTGAAATGGGCGACGAATCCAGGTCCGGCTTGCAGCTCTTTGCGCGGCAGTGCGTTGAGCCTCGCGAGGATGGCGAGCGCAGCCAAGCCTTGCGTTGGGGGTGGGAGCTCATGGACTTCGACGCCTCGATACCGCATCGTGAGCGACTCGACCCATTGCGACCGGTGCGTCGCCATGTCACGCGCTGTCACGAGTCCATCGCGCCTGGAGATCGCCGATACGATCGCGGCGGCGATCTCTCCCCGATAAAAGCTGCTGATCCCCCCGCGGCCGATGTCGCGCAGCACGGAAGCCAGGTCCGGGTTGCGCAGCAGCATGCCGGCCTCCATCGGCGGGTACAGCTCCTGCGCCGCACGCTCTTTGCTCAGCAGCTCGGCCCCCGACTTGAGGAAATCGGACAGCTGTGGCGTGATGACGTAGCCGTCCGCGGCGAGCGAGGCGGCGGGCTCGAGGACGGCGCCAAGGCCGAGAGTCCCGAAACGCTCGAGCAAGCGGCCCCATGCCTCGACGGTGCCGGGAACGGTGACGGTCAGGACGCCTCGCTCTGGCATCTCCTCGTGGCCGCGCGACCGAACGGCATCGATCGTCGCGAGCTCGCCTGCGCGACCCGCGCCGATCAGCCCGACCGGCGCCTTGGCTCCCGCCTCCCAAACGATCGCCATCAGGTCGCCCCCGATAGATGTCATGTGCGGGTAGACGACGCACAGCACCGCATTTGCGGCGATCACCGCATCGACAGCGTTGCCGCCGTCGCGAAGGACCTGCGCACCGACCTCGGACGCGATCTTGTGCGGTGTGGCGATGACGCCCTTAGTCACAGACGGAATTATCTACAGGGCCCGATCCCGTCTGTTTGGCGCCAAACGCACCTATGAATGCCGCGGATTCGGTTCGTTTGGCGCCAACGTGCGTCCTCAGACCCCTTCTTATCGCGGCGTGATGAACTCGATCGCGCTGGGCTGGATTTCGAAGAGTGCCGGCAGGAATCCCACATCCTCGCCATCGAGGTCGATGCGGACCTTCTCCGGTGAGGTCACAGTGATCCGTTTCCCGTACATGAGCTCAATCTTTGGGTTGCCGTTGTCCAGGTGCTTGCCGCTCAGGAAGTCGTTGATGCCGCGCATGGTCTCGATCTTGCCGGCATCCTTGATCACGATCACGTCGAACACGCCGTCGGTCGGCGATGCCGACGGGGCCATCTGCATGCCGCCACCGAAGAACTGACAGTTCGCGACCACGACCTGCTGCGCATGCGGGAGCTCATGCGTAGAGCCGTCAATGACCACGGTCATCGGCTTGTTCTTGTAGGTCAACAAAGCGAGCCCGCTGCCCACCTTGTACGTGAGCGAGCCCAGCCGTTTGCTGCCTCGATTGACCCGATACACCACCTCGCCGCCGAGTCCCGCGTCGGCGATATTGATGAAGTGCCGCACCGCCGTGTTGCCTTCGGACGTTTGATACGTGACACAACCCGCGTCGAGCCGCCGGACCAGCCCGGATTTGAGGACGTCGATAGCGGCCCTGGTGTCGAGCGGGATGCGCAGCGTGCGCCGAAAATCCCCGCCCGTGCCGAGCGGAACCATCGCGAGCTTGGTCGTGGTCGGGATCGGGGCGCCGTTGCGGAAGAAACCGTTGACGACCTCGTTGAGGGTACCGTCGCCGCCAACCGCCACCACGACGGGTCGCGACTCCTTCACCGCAAAGGAGGCCATTTCCGTCGCCTCGAGCGGGCGCGTGGTACGCATCACTTCGTACGGGAGGCCGGTGCCGGGGAGCCAGCTCTCGACCGCCGCCCACTCACGTCCAGCCTTTCCGGCGCCCGAAGAGGGATTGACTATGAAGAGGACCGGTGCGCCGGGCCGGCTGCCTATGGTGCACCTCCGACGGCCCGTGGGTTCATGACCCCTCTCGGGTCAAGGCTGTCCTTGATCGATCGCCACACTCGAATCCAACCTCCCATCTCGTCGGCCACCCAACGGGCCCGGACCTGGCCCACCCCGTGGTGATGGCTGATCGTCGCACCAAGCTCCAGAGCGATATTCATCGCGCCTTCCCAGGCTCGCCCATACGCCTCACGAGCGTCCTGCTCAGTCGCTCCGGAGCCGCCGAACGTGAAGTACGCGCAGCAGCCTTGCTCGTAGGCATGACTGAAATGGCATAACGCCAGTCCACCGACGGCTATTGCGGTCTTGACCCGCGCATGCAGCTCGGGCAACACCGTCCAGGGCGCCGCCAGCTCGATGGTGTCCAGGTATGCGCCAGCGGGCTCGAGGAAGGATTTCATGCGCTCCGCGGAAAGCGAGAAGCGGTGATCCTGCCACCGCTGCCAGGGAGCGTCGCCCAGATCGCTCGCGGTTCCGACCAGGGTTTTCACCGCCTCGGCTTCGGCTGCCGCGACGCCGGGCACGCCGGCCGTGGCGACGACGAGAAGGCACCCGCCGGAGTGGAGGTCGTAACCGTTGAATGCGGTGTCGTCGGCGTCATAGAGCCGCAGCACCAGCGGCCGGATGCCGGCCTGCATGATCGCCCGCATCGCCTCGAGACCGGTCGCCAGGTCGGGAAACCCAAAGCCGCGGCCCACTACAACTTCTGGCAGGCGGTGAACTCGCAGCACTGCCGCAACCACCACGCCGAGCGCACCCTCCGACCCAAGCCAGAGCTGATGCACCGCCGGACCGGCCGCGGACCGAGGTCCGGGCCTTGGCTCTGCGAATGTCCCATCCGGAAGAACTACATCGAGCCCGAGCACCATGTCCTCGATGCTTCCGTAACGGCTCGACTCCTGGCCCGACGAGCGGGTGGCGATGAGGCCGCCAATGGTCGTGCCCGGCAGCGAGCTGGGAAAGTGCCCGAGCGTCAGCCCGCTCTCGTTCAGGTGCTTTTCGAGGACCAATCCGTTGACGCCGGATTCGCAGCGACACATGAGGTTCGTCTCGTGGACCTCGAGAATGCGGTCGAAGGCGCTCATGTCGAGCACGACCTCGCCCGCTTCCGGCGACAGCGCACCGCAGACGCCGGTGCCGCCGCCCATCGGGGTCACCCTGACCCCCTTTGCACCGGCCCACCGCAGGATCGCCGCGACCTGCTCGCGGTCCGCCGGTCGCACGACCAGCACGCTTGGGGGCTTCTTGCCCGCTCGCTCGTCCATGATCGATAGCGGCCACATGTCACGCACCGGCCGCTCGTCAAGCCCGGAGGGGCCGACGATCTTCTCAAGATCGGTTCTCACGACTGCTTCGCCGCCCACCGCCCCGCGAGCCAGCCCGTGAGAATCGGAACGCCGAAGCCGCAGGGACCGCTGTAGTCGTAGCCGCCGAGGACTGCACCGGCGGCGTAGAGATTCGAGTACGGAGCCTCACCGTTTTCGTCCAGGGGATGAAGGCGCTTGTCGGTAGCAAGACCGCTGCGCAGCTCCTCGCCCGGATCCAGATATTGAAGGTGGTGGAGGCGGGTGCCCATTCGAGTGACCGGCGTGCCGTCGTGAAATACGCCGAGCTTCAGGAGCGGCTCACTGGTCATTCGCCCGCCGTCCAGCCCGCCGCCGATGTGGTGGCCGGCGGCGAACACGAACGCGTCGGCGCGAAACGTCCGGGCACCGGCGCGAGCCGAGGTGACGCGGCCTCGTGCCGTTTCAAACGACGTGACATGACCTCTCACGATCCCGAGCGCGAGCGCCTGCTGCAATCGCCAGCCGTGTGGCGAAGGCGGGGAAGCCAGCAGCTCGAAGCTGCCCGAAGGCAGGTTCGTGAATCCCGGCGGGTAGGCGTTCGCGACCGTCCTTGTTCGCGACGGTTGCGGCGCGCGGCGCCCGTACAGGTCGGTGAGAGAGGCGGCCTGGGGAAGGTCCGGGATGCTCACCTCCTCGGCGAAGGCTTCGATCCCGTGAAGCTCCTTCAGCGCTTGCGCCGTCGAGGCGGCGTCATAGTCGCCGACCTCCTTCACACCGACGACCGCCACTCGGCGGCCGGTGAGCGCGTGCAGCTCGCCAGCCGCCACGGAGGCGGGCACCAGGTTGGCCGGCCGGGCCAACCCGTGGATATCCGCGTACAGGCCTCGGGTTCGCCATGAGCCTTCGAACTTCAGGCCTTCTTTCTCCAGCGCCAGCTGGAGGGTGTGGATCGCGGTGTCGAGCTCGGTCGCCAAGCGGACCGAGTCGAGTCCGAGCCTCGTAATCGGGTGGTGCGGCTGGTGGGTGAGCACGGCGTCCAGGTCGTCGATGATCTCCATTCCACCGGCATAGAGCGCCGTCGCGCCCGGGGCTTTCGCGACGACGGTTACCTCTGCCCCATCGCGGCGAGCAGCCAACGCGGCGCAGTAACCCGCGATCCCGCCTCCGATCACCAGGACGTTCGTCATTGACCGACGATCCGGCGCGTGTCGGCGACATCCTGCTTGAGCTGAATCACGAGGTCTTCGGGAGTCGCGAACTTGATGTCCGGGTGCAGGTACCGCACGAAGCGCAGCTCGATGCGCTTCTGGTAGAGGTCGCCTTCGAAGTCCAGCAGGAAGGCCTCAACCCGCATCTGCGTGCCGCCGAACGTGGGGCGGTACCCCACCGAGAGAGCCGCGACAAAGTCACCCTCGGGCGAGCGCGCCCGACCGGCGTATGCGCCCAGTGCCGGGATGAGCTTGTTGGGCTCGACTCCGATGTTCGCCGTAGGAAAGCCAAGCCGCCTTCCGACTCTTTCCCCCGCCTCGACTGGACCGGCCATCGAGTACTCGCGTCCAAGCAGTCGGTTCGCGTGTTCGATGTCGCCGGAGGTGACGAGCCTGCGCACTTCTGAGCTGTGCAGCTCGTGCCCATCGACCAGGAATGGAGGGACGACGTCGACCTGGTGGCCGTGCTCACGGAGCCACTGCGCGCTGCCCGTACGACCGCGTCCAAACGCGAAGTCGAAGCCGATCACCCAGCGCCGAAGGTCCATCACCGCCGAGAGCCGATCGATGAATTGCTGCGGAGAGAGCGACGCCAGCTCGCGATCGAATCGCATCACGATGGCGTGCTCTATGCCCGTCGCCTCGATCAGCGCGAGCTTTTCCTGCAGGGTTGTGATCGATTGCGGGCTGTTGGCGGGGTCGAGGACGGTGCGCGGATGTGGTTCGAAGGTGATGAGCGCCGGCTGGGAGCCGTCCGCCTTTGCGGCAGCGACCACATGCTGGATCACGTCGACGTGCCCGAGGTGGACGCCATCGAAGCTTCCGATCGTGAGCGCCACAGCCCCGATCGGGCTCGTGGGAAGTCCGAGATGGACCTTCAGCGTCCTCTCCTCAGCTGAGCACCTTGTCAGGCACGAACGTACGCCGCAAGGGATCGACGTGTCCGAGCGCGACCAGGCGGCCGGCCAGATCATGGGCGCGAAGCAGCCCAGGGCCCGGCTCAGGAAACACACGCGCCGCACGGCCCTGGCGGACCATCGCCTCCTGCTCCACGTTGAGCTGAACCTGCTCCATGTCCGGCAGTATGACTTCGGCCGGAAGCAGCCGGGACCGCACGTCTTCGGCGGTGTTGAGGTCCGCCGTCATCACGGCCGCGTCGATCGTCAAGCCGCCGTACGCCGTCCGAACGAGACGCCCCAGATACCCGCCGACGCTCAACCCCTTACCGAGATCTCGCGCGATGGAACGCAGATAGGTCCCGCTGCCGCAGCGGATCTCGACACGTGCCACCGCATGTGGGCCGGGTGTGAAGTCGAGAAGCCGCGACTCATACACCTCGACCTCTCGCGCCTTTGGCTTGGGCTCGTCGCCGCGGCGCGCCAGCTTGTAAGCCCGCGTGCCGTCCACCTTGACCGCGGAAAATGCAGGCGGCTCCTGAAGGATGCGCCCCGAAAACGCGGAAAGACCTTCGAGCACGTCGGCCTCGCTCAGCCCGCTCGGATCGCCGACCGGCTGCAGCTCTCCCTCCGCGTCGTCGGTCGCGGTGGTGAAGCCGAAGTGGATGTCGGCCACGTAGGTCTTGGGCAGCTTCAGTGCAAACTCGGCGAGCCGTGTCGCCGACTCGAAAAGGATCGGCAGCACGCCGGTGGCAAGCGGGTCAAGTGTGCCGGCATGTCCAACGCGGTGGGCGCCGGTCAGCCGGCGAAGTCGGTTGACAACGGTGAACGAGGTATCCCCCGCCGCCTTGTCGACATTGAGGATCCCCGTCGGGAAGGTAGGTACCTTCCTCCGGGCCGGGGTTACCTCAGCTTTGAGGAGAGGTGGCAACGATCGCCTCCTTGGCGGCCGCCAGCACCATTCGCACTGCTTCGTCCATCGGACGTTCGATCTCCGCACCCGCTGCCCGGATGTGACCGCCGCCTCCGAACGAAGCGCACAACGCGGCGGCGTCCACAGCTCCACGGCTGCGCACGCTGATTTTGGTCAGCGAGTCGTTGACCTCCTTGAACAGGATGGCGAGCTCGAGCCCCGCGATGCTGTTGAGCGTGTCGATGATGCCCTCGGATTCGGCCATCACGGCGTTGGCTTCCTTCAGCATTCGGCGCGTCACCTTTGCCCACGCAAGCCGGCCTTCCATCTCGACTCGCATGGTGGCGAGGGCTATGCCGCTCAGCTTGAGCGTGGTCTCGGGCCTCATCTTGTAAACCATCGTCGCGATGCGACCCGGGTCGGCACCCAGGCGAGCCAGCCTGGCGGCGTCGTCAAGCGCGCGAGGCGTCGTGTTCTCGTGACGGAAGCCGCCAGTGTCGGTGAGCAGGGCGACATAGAGGTTGGTCGCCATCGGCTTGGTGATCGGATACCCGAAGTGATCGAGCATCTCCATGACTATCTGTCCCACCGCCGATGCCTCCGGCTCGATAACGTTGACATCTCCGAATCTCGAGTTCGACGGATGGTGGTCGACGTTGACGATCGTCGCGTGTGTCGCAATCTGCTTGACGCTGTTCCCGGAGCGTTCGAGATTTCCGGAATCGAAGAAGAACACCAGCTGCGGGTCGATGCCGTGCGGAGGTTCGGCCTGGATGTCTTTGAAGCCGGGCAGAAATTCGTACATCTGCGGAAGGGGCGGCGGGATGAGCACCCACACGTCTTTGCCCGCGGTGCGCAAAGCCTCGGCGAACGCGAGGCTGCACCCGAGCGTGTCGCCGTCGGCATCCTTGTGACCGAAGATCAGGATCTCCTGGTTGGCGTCGATGAGCTCCTTGATCTCGCCGTAGACGTCGGATGTCTTCTTGGCGGTAGCTATGACTTGCCCTCCCCGCCCTCGGCCCCGCTGTGCGGCAGCACCTCTTTCAACAACTCATTGATATGCACGCTGTACTCGATCGAGGAGTCGAGCTCGAAGCGAATCTCCGGAGAGAACTTGAGGTTCTGCAGCCTGCGTCCAAGCTCGTGGCGGATCCGGCCTTTGGCCGACACGAGCCCGGCAAGCGATTCCTTCTGCTGCTCTGGGTTGCCAAGTACGCTGACGCGCACGCGCGCCGACCTCAGGTCAGGCGACATGCGCACCGACGTAATGCTCACGAACCCGATCCGCGGGTCCTTCAACTCGCGCCGAATAATGGACATGATCTCCTCACGTACTTGCTCCCCGACCTGGTCCGCGCGGTAGCTGGTCATGACGACCTCCGCAGTCAGCAACGCACTCGCTCGCTGACTAGATTTCTTCTCGCTCGAGTCGATATGTCTCCATCGTGTCGCCAGGCTCGAACGTCTCGTAGCCCTCGACGGCGATTCCACATTCCTGCCCGGCGGGCATCTCCCGAACGTCTTCCTTGAAATGCTTGAGGGAGCTGATCCTGCCTTCGAAGACCTGCTCCTTGCCCCGCAGCAGCTTGACCCAGCCTCCACGGCTGACCTTGCCCTCCAGGACCCGGCTGCCGGCAATGACTCCGAGCCGGGGAATCTTGATCGGGGTGATTACCTCGACCTTGCCCTCGCGGATCTGACGGTACGTCGGTTCGCGTAGACCCTTCGCGGCGCGCTCGACGTCTTCCGTCAGCTTGTAGATGACGTCGTAGTACCGAACCTCGACCTTAGCTCTCTCGGCGGCCGCGGTGGACGCAGGCGTGGGCTTGAGGTTGAAGCTGACGATGATCGCGTTCGACACGCCGGCCAGGAGAAGGTCCGAGTCGCTGACCGCGCCGACGCCTGTGCCGACGATCTTGATCGCAACGACGGGGTCCTCGATCTTCTGCAATGCGCTGAGCACTGCTTCCAACGTGCCCTGCGCGTCGGCCTTGACGACCAGGCTGAGCTCTTTGACCTCGCCTTCCTTCGCGCGGCGCGCCAGCTCCTCGAGCGTGATGCGCGGCGCAAAGTCCTTGGCAGCTTCCAGCGTGCGCTTCTCGGAAAGCTTCGTCAGGGCGATTTGGCGGGCAACCTTTTCCGAGCCGACCACCTGGAAGATGTCGCCAGCCTGTGGCACCTCGCTCATGCCCGACACGACCACGGGGGTCGCGGGCGGCGCGTCAGTAACGCTGCGACCGAGGTCGTCCGCCAGCGCGCGCACGCGGCCGTAGATGTGGCCGCACACGAAGTCGTCGCCGACCTTTAGCGTGCCTGCCTGGACGAGCACCGTCGCGACAGGGCCTCTGCCCCGCTCCAGGTGAGCATCGACGATGGTGCCGATCGCGTTCCGGTCGGGGTTGGCCTTCAGCTCAAGGATGTCGGTCGACAGGACGATGGTGGTGAGCAGGTCGTCGATGCCCTGCCCGGTCTTGGCGCTGAGGTGGACGCACTCATGCTCGCCGCCGTAGTGGCGCGTCACGATGCCCTGCGTCGCGAGCTCCTGGTGGACGCGGTCGGGATTCGCCCCGTCCTTGTCGATCTTGTTGATCGCGACGATGATCGGCACCTTCGCGGCACGCGCGTGGTGGATGGCCTCGACTGTCTGCGGCATCACGCCGTCATCGGCCGCGACGACCAGCACGACAATGTCTGTGACCTGAGCGCCACGGGCGCGCATCGCGGTGAAGGCTTCATGGCCGGGCGTGTCGATGAAAACCACCGGATGGCCGTCGGCCGTCTCGATCTTGTAAGCGCCAATCCTCTGCGTGATGCCTCCGGCCTCTTTTGCAGCGACTCGCGTCTTCCGGATCGCGTCGAGGATCGAGGTCTTGCCGTGGTCGACGTGACCGAGCACAGTGACGATGGGCGGTCGGACGACCAGCTTCGCCGGGTCCTCGTTGGCAAGCGAGAAGAGCTCTTCGCGCGAGGTGGTGACGACGTCGCCTTCACCCTCGGCCGACTCGATCGCGACCACGTCTTCGCTGAGGACCGGTTCGACGGTGAAGCCGAACTCGTCGGCGACGATCTCCGCCGTCGCGAAGTCGATGACCTGGTTGATCGTGGCGAGGATCTTCGACGCCATCAGCTTCTTGATCACCTCGACCGGGCTGACGCCGAGCTTCTCGGCGAGATCCTTGACGGAGAGGGTCGGCGGCAGGACTACGCGCCGGTCGCCGTTAGCCTCGATCTTGACGGCGACGGAGGTCGGTTTGAACGCCGAACGCGCAGCCTCGATCGCTCCCGGCGCCAGCGGCGCGGCAGCGTTTCGCGTCAGTCGCCGTTGCTGGAGAAAGTTCACCAGCTCCTTTTGACTGATCCCAAGTTCGCGTGCGAGTTCGTGTGATTTCATGGCCCGAACTCATGATTATGCCGCCAGGGGCGAATTCGAAACCTGAAGGCGGGCGGCTAACGGGTCAGTTCAGACCAAAGGTCCGGCTGGATTGTTGTGTGCAAAGACCGGTCCAGCGAGCGCTTTTTCCGGGCCAATTCGACGCAGGCCGGGTCGTCGTGGACGTAGGCGCCGCGCCCGGCCGCCCGGCCAGTACGGTCGATGACTGCGCCGCCCCCAGCCAACCGGACCACTCGAATCAGTGCTGATTTCCCGGCTTCTTCGCGGCATCCGGCGCAGGTCCGGATCCCCACGCGGCCGGGTCGCTTCGCGACCGGGCCACCCTCCCCACGAGGGGGGAGGCCAGGCTCATGGCGTTGCTTCATCGTCGGCTTCGCTTGGCTTGATGTCGATTCGGAAGCCGGTCAGCTTGGCCGCGAGACGGGCGTTCTGGCCGTCTCGCCCGATGGCCAGTGACAGCTGGCCTCGCGGCACCAGCACCGTCGCGGTGCGCGTCCCGCGGTCGATCGAAACGCCCTCAGCCTTCGCCGGACCCAGAGACGAGGCGACGAAGGCCTCCGCATCGTCCGACCACGGGACGATGTCCACGTGCTCATTGCCGAGCTCGCTCAGGATGGCGCGGTGTCTAACTCCTTTGGGGCCGACACACGCGCCGACAGGATCCAGACCCGGTTCGATTGACGCCACCGCGACCTTGGTCCGGAGGCCTGGCTCGCGCGCGATGGACTTGATCTGCACGGTCCCGGCCTTGATCTCGGGCACCTCGGCCTCGAGCAGGCGGTGGACGAACGAGCGGGCGCCCCGCGAAACGCGGACCTGCGCTTGCCTGGGGTTGCGCTGGGCATCGAGGATGACGACCAGCACCGGCTTCCCTGGGTGCAGCTGCTCTCCCGGAATCTGCTCTTCGGGCGGCATGACACCTTCGATGCGACCGAGGTCCACGAAGACGGTGCCGGCCTCGATTCTGTCGACCACGCCGCTCGCGAGCTCGCCCTTGTGCTCGGCAACATCGCGCATCACCTTCTCCCGCTCCAGGTCGTGGATGTAGCGAAGCACCGCGTGCTTGGCGGTCTGAGCAGCCATCCGCTTGAAGGGCTCGGACGGCAGCGACTCGATCATCTCGGCCCCGTCCGGCCGCACCGTGCGGCTCCGCACGTCGAGGGCGCCCGTCTTGGTGTCGAGCTTCACTGTCACGAATCCAGTCGGGTTGAACGCGCGCACATAGGCGACGGCGAGCGCGCTCTCCACCGTGTGCAGCATCTCCTCAAAGGGAATGCCCACCTCGGCGCAAAGCGCGGTCAGCGCTTCGCCCAGGCTCTCCGTGGACGGCTCAGAAGGAGACCGCGAGCCTGCCCGCGACAACGTCACTCCATCCGATATGAACGATCACCGGTGCGCGCCCGCGAGCACCCACGGCCTGCACCGCGATGCCCGCCTGATCCACCGCCACCAGCTGGCCTTCGACCACCGTCTCAGCGTCTCCAGTGCGATAACGCACGTTGACGCGCTTGCCGTTGAACCGCTCGTACTCCCCGTGGTCGCGCAGAGGGCGCTCGGCGCCGGGAGACGAGACCTCCAGGTCATAAGGGCCGGCGATCAGCTCGGCGTGATCGATGAGTGGCCCAACGACGCGGCTCACGCGTTCGCAATCCTCGATTTTGATCGGCTCATTGCGGTCGATCGCGATGCGCAGCGTCCGTCCCGAGTGACCTGACTGGTCAAGCGAGTACAGCTCGTAACCCATGTGTTTGATCGTGGGCTCGAGCAGCTCTCTGATGGACGTTATTGGCCATGTCGGCATGTGAGGGTGTCTGAACACACCTTACCACCGAGGCTGGGCGGCCTAACGCAGCGGCTGAACGCGTCTCCACACGACGAGCAATGGGGCGGCATTGAAGATCGAGCTGTACGTCCCCGACACGATGCCGATGAGAAGCGCCAGCGCCAGGCCTTTCTGCGTCGACCCGCCGGCGATCAGGATCGCCACCAACACGAGGACGACGGTGAAGCTGGTAATGATCGACCGCGCCGCGGTCTGCATGATGCTGAGGTTCACCACCTGCTCGAACGACAGCCGCTGGCTGACCCTCAGGTTTTCGCGGATCCGGTCGAAGACGACGATCGTGTCGTGGACCGAGAAGCCGACCACGGTGAGCACAGCAACGACGAAAAAGCTGTCGATCTCTCCAATCCGCCAGTGGAGGAACTTGCCCATGATCGAGAAGATGCCGGTCAGCAGGAAGACGTCATGCAGCAGGGCGGCGAGGGCCGAGCCACCGAATTGAAAGCCCGCCCGCCATCCTCCGGGCAGGTTGTGAAACCGGATCGCGAGCAGGAACAGGATCGCCACCGAGGCCAGGACGACGGCGAGCAAGGCGAACTGAATCGTTTCCCCCGCGATGGTGGGGCCGACTTCCAGGACCTGCCGCACGTCAATCGGACCGAGCTTCTTGGCGAGGTCATCCTCAACCACCTTCTGTTCCGGCGGCAGCATCGGACGGGCTCGGATGATGAAGCCACCGCTGCCCGTCTGGATCACTGAGCCGTTGATGCTCTGGCCGTGGATTGTCTCGGACGTGACCGCCTGCTCCACCTGCGCGACGGACGGTTGGTTTGCGAAGTTCACCGTGAACTCCGTGCCGCCCGCGAAGTCGATTCCCAGCGCGAATCCCTCGGTCACCATCGAGTACATGCCGGGGATGATGATCAGAAGCGAGATCGCGAAGAACAGGTTGCGCCGGCCGATAATGTTGAGCTTTCTCACGCGCGGCTCGCGCGGAGGAGTCACCGCGGGGCTCGCCTCGGGAGTTATGTCAGCCGTCTGCTGTCGCTGTGCGATGTCAGACGTTTCGGACACGGTCAACTCCCATCAGCCCTGGCCGCCGCAGCGCGCTGCCTGTCATCACGATCGCGAGCAAGTTGTGGGTCACGATGATCGACGAGATCAGGCTGATCACGACACCGAGGCCCAGGGTGAGGGCAAAGCCCTTGACCTGCGAAGGCCCGATGAAGCCGAGGATCAAGCAGGTGATGAAAGTCGCGCTGTTCGAGTCGCGGATGGCAGGCCACGCGCGCCTGACCGCTGCATCGACCGCGGCCGGGATGGTGCGGCCCGCCCGCACCTCTTCTTTGAAGCGTTCGAAGATCAGGACGTTGGCGTCGACGGCCATGCCCACGGAGAGGATGAATCCGGTGATTCCGGCCAGCGTCACTGTGACCGGTATCGTCTTGAAGAGGGCCAGAACTACAGCCGCGTAAAAGATGAGTGCAATGCTCGCGAGAAATCCAGGGACCCGGTAGTACAGGATCATGAAGAGCACCACTATCGACAGGCCGAGCAGCCCGGCCGCGATGCTGAGCTTGACCGACTCGGCGCCCAGCGTCGAACCAACCTGGATCACGTCGAGCACCTGGAGGTCCACCGGCAGCGAGCCCGCGTTGATGCCGGTAGAGAGGTCCTGCGCGCTCGCCTGGGTGAAGCCGCCGCTGATCACCGCCTGGCCCCCCGCGATCTCGGTGAGGGTGGTCGGATTGGTCAGCAGCTTGCCGCAGACCGTATCCGGCGACTGGGCGGCCAGGCAGGCGGTGTCATATGGCTGGAACAGCTTGGAGGCGTAAGCCGGGTCTGCCCAGCTGTCGACGTCTTTCTGCGTCAGGTCCAGCCAGATCGCGAGGTGCCGCTCAGGGCAGTCGGTGCCCGCACCAGGGCAGGCGGCGACATTAGCTCGTGTGAGGTCGGCGAAGATGCCGGCGCCACGCGAGGTGAAGCTCACGTTGACCACCCATCCCACGCCGCTCTGGTCGATGGTGGCCGTGGCGTTCTGGATGTCGTCTCCGGTCAAGCCCACGAAGGCCGGCCTGTAGCCGGGGACCGGCCCGCCGGTCACCGCGGCGTCCTTCACCCATTTCGTGTAGACGAGCTTGGAGACCGCGCCGATGGTCTTCTGCGCCTGGTCGGCAGTCACGCCGGCGAGGTCCACCGTGATGCGGTCGTAGTTGGAGCCGGCGCCGCGGATCTCAGGTTCGCTCACACCGAGCGAGTTGACGCGCTTGTTGATCACGTCGATAGTCCTCTTCTGGACGTCGGCTCGCGACTGGCCGGGCGGAAAGTTGAAGAGCCGGTAGTCGATATGGGTTCCGCCCGCGAGGTCGAGTCCCCGATGGATGTAGAGCTGCCAGCTGCCGAAGTTCGGAGGCAGGCCGGGGACGTTACCCGTCAGCGGGTAATGGTTGGCTATGCGGTAGACATAGCCCGCCCCGTCGACGAAGATGGAAAAAACCAGCACGACAACGATGAACAGGCGGACTGGCCAGCTGAGGACTAACTGCACGGCAGCCGATCAGTCTACCGATGGAGTGAAGGACGGCGCCTGCACTGCCATCACATCCGCGCCTCTAGGAGATGAATAGGTAATGCCTCGGCCACCGATCAGGTGGTCTGGGAGACCCAGACCACCTGGCGCCATCGTTCACCTCGGTCTGAAATCTGCCGATTTCAGACCGGCGCGATGGCTTGGTTATCGCTGCCGGAAGAACAGGTTCAGGACGACTGTGAGGACTATCGACAGGATGATGCTGGTGGCGATCGGGACGTAGACCGTCACGTTTCCGCTGCGAAATGTGAAGTCGCCCGGCAGGTGGAATCGGCCGAAGAGCATCAAGCCCCCGCCGATGATGGCCAGCAGCACGCCAAAGACCAGCAGCAAGCGCCCTATGTCTTGCATCGCTTCAACAGTACGGCGAGACAACCAACTTGGCCGGAATGGGCCACCCATCACCCGGGATACGCCCAACTCGGCAGAAATGGCGCTATCCCGCCAGGCGCCGCCTACAGCAGGCGGGTCTGCTGCGGTCCTGGGTCGGGCGGGGTGATGCCCAGGTGCCGGTACGCGAGCTCGGTCGCAACCCGGCCGCGAGAGGTTCGGGCCAGAAACCCGATCTGGATGAGATAGGGCTCGTGCACGTCCTCGATGGTCTCGGGCTCCTCCGACAGCGAAGTTGCGATGGTGTCCAGCCCGACCGGGCCGCCCTTGAACTTCAGGATCAAGGTCTGCAGCAGCTGGCGGTCCACCGGCTCCAGACCGATCTCGTCGATTTCCAGCATCGCCAGCGCCTGCCTGGTGATCTCGATGGTGCCCCGCCCGTCGCCGCGCACCTGAGCGAAGTCGCGCACCCGGCGCAAGAGGCGGTTGGCGATGCGGGGCGTTCCACGCGCGCGTCGAGCGATCTCGGAGACAGCGTCCGGCGGGACCTCGATGTCGAGGATCCGTGCTGAGCGCGTCACGATCTTCTCGAGCTCGGCCTTGGTGTAGAAGTCCAGCCTGTAGACGGCGCCGAAGCGATCCCGAAGCGGACCGCTGAGGAGTCCCTGGCGGGTGGTGGCGCCAACGCAGGTGAAATGCGGGAGCGGCAGCGTCGCGGCGCTTGCCCCGACCCCCTTGCCGAGCACCGCGTCGAAACGGAAATCCTCGAGCGCCGGATAGAGCGACTCCTCGACGACGGCGTTCAACCGGTGGATCTCGTCGATGAAGAACACATCGCGCGTCGTGAGGTTCAGAAGGATCGAGCCGAGCGCGCCCTGATGATCGATCGCGGGTCCGGAGCTGACCTTGATCGCCACGCCCAGCTCGTTGGCGATGATATGGGCGAGAGTGGTCTTGCCGAGCCCGGGAGGACCGCACAGCAGGACATGCTCTACCGGCTCGCCGCGGCGACGCGCCGCCTCGAGCAGGATGCTCAGGTTCTCCCGCACCTGCTCCTGGCCGACGTACTCGGACAGCAGCCGCGGGCGAAGAGTCAGGTCGTACTGTTCGTCGTCGGCGCGGGCGTCAAGGACGATGTCGCCCGTCATTTGCGACCCAAAGCCTTGAGCGCGACCGCCAGCGCCTCCTGCGTGGAAGGCGTCGACTTCCAGTCCACCGACTCGATGCCGGTCCTGGCCTCCTGCGATGAGAAGCCCAGGTTGCGCAGCGCGGACTCGACGGCCTTAGGGACTACACCGTCGCCGGCGATCGCCGCAGCGCGCGGCAACACCTCGAGCTCTGCAAGGGCGTCCAGACGCGGCTTGAGCTCGATGATCACCTTCGCCGCCGTGCGCGGCCCCACCCCGCTTGCGCGCCTGATCGGCGATGCATCCTCGGCCACTATGGCGCGTTTCAGGACGTCGAGGCTCGCCGCGCTGAGGATGTTGAGCCCAACTTTTGGGCCGACACCATCGACCTGGATCAGCATCTCGAACATGTCCAGCTCTTCGACGGAGACAAATCCGAACAGCGCGAGCTGGTCCTCTCGGACCTGCGTGTGGATGTGCAGGTCGATCGCGCCACCGGGTGGCGGTAGCTGCTGGCGCGTTCCGCTCGCGACGCTGACCATGTAACCGACGCCGCCGACGTCTACCACCACGAAGTCCGCCCCCGCGCGGCGCACCAGTCCGCTCAGATGAGCGATCACGACACTGCTCTGGTGAAGCGGCGGCTTCGCGCGTGACATACCGCGATGGCGATGGCGTCGCGCGCGTGCTCGTCCAAGCGACCCTCAGGCACCTTCACCTGTGCCGCGATCATGCGCGCGATCTGTGCCTTGTCCGCATTGCCGTAGCCGGTGAGGATGACTTTGACCTGGCTCGGCTTGTACTCGAAGACCGGTACACCACATTCCTCCAGCACCGCGAGGATCGCGCCGCGTGCTTGCGCAACTGCCACCGCGCTCGTCGCGTTGCGGCCCATGAACAGCTCTTCCAGCGACGCCTCGCCGGGCGGATGATCGTCGAGCAGCTGGCGAAGGTGGCGCGTGATGATGAGCAACCGCTCCCCGTCTCGCCCGGGCCGGGTGACGACGGTGCTGCAAGACAGCACCAGGTTGGGTTCTGACAGCAACGCGAAACCGGTACTGGCCAGCCCGGGGTCGATCCCCAGGATCAGTCCGTTGCGGCTTCCAGCCATTTGTCCATCATGGTTTACACCTGTGCCGAGACGCGTTCAAGGACGTTGGTTGGGATGTCGAAGTTGGCGTAAACCTGCTGGACGTCGTCGTCCTCCTCGAGGGATTCCATGAGCCTCAGCACCGCGACTGCTTTGTCTTCGCCTACGGCCACGGTCTGCTTCGGCTGCATCGTGATCTCGGCGTTGTCGATAGTGACGCCGAGCTGCTCCAGCGCCGCCTTCACCTTCTCGAAGTTGTTGGGCGGTGTGGTTACCTCGACCGACTTGCCGTCGACCTGCACGTCGTCGGCGCCCGCTTCGATAGCGGCGAGGCCGACTTCTTCGGGATCGTGCTTGCCCGCATTCACGGTGATCACGCCCTTGCGCTCGAACATCCAGCCGACGGAGTTCGACTCGCCAAGGTTGCCACCAAGCTTGGCAAACCGGTGCCGGATAGAAGCGCCGGTGCGGTTGCGGTTGTCCGTGAAGGCGTCGACCATGACCGCGACACCGGCCGGCCCATAGCCTTCATAGCGAACCTCTTCCACCTTTTCGCCCGCGAGCTCCCCCGTCCCTCGCTTGATCGCGTTCTGGATCTTGTCGGTCGGCATGTTGATCTCTCGAGCCTTCTGCATCGCGAGCCGCAGCCGGAAGTTGCCGTCGTGATTCCCGCCGCCCTCTTTCGCGGCGATCGTGATCTCACGGCTGGCGCGAGTGAAAGCCTGGCCGCGCTTGGCGTCGACGATGGCTTTCTTGTGCTTGATGCCGGCCCATTTCGAATGTCCCGACACTTAGATGACCCCTCCGAACATGCTTTCGCTAATTTTAAGTCACTTCAGCCGGATAAACCGCCGCCGAGCGGATATGACATCGCCCGATGTCGCCTGGGCATTCTCGTCAACTTTCTCGCCATTCTTGCGTATGCCCCCTTGTTGAGCGAGCCGGCGTGCCTCATTTCTGCTCTTTGCGATGCCCGTCTCAACCAGCAAGCTGGTGATGTCGGTTGGACCCGAGATCACGTGCTCCTCGACGGTCGCAGGTTCTTCCCTGCGCACGAACTGTCTCTCGAACGCTTCTTGGGCGCGCGCGGCAGCCTCTTCGCCATGAAGACGTTTCACGAGCTGGCGAGCCAGCGCCGCCTTCGCGTCGCGCGGCTTCATCGCCAGCACCTCGGCCTGTTGCTTCGGATCAAGACCTGAAATGAGCCGGACGTACTTCTCGATGAGCGCATCAGGGATCGACATCGTCTTGCCGTAGATCTCTTCGGGCGGCTCGCTGATCCCGATGTAGTTGCCGAGCGACTTGCTCATCCTCTGCACGCCGTCCGGTCCCTCCAGAAGGGGGAACACCGCGATGTCCTGCGGCTCCTGGCCGTACGCCTTCTGGATCTCCCGGCCGAACAGGAGGTTGAACAGCTGGTCGGTACCGCCAATCTCGACGTCGGCTCGCACCGCCACCGAATCGTATGCCTGGCTGAACGGATAGAGGATCTCGTGGGCGCCGATCGCCGCGCCCTGTTTGAGGCGCTCAGCGAAATCCTCGCGCTGCAGCACCTGCTGCAGGGTCGACTTTCCCATCAACCGAAGGATGTCGGCCGCGGTCATGGGGGCAAGCCACTCGGAGTTGTACCGAACCTCGATGCGGTTGCGATCGAGGACGAGCGCGGCCTGGTCGAAGTACGTCTTCGCGTTAGCCTCCACCTGCTCGCGACTCAACACCGGCCGGGTTTCGGAGCGTCCGCTCGGGTCGCCGATGAGGGCTGTGTAGTCGCCGATGATGAGCACGACCGTATGTCCGTCGTCTTGAAATGAGCGAAGCGCATCGAGCACGACGAGGTGACCGACGTGCAGGTCGGGCGCCGTAGGGTCGAGCCCAAGCTTGACCCGGAGCTTGTCCCCACGTTGCAGACGTGCGTGCAGGTGCTCGGCGATATGGATCTCAACCGCCCGCTCTTGCAGGCGCTCGAAGAACCCGCTCAACTAGGCCCCCATGCCCCGATTCCGCGAAATTGGTGCCAAATTCGTCAACGAAAATTCGGATTCCACGATTTTGGCGCCAAAATCGTCGACCCTGGTCGGACTACTGGATGACTGGGTCGCGGCTGAAGTAAATCTGTGGATCCGCGGGCAGCGCCGGCTGGAGCAGGTTGATGAATGGCCTCTGGATCGCTCGCACAACTGGCGCCACGACATGTGATCCCTGATAGGCG
>Ga0209011_1000322_pt1 | contig 19176 bp, 14 predicted proteins | sample BlaSpr_A8_OM1_M3_FD_187986 | JGI IMG/M metagenome (GOLD analysis project Ga0209011, IMG submission 187986) | Forest soil microbial communities from Thunder Bay, Ontario, Canada - Black Spruce, Ontario site 2_A8_OM1_M3 (SPAdes) (version 2) | ecosystem: Environmental > Terrestrial > Soil > Boreal... | reverse complement strand
GTAGAGGCGAAAATGCAGGCAAAGCTGCGTGAACCCAAGCGTCTTGGTTCGCGGCACCACGAGAAGCGCCGTGGCCGCCGAATGAACTCCCGTGTGCCCGTACGTCTCGGGTGGGACGACGAGTCCGGCAAGCGCATCAGTGTCGAAACGCATACGCGAGTGGTCAACCCTTACGGGTGCATGCTCGTCCTGTCGCAGTCGCTCAACCTCGAGCAGCGACTGGCCCTGACCAATCTGGTTTCCGATACCAGCAATGCCGCGATCATCGTGTGGAAGGGCAACCAGCGCCCGGACGGCTGGGAATATGGCGTCGAGTTGGTCGCGCCGGAAATGGATTTCTGGGGTATGGACCTGTGAAACCCCCTTCGCACGTGAAACCTTCGCCGTACGCGAAACCCGGTTCGATTGGCGCGGTGCGTCCCGCCGTAACGCCGCGGCAGCCTACCCCTGAAGAGCGCCGCCGCGCGCAGCGTGTTCTGCTGCGTATGCCCGTGGTCGCCCACCTTCCCAAAAACCCCAAGCCGGTCGAGGGATTTACTCACACGGTGAGCGCCAGCGGGGCCATGATTATTCTTCCCGAAGGCATCGCCCAGGGCACTAAGTTCACCCTCGAAAATCCAAGAACGCAGGAGCGGGTGGAGGTGAATGTTGTCCGTCCGCCGCAAATGAATCAGCAAGGCTCCCTCATTCCTGTCGAGTTCCTGTCTCCCGCGCCCCAGTTCTGGAATATCGTCTTCCCACCCAACGCCAACTGAGGATCCGATAAGAGGCGGCATCCTGCTGGCCTGGGGCTCGCGGTGTTAGGAATGCTCCCGGTGTAGTCTGTCAGGGACGTGCCCGGTCTGTACCCGTACCGTACCCTCCCCCTACCCCCCCAATTTGCATGAATATCAAAAGAAAAGACTTACAGAAATTGCAATTCGTAATTGATTGATTCTAAAGGGCATGTTTTTCGTTGATTTGCAGCGGCTAGAAAATGGCAGCGCCAAAAAAAGGAAAAGCGGGAGCAGAGCTCCCGGACTCCAAATGGAATTATCTACGAGATCAATTATAGGGGATAGAGAAAAGTCAACGAAAACTTTGGCAAAGTTTGAGTGAAAAGCGGCGGGGCTGCTATGCGCACGTTAAGGATAGAGTGGCGACTTTATGACAGGAAAGAGCACAGGAGTGGATGTGCCACCAAGGCTGAAAGAGAGGGCGCAGCATGCTGCGCGACTACAAGGCAATCGGCGGAGGTGAGATGTTTGTTGCGAGGGGTGACGACCAAAGGAAAAGCGGCCCCGAAACTTCGGGGCCGCCCGGCCTTGCTGGAAGATTTTTTCTTAGTTGATTGTGAGGTTGACGGTCGGCGAGCCATTGGACGCTGCCGGCGTCGCGGTAATCGTAAATGTGGTGTTGCCAACGAACGTGATGTTCAGCGCTCCGCTTTGCGACGCTATCGTGTATGTATCACCGAGGTAGTGTGCGCTTATCGAATGCGTCCCCGCCGGCAACCCCGATTCGTTGATCGTAGCGGTACCGTTGATGACACTGGTCGGTGAGCCCAGCAAGCTCGTTCCATCATAGAGCTGCACTTGCCCGTTCGCCGCCGTTCCCGATGAAGTGACAGTGATTGTGAGGGCATCCATCTGCCCTATCGCCACCTTCCCTGTGGAAGCCGTCAGCTTGGTGGTCGTGGTTGCCAGTCCGCCTCCGCCGCTGCCACCGCCATAGCCGCTGCAACCGAGAGTGAAACTCAGCACACACACAAGGCCAAGCCCAAGCGCCGCGCGATAGCGCTTCCGTCCAGGCAGCAGGAGCAGGAACATCGCTGCGAGGCCGGTGCTGGCGCTGAGCGTCCACCAGCTCTTGCCTCCGCTCGCAGGAATCGTCCCGGCCGCATAGAGCATGCGCTCTGTCGGTGCCGCCGACGCCGTCAGCGTTGTCGATGGCGCCGCCACGGCTACGGTCAGTTGGCCGGTTACCGCCGCTGTACCCGTCACGTTGATCGCCAGCGGATTTGGTGCACATGTTACGCCCGCCGGCAATCCCGCCGCCGGACAAGTCACATTCACGGTGCCCAAGAAACCGCCGGTCGGCGTCACCGTGATGGTGGAGGAACCATTGGGTCCTCCTGCCGTAGACGTCACCGCACTTCCGCCTATTGTGAAGCTCCCCGTGCTGTTCACGTTGACAGTGAAGCTCGCCGAGGTGGATCCGGCATAATTGGTATCACCGCTGTACGCCGCCGTAATCGTTTGCGCGCCTGCAGAGTTAAACGTTGTATTCAGAGTTGCCGTAGCACTGGCGCCCGTAGCTCCTCCGGCCACCCCGCTGACCGTCACCGGCGCACCTATCGTCGTGGCGCCATTCTTGAAAGTGATCGTTCCAGTTGGCGCTGCTGCCGGCGCAAGCGCTTGAGTTTGTACGGTTGCGGTCAGCGTCGCGTTCTGCCCAGGCGCGACAGTCGCAGGTCCTGCTCCTGTGGTTGTACTGGCCGCGGGCGTAATGCTGAACGTGAGTGCCGCAGAGTTGCTCGCATTGAAACTCGGGTCGCCGCTGTACTGCGCGACGACGGAATGCGCGCCGCCGCCCAACAAAACGGGTCCAGTGAATGCCGCACTTTCCGTACTCACTCCCACTTTGGTGGCGAGCGTCGTCGTGGCGTTATCCACGAAATCTACGGTCCCTGTCGCTATCCACTTCCCCAGATTCCCACTGTCGGTAACGTCAGCCCGCAGAAAAGCAGTTTGCGGATAAGTTCCGGGCGCGAAGGCGACTCCAGTTCGGCTGGCAAAGATGCTGGCCACGGTCAAGCTCCCCTGAGGTGTGACAGTGACCGATACAGACGCAGAATCACTCGGTCCGACAACGCCATCCCCCGGATAATGCGCTTTCACTGTGTACGTCCCACCGGTCAACTGGTTGGTTGTCCCAGTTACCGTTGCGTTCGCACCGAGAGTAAAGCCATCCACGCCTTGTCCCGTCGTCGCCATCGAAACGAGCGAAACCGCTCCAGTGGCCGTGGTCGGCGTCACGCTAATCGTGACGGGCACCGCCGTTCCATGCGTGATATTGACAGCTGAACCGTTATTCAGCGTCAGTGTCGTCGTGCTCGCCGTCAATGCAGCAAGACCCGTGCCCCAGTTGGTCACCAGATTCTTTACGTTTACGGATCCAAGGCCTGTTGCCAGATCGTAACCCGCGTTTGTGTTGAATCCGTTCAACACTCCGTACTTGTCGGTTGCTACCGAAGTCGTGCAATCGGTTGAGCCTTTTGTGCATGGCATCGCAATCGTTCCCGTTGTTACATCATTGAACGTGCAAGCCGCTGCCGGGAGCGGACTCGCCACTGAATTGCAGGCCGTCCCTGCCGCATACTGCTGTTTCGCCAACTGGTACAGAACAAAATTGGCGTTCCCTTGCCGCGGTTTTGGGTTTGGCACAGTTACCTGTCCCTGATTCACGAGCGCCAGAATGCCCGCAAAGGCCGGCGCAGAGGCCGAAGTTCCCCCGATGCCAAGGAAGTGGAGGGCACCACTCTTGTTGCAGGACACTCCGGTGGTGGTCCTGTCCGCTTCACAAATAACGTAGAAACTCTTGTTGAATCCGGCTGACGCAAAAAGAGACACGTCAGGGACGTCTCTCTTGGCATCTGCTGGCATCCCTGTCAGCCCGCTAAGCGATTGGAACAGTGGCTTTGCGTAACCGGAACCGGCAGCGCATGCTCCACTCGTTACTGTGGTGCAGTGACTCGTTCCACCGCTCCCCGCAACCGTAATCACTGCCGACGCGTTTGTCGTGCTATTACAGTTAGCCTCCGGATTAGATCCAAACGCCGCATTCGTGCAGGAGTCGTTCCAGGTGCTCTCAGGAATGTATCCTTTCGCCGAAGCCAGAGTATTCGGGTCGTTTGTCGGATTGAAGTACGCGGACTGAGTGTTCGCGTCGTTGAAGTCCGTACCACCCACTGCCACATTGAACGGCGTAGACGCGAAACCGCTGACCTGAAGCCCCGTGGTTGCAGGATTCGGGGCAAGTGCGTTCTGGTTCTCGCACCCGGCCGAGCCAGTATCGCCAGAGGCCACGGTCACCGTGATGCCTTGCGCTGCCGCTTGCTGCCAGAGTGAATTGAGAGACCTATTTCCAGCGGTGCCGAGCTGCAATTCGCAATTGCCGAAGCTCAAACTCATGATTGGGTCGAGATTGAAGTCAATCACGTGAAGAGCAGCAAGGATCAGTCCGTCAGCAAGGTTGGTGTTTGCCGCGATGACGAAATCAATCTGCGCGCCCTTCGCCACCCCACCGGCCCATTCCACGTCTAGGAGCGCTTCGGTCTCTGAACCGTCGTTAATAATTCCCGGATCGGACCCATCAATCACGACGTTCGGATCTTTCGCAGGCAAACCGAAGAATGTCCTGAAATCCCGCACGTCTTGCAAATTGATGTTGGATACGCCGAGAACTGCAATGCTCTGGCCTGTACCATCGATAGGCGTGGCTGCATTCCATAGCGGCAGTACATTGTAAATTATCGCAAAGTCCGTCGGCCCGAGCGCAAAGTTCCCGCCGGGAGTAGCAAATTCCGGATTGGCGCTCAAAACCTCTCCGGTCACTGTCGATTTTGAAAACTCTCCCATGACGTGATGCATAGGCTTTGGCTGAAAATTGTGCAGTGACGCGAATCCATGCACCACAGGCGACAACGCTGCCGGAATCTGCGGGTCGTTTGCGTTGGCCCAATGATGTTCACCGTTTACGATGTAGCTGTGGATCTCTGTTCGGAACGCTTCCTTTAGCAGAGCAGCCGTGCCGGAGAGTTCGACCGCAGTCTTTCCTTTGGTGACCCTCGCCACCTGGAATCCATGCGATTGCAGCCAGGAAGTGATTGTCTGAATATCCGCGTCCGCGGGCCCAAACTGTGCGCCGAACTGTTCCGGCGTCAGCCACTTGTGAAAGTTTGGCGAAGACTTGTCGTGCTGTTCGGTCATCAACTGGTCGAGCGCTGCTTCCTGCTCTGGGCTGCGTTTCAGAATTAGCAGCATGCGCTCCATCGGCAGGCTCGGCGGCGCAGCCCCCTGATCAAACTCGGGCCGGGCAAGCGGATGCACGTTGCCGTGCAGGCGGACGAGTTGCGTTTCATCGATCGCCTGGGTGATACGGGCGGGGATGGCCGCGGTCTGAGCGGCCGTCGCACTATCCGGCTTGGTTTGCGCGGCGGCACGAAACGGCGGCAGCGCCAGAACCACAGCAAGAAGGAAAAGGGAATTGCGAAGCATCAGAGAATGGAGTTTCATATCCCGTCCAAGCTTCAGATTTGAATTCGATTCCACCTAAACGCAACCGGCCTGAAGGCGCGGCCATGCGGACAGAGGAACAACGTCCACAAATGGCTTCTCGCGGACTGGGGCTTGGACCGGAAACGATTCACTGCTGAACATATAAAGGCTAGCACGGGCGATTGAAATACTCTCTAGTACCTTGCCTGCGGGTTGCGCTTAGAGACACACCCTTAAACTGGAACATCACCCACTCACCGAGCCCGTGGACATTCTGATGCGCCCAGGATTCCGCCGGATGCTTCAGCGGTTTCCTGGCGAGCGCGGCGCGCACCGGCGCGATTCTTCGCCGCCCGCGCCTTCGGAGAAACTGTCCCGCTACACGATTTCTACCGTTCCAGTACGACTCTTATTCCCCCGAAAGCGCCTCGGAGGTTCCCGATTTCCGGAACGAATTACAAAAGGGCGCGTTTGCCATTTTCGTTTTTCGCTTCATGCCATTTCGTCAGACTCAGTAGCGGTAACCGCGCCGGCCATAGAAACCCGGGCCGCGGCCCCAGCCCCAGCCGTCATAAAATCCCACGAAGTCTGGATAGGCGTAGCCAGGATAGGCGTAGCAGGGACCGTAGTAGCCGCACGGATAAAGCACCGGGCCTGGATAGGGATAGCCTCCGGCCACGTGGCGCGGCCCCCTCCGCTCTGATCGCCCACCGTCAAAGTCCTGCTGCGTGACGGGCAAGAACGCTTGCTGGCTCTGCGTCGTGTCAATCCTGACGGGATCGACCAGCCGGAAGCTCAATTGCGCCTCAGGCTCGAGTATCGTGGGGCGGCCTCGGGTCAGGAGCACCGCGCCAATTCCTGCTGCGGCGCCGGCTCCTGCGCCGATGGCCGCTCCCGTGCCCCAGTCTGCAGCGGCTCCGATCAATGCGCCGAGTCCTGTGGCGGTGCCAATGGTTGCCGCGTCCTGTCCGTGCGAAGTCCCACCGGAGCCCTTCCATAACTCAGTAAGAATCGGCACTTGGCGGCCATCCACTACGGTCACGTCGGTCAGCTCGACTCCCAACTCGGAGGTGCCCTTGACTCGGCCGGCTTTCCGCGCCTCTTTGACCTGGCCAACGAGCATTTGGCCACGCCGAGCCACTACCCAGCCATTCACGACGATCGGGTTTTCCAGGACGGCGGTGAACTGGTCGCCGATCCGGCTGCGGTCGCTCGAAAGGTATTCATTGATGCGAATGAGAAGGATCGTTCCGGCAGGTACGGTCAGCGTCCCGGGAAGGGGCTGGACTTGCGGACTAGGTGCCGGCGCAGCCGCAGCTGGCCGGTCCTGCGAATAGGGCGGCTTGTCCGCGTCTTGTGGGGCGTAGGTGGGCTTGTGCTGCGAATCTTGCGCTTGCTGCTGCTCGCCCTGCTGCTGGCCTTGCTGTTGGTCTTGCTGCTCCTGGGCGTAGGCGCCTGCGCTGAGGCAGATAGCGAGGGCCAGAGCGCACGAGCCTTTTAGAATGAAACCAAACTTCCTCCACCTAGCTGGGTGGTTCGCCATACGATGGATCTCCCTCGACCTGGGGATTTTTAGAATTCCGCACACTTCTCCGCGCTTGAACACATTAGATGACATCCTTTCCGGCTGGGATGCCCAGGTAATTCAGCGTGAGTCGAATTTGCTAGCGGCGCGGGGTTGCGAAACTTTCTGCCAGGTCTCGGGTTTTATATATGGGAAAAACGGGAGGATTGGTGTCTTCGTATCGCTCTTTTTTTCTGCCTGCAGTTCTTGGCTCTTGACTGCGAGCGCCGCTCGCTTCCAATTTCAGGTCGAGCGTCCGTCCTGTTTTTTCTGGCGTTCGAACGCATCCCAGTAGGCTTCTCCCATTTTCAGCAATCCTGCGATTCCCAGGTCTTGCCCATCGCCCTTCGAAAGCGTGAGCCGCTCCGCTCGCAGAAATAGCTCACGGTATGACGTGTAGTTCAGGAGCCCGCTGATCCGCAGGGCCACGGAATTATCCGGCGACTTAGCAAGCGTTGCATCGGCAATGTCAATCACCTGTTTGCATTCCGCCGTGAGCGCGCTCTCCAATTCGCTCCAACTTAACGATTCCTCACGCCACTTGGATTGGTACTCGCCAATCAACCGAGCTTCCTCCTCGCGAGCGGCGCCAGCGGGAACGGAAAACTCTCCCGGCCACACAGCATAATGAACTACCCGGGCCGATTGCACTCCATCCAGCCGCAGAAGAAACTGCATATCCAGGGGCAGTTTGTGGAATTCAAGCAAGTGATCGCTTTCCAGATGGAGAGTAACCGTGCGCGCCAGCAGGTTGGACTGGATCGATACAATTTGCGCATCGTGGAGGCCCGCCCACAGAGACACCTCAGCCGCGCCCTGCGGCAGGTTCATCCAATCGACGATCCCCGATTGTTCTTCAGGCATGCATCACCGTTTTAAGTCTTAAGAGAACTTGCGGGCAGAGTATAGCCCGCACCCCATCAAATCGAAACGCATTGTATAATCCTGCCCTATTCCATCCACCAGAGGAGACGCCATGGCCGAACCAACTTACGAAGAACTCAAAGCAAAACTCGCGGAAATGGAAAAACAGGGAGGCGTACGCCGCACCGGTTCGCTCGAATTTCGTGTCGGCGAAAAAGGGGGCGTGAGCGTCTACGGCCTCGGGCGCTTTCCCGTGACGCTGTACTACGAACAATGGATCCGTCTGCTGGAAGCCACGCCACAACTTCGCAAATTCCTCGAGGACAACAAAGCCGAAGGCAAACTGAAGCTCAAGGAAAAATAGTCTTCCATGATTATTCAAAGGGAGGAAGGCCCCGGGCACCTGTGGGGAGGCACCCGGGGCCGGGGGGGAGTATGGAAGAGTCTGGGCAAAGTCTCTGGGGAGGCTACTTCGAAGATTGTGCGGCTAGGAGGCAGAGGCTCCGCAGTTCCTCGTAAGTGAAAACCACTTGCTCGCCTCGGTCACCTTTCTCCAGGTGTCCTAGGCCGGACATACGGGAAATGCGCCGGATTTCTGTCATCGGGACTCCCAGCAGTACTGCCGCGCGGTGCTCCCCGATTTGTTCTTGAACATTTACTCCCATTCGTAAACCTATTCCCTCCGTGGTTCATGGGAGCATGCGATTGTCCAAACTTCCAGAAAGTTAAGTGCTGTGATTTCTGTGGGAAGCGTCCGTCACGACAGGCCGTGGTTGTTCAATGTGCCTATTTCCTTACACAAAAAGTGCACGGATTTGGCACAGATCCTCATGTTGCTGGGGGGAGGCGGCGGGTGGACGGGCGACTTGCGTCACTTCCACGGAAGGGAAGAAAGGTCCACGTTCCCGCCGGAGAAGATCACGCCGAGCTTTGGGGCGCCTCCATCGGCGCGGTTTGGCAGATTCAAGGACCCTACGACTCCGGGCTTCAGCAATGGCGCAATCGCCACGGCGCTTGATGGTTCAATGATGATTTTCATGCGCTCCCAGACCAGCCGCGCCGCCGAGATGATCTCCTCCTCGCTGACCAGGAGGATGCGTTCCAACTGACGCCGCAAGATCGCGAAAGTCCGCGGCGCCAGCGATGCGCGCAAACCGTCCGCGATCGTGTCGCTCGAATCCAGCGATTGCAACGTACCGCTGGTCAGCGAACGGTAGGCGTCATCCGCGCGCTCCGGCTCGCAGCCAAACACGCGCACATCGGCGCGAATCCCCTTGGCTCCGAGACAGGTCCCGCTGAGCAATCCGCCGCCGCTGACCGGCGCAAACACGGCATCCAGGTCGCCAATTTCTTCCAGTAGCTCCTTCGCCGCGGTGGCCTGTCCGGCGATGATGCGGTCATCGTCGAAGGGATGCACCAGGTGCGCACCCGTCTCCGCCTGGACGCGGTCGCAGGTGGTCTTTCGCGCAGTCACCGTAGGCTCGCAAAAAACAACTTCTCCGCCGTAGCCCTCGATGGCCTTGGCTTTCACGGCGGGCGCATTCCTCGGCATTACAATCCACGCAGGAACTCCCCGCCACGCAGCCGCGCAAGCCACCGCAGCGCCATGATTGCCGCTCGATTGCGTGACGATCCCCCGCGCCGCCTCTTCCTCTGTCAGGGAGAGGATCGCATTCGACGCCCCACGAATCTTGAACGAGCCGGTTTTCTGCAAGTTTTCGCACTTGAAGAAGAGCTGCGCCCCGGTCATGGCATTCAAAGATGCGGACGTCAGAACGGGGGTTCGGTGGATCCTCGGGGTGATGCGCGCATGCGCGGCGAGGATGGCCTCCCAACTGGGTGGCTGGAAGGTGGTAGTTTCGACGGATGGGGCTGTGCTCATAAGGCTCGCTTTAGTCTCACTTTGGGCTCGGAAACGCTTGCTTGCTCTTCACGTTTAGCGCGCTTTGCGCCGCTGTTAAAGAGGCATTATGGCATGCTGATCGCGGCTTCGTCCGCGCGGATGATTTGAGACCACGCCCGCTTCTGGCTGGTACTGGTACTTCTTGGCCATGCCAGGTTTGATACTTGACCGCGCGACGGACTCTGCTACGCTGGAAGTCCCCTCCACCAAATTCGCGAGAGTCCGCGCCAGACCCTTCCTCGCGCGGAGGAGGAAAGAAATGAAAGTATCGGAACGCCGTCAATTGACACGCCTCAATCTTCGGACGCCCCTGCGCTTCCGCGCCCTGGGTGTAGCCGCGGATAAGACCGAACATTTTACGGAAGCTCTGAACGTCTCACGTGGCGGCTTCTTCTTCGCCTCATCGGCTCCGCTGCAGGTGGGCATGCCTATCGAAGCTACCCTCCGCATGCCCGCGGAAGTGACCGGAAATTCCGCCCAGGAGATGCGCTGCACCGCGCGCGTCGTACATGTGCGCAACGAGCCTTACGGAGACGGCCGCATCGGCTTCGGCGCCGAAATCGAAAAATTCCAAACCATCCCCGCCCAAGACCGCTGGGTGAGCTGAAGGGCAGTCGGCAGTTTTCAGTTCTCAGTAATAGTTAAAACACGGACAGAGATGGCTTCGAACGTGGCCGGGGCTGGGCTTGCTCTAACTGAGGCGTATTTCAGCCCCCACTTGAAAGCGTGGGCGTGTGTCAGATGAGACCCTTCGCTCCGCAAACCTATCCGCAGCGCAAAAGGAGCACTTCGCTCAGGATGACAGAGCCTCGCGTAAGGCCGAGGCTAGTGTTTTGCGGCCGGAACAGTGATGATGGTTTTCGCGCTACCGACATTTTCGAACCGATCGTAGGCTCGCACGGAAATCGCGTGTTCGCCCGAGCCAAGTCCGCTGAGGGAGATCTCGTAACGTTCTTCGGGCGCATCGCTAATGCGGCTGGTTGGGGCAACTAGGATCCAATCACCACCGTCGACGCTGTACTGCGCGCGCTCGATGCTGCTCCCCGCATCCTGCGCGGCGAACTGGACTATGGTGACCTTCCCGTTCGGCATTGGGGAATCCGAAATAGTCCCCATGATTTTCACTACTGGCGCGGTATTGTCCACCTCGAAGTGCTCGCTTTCGCGCTCGGTCTTGAGCGCGAGGGCGGGGGGATTCGACGGCGTATCGGTTGCAACAATCTTTAGGTAATAAGCTCCATCGGGCAGCGCGGTCGTATCCCACGAATAGAACTTTTGCTCGAGGTTGTCCTTCAATAATTTCCACTCGTGTTCGTTTTCCCCGCGAAAGTAAACCGTGTAGCGCATTTCGTCGTCGTTTTCGTCATGCGCGGTCCACACCACGGATTGATAACCCTTCTGCAGCGTGCCTTGCGGCGGCTGTTCGAATCGCGCGGGCGTGCTGCTCTGCGTGATCACCATGCCGGAAACATTTGGCGACGGCGGCGTCTTGAGTATTACGGTCGTCGGTTGGCCCGACGACATGCCGGCCAGGCTCTGCGCCCGCACACCGGGATCCTGCAGCGCGATTCCGTCGATGACCGGCGCGACATTGCGCGGCAGATACGCCAGGCTCACCCAATCGATGCCGTCTCCCGGGCGTCCTTCACGGATGACGGCCTTCCATTGAACAAACCGTGCCGATGGCGCTTCCGTCGCGCCGCCCGATTTCGTATAGGGGCCGTACCAGCGGGACCACTCGCGGCCGGGGTCTTCCGTGTTTCCCGAACGCACAAAAAATTCCAGACGCTGGTCACTCGACTGGGCAGAAGATTTTGCCGCGGTGGCCGGCGAGCGGTTCCACCACTCGAGGCGGCCCCACTGCGAAAAAAGTTGCGCATCGTAGGAACGCGATTCGAACGTGCCCTCGGCTTCGTACTCCGGGCCGACCGAATAAACTTTTCCGGGATTCGCGGTACACAGAAAAGTTTTGCCTGCGGAATTACGGACGATGCCCGTGATTTGCACCGAGCCGGACTTGGCGAGATGGGCGAAGATGCCGTGCCCATCGACGGCGAGGAGAGTGCCGCTATTGCCGGTACCGGCCAGGAGTCGGCCATCGGAAGCGAGTCCGAGGGCGTAGACGACATCTTCGCGCGAAGACCAAAGCTCTTCCGGTGCACCCTCGGCGCTGATGCGGTAGATGCTGCTGGAGATAACCGCAGGAAAGGGGACGAAAGGTTGCTGCGGAGGAACCTGGCCGGCGCCCACTACGCCCCCGGCAGTAATGGTTGTCGTGCCTTGCGGCGTGGAGATGATGGCGCTGGGAGCTTGCCCGACACGCGGCTTCTCGCCAATCGCGGAGACGTAGATGGTGCCGTCCGCGGCCACAGCGAGAGAAGTGACTTCACGTTTGGAGGTTTCGTAGAGAACGAAACCTTCGGCTTTCGCCGCAGCAGAATCCTTGGAGTCCTTGGCGGATGTCTTCGAGGAACTCCGAGAGATGCGCAGTATACGGCCGCTAGGTTCGGTGCCGGCGATGAGATTTCCTTTTGCGTCGAAAGCCAGAACGCGAATGTGAGCTTCGTCGCTGGAGTAGAAGAGTTCACCCTTGCCGTCGGGCGCGACCGCAAAGACCTGTCCTTTGTCACCGGTGGCGACGTAGAGAGTGCCGTCGGGAGCGAAAGCGAGATCCCAAATATATTTTGTTTTGGGATCGAAGAAAACGGACTTCTCGCCCGAGGCAGAGACCCGGTAAACCTTGCCGTCGGGAGAAGTGCCGACATAAAGAGCGCCTTTGGAGTCAAAGGCGATGGCTTGTGCGGAGAGGTCGGTGGAATCGAAGACGACGGCGGGCTTGCCGTTCGAATCGAAGCGAAATACTTTCGCGGGCGAGCCGCCGGCAGCGTAGAGCGTGCCCTTGGGATCGAGGCGGACGGACCAAAGATAGGAAGCATCCGCGTCGGCGAGCAAGGTGAATTTGGGAGCGAGCTCGAGGCGGCCGTCGCTGCGCACCGCCACGCCACGCGCGGTGCCTTTGAGGAATTCGTCGTAAGTGGACTGGCGCCAGCGGCGGGTGTGCTCGGCAAGAACAGGTAACGAAGTAAGGAAGCAAAGAAGCAAGGATAAGAAGAGCGCGCGGCGGCGCAGCAGGCCACCGAGCATGAGTTTGAGCAAGCGCTTGCGCGAATGAGTCATTGAAATGTTCACCGGATTTGAAGATTGAGAGAAATGACGCCGGAGACGGGTCCTCCGAGGGGGATGGAGGCTTCACTGGCCAACGATTCGCGCAGCACCTGGACAGTGCCCGGAGTGGGGCGGCCGTCGACGACGCTGATTTGCGAGAGCGGAATGTTCGGCAGTACTTTGTCGTCCCAGAGAAGCGTAGGGGCGGGAACGAAGAGACCGACGTAAAGGCGGTCGTTCCTGCGCTCGCGATTCAAGAGGGCAATGAGTTGATCGAGGCCAGTGGGGCCGCTTCCGGCACCGGCAACTCCGAAGCCGCGGGAGGCGCGATTCAGCAAATCGGCGTCGCTGACCAGGATGCGCAAGGTGGTGCCACGCGCAACTTGTTCCGGGACGCGGACGGTAGTTTCTTCCACGCGGGCAGCGCCGCGATATGGACGTAGCATCACGCGGACGCGAACAGTCTCGCCGGGAGCGGCTTCGCCTTTTTCGAGCCAAGCACTTTCAATGATGAACGATTTTCTACCCGGAACGCTTTCGACTCGGAGGGTGATGCGGTCCACCTTAGTGGGTTCGAAAGTATTGATGAAGAGGCGCGTAAAAACATTTTGCATCGTGGCGGCGATGGGGAGGCCATCGGGAGAGAAAGAATCGCCCGGAGCGAAAGTATTTTCGATTTGAACCGGCGCATGACCCTGCAGCCGAATCTCTCCGGAGAGATGAAGCGTGGTGCCTTCACCGTATAGAGAATTTTGCGTGAGACCGCTGAAGGTGACGAGGGCGACAAGGAGCGGCGTGAGCTTCGGGTGATTGACGAGTTCGAAATGGAGAGTCTTTTGCTTCGCAGGTTCGCCGCCGGAGACCAGGAGAGTTAGATCCAGGGGAATCATCGCGGGCGGCGGACCGAGTTTGCCAGTGACTGCGGTGAGATGATCGCCGGTAATGGTGCCGATGGAGCCGCCGACGTTTACGATTTTGGTGGAAGCGAGATTGGAAGAGAGCGTGGTGACGACGCGGCTGCGCGCCATGGGAATCTGAATGTCACCGAAACTCAGAAACGGATGGCCACAGAGATAGACACGGTCGCCTTGCACCGCGGTGACCGTGCACGCGGAGTTGATGGAGGCGTCGCCCTGAACAAGGACCATGCCAGCCATGTCTCCGGCTGCGAGATGCCCGTCATCGGGACGCGGCGGCGCTGTGCCGCCTTGCGCCGCGACGAAACCGTAACCTTGTAACTGACTCGCGAATTGCTGGAGGGCGGCCGGCTGGAAGCCGGAGAAAACGAGGGGCGTTTCGATGGGCTCGAGTGCGGAGCCAGAAGGCAGCCCAGTCCGGGTAGAAGCTTCACTGGGGAGTCCGAGTTGCTGTACGGCGGCCTGCGTTGTGGCCGGCTGGGAGGCCGGGTTCAGCACGTCTTGAATCGGCGTGACCCCGGCGATGGGCTCTTTAGTGAAGACGCCCAGTTTCAGCGACAGCGCGCCAGCAAGTTTGCCGTCCAGATACACGGGGCTGCCACTCATTCCCGCGACCACACCGGTGTGTTCGACTTTCGGCCCTTTCAACTGCACGAGGATGATGGACTGTTTGGGGCCGAGAAAATTGTCCAGGACACCGATTACTTCGAGGTCAAACTTTTCCACCTGATCGCCTGCGAAGATCGTGTATGCGTACCCCTCCATGCCCGCGCGCACCTGGCTGAGGGGAAGGATTTCGGTGGATTGCTGCGCGTGGACGAGACGAGGCCCTAGACAGAGGGCAACTGTGAACGCGAGAAGAGCGACGTGGACAAATCTACGAGATTTCGACAGATGACAGCGGGCCGTAAGCATGAATCCATAATGATACGCGGCGGAGTACCGGTAAGCAATCGAACGCGTGGAGCCAGCGGGCAGGGGCCATAAAGCAACAAGTTCTAGTCCTGCTCTGCGTCCGCGCGAAACTGGTTCTTCGGAATGGCGTACTTTGGGCGACTGCAGAGAGGAATGTTTGAGGCGCACGTGCATTGAATTACTCCATGTGGTGATGCATGGCGAAGACTTTGTCTAGCGAGTCTTCGTAGGGGTAGAGGTGGACCATCCAGCCGAAGATGACGGGCTGGAAGCGGCCGCCGGCCGCGTCGCAGGCTTCTTGTGTGGCAATCGATCCCTTTAACCCGAACTTAGTCCAATTCGTGTCCCGGAATTGCCCCTTCTGCGGCATGCATAGGTTGGTGTGCAAATGCCACGTGGCAACGCTGAGAGGGACGCGGGCGTTGAGCTGATCTTCAGTGGCGCGCTTGGGCATGGTGTACATGGCGCCCACAAGTTCGTAACCGGCTGAAGTTTTCTTGTAGAGGAGGGAAGTCGGGCGCGCGGGATCGAAAGAGAACGCCTCGAGGAACCCGTTCCAGTAATTCGTGAAGTGATATTCGGGCTGCGGAAGATTCGGCAGAAAGATTTTGTAACCGTCGTTCAGGGCGACGTGGTAGTCCTTGTATTTCTCGATGCCGGAGCGAAGCTGCGTGACGATCTCGTTGGCGCGCGCGGCGTCTCCTGGAGTTTGCGGGCGCATGGCCGTCATGTGCATGTGCAGATTGTGCGCGTCCATGTGCCCAGGCGTCATATCGTGAACGGCGTGAGCTTCGTTGGCCTTGGCATCGTCCATGTCCATGCTGGACATTTTGCTGTGGTCCATCGGCTGCGATTCCTTAGACGGCGAGCTGGACGATTGCGGGGCATCCTGCACAGGCACCGCGGGGGCGCGATGGCCGGGCATGGCGGCGAGAAGGACGCTTACGAGAAAGAGCGCGCCGAACAAGATGCCGGCTCTGGCGGCGAGATGAATAAAAGTGCTGCGGGCTGACATGACAATTCTCCTTACCTAATAATACGCATTACGAAGCCGCTAGATTTCGGCGCGTGGTACAGGGAGTGCTTCGCGAAAAACTGTCCGGGAGTACAGGACCTAAGGGAGGCAAAGGAGGGAAAGGAAGTAAAGGAAAACGCGGTAGATTTGGCGTGAATTGGCGGAGCGCGAAACGAAGATAGGCAGCGTGCTAAAATCTTTGCGTGAAAAAAGAGACCATTCAACCCGCGAAGCATTTGACCGGCGGACTGGACTTGCCCGGCGACAAATCCGTTTCCCATCGATACGCGATGCTCGCGGCGCTGGCCGAAGGCACCAGCGAACTGCGCCATTTTTCCGCGGCCGCGGATTGCCACAGCACACTGGCGTGCATGAGCGCGCTGGGCGCGGAAGTCAAAACCGATAAGGATACGGTTCGTGTGACCGGCCGCGGGCTGCGCGGATTGAAGAGCAGTTGGCGCGCGCTCGATGCCGGGAATTCCGGAACGACCATGCGGCTGCTGGCTGGAATTTTGGCGGGGCAGGGATTCTCGTCGAAGCTGACGGGAGATGGCTCGCTGCAGAAGCGGCCCATGAAGCGGGTCATCGGGCCCTTGCGGGAAATGGGTGCGGACATCCGCGCGCGCGACGATAATTTTGCGCCGCTGGAAATTCGCGGAGCCCAGCTCAAGGCCATCGATTACAAGATGCCCATGGCCAGCGCGCAGGTGAAGTCCTCGGTGCTGCTGGCGGGATTGTTTGCGGATGGCGTGACGAGTGTCACGGAGCCGGCGCGAACCCGGGATCACACCGAGTTGGCCCTGGAGGAATTTGGTGCGGCAATCGAGAAAGACGGGCGGACGATTCGAATTCACGGACTCGCCGGCGCAAACGGCAGCGGCAAGCTGCTCGCCAAATCGCTCGATGTGCCCGGTGATTTGTCTTCGGCGGTATTTTTTATCGCCGCGGCGTCACTCTTCCCCGATTCGAACGTGCTGATTCACAATGTGGGGTTGAATCCGACGAGGACGGCCATTCTGGACTTATTTGCTTCGATGGGTGCTGCGATTCAAATCCTTTGGCTCAAGAGCGCCCATGGAGAAATCGTCGGCGACCTGGCAGTGAAGGGAGCATCACTGAAAGGTGGCGTGATCGGGGGCGAACAAATTCCTCTGGTGATTGACGAGTTGCCGATGCTTGCTGCGCTGGGTCCTTACACGGAAGAGGGAATTGAGATTCGCGATGCGGCGGAGCTGCGCGTGAAAGAGAGCGACCGGATCGCCGCGCTGGCAGAGAATTTGCGCCGCATGGGCGCGTCCGTGGAGGAGCGGCCGGACGGATTGAAGGTGGAAGGGCGTCGCGCGGGAAAATTGCGCGGAGCGGAAATCGAACCGCGCGGGGATCACCGCATCGCGATGGCGTTCGCCGTCGCCGGCCTCGCCGCCGAGGGCAACACCGTCATTCGCGACGCGGACTGCGCCGCCGTTTCTTTCCCCACATTTTTTCAGGAATTGAAGCGCATGGCGGAGCGTTAGGGTAAAGACCTGATACTGAATTCAGGTATTTTTTTCCAGCATTTTTATTTACTGTTTACACGCGCGGCGCTAGCCTTGGCCGATCATAGACCTCGCAGTTCCCAGCCTGCTCGCGGACTCCGGCCGTAGCTGGAAGAGTCCGAAGTGCAAAACATCTCAATCAGGGAGTGACATCATGAAGGTTAATCGTCGCGAATTGTTGAAGAACGCCGCGTTCGTTTCGGGAGCCGCGTTGGTTGGCGCGTCATGGCCCTCGAGCAGGAAATTATTTGCACAAGATGTTCTTCTGAATTTGCCGGATCTGCCGAGCCCGGCGGATTCGGGTATCGAGCACGTCGTCGTGGTGACAATGGAGAACCGAAGTTTCGACCATTTTCTCGGATGGTTGCCGAATGCGGACGGCAAGCAAGCCGGATTGAAGTACGTGGATAGCGCCGGCGCGAGTCACGCGACTCATTCGCTCTCCGGCGATTACACCGGCTGCCCCCATCCCGATCCGGACCATTCCTACGGCGGCGCCCGCGTCGAATACGACAATGGTTTGATGGACGGCTTTCTCCGCGCGGGCAGCAACGATGTCTATTCCATTGGCTATTACGGCGAACAGGACATCCCCTTTTACGCGGCACTGGCCCGGAACTACACCGCTTGCAACAGATACTTCGCTTCGATCCTTGGCCCGACATTCCCGAACCGGCTGTTTCTGCACGCCGCGCAAACCGACCGCTTGACCAATAGCACCAACTTCACGTCGCTGCCGACGATTTGGGACCGGCTCGCCAGCGCTGGAGTGAGCGCGAATTATTTCTATTCGAATGTGCCGTTCGTTGCCTTGTGGGGCGCGAAATATCTTGGCATTTCGCGTCTGTACGGGGAATTTCTGGTGGCCGCTGCCAACGGGACGCTGCCCGCGGTTTCCTTCGTCGATCCGAGATACACAATTCTCGATGACGGCACGGGGAATGACGATCATCCCCACGCGGATATCCGCAAAGGGGACCTGTTCCTGTATCAGACTTTCGAAGCCGTGGCCAAGGGACCAAAGTGGGCAAATACCGTGTTCATCGTAAACTTTGACGAATGGGGCGGCTTTTTCGAGCATGTCGCGCCTCCGCGGGCTACCGCACCCAACCAGGTGGACCCCGATCTCGTGAAGGGCAAAGCGCTGCTCGGATGTCGCGTGCCTACGGTCGTCGCGTCCCCTTTCAGCCGCGGGAATTCGTTTGACCCGCGAGTCAGTGCGATGGTATTCGATCACACTTCAGTTCTGAAGTTGATCGAGTGGCGCTGGGGGCTTGCGCCATTGACCGCACGCGACGCGAGCAGCGACGTGGCCAACCTTGCTTACGCGTTGAATTTCAAAGAGCCCGAAGGCTCAGTTCCGAACTTGCCGCAGCCGCAAGCCCCTCTCATTGCCGCGCCTTGCCTTGCAAATCTTGGTGGCGGAATTCTGAGCACCGGTTCGTCAACAGCGCCTCCTGGCGAATGGCAAGCACTCGGCAACCAGGCTACAGCACTCGGATTCACAGTGAATTGATGTGCTCGGAGCGAGGGCGCATCAAGGCAGCGGCGAAAAAACTCTCTGCTAATTCACCGGGCGGAAATATTCCATAAAGAGTGTTTCCGCCTGCGAATGGGCCGTGCGCGAAGCGATCGGGTCCAGACAATCGTTAGCTGGTTTTGCGGATGGCGATGGAGCCGTAGCTTGTTTTCAGCGTGATCTTTGGACCGCGGCCGCTTCCGTATTTCCCTTCCAAATGGTAGTCACCCGACGTGGTTGACGTTTTCTTTAGGGATTCGCCGGAAAATTCTGAGTCAATGTCGTGACAGGAATGGCAATCGGCAAGAATCTCAAAGCTCGAAGATTCTGGCAGGCTGAGCGTAATCCCCGCGGAAGAATTGTTGATTTCGATGTCGTCCTTCGGCGGCGCCGAGAAGCGAACTTCAACGTTGCCTCTTCGATTGTCCACTTTGACCTTGCCGCCGGCGTTTTCCAGCGTGATGTCATCCTGCGAGCGCACGCTGAGGTTGCCGGGAGCGTCAAAGATTTCGAGGTTGCCC
>Ga0209011_1000321_pt1 | contig 19187 bp, 18 predicted proteins | sample BlaSpr_A8_OM1_M3_FD_187986 | JGI IMG/M metagenome (GOLD analysis project Ga0209011, IMG submission 187986) | Forest soil microbial communities from Thunder Bay, Ontario, Canada - Black Spruce, Ontario site 2_A8_OM1_M3 (SPAdes) (version 2) | ecosystem: Environmental > Terrestrial > Soil > Boreal... | reverse complement strand
TCTAAAACTGACGGACCTCGGTGACACTTGGGATTCCAAATTCAAGAGGAGGAAGCCCAGTGGTAGAGAAGGAGCTAACCAAGCGAGCGGCGAGGCGGCTCGCCATCATCCGGCACGCCGAAGAAGTCAGCGGCAGCGTCGCAAGGACCTGTCGCTATTACGGGATCAGCCGGAACTGCTTCTACAAGTGGCTCGGGCGCTACCAGGAATTCGGCGTGGATGGTCTCCGCGACCGTTCCACTCGACCACACTCCAGCCCAACTGCGACAAGACAGGACGTGGTCGGCAAGATCATCTACCTGCGGCAGCACTACCACTTCGGGCCACTGCGAGCGGCGATGTATCTCAAGCGCTATCACAACATCCAGATCAGCAGCTGCGGCGTCTGGCGGATTCTGAGGCGCCTTGGCCTCAACCGACTGCCCAGCTCGCAACGGTACAAACGTCATAAGCAGCGGTGGCAGCGGTACGAGAAGCCCCAGCCTGGTCTCAGCCTCCAGGTCGATGTCAAATTCATCGCCCCGATTGCCGGCACTCGCAAGCGGCACTACCAGTTCACTGCTATTGACGACTGCACTCGGCTCCGGATCCTCAAGCTCTACAACCGACTCAACCAGAAGACAGCGATTCAGTTCATCGACTACGTCTTGGAGCGACTGCCCTTCCGGGTCGAGCTGATCCAGACCGACAACGGTGCCGAGTTCGCCAGCACCTTTCACTGGCACGTCTTGGATCGCGGCATCCAGCACGTGTACATCAAGCCTGCGACCCCCAGGCTCAACGGAAAAGTAGAGCGGTCGCACCGCATCGATGACGAAGAGTTCTACCGACTGCTCGACGGCGTGGTCGTCGACAACACCGCGCTCTTCAATGCCAAGCTCCAGGAGTGGGAGCACTTCTACAACTTCGACCGTCCGCACTCGGCGCTCGGGGGCCATACTCCCTACGAACGTCTGGTCCAAAAGACGGCAGCCCCAAGTGTCACCGGTCTGCGTCAAATGAACACCCTCGGATCCACCAAACCAATAGGGCCCGCGTGCAAGGCTAGATGCCATCACCGCCATATGCTGCGGCGACCCCCTTGGGCACGACCATCCGCCACGCATCCAGCACCAGCTCACGCATCTCGGTCTCGTCAATTGCGGCCAGCCGAACAAGAACCCAGTGATAGCGGAGGTCTGAGCGGTCGGGTTGCATGAATTTGTCCGGCGATCCCCCCACGAGCCAATCCCTCTCATCCTTGGGGAATCCAAAGCCCATTACTGCCTCGTCGCGAGAGAACGCGACGTAGACGATTCTGCCGACGCGGAACTTCACCCGACCCGCCACCAGGCCTTCCGTCGAGCGTGGCAACGTCATCGCAAATCGGCGCACGTCCGCGACAGTGACCATCCAGTTATCTTGATTCGGCTCGCCGCGTGATATACACCCCTCCGAACTAACTTGAGTAATCGTCTAGGCAGCCTGGATACGAAGGCGATCAGCGCGGCCTGGTCTCGATTCGTGGCGGCTTCGTTAATGGTCGCCAACGCCCTTTACCGCCGCGTCACCGTCGTCTCACCACACGCGTTCAGATCGCTTTCTCGAACGAAGTCGTACTTGATCGGCATTCCACTCACGCTCGCCATACCAGCCGCCGGCGTCTTTCTGGGCTTGAAGCTCGCCCACAATCCACGGTTTGCCAATGACAAAAGTCCGGTGGTGGACGCAGTCGTCGCGGCAGGCTTCTTCCTTCTTGGCGCTTTCTTCACTGGCGTGCGATGGTTCGGTCTGCTGGGCGCGGTTGCCATCGCGGTCTTCGTTGCGCTCACGATCTTCTTGCTGTGCGCGCGACTGATCGGCGTCAACGTGCTCGCCTTGTTCAGACGGGAGACGAAACCCCCTGAGGCCGGCCCAGATGCGTCAGATCACGCTGAGACCGAGGACTTGGAGAACACCACCCGCGCCACAAGCACGGCGAGCAGCGCCGGGACGATCAGGTAGGCGATGCGCAGCCCCGCGACATCCGAAAGCCGAGCCAGCGCGAAGGGCGCAACACCAATCGCCAGCCCCGAAGCCAGCGCGGCCCACGCTGCCGCTTTGTCTGGCGCATGCGGCCAGACGGCGACGATCCGGCTCACGGTCGTGGGATAGAGCAGGGCCATTCCCAGGCCGGCGACGAGCAGGCCGGCTGCCGCGAGCAACACGTTCGGCGCGGCCCAGAACAGAACAAACCCCAGCCCCGCGACTCCAGTGCACGCCAGCATCAGCACCCGCCTCTCGTTCAGCCGGCGCGTGATCGGTGCGGCGAGGCCACGACCGACGGCCATGCCGACGAGAAACAGTGACGCGATCGCCGCTGCGTGGCCCAGCGACGCGTGGCCCCACTCGATGAGGGCAGACGGCGCCCAGAAGATGAAGCAGAACTCAGCACCAACCGCGAGCAGCACGTCCACCCACGGGCCGAGCAAGGGCGTCGATGCGGCGTCCTGTGAGTCCTTCACGGCACTCGGAGCCTCGGGCATCGCCATACGCCACGCAGGCACGGACAGAAGAGCCAGCGCGAGGAGTGCCGGCCCGAGGTAGCCGATGCGCCACCCTAGGCCGGAAACCAGCGCCGCCGAGACGGCCAGCGGCGCCACTACCGACGCGGTGCTGGCCAGAGCGTTGGCTTCGCCGACTGCAGCGGTCGGGGCTTGCGAGTGAAGGGCGGACAGAAGCGCTGGGCCGAGCTGCACCATGACCGCTCCACCTAGCCCGAGGAGAAGGGCGCCGAGAAGAGTCGCGACCCGTACCGGAGTGGCGAGCAGAACCCCGCCCAGAATCATCCCCGCCATGGCAAGGCGCAATGCGGCCGTTCGGCCGATCCGGCCCACGAGCTGCCCGCCGGTGAGCCCGACCACGACGAGCCCGGCCGCGAAGAGACTCGGGTAGAACGCTACGTCGCCACGGCTGACGTGCAGGTCCCTCTGCAGCGGCGCCAGCACGGCGCCCAGCCCGTTGAGAAGGAACGCCATGCAGCTGAACACTCCATAGAGCAGCCACGTGGATTGCCCGCGCGAAAGTCCGGTAGGTCGGATCTGAGTGGTCAGCGTTCTTCCGCTGAGATGTTAGGCGGCTCGGACCTCGAACACAGGGTGCGTGGCGCCCGACCCTGTCGGGTCATCGAGGAGGTCTTTCGCACCCAGCACATTCCCCAACATCAACCGTCCCAGACCGAGAGGTATTCGCTTCACGAATGGGCCGAGCACGTCCCGAAAGAAGGCGCTACCCGCCTCAGGCGAGAGCTCGATCGCGGTCACGCGTTCCTTCCGGCGACCGACAGTGAGCGTGGCCTGACCCGCCTCGCGGAGGTTGCGAACCCAGTGGGTTTCCCCGAACGTCCCGATCACCCAGCGCCTGCCGTCGATCTCGACCAGAGCGACAGGAGTTGTCCGATCCAGCCCGGACTTCCGGCCGCGAACAGTGATGAGCGTATTCGGACCCAGAGGGATACCGGCGCCCAGCATCCGCCGCGCGAGCGGGTTGAGGAAATCTACAAAGCCGGGTGCACGGGTCTTCGATTCGGCAGCGATCGTCAAGGCACTAACCTCCTGGGGGACTCAATCAAATGATTGAGCACTCAGGATAGCATGGCCATCAATCAGTTGCTTGAGCGAGAGCTCTTCGGGCCCGAGACCCCCAGCCACCGCTCCAGCTGCCTCAGCGCCTGGCCGGCTCGTGGCGTCACGGTCATCGTGGGCAGCGTCATCCCCCGCAGGGTCGCGATCACGAGCGCGGCCACCGCGTCGCTGTCGAGCTCGGGACGGAGGCTGCCCTCTTTGACCGCTCTCCGCAGCAGCCCGCGCATGGTGAGATGCCACGCCTCATTGGTCTCGGCCATGATCGTCGCGATCGACTTGTCGCGCGCCGAGCGCATGGCCAGCTCCCCCAGGACGATGCTCAGCTCGGGTTCCGCCGCCATCAATTTGCGGACGGCCCGAAGGTGGTTCCGCAGCTGGTCCGATGGCGAGCCGTGTGGTGCCAGGGTGGTTCGGAAGCGCCCCATGGCATGCTCCAGCACCCCGCGGATCAGCGCCTCCTTCGTCGGGAAATAGTAGTGGAGCGTCGCGATGTTGACTCCGGCGTCGTCCGCGACGTCCCGCGTCCTCAATCCCTCAAAGCCGTGCGCGCTGATCCGGTTGAAGGCTGCGACGACCAGCTCTTTCCGCCGCTTCTCCTTGGTGGTCTCCACGGGGCTAATTAAACGCTTGATTGACTCGGTACTCGACCGACCCCGCTCGCCATACTCTGGTGATGTGTGGCGAGTACTCTCCGGCGCTGCGGTTTGCATCCTGCTCGCGTGCGGGAGCGCAGACGGGCACCCTGCCGCTTCCCCGGCCGTGACCGTCCCGCCGGACGCCGAGCCGCTGGTGGCGCAGGCAAAGGCTGATGCCGCCACCCGGGCCGGCATTCCCGCAAGCGCCTGGACCGTTGTCGTCGTCCAGGGAAAGGAGTGGCCCGATGCCTCGCTCGGATGCCCCAAGCCAGGCGTCATGTACATCCAGGTCGTTACGCGCGGCTACTTGATCATTCTCAGCTCTGGCAGCCGCATCCTCGAGTACCACGCCAGCGCTAATGGCGTCGCCTACTGCTCGGGATGAAATTGAGACCGGCCGCGGACTCAGTGCCCGCGACCGGTTACAGAATTCAGATCAGCACTCGCCGTCGCCGCCGATACAGCCCATGGTGACGATCAGGTTCGTACTCAAAGTGCGCGTGATGCCGCCGCTGGTGCCGGTGATCGTTAGCGGGTAACTCCCGGTCGGTGTGGAGCCCACCGTGATGACTAGCGTCGAGCTGGTGCCTGTATTTGGAGTGGATGGCGAGAACGCGCCAGTAGTTCCACCGGGTAGCCCACTCAGGGTAAAGATAACTCCTCCGGAGAAGCCGCCTGTTCGATTGATGGCGATGATGTAGCTGCCGCTGGTGCCTTGCTTGATGCTCACGCTCGTAGCACCGGACAGGGTGAAGTCGCCCACCGCCGGCGCATTGACCCCCAGGGTGACCGACGTCGTGCGGGTGAGGGTGCCGCTGGTACCGGTGATGGTCAGTGGGTACGACCCCGCCGGTGTTGAGGTGCTCGTAGTCACCGACATCGTCGAGCTATTGCCCGCCGTGTCGTTCGGGCTGAATGAGCCTGCGGCTCCTGCAGGCAAGCCGCTCACGCTCAACGTCACCGAGCCAGCGAATCCGCCGGCGCGATTAATGCTCACCACGTAACTGGTGCTCGCGCCCTGCGTCACGGTCTGGCTCGCGGGAGTGGCACCGAGCGAGAAGTCAGGTGTCGGAGCAGCCTGCACGACAAGCGTGGCGCTGGTCGTGCGGGTGAGGGCGCCGCTGACCCCGGTGATGGTGAACGGGAAGCTCCCAGTGGCGGCCGTGGTTGTCGTCGTCACCGACAACGTCGAGGTGTTGGTCGAGGTCGTGGGATTCGGACTAAACGAGCCCGCCGCCCCGCCTCCCAACCCGCTCACACTCAGGGTTACCGCGCCGGTGAATCCACCTGATGGCGTGACAGTCACTGTGTAACTGGTGCTCGCGCCCTGCGTCACTGTCTGGCTGCTCGGGCTAACGCTGAGCCCGAAGTCAGGAGTGGGGGGAGCGCAGGTCCGGATCGCTTTGTTGACGTTCAACCGCCCGCCGGTCACCGTCAATCCCGCAAGGCCCGGGGGATAGTCGACATTGTTGAGGATGGCAGCCTTCACCTGGGCGTTGGTCCAGGCGGGGCAAGCGGCAAGGATCAGCGCGACAGCCCCCGTTACGTGCGGCGTCGCCATCGAGGTCCCGGCGAAGTACGCGTACTGAGATGCGGCAATCGTCGAGAGGATGTCGGTGCCCGGCGCGGCCAGGTGCACGGTGGTGGAGCCCCAGTCGGAGAAGTAAGCGAGGGTGTCGGTCTGGTCGCTCGCGGCGACGCAGATCATGTTCGCGGCGTTGTAGTCGCACGGATAGTGGGTGGGGGTCGTCCCGTGGTTGAGGCTGCTGTTGCCCGCCGCCGCCACGAACAGGATGTTGTTAGCCCCTGCTTTGTTGATCTCGTCGAGCAGAGCCTGGCTGAAGGCCCCTCCACCCCATGAGTTGTTGAGAGCCCGCACGTTTACCCCACCGATCTTTGCCTGGACGGCGAAGTCGATCGCGGTGATGGCGTCCGCGGTGGTACCCGAGCCACTCGCATCGAGGAACTTCAACCCCATCAGGCTTGAAATCCAGTTCACACCGACCACCCCTACACCGTTGTTGCCGACGGCGCCGATGGTTCCGGCTGTGTGCGATCCGTGGTTGTTGTCGTCCATCGGGTTGCAGGTCCTGGTGATCGCGTTATAGCCATGCGTTCCAGCTGCACATCCACCCACCGTGCCTGGGTTGTTCCACACGTTGGCCGCCAGGTCGGGATGGTTGTAGTCGATCCCGGTGTCAACATCACCGACGACGACCGACCGACTCCCCGTCGTGACGTCCCACGCCGCCGTCGCAGAAATGTCAGCCCCGGGCGTGCCGCCGGGGGCGCTGTTGACCGGCTGGCCCGTGTTGCGCAATCCCCACAACTGCGCAAACGACGGGTCATTGGGGATCAGAGTCGTGTGGACGATGTAGTTGGGTTCAGCGAAGCGGACTTTCGATTGCTTGAGCAACGCCGAAATAGCCGCCGCTTCATTGCCTTTGCCGAGCCGCAGCTTGCGCACGCTCGACGTCACCGAGGTGGAGTTGTACGCGCCCACCGACCGCGCGGCCGAGTCCTCATCTTGACTCGACGCGCCAGCAGCGAAGCCGATCAGCAGCTCCCCTGCGACGTATTCACCCGCGATGGATGCACCACGGTCCTGCGCGCCGGCCGCCACCGGCAGCAGCGCGAAGGGAACGGCAGCCACGACCAAAACCGCTAGAGACTTGATTCGATTATCCATCCGAAACCTTCCTCAACTTCCAGGATGTGCACGCCCATTTGACCGGGCGGAAACGATCGCGCTCTTTGTATCACGGGGGTGACGAATTTGGGGCCCGGCGTGGCTGTGAAGATTTGTATTTCCGGCCCGGTTTGGCGCCACACCCATAAAAGGAAGAGGCCCGCGCGTTGCGGGCCTCTTGCCAGATTCGTTGGAACGACGCTTAGTGGATCCCTTCTTGCTGGGTGTCGGCGTTGACGTTGTCTGCGTCGGCGTATCCGCCGCCGGGCAGCGCCGGCTCATTCGCCTCGGCCGCTTCGGGGGCCGTGGACTCCGCAGCCTCGGCTGCGGCCGGTGTTGGGTTGGCAGTCGAAAAGGCGACCACCGACCCGTAGGACACAGCGGCTAGCGCCAGGACCGCGGGCACGGCCAGAAACGCGGCCTTACTCTTCAAATTGAACATCTGACAGAACCTCCTCTCCGGCACCTCGCCGGGTATTTCGGCGCCACTTCAGCACCGATGGAACCCAGCTTGCCGCCGCTCCTTGAACCAGCCCTAAACCGAAGCCGTGACTCTCCTAACACCCCTTCCGACAGCCCGACACCCTATAAAAGGGTGGGGTCAAACCGGGCATTTTACTGTCGACTTGGAAAGCTCCAAAAACGTATACCTCGTGCATCCAATCCGATGACATCTACGTGGACGAGGCCTATCTGTCGATTCGATGGGACACGGTTCACAAGCACGTGCACGCCGAGTGGAGGGCTTTCGCGAACAGCGCGGAGTTCCGAGCCGGCCTGACCAAGGGAATCCAGGCGATCCGGGACCATCATGCGGCGGCCTACGTGAGCGACTCCAGGAAGGTCAAAGTGATCGTCCACGACGATCAGACGTGGATCAAGGAGAAGTGGCTGCCCCTTGCCAAACAGGCAGGGCTCAAGCGCATCGGCTTCGTGACGGCCGAGACCGGACTGGGCAAGTTGTGCGTCGAAGACGTCGCCGCAATGTGCGCTGACGGGGGCTTGGGATCGCGCACCTTCGGCTCCATGGAAGCGGCACGGAAGTTCGTCGCCGAGGTTCCGGTCAGCGGCCCATGATCAACCGCGTCCTCGACGGAGACGTCTTCTACGATCGCCCCGGGGTGGCGGTCGTGGCCTGGGATCCCGCCTCGCTCGCCGTCTACGTCGACTACCGATCCTGGGCCGACCCTGCCGAATTTGAGCTGCTGCTCGACGCCGGGATTCGCGCCCTAGCCCAGCATCAGGGGTCGCGATGCCTGGCCGATTGCCGGAACATGAAGCCCGTCGACCCCGCTGAACAACAGTGGGTGGACCGGCACTGGTTCCCTCGTGCCTATGCGGCTGGACTGAGGCGCATGGCCCTGGTGGTCCCGTACGGCGGTCTCACCAGGATCCACATCGAAGACCTGCTGGGTCCAGTCCCGGGCAGCGATCTGGAAGTCGCCTATTTCGGAACCGTCGAGAGCGCTACGGACTGGCTGACTGCACCCTGGTGATTCGCCGCCTCGTCGCGAGGACCGACCCCAACACCACCAACACGAAACCGGCCGCCATTGCTGCGGTGAAGCGCTCATGCAGAACGATCACACCGAGCACCGCCGCGACCACCGGGTTCACGTAAGTGATCACAGTCGCGCGCACTGGGCCGATTTCCGCGACCAATGCAAAGAACAGCAGGAAGCCGAGCGCCGTGCACACGACAGCCAGCACGCCCACCGAGACGAAAACTGAAACTGGTGGAACGGAATGCGGCCACTGCAGCGCGGCAACGGGCGCGTAAATTATCGCGCACGCCGACAGCGCCACCGCGATCACACCCACCGAGGGCAGGCCGCCGAGATAGCGCGACAGGATGGCAGGGCCGAGCGCGTAGCACACAACCACCACGGCCATCTCGACCAGCGCCACCCAGTTCGTCACCTTCAGGTCGAACCCAACAATCGCGGCGACGCCCGCCAATCCAAGCAGGAGTCCCGACACACTCGCCGGCCCAAGATGCTCGCGATTGCCACCAGCCGTTGCGATCACCACCCCCACGAGTGGCACTGCCGCGACCAGCAAGCCTGCCAACGAGCTGGAGATGCTCTGCTCGGCGTGAGACATCAAAACCCACGGGACGCCGATCTCGGCCCCTGCAAACGCGAGCAACGGCAGCCAGCTCTTCGCGAGTCCGCGCAGCCCGCCCCGCGCGAGCGCGATCGGCAGCAGGATCGCCGCTCCGATCAGTGTGCGCACGAACACCAGCACGATCGGTGAGATGTCGGCGACCGCGATCCGGATGAATAGATACGAAATGCCCCAGATCACGCTCATCGCGAGAAACAGAAAGAGGGCCCGGCGATTCATGGGAAGAAGAACCTTAAGTGATCCCGGACTCTCAGCCGTTTTGTATATGAAATGCTCAAGCACAGATTCACGCGACTGCTCATGTGGATGGGACTTGCCGCCGCGGCGACGTACTTCATGGATCCCGAACGAGGCGATCACCGCCGCAAGGGTCTACGGAAGCAAGTCGATCAGCTGCGCAAGAAGGGCAAGGAGATCAGCAAGAAAACCAACCTCGCCTAAGCGCGCGAGTACCCCTCGTGCCATAGCTCGAAGGCGAATAGGGTCCACAGCTGTTTCCGGTTGTCTTGCCGCCCGTCCAGGTGATCGTTGATCAGTCGCGCCACTACGGTGGCGTCGAAATGGCCTTCACGCGCGATCCGCTCCGGCGAGAGCACCGACAGCATCTGCTCCTTCAGCGGTCCGCGAAACCAGTGCGCGACCGGAATGCCAAAGCCCTTCTTCGGCCGTTTCAAAATCGAATCCGGCAGCAGCCCGCGCAGCGCGCGCTTCAGCAGGAACTTGGACTGCAACCCGCGCAGCTTCATGTCCAGCGGCAGGTGTGTCGCGTACTCGACGAAGTCGTTGTTGAGCAGCGGCACGCGGCCTTCGAGCGACGCCATCATCGACGCGCGGTCGAGCTTTACCAGGATGTCGTTTTCGAGATATAGCCGCATGTCCATCAGCAGCACCTGGTTCAGCGGGTCCCCATCGTGACCGACCTCGACCTCATGCCGAACGTCACTCGACAGCAGCGCCGCGCGCTCCTCCGCGGCAAACGAGCCCATCCACCTCTGGTGCCGCTCCGCGACCGGGTAAGCCGCACCGCCCACGAACCGCTTGGCCCGAAAGTCGAAGCTCAAGTTGCGTCGCGATACGGAAAGGCGGCGCACCACCGGCTCCACCAGCCCCTCTCGTAACAAGCGGGGCGCTCGCATGTAGTACGCCGCGAGGCGGTGGGCCTGCATGGTCGGGTAGCCGGCAAACAGCTCGTCGCCCCCGTCCCCACCCAGCGCAACCTTCACGTGGCGCCGGGTGAACTCCGACAGCAGGTACGTCGGGATGATCGATGCGTCACCCAGCGGCTCGTCGAGCAGGCTCGGCAGCTTCGGGACCAGCCCCAGCAGCATCTCCGGCTCCAGCGTGAGCTCGTGATGCTCCGTACCGAGGTGCCGCGCCACCTCTCGCGCATATGAAGACTCGTCAAAGGACCGGTCGGCAAAGCCCACCGAGAAGCTCTTTACCTCGCCGCCGAGCTCGGTCATCATCACCGCCACCGCGCTGGAGTCGATGCCGCCGGACAGGAACACGCCCAGCGGCACGTCGCTGATCAATTCCTTCCGCACCGACTCGCGCAAAACCGCGCGAAGCCGCTCGGCTTCTTCGTCAAGGCTGCGCCTCCCGTCGCCCACCCCCAGCTCCGGCGCCCAGTACCGCCGCAACCGGTGCGTTCCGTCCGCCACCGACCAGATCAGCGTGTGCGCGGGCTGCAGCTTGCATATGCCGCGCACGATGCTCGCCGGCGAAGGCACGAACTCGTAAGCCAGGTACTGGTCGAGGGCGGCGGGATCGATCCCGCGCCGCAGCACCGGGTCGCGCAGCAGCGCTTTCAGCTCGGACGCGAACACCAGACGCTTTCCATCGATCGCGTAGTGCAAAGGCTTGATGCCCATCCGGTCACGCGCCAGCAAGACGGCGCCGCGCCGGCGGTCGAGCACCGCGAACGCGAACATCCCGTTCAGCCGCTCGACCATCTCCTCGCCCCACTGCTCGTATCCGTGGACGAGGACCTCCGTGTCGGACTCCGTATTAAAGGTATGGCCGGAGGCGCGGAGCAGGTCCCGCAGCTCGAGGTGGTTGTAGATCTCGCCGTTCTGGATCACCCACACGCTCGAGTCCTCGTTGTGCATCGGCTGATGCCCGCCCTCGAGGTCGATGATCGACAGCCGCCGCATACCGAGCGTTACGCCGTCGAGCTGAACCGTCCCCTCATCGTCCGGCCCTCGATGCGCCATGGCCGCGCACATCCGGCCGACCAGCTCTCGACCGCCTATCGAATCGCCGCCGGCGACTCCACAGATCCCACACATCTAGTGATGAACCGTCGGTCTTCCGTCTGTGCTCGGTTCCTGGCGAGGAGAGCGCTCGATGATCTCCCGAACCACGTATGTCGTCTTGGCCTGCGACTCGTGGTACGTGCGGATGGAAAGCTCCGCCAGGAGTCCCATGAGGATGAACTGCACGCCGACGATGGCGAGAAACACCGAGAGAAGAAGCAGCGGGTTGTTGTGCGCGTACGGATAAGGCGGAAGAATTTTCTGGATCAGAACTATCGCTGCGAACACCAACGCAAGCGCCCACAAGCCGAAGGCCGCGAAGCCGAAAAAGTAGATGGGCTTCGTCGAATAAGAGCCCAGCAGCTTGACGGTGATCAGGTCGAGCATGACGCGTGACGTTCGCGCCAGCGAGTACTTCGAGTGCCCGTATACGCGCGGCCTGTGGTTGACAGTCAGCTCGGTGATCCGCGCACCCACCCACGACGCGTACACCGGGATGAACCGGTGCATCTCGCCGTACAGCTTCACGTCCTGGATCACCTCGCGCTGGTACGCCTTGAGCGTGCATCCAAAGTCGTTCAACCGAACCCCTGTGACGCGAGCGATGATCCAGTTCGCGATCTTCGACGGCAGCACTCGGGCCGCCTCGTCCTGCCGGTCCTTACGCCAGCCGCTCACCACGTCGTATCCCTCGTCGATCTTCCCCATCAGGCGCGGGATGTCGTGCGGGTCGTTCTGCATGTCCCCGTCCATGAAGATGAGGACCTCGCCGCGACTGTGGTCGATCCCCGCCTGCACCGCGGCCGTCTGCCCGAAGTTCCGCCGGAAGCTCACCACCCGCACATGCCTGTCGCGCGCCGCCAGCTGACCCAGTCGCTCCGAGCTGCCGTCGCGGCTGCCGTCGTCGATGTAGAGGACCTCATAAGAGAGGTCGAGCGTCTCGAGCACCCCCATCAGCTCTTCATGCATCGGCGCGATGCTCTCGAGCTCGTTGTAGACGAGCACTATCACCGACAGACGGGGTGCGACGGTCACGGCGTGCCGTGTCCGAGTGGCCATGTAGCGATTGTAGGCCCGGCATTTGACCCCCCCGCCCGCCAGGTGATCAACTAGTCTCCGACCCACATGAGTGACGAGGCGCGGCCGGTCGCGTGGTGGATCTTCCCCACCGTCCCTCTCGTCTCCGCCGCCATTGCCTTCTCCTGGATCCTGCGCAGCGAGCTGATGCGCCTGTATGGAATGACCGGCTCGGCCTGGGACCTGGCCTACGACCAGCAGGTCATCTGGAACATCTCAGTCGGGCAGGGCTTCTACTCGAGCTTCGCGCACGCGAACTTCCTCGGGATCCACTTCGAGCTCATCTTCGTGGTGCTCGCCGCGGTCGAAAAGCTCTGGCCCAACCCCGCCGTGCTGCTGATCTTCTCAGCGGCCGGTCTGGCCGCCACCGCCCCCGCCGCCTACCTCTTCTTTCGCTCCATGCTCCCGGCCGACCGCCCCGAGTCGCCCTGGCTCGCGATCGCGCTGGCCACCCCCATCCCTTTCTGGGCCGCGACCCAGGAGGCCGGCCGCGACTTCTTTCATCCCGAGAACATGGCCCTCGCGTTCGCCCTGCTCGCTGCGTGGGCTGGCATCCGAGGACACCGCGCGGCGATGTGGGCTCTATGCGTGCTCGTGCTCTCCTGCAAGGAGGACCAGGTCTATACCGTCGCCGTGGTCGGGATCCTCACGAGGTCCTACGGAGCACCCGAGGTCCGCAAGCACTGGCGATTCGTCGTGTACCTCGCGGGTGCGTGGTTCCTGATCGGGACCGGCATCATCCAGCAGCTCTTCCGCCGCGGCGGCTATACCGACTTCTCGTACTACGGCTGGCTGTTTGGGACGGATCCTTCCCGGCCCCTCTCGTTCACCACAGTGCTTGGTGCGGTCTTCAATCCCGAGCCGCTGCTGGTCGTCGCCGGCGTCATCGCCGGCATGTTCCTGTTGCCTCTCTTAGCGCCGCGCTGGCTGCTGCTCGTCATCCCGCCGTACCTGGCCAACGCGCTCAGCGGGCACACCTCGCAAAGCCTGCTGCACCTTCACTACGTGCTGCTCATCATGTTTCCGCTCGTGGTCGCCGGAGGCATCGGCGCCCGTAAGCTCCTCGAGCTGCGCTCGATCCAGCCCGCGACCGCAGTCGTGGCGATGATCCCCGTCTTCGTCCTCGCGTGGGGCACCGGCCGCCTCCCTCCCGCACTCGGTGGCGACTCGAGCCTCTACCTGCGCCCCAACTCCGTTGGCCAGCTCAGGAGCGCGACTGCGATGATCCCCGCCGACGCACCCGTTAATGCCGACAACGGTGTTGCCGTCTGGCTCGCCAACCGGCACACCATCAACGACTTCCCAAACGAGCTGGAGGCGACCAGCTACGTGGTGATCGACTCCGTGCCCTACATCAGCCTGCCGACCGACCCGGTCAAGCGGCAGGCCGCGATCGACCAGCTTCCGACCAGCGGCCGCCGCCTCCTCTTCGACAACGGGAGATTCCAGGTTTGGAGCCCGCTAGGAGACAAATAGGCGGCTTCCGTACTCTTTAGGGTCACGATGGCCGTCCCACCCTCCACCCGAGAGCGTCTCGATCAGCTGTTCAAGCAGCGGATCGCGATCTTCGACGGGTCCATGGGAGTGATGCTTCAGCACCGCGGACTCAGCGACGAGGACTTCCGCGGTGAGCGTTTTCGCGATCACTCCAAGCCGCTGCGCAACAACAGCGACATCCTCAACCTCACTCAGCCCGGCTTGATCCGGCAGGTGCACCGCGACTACCTCGAAGCGGGCGCCGACATCATCACCACCAACACCTTCACCGCGACACGTGTCTCGCAGGCCGACTATGGCCTGGAGGAATTCGCCTATGAGATGAACCTCGAAGGCGCGAGGCTTGCCCGCCAGGTCGCGGACGAGTTCGAGAACCGGTTCGTCGCCGGGTCGTTGGGCCCGACCAACGTCACCCTCTCGCTCTCGCCCCGCGTCGACGACCCCTCCTATCGCGATGTCACCTTCGACCAGCTCAAGGACGGTTATGCGGAGGCGGCGCGCGCGCTCAAAGAAGGCGGTGTCGACTTCCTGCTCATCGAGACCATCTTCGACACGCTCAACGGGAAGGCCGCGATCGCCGCCGTGAAAGAGGTCGCACCCGACATGCCGCTGTTCATCTCGGTCACCATCGTCGACCGCAGCGGGCGCAACCTCTCTGGCCAGACGGTCGAGGCGTTCTGGACGTCGATCGAGCACGCCCAACCCTTCGCTGCCGGCATCAACTGCTCCCTCGGCGCGTCCGAGATGCGGCCCTACATCGCCGCGATGTCACGCGTCGCGCCGGTCTACGTCCATTGCTACCCCAACGCCGGGTTGCCCAATGCGTTCGGCGGCTACGACGAGGAGCCACCAACCACGAGCCGGTTGCTCAAGGAGTTCGCTGAGGCGGGCTACCTCAACGCCGCCGGCGGATGCTGCGGCACCGGTCCCGAGCACATCCGGCAGATCCGCGAGGCGCTCGAAGGAATTGCCCCACGCGAGGTTCCAGGCCGAGCCACCAACACCCATTTCAGCGGCCTCGAGCCCTTCGAGATCACCAGGGACTCCGGTTTCGTGATGGTCGGCGAGCGCACCAACGTCACCGGTTCGATCCGCTTCCGCCGCCTCATCGAAAGCGGCGACTACACCAGCGCGGTGCAGGTCGCGCTCGAGCAGGTGCGCGGCGGCGCCAACCTGCTCGACGTCAACATGGACGCCGACCTCCTGGACTCCGAGTCGGCGATGGTTCGCTTTCTCAACCTCATCGCGACCGAGCCCGAGATCGCTCGCATCCCGGTGATGGTCGACAGCTCCAAGTGGACGGTGCTCGAGGCGGGACTCAAGTGCCTGCAGGGCAAGGGCGTTGCCAACTCGATCAGCCTCAAAGGCGGCGAGGAACCTTTCCTCGAGCAGGCCCGCATCGTGCGCGAGTACGGGGCGGCCGCTGTCGTGATGGCTTTCGATGAGAAGGGCCAGGCGGACACCTTCGAGCGCAAGGTGGAGATCTGCAGCCGTGCCTACAAGCTCCTCACCGAGAAGGCGGGCTTCGAGCCAGAGGACATCATCTTCGACCCCAACATCCTTCCTATCGCGACAGGGATCGAGGAGCACGCCGCCTACGCCAAGAATTTCATCGACGCCACACGGGAGATCAAGAAGCTCTTCCCGAGAGTGCACGTCTCCGGTGGCGTGTCCAACCTCTCCTTCTCTTTCCGCGGCAACGACCGCGTGCGCGAGGCCATCCACTCGGCGTTCCTCTACCACGCGATCAAGGCCGGCCTGGACATGGGCATCGTCAACGCCGGCCAGCTGGTCGTCTACGAGGACATCCCGAAGGACCTGCTCGAGCTCGTTGAAGACATCATCTTCGACCGCCGCCCCGACGCCACGGAGCGGCTCGTCGAGTTCGCCAAGTCGGTCTCGGGCGGAGGCTCCAAGCGTGAGGTCGACCACAAGTGGCGCGAGGGCACAATCGAGGAGCGCCTCGCTTACGCCGTGCTGCACGGCGAGGTCGAGTTCATCGAAGCCGACGCCGAGGAGGCCCGCCAGAAATACAAGAAAGGACTGCTCGTCATCGAGGGTCCGCTCATGGACGGCATGAAGGTGGTCGGCGACCTTTTCGGCGCCGGCAAGATGTTCCTGCCGCAGGTGGTCAAGAGCGCCCGCGCGATGAAGCGCGCTGTCGCCTACCTGGAGCCCTTCATGCAGGCGGAGAAGGAAGCTTCCGGAACCCAGAGCGTGCGCGGCAAGCTCGTGCTCGCGACAGTCAAGGGTGACGTGCATGACATCGGCAAGAACATCGTCGGCGTCGTGCTCGCGTGCAACAACTACGAGGTCATCGACCTCGGCGTAATGGTGCCCGTGGACAAGATCCTGGACGCCGCGATCGAGCTAAAGGCTGACGTCGTGGGCCTCTCGGGACTCATCACGCCGTCTCTCGATGAGATGGTCGTGGTCGCGAAGGAGATGACTCGGCGCCAGTTCACCATTCCGCTGCTCATCGGCGGCGCGACCACTTCCAAGCAGCACACCGCGGTCCGCATCGCGCCGGCGTACGACGGCTCGACAGTCCACGTCCTCGACGCGTCGCGAGTCATCGGTGTTGTTTCCGACCTGCTCGACAAAGACCGCCGCCACACCTTCGACCGCGACAACCAGGCGCTGCAGGAGAAGCTCCGCACGCAGCACACCGCGACGCGGCGCGCGCTGCTCACGCTCGACGACGCTCGCAAGAAGCGGCAGCGCCTCTCTTTCGAAGACCTGCCCAAGCCGCCCTTCGTGGACACGAAGATCGTGGAGCCAAAGCTCTCTCTCTTGAGGGAGTACATCGATTGGACCTTCTTCTTCACGGCCTGGGAGCTCAAAGGCAAGTTCCCGGCCATCCTCGACAGCCCGTCCCACGGCGCAGTGGCGCGCGAGCTGTTCGAGCACGCCAACGAGCTGCTCGACGAGATCCAGGCGAAGAACTGGCTGCAGGCGAAGGGCGTGTACGGTTTCTGGCCGGCCGGCGCTCAAGGCGATGACGTCGTCCTCGAGAACGGCGTTCGCTTCCCCATGCTCCGCCAGCAGGTGGACCACGGGGACTCGAAGCCGTATCTCTCGCTCTCCGACTTCATCGCCAAACAAGGCGACCATCTGGGCGCCTTCGCCGTCACCGCCGGCCTCGGCGTGGACGAGCTCGCGCAACGCTTTCAGAAAGAGCACGACGACTACCGCGCGATCATGGTCAAGGCTCTGGCCGACCGCCTCGCCGAAGCCTTCGCCGAGTACCTCCACGAGGTCGCCCGCCGGGAGTGGTACGAAACCGGACCCAAGCTCTCAGGCGATGACCTCATCGGCGAGAAGTACCGCGGCATCCGCCCGGCCTTCGGCTATCCCGCTTGCCCCGACCACTCCGAGAAGCACAAGCTCTTCGACCTGCTGGGCGCGCGCTCGATAGGGATGGAGCTCACGGAGTCGGGCGCCATGACCCCGACCGCCGCCGTGGCCGGCCTCTACTTCGCCCACCCGCAGTCTCGCTACTTCATGGTCGGGAAGGTCGGCCGCGACCAGGTCGAGGACTACGCCCAACGCAAAGGCATACCCGTCACCGAGGCGGAACGCTGGCTCCGCCCCATCCTGGGTTACGAGGAAGCCGGCTCGTAACGCACCGGCGGCCGCGCCGTTCCAACTGAAGATGAGAGTCGCGACCGTCGCTGCAGTCCTCTTGCTGGCAGCCGGCTGCACCGGTTCGACAGCTCAGGGCGTAGCGCAGTCGCCGCGGGCCACGGCGTCGCCCGCGATTGAGAGCAGCCCAAGCCCAATCCCGTCAGTCTCGCCCTCCACCGGCCCAGTCTCGGATCTTCCCTTGAGCACGGCCCCGTTCGCGTGCCGGTTGCCAGTGACAAGTTCATCGACTGGCGGCGACTCTGTGTCGTACGCAGGCGGGTTCCTCACCTTTCCGGCAGCTTCATTCCAGCTCGACCCAGCTGGCGGAATGCACTCGCGGTACATGGAAGGCGGTCTCTTCACCTATCAGAAGCCGATCCTCTATGGCAGCCCTCAGGCCGGCCCTCCCTTTTACAACGTGGCCCAGGGTCGTTGGGTGCCTGTCGGGGCTGCCCAGGCGAAGGCCGACGGCGCTCTTTATGCATATGGCACAGGCCTCAACTTGCTCAAAGAGCCCCCCAGCATCCGTGTGGTTGACGTCGCACGCGCCACCGAGAAAGTGTTCACGCCCGTGGTGCCCGGACTGGGAGCACCAACGAGATTCGTTGTGGCCGACTTCGACGCCTCAGGCGTCTACTTCCTGGTCTTTGGACCAGAGGGACGGGCGAAGGGTGTCTGGCTCATGAACCCGACCACTGGAGCCGTTCGAGCCCTCGCCCAGGTCGAAGGAGTGATGAGGGTGAAGGGCGGCTTCGCCTGGGTCGGTCGGGTTGATCCGCGCGACCCGTCGCCACCCAGGGGCAGCGGGCCGAACCCGGCGCCTCTGTACAACACTGTCGTTCGAGTCGATCTCCAGACCGGCTCCGAGACCGCCTGGTACTACAGCGCGGGCCATAGCGTCTGGATCGTCGGCCTTGACTCGCGGGACCGGCCCCTGGTGACTGCCGCAACCGGCCCGGACTATCCAATCGGCTTCGGCGAAATCAGGTTGATCGAGGCACCCAGCGCCAATGGCACGCTGATCTACGACGGCGGAGGCTCTTCCGGAACGTGGTCGCAGAACGCCTTGTGGTTCGGCGAACCGCAGCCTGACGGCGATCGTCTGTGGTTCGGCAATTCCCTCGGCATCTATCTCTACACACCGGGCAGGGGGCTGCAGAAGGTCTTTGCGCTCGAGCCGTCCAATCCAGGCATCGGCGTGGCGCTCAGCCCCGCCGGGTTCTGTCGATGACGCAATTCCCTCGCTAGCTCAATCCGGTCCTCGCGCCGGCGGACCGAAGGTCACCATCGGCGGGATGGTCAGCATCCGCCCGTCATCGCCTCGAACGATCTGCCAGTTGCCCTCATGCACCATCCAGTGATGCCTGTAACAAAGGAGTGTGAGGTTGGGCGGGTCACTCGAACCGCCGTGAAGCCAATGGTGCAGGTGGTGTCCCGAGGTCCAGCTCGCCGGCCGCTCGCAACCCGGCCAGGTGCAGCCCTTGTCGCGAGCATTGAGAGCTTTGCGCGCCGGTCCGGAGATCGTCCGCTTCGCCCGCCCGACGTCGATGACCACCGATTTGGAGTCGAGCAGGATGCGGGTGACTGACGCATCGCACGCCAGCCGCTCGACTGTCTTGGCGGAGATCGGGAGCGCCGAGTGCTCGAGGTCAGCGCCGGGCGCACCGGGCAGGCCGAG
>Ga0209011_1000320_pt1 | contig 19205 bp, 11 predicted proteins | sample BlaSpr_A8_OM1_M3_FD_187986 | JGI IMG/M metagenome (GOLD analysis project Ga0209011, IMG submission 187986) | Forest soil microbial communities from Thunder Bay, Ontario, Canada - Black Spruce, Ontario site 2_A8_OM1_M3 (SPAdes) (version 2) | ecosystem: Environmental > Terrestrial > Soil > Boreal... | reverse complement strand
TCTCGCAGGTGCAGGAATTTCCTGCCAGCGTAAAGCCTCTCCGCGGTACTCGATGGTGATGCTGCCGTGCCGCCCCTCGCACACCAACACTTTGCTCTGAGCTGGCGCGTAGTTGTGACTCTGCGGCTGGAGTTGGAAAAAGCGATTGTCGTACCGCACCACCCAGTCCTGGCTAATGATGCGTTCGCTCTCCAGCCGGAAAATGCGCTCCAGTTCTTCTATTGGCTGGTTTCGACAGAAACGGCTTTCAAATAACAGATGTCTTTGGCGCTTGCCTCGCTTGAAGAACCAGAGACGGAGTGGGAGCGTCGCATCGGGCAGACACAACGCAATGTAGCGAGAAACTACTCCTGCTTCTCCAACGTCGCCGTCAGATGGGCTTCCGAACCGGTCTGGATAGTCAGATCTCGCGACCAATCCTTGTAGCCTGGTTGATTGACGCGAATCGAATGCTGTCCCGGTGTGAGTTTCAGCGTTGCGGGGGCGTTACCGATGAAAGCACCATCGACGTAGACTTCCGCGCCATCGGGCGTGGAATGGATTTCCACCGATCCCGTCACCGTGGCCACAGGCGCAGACACTTGAGCGGGTTGGATGGCTCCCGTCGCACCCTCCGGCACCTTCGCTGCGAACTTCGCCGACTCCAACCTAACGTCACCATTCACGTAGCCCGTGACCTCTGCACCCTTGGGAACTGTGATGTCTTTCCCATGCATGAACAGGAAGAACGGAGCGGCTGGGAAGAAAAGAAGTCCGGTCGCAACAATCCCCGCTGTCATCCCGACCGTGTGGCTTCCGCCCTTCGCCTCTTTGACCGCGCGTATTGCAGCTTTCTCCGTGTCGGCCAAGCGGACGTAATCGAGGACGATCTCCAGCTTGCCAGCTCGACCCATTCTTCGTTTTGGTTGAGCCTCCGTCACCGTGCCGATTGCAACGGACCCTTTCGGGATCACTACAATTCCATTCGCAGCGACATCTTCCAAGACTTCAAAATCAACTGATTCGCCTTGATGCGCGTCAGCCGACGACACATTGCGGCTGAGCCTTAGCTTCACGGGAGTTCCGTCCCGGAGGATGAACTGGCCAGGAAGCAGGGTCGTCGCGGTGTCCGTCGCGGCTGCAGACGTCTTTGCTTGAGCCGAAGGTGGCTGCTGTCGGACCGGCTCAGATGACGATTGAACTGGAGAGAGCAAAAGAAGCGACGAGAGGCCGAGCGGAAGGGTTGGGTTTCGCACGGGATTTCCTTTCAAGCTATATTTCGAAAGCGATCAATTACCGTGATATTACATCGAAGCGACTTTCAGAGGGCCTATCTAGGGTGTAATCGTGCGCTAAAGAAGTAATATGAAGTTGCCGCTGCCAAAGCAGAGAATTGCAAAACAGGAGCCCCTAAGATAACGGGTCGTTTATACCTTGCCCAAAAACCATTGCGGGCCACTTTCTGCGCGTAGGGTTCCCCTAGCTAGTGGAATTCCTGTACGTAGTTTGCGGAAATTGTAAACTTGGCAAGTAAGCGGTACATACATAATAGATTGCGTGAGAGGCCGCACGGTATGCCTTCCAATAACCCACATTGCTTTTCACCGCAATAAGGAGAGCCATGGACATTGGGTTTCGTTTACGCTGGCTGAGAGAAGAAAAGAAACTCTCACAAGGAGATATCGAACAGCGTACCGGTTTGCTCCGCTGCTACATCTCGCGCATTGAGAACGGCCACACCATTCCTGCGGTCGAGACGCTAACGAAAATGGCACGCGCGCTGGAGATGCCTCTGTACCAGTTTCTCTATGATGGAAACAAACCGCCTTCGAGCGGTACAACACCTCGCGACAAACATTTATGGGGTGAGACTGGAAAGGATGCCCGTTTTCTCGACAAGTTACGCCGTAGTCTCGCCCGAATGAATGAATGTGACCGGAAGTTGCTCTTGCGCCTTGTGGAGCAATTGCCGAAGCGGCGGGGATAACTGTCTCGGAGTATTGCTCCACAACCGCAACACAAAGGAAGACGGCGTGGTCACGAGAAACACTGGTCCACAGTTTGATTCCCCTTCGCATCTTCTCCCCCACTGCGCAACCTCGTCTTAAGCGCCAGGAGCACCACATGAAAGTACCCGTATCAGACCGCCGTCTGAATGTCCGTCACAATATTAAGACTCCGATTCGTATTCGCCTCTGGAAATCTGCGCTCCCCGAGGAGCGAGGCGAATCAGTGAATTTGTCCGAGGATGGAATCCTCTTCGCAACAGACTCAGTGGTATCAGTTGGTACGGTCTTGGAAATCCTTCTGAAAATGCCAAGGATGATCACCGGTCAGCCGACGACCGAATGGCTCTGTTCAGGCCACGTAGTACGTGTCGAGCCAATTGATTCCCCGCGGGGGAAGCTCGGTGTGGGAGTGCAGTTTGACTGCTACCACGCATCCCGTCTAATGGCGTTTGCGTGATCCAGCGGAGCTCCGGCGTACCGAGGAGGGTGACGTGCAACGACGTGGTTTGGTAGTCGATGATGACGCAGCAGTTTGTGAAATGGTCGCAAGGGTGCTGAATTCAGTGGGTGTGGAGGCGCTGAGGAGCGTGGCCTGCCGTCCAACATCCGCAGCGATAACGGCGTTTCTTTTGCTTCTGCTCACGCATAGAAAATGATAAATGGCCAGATCGATCGGCGAAAGGTGAATGAGCCTCCGGAAGCTCACTAAAGCAAGGGTGGTGCTGATAGCCGCAATTGGAAGTCTCCTCTCATTGCTTGAGGACAAATTCTCCTTGCAGCTCGATTTTTGCCGACGAACTCCCTACCAGGATGGAAAACTTGCCCGGCTCCGCCTTCCAGTCGCCTTTTTCGATGTCAAAGAAGGAAAACGCTCGCCGGTCAAGGCTAGTGGTCACGCGCTTCGTTTCACCGGGGCGCAAATTCACTTTCGCGAAAGCTTTCAGTTCCTTCACAGGACGTGGCACACTGGCGTGCGAGTCGCCAACATACACCTCGGCGACCTCCGCGCCCGCGCGCGAACCGACGTTCTTCACGTTGAAGGAAACGGTGACTGCGTCGAGGTTGGAGGAAAGTGGAGTGATTTTTAAATCGCTGTATTGAAATGTCGTGTACGAGAGCCCGTAACCGAACGGAAAGAGCGGTTTAACCTGTGTTTCACGATCGAAATGCCTGTACCCTACAAACAGTCCCTCTTTATACTCAATTTGCTTGCTTCCCTCTTTTGGATAATAGCTTCCGAACGCAGCGTTGTCCTCCCATCGGCGTTCGAATGATGCCGGCAACTTACCGGAAGGGCTGACTTCGCCAAAAAGAATCTGGGCTAATGCCGTGCCGCCCTCTTGTCCCGGATACCAAGCGTGCAGCAACGCAGGTATTTGATCGATCCAGCGCGTCATGTCCACGTTGCCGCCCGCAGTCAAGATCACAATTACATTTTTATTTGCGGCCGCAATCTGTCGAATAAAAGCGTCTTGTCCGCCAGGCAACCGAAAGGTCCGATCTCCGCCTTCACTTTCTGTCGACGGATCGAATCCCACGCAAACAACCACCGCATCGGCTTTGGCGGCCAGCGCTTTGGTTTCTGCGCTTAACGTCTGCGTGGCGGCAGCAACACCCAATCGTACTGTGGCCGTCCCTACGTTCTCGAAATATTCAAGGCGGATCTTGTAAGTTTTGCCCGGCTCCATGTGCATGGAATAGGTGTCCAGAGTCTCTGCGTGCCGCTGCCAGTCGTCAATGACGCGCTCGTCGTTGATGTAGAGTCGGGCGCCATCGTCCGCGGAGACATAAAACTTATAGTCATCGTCTGTCCTTGGAACGAAGTACCCGGTCCAACGCGCCGAAAAATGATCCACTCGGCCATTATCTGCGTAGCTGCCCTCTCCCCAGTGGAAATCCACTCGCTCATCGGTACGCACCAGAGCCGGCTCACCATGGAGGTCGTCATTGTTAAAATATTCTCCTTTGAGCCCGCGCGGCCCACCCAAGGCTGCTACAAAATCCGTATGATTCACAATGACGTCCAGCGGCGCGGCCTCCAGAGAATAAAGCACGCTCGCATTTTTTCCGAGGTAATTGCTGATTCCTTCCAGGTAGCTTAGGGAGCTAAACGGTTTTGTGAGGGAGCTGCCGCCTCCGCCAATGACAGCGGGATATGCATCTGGGCCAAAAATGGCGATGCTTTTGATCTTCGTTCGGTCGAGCGGAAGAAGGCGCCTTTCATTCTTCAACAACACCATTCCGCTGCGTCCTTCCTCGAGAGCTACGTCTCGGCCTTCCTGACTAAGGACAGGTATACTCGCGTCTGTTTGTTCGTGATCCAAGAATCCGAACTCGATGGCTTTGCGCAGGATGTGCCGTACCTTGTCATCGATCGTGACTAGGCTAACTTCACCGCGTTGAATCGCCGGCGCAAGAGTTTTTTTGTTCATGAAAGCCGCTGACGGCATTTCGAGGTCGAGTCCGCCGTTCGCTGCCGCAATTCCATCGTGCGTAGCGCCCCAGTCGGACATCATGATGCCATCAAATCCCCATTGTTTCCTCGCAATGGTGTTGTTTAGATATGCGTTCTGCGTCATATACACGCCGTTCACCAAGTTGTAGGCGTCCATGATCGCGCCGACCTTCGCCTCCTTGACGGAAGCTTCGAATGCGGGCAGATAAATTTCGCGCAGAGTCCTCTCGTCCATGTCGGAGCTGTGATCCATACGCCCATATTCCTGGTTGTTAGCGGCAAAATGTTTGGCGGTAGCGATCACGCCCTGCGCTTGAATTCCCTGAATCAGCGAGACTGCCATCCGCGAAGCTAAATACGGGTCTTCCCCAAAATATTCAAAATTTCGCCCGTTCATTGGTGCACGATAAATATTCATGCCCGGTGCCAGGATGAAATGAACGCCCCGTGCGCGCGCGTCTTTACCCATCATCGAGCCAACGCGCCGCGCTAACTCTGTATCCCACGACGCAGCCAGGGCAATCCCAGCGGGATACGCTGTCGTTGGACCATAATCATGAACCCCAAGAGGCCCGTCCGACATTCGAAGGGAAGGTATACCTAGTCTCTTGATGGCGCGAGTGTAGAAATCATCGATGCCGCCAATGATCGTAATTTTCTCATCTAGCGTCATCTTGCCAAGAAGCTCTTCCGTTCGTTTCTCGACATCGCTTGCGGACGAATGTGAATTCTGGCCAGCCACGCAATGGCCCATGAGCAAAAGCGGCACCGCGAAGAGAGCCGTTCGAACGGACAAACGCATACCAGAAAGAACAATCATGACGAGGCTTATTTTTCCTCCACAATCGCTGCATCCCACGGCTTCAGAGTGATCCGTTGGCCGCGTGCGAGTGCACTCTGTGTGAGCAGGTCCGCACCCGCGCCATACGCGTAACTGAAATCCTGCGCGTCGCTTGAGTAGTTTAGGAAATAATGAAGCGTCTTCCCCTTACGGTTTTGACCGTGTTTGACACGTACCGATGCAGGCACGCTCTGGTCCGATCCAGTCAGGCCCGCTGCTTGTAGAACACCCAACAGGACTTGTTCCTGCAACTTGTCTGTCAAAACTGTCCCTTCGTAAGTGAGTGTTCCTTTTCCATATACGTTTCGTGTGATCGCGGGATAATTCCCCAAAAATGGGTGGTCGTAATTCGCCAATCCCTTCGCTGTATCGGGAATCAGCATCTCAGCCCATTCGGACACTTTGTTTTCGCTTCCAACGTGAAGTGGATCGTTCTTCAATGCCAGAGGCCGCCGCAAGCTGGAAAACTCCTGGTAATGAAAGCCAGCCGCTTCACGCAACGGGCCCGGCGCCGTATCCCAACGCACAGTTGAGTATTCATTACAAAATCCGCTTTTGAAGGCCATCACGACATTTCCGCCGCCGCGAACGTACTCGGTCAAGCGATTAAGCAAGGCGTCGCTCGCGATATACAGGGGCGGCACCACGATCACCTTATACTCCGCGAGATTCAGGCTCTCCGGGAAAATGAAATCGACGCCGACATTTGCTCTGTAAAGTACGCCGTACATCTGCCGCAGGATCGTGCGGTAGTTTACGCGGTCGCTGAACTTCATGAACTCCAGCCCATAACTCGAATCGTTACTGTACAGAATTGCGACATGATTCTTGCGCTGAAAGTCTGCGATCTCCGATCCGATTCGTTGTAGTTCATGGGCTGTCCGGCTAACCTCCGCGTACGCTCGCCCCGGCTGCAAGTCATGTCCCAGCACGCCCTTCCAATATGTTTCCTGCCCGTAATGGAGCGAATGCCAATGCCAGTACTCCACCATGTTGGCGCCCGACGATACGTGTGTATACACATCCAAACGCAACTGGCCATCGTAAGGGGGAAATTGTTCTTTCGAATCCCACCCAATCGCTTCTGCGTTGGTTTCGGTGATCAGGTAATTTGTTTTCTTAAGCGAACGGACGTAATCGCCTACATACGAAGACGCTTCGCCATCAAACTCATCTTGAGTTCCGTGGTAAGGATTCGCAGCGGCAATGTCCAGCGTTCGAACCACCTCGGGCTCATTCACTTCCGGCCGTGGCGGCCCTGCAAAATCGTGCATGACAAATTGTTCCGGGGTCTTGTATTCGTTCACGATGCTGGCCTGCCAAGCCAGAAAATCAGTCGTTAGCCATTGCGAATACCGCTCCCACTCAAGTTTCCATCCCGGGCTTAGGATTCCGTCGCGCGGCGGAAGCTCGCTCCAATCGTTCAGCCGCTGCCCCCAGTAGTTCAGACCCCATACTTTGTTTAATTCATTGGTCGTTTTGAATTTTGTCTTTAGATATTCCTGGAATCCGAGCTGTACATCGCGATTCGCCGCGCCTGCCGAAGAGGTCTCATTGTCGATTTGATAGCCGATAATCGCCGGATTACTCTTGTAGTGTTCGAGAATCTTGCGGATGACGCGCTCGCAATAAAAGCGGTACGTGGCATTTCCTAGGTCAGTGTTCTGGCGCAACCCGTAATAAAGATACTGGCCCCCCAGCCGCGTGACGATGATCTCCGGATGCTCCTTAAATAACCATGCCGGAATCGAATAAGTTGGCGTCCCCAATATGACGCGGATTCCAGCAGTGTGCAGCTTCTCGACCACTCGATCCATCCATGCAAATTCGAACTTTCCATCTTGTGGTTCCCACAGCCCCCAACTTGATTCTCCGATGCGCACGACGCTGATGCCTGCCTTTTGCATCAGTTGTACGTCCTGCTCCAGCCGCTCATAAGGCATGTATTCCGGGTAATACGCAACGCCATACAGCACCGTATCCATACGGTCGGCGCGGAAAGGTTCGCGGGCCTGAGTTTTCCCCGGCAGAGCTGCACATAGGAACACAACGTGGAGAATTCCTGCGCGCACGGACCACGAAAAACCTGATCGAGGTTGTTGACCGAAAATCATGAGCGAGCCTTTCCCGGATTCATCGCCGTCGAATCTCGTAACACGAAACTAGTCCTAAGAATGTATTCCGTTCCTTTCGGATTCGGGATCTCACGCTGCACGTCTTGCAACAGCGCTTGGAACGCGAGGCGGCCAAGCTCGCCCTGTGACATCTCGATAGTGGTCAGCGGCGGAAGAATGTATTGCGACAGATGAATATTGTCGAAGCCAATCACCGAAAGATCTCGCGGAACGACGATTTTTTCTGCATAGCACTTCCGCATCACACCAATCGCAGTCATGTCGTTCGAACACAGAACTGCGGTCGGAGGTGAGCGCCGATTGAGCAGTTGTGCGAAGGCTTCCTCCCCGCCCCCAAGGGTGTGGTTGCCCTCGACGATCAAATCAGGGTCGGCAGCCATTCCGATCTCGCTCATCGAATGGACAAATGCGTCCTTTCGGGCGAGCGCAGATTTCAAGGTCAACGGACCAGTGATGAATCCGATCCTCTCGTGGCGCAATGCGGCGAGGTGCTGTACCGCTTGACGAATGCCATGGAGATAATCGATTCGAATATTGCTGACGCGCGGACGCGCTGGTCCGACGTCAACGAACACCAGGGGTACGTTGCGAAGTTTAAGATCATCAAGAAGCGATTCCTCCATGCCAAACGTCATTACCGCTACACCTTCGACCCTGTGCTCGAGCATGCGCCGAACGGCCATCTTCATGCGGTTTGTGTGGTTCTCCGTGGACGTCAGCAAGATCTCGTAGTTGTGCTGTACGGCTGTATCTTCGAATACGCGAACAATTTCAGGGAAAAATGGGTTTGTGATTTCAGAAACGACCAAGCCGAAGATGCGACTGTGGCCGGATACGAGCGCTCGCGCTTGTGTGCTCGGAAAGTATCCAAGTTCCTCCACAACTCTCCACACGCGCTTTGCAAGTTGCGGCTGGACCGTGGGCAAACGGTTGATGGTACGCGACACCGTGGCGGTCGACACTTTTGCGAGTTTAGCGATCTCGCGGATATTCATACGCTCTGGCCAACAATCTAATTACGCCCTGGGCTCGCTCCTGGTTTGCAATCGTCCAGCTGGGAAGCACCCCGGTCGGTTCCACCGCAAGACGGCGCCGCATTTCCCCAAAAGTCGTGTCCGCCATTATTTTCGATAAATTTTCCGCTTCTTGTCGCAGAAGACATGGGCTGTAGACGATATCCGGGCAGCGAAAGTCTCCCAATAGTCCCTTGACCCGGCGCGACGAGATTTGGATCAACGGTCAGCGCATGAGGATCGTTGGCGGGAATTTCAACGCGATAATAAACGTTGGAATCGAACAAATTGTCTTTGCTCTTCCCAAAACCAGATGCCGAGACGTAAGCGCCGTCCGAAGCGCGCGAAATCCCGTAAGAAAACCGCGCCGTTCCAGCTACATAAAAAATATTGTTGTAAAAATAAGCGCCTTCAGACCAACCATGCCAATCCGAAAAAAGTAGAAGGTCCACAAGGTGGTCCGGCCCGACGTAAATAGTGTTGTTGTAAATCAGGCTATTTTTCACGGGGCCGGCAATGTTGATACCGCGCGCGCGATCATTTTGGCTGATGTTGTAGCGCACAATAGTGCCGGTGTTCCCAACGTTCTCGTTGGAGTTATGGCCACCTTCATTGCAGATCAGGAGAAAACCGCCGTCATTGTCGTGGCTGTAGTTGTACTGAATGATGGTATTCCGACTATTCCAATCCGAATCGAATCCTTCGCCGTCCCGCTGCCCTTTCGTGCCGTACGCTTCGTTGAACTGCACCACCGTATTGTCGGCGCTCCACGACCAAATCGCGACATTGTAACCTTCCGACCTTTGATTGGCATGGCCCACCATGTTGTGTTCGATCAACGCGCCGTCCGTGGCTACAACCACGATGCCGTCGCCACCGATGTCATGCAGAAGGTTTCCCCGCACCACAACGCCAAGACTGGGATACCACTTTGATCGCACCCATCCATCGGACCATCCAAAAATTCCGCTGCGATCCAAGTGATAGATCTCGTTATCCTCGACGCGCAGATCAACAAAACGGCTTGGTTTGTCTTTCCATGCCGACGTGTAACTGATCCCGCCATTGGGCTTTACGCTGTCCGCGCCATTGACGTCATGAATCGTTAGCGACCGAAGATATATATGATGGGCCTCGCCATAATCTTCCAGCGCCACATGAACTCCGCGCCGTACCGCGCGCGTAGTGGCGGTATTGGTAATCTCTAAATTCGAAATCTCCCAGTACTCCTGATTCTTCAGTAGCACCGTGTCTTCGACCTTGCCGCCGCCGTTAATTACGGGCTTCACATCACCTCCATACATGCCTACTTTTATCGGCTGGCCTTTTGTGCCAGAACCTTTGGGCCACAATTGTCCTTCCCATATCGAGCTCGACTTCAACAAGATGTGGTCACCGGGTAAGAAGTTGGTGTCGTTAATTTTTTTCAGACTTTTCCACGCCGCTGCTGGTGTCGTACCCGCGTTCCCATCATCTCCATTCCGCGCATCGACGTAGTAAATCACGGGGCGATTCGACACATCCCAGGTTCCTCGCAAATCTGTTTTGGAGACGGATGCAGCTCCGGAACTAAAAAGAAGAAACAGAGCCATTCGACGCAATGCCTTGCGACTCGAAATTTTCAGCGAGAGAGTGGGTCCCATTTTACCACAGTGGCATTGATTGCTAATTGAAAGCTGCCCCTATTCCGCCGCCACATGTCGCTAGAATGTAAAGCGAACCGCGAATTGGCCGGTCCTGGGGCTGCTGTTGACTCCATTAATCTGCCCAAGACCAGGATTGCTTGCCACGATTCGCGCAATTGAACCGGCACATCCTTCAATTCCGAATGTATGTCGGTTGAATAGATTGTAGAACTCGGCCCGAATCGAAAGTTTGTATTGGCCGTCGGAGCCCATCGAAAAGTACTTCAGGACGCTGGCATTCTCATTTGAAATGCCCGGGCAACGTAAAGCGGAGATTCGGAGCGGACCGGTGCCAAGCTGCCCGTTCGCCGGGGCGGTGGCCACAGTGGGCGGGAGGTAATAGTAAGTTGCTTGAGGATTCGGACTGTTCGTCGGCTGCTGAATGTATTGACTTGCTTGAAAGATAGGACCGTTAAAGCCACTCAAGTTGTAGTTCGGATAGATCTGGTCCCAACCCGCGTAATACGGATTCGAGACGCCAGCATTGAACGGTTGGCCTGAAGCATAAAGAACGATCCCCGTCACTGCCCACCCACCCACCAAGGCGTTAGCAACACGCCCATGGCCGGATAGCCAGCGGCGCCCTCTGCCGAACGGCAGCTCATAGCTGACAAATCCCTTAACGACGTGCTTCTGGTCATAGTTCGTCAGAGTGTGGGCCGCCTCATTTAGATTCGACAGATCCTGAACGGGCGTGTAATCAGAGAAGTTCTCCTGGAAGGCCGTGTAAGTATCCCCTTCCGTGCGGGAGAGCGTGTAGCTCAAGTCCATGGTCAGTCCGGAGCCGGCTCGCTTTACCACGTCTATGATCATCGAATCGTAGTAGGTTTTCGCTAGTGGAAGACCTACATAGAAGAGTTGCGGATAATAATTAAGGTCCATCGCGTTGGCGAGCTGCGGGAACGGCGCGATTGCCGCATAAAGGCTGCCGCAGAACCCCGGATACGGATATTTGATCCCAAACTTCGCGGCATCGGCCGGATTGCAAACGTAGGAGAGCCCCGTGAAATTGTAGGGATCGTACGGGAGTCCCTGGTTGATGAACCCAAAAAACTGCTTTGCTGAAGCCTCGTTGAACGCAAGAGACTGGTCGGGCAGATGATGCCCGCGGCTACCTACATAGGCGGCTTCGACTCGCATGGTTGGGGTTAGTTGATATTGGACTCCCGCGTTAAAATTGTTTGTGAATGCGCCCATGAGAGCGTGGGGACTAATACTCACAACTCCTGGTGAGAAAAGCTGGGTCACATCTACGTTTTTAGAACCAGGTTGGAATACTCCGGGATATCCGCTGTCCCAGTTAAAAGGTGCATTTACGCTGTTGTTTCCTTTGAAGCCGGGCGCGAACCCGAAGGGCACGCCGTGGTAATAGGGAGTACCAAGCGGCACATATAGCATGCTGAATCCCCCGCGGAAAACCCACTTCAGCCAGGGCGAATAGGCAATCCCAAGCTGCGGACCGAAGTCCGTCCAGTATTCCTTTTTCTCAAAGCTGTCGCTCCCATCCTTTGCGAACACCAGTGTCCCGGGGAGTCCCGTCGTCGGATCAATAGCGGTTAGGTCATAGTTTGCCCAGTGACCATACTTTTCGTGGAACCGACCCGTGTACATCCAGCGGAGGCCCATGTTGACGGTTAGTTTTGGTGTTAGCTTCCAGCTGTCCTGTGCAAACAGTGACATTGCCTTGCGTCGTCCGTAGAGGTCCGACGGGGTAGTCTCGGATGCATTCTGGACGTTTCCGATCAGGAAGCTTGCAAAACCAAAGCCGACTTGGTCGTTGTAGCCCGCAGCGGGAACACCGGTCGGGTTATTATTGAAATTAAAGCTCAGCGCGCCCGACCCATCGTGACCATTTATTTCGTAAGCGCGAAAGTCTCCACCGTAGGTGAAACTGTGGCGGCCGTGTGTCAACGTAACCGAGTCACCTAGAATCAACGTCCCGGCCGTGTAGTATCCCTGCCAAGTGTTTCCAATGTTCGTCGTGGAAATACCGTTCACTGCATTCCCGAAGCCGATGGATGGGAAATTGTCAGCGCCAGTGTTCCCGAAACCTAGTTGGGAATTCCAGTTCGTTCCTATGCTCGCCGGCACGGATCCGTTCCAGTACCAGTTATAGGTCGCGTTGAAAACGTTCACAACATTCGCTGAGAAAATGTGCGACTCGCTGACGCGCCATTGGTGTGAACGAACCAGTTGGTTACGCACCTCCGAGAGAGGTCCGCCGTCAAGGCTGCCTGCGGACCAGATGCCTCCGCTGTCATTTTTTAATGTTGGCCGATGATTGTAAATCCAAGAACCTGAGAGCCGGTCGTTGGTCGTCAGATTATGATCCAGTTTCACGACTGCCTCATTGGGGGTCTGTACCGGAACGTTCTGACTTGGAAGGAAGTTGTTATTCTTGATGCCGCCGTTTGGCCTGTAGTACTTCTGAAACAGCGGGATGACCTTCTGCGCCACACTGCTAAAACGGTTCGATGGAATGGCATTGCTGGTGAACTGATTCCCTGTCTGTGGGTCAAAAATCATGCCCTGTTGCAAGGGAAGAGTTTGTCCAGCGTTGTTCTTAATGTTTACCGGGGTATCGCCTTGCGTCGTATCGCAACGCGGCGTGTAGCTGCCGTCCGTCTGCTTGCAAAGGACTGCGCCCAGCAAGGCGTTAAAATCACCACCCAGCATCGCAGCGGTTGGTACTGTGGCACCACCGCCGCCGTTCAAGGTAAAGTCGTGCTGCACGTAACGCTCAAACGTGCCGAAAAAGAATGTCTTTTGCTTGATAATCGGCCCGCCTAGACTGCCTCCATAGTCCCAGGCTCGCGCCTTGGTTTTCCGCAAGCCGTTTAGATTGTTCGTCCAGGTATTCGCATCCAGCAATTCATTGTGTCCATAGGCGAAGGCCGACCCGTGGAACTTATTTGTTCCCGACTTCAGATTGAACGAGATGACTCCCCCGCTCGTAATGCCACTCTGCGCATCTAGTCCGCTGGTCTGTGCTTGTAGTTCCTGAACGGATTCCATTCCTGGACCGGTTTCGAGGGAATCACCCTGGATCGAAGCGGTTGCGGACGTCCCATCAACTGTATAGTCCTTCGTGAACCACTGCCCTCCGTTGATCACGGCACCATAGGGACTGCTAATTGGCGAATAACCAGGAGTGATGGCAACCGCGAAGTTCTCAGCGAATCGCCCGCCTCCGTAGATGCTGAGCGGTAGATCCGTTACCACGTCCCCCTTCATGTTCGTGCCAATCGCGGCATTCTCGTGGTCAAGCACCGGAGCGTCAGCCGTGACCGTAATATTGTCAGTCACGGAGCCGACCTGTAAGCTCGCGTTCAACTGGGCTACCTGGGTTGATTCCAGCGTTATGCTTGGGTAATCGACGGACTTGAAGCCGTCCTTCTTGAATTCGACAGAATATGCACCGGGGAAAAGATTCGGAATAATGTAGATTCCGTCCACATTTGTAATACCTTTAGTGAGCAGATTTGTACCCAAGTTCTTGGCTGTAACCTCCACGCCACTCATCGGAGCGCTTGTGGAATCTGTTACCGTGCCGGTGATCGTCGCGCGATTGGCCTGCGCTCGCAGGTATCCGACAAAAATGAGGTGTAGCAGGCAGACACATACCAATGCTTTACGCATTCCACTTCTCCCCAGCCATGCAGGCAGGCGGTGAGTAAAAGTGTCTACTCTTTACCGCGCTCCTGCGGCTTATCCCCAGGTCCAAGAACAGCCCCAGTTCGGCGAATTTGTTCCGGTCCTTAACTGGCCTAAAAAACGAACTTGCCTAAAAACGCCCAGAATCGAAAATGTAAATGTAAACGATTACTCCTATACGCGAAAAACTACTCCTGGTGGATGTTATCTGTCAAGCCTGTTATTGACACTCTTTGGGCCTGCGGGATGCCTCTGAAAACTTCCTATTTTGCTGCCATTCTGGTTGAATTAAAGGCATCTTTAGGCAGTTCGCCTCAGCAATCCTAAGGAATCACTTTCAACAGCTGGTTCCCGTTGGAAGATTGGTGAAGTAATCGTTTGCTGGTACGGCCGGACTGGCCCTCTGTTGATCTCGATTCGCGCACCATTTCAATATTCGACGTTGTATAGCCGCCCTTCCAAACTTACGGGGGCCTTCTCTGCCGAAGAGCATCGGATTGTAATTGGTCGTCCGCCGGAGAAATCCTTATGCTTGATCTCCCCCGCACCCCAAGAGAGCCCACTCCAAATCTGCTTGTCGTAATTGATCTCAATCGGCACACCTTTGCCATCCTGTTCCGCAAAAATCCTAAGTACCTTTCCGACGGAAGTTCCAGTAGGAGGTCCACCGGGCCAACTGCGCATGATGCCTCCATCTTTTCCGCGTTGTTGGAAAATAACCCGCAAGTCGCCCGTGACCGGCGCCGTCAGTGTTGCGGCGATCGTGTTCGTATCATTGTCTCGCGTAGAAAATACTGCAGGCCAAGGCGTGATGGAGCGTGGAATGACTACATCCTCTTGAACGCCCAACTGGTATTCCGGCTCGGCATAGCGCCCGAAACCCACCGTAGCCATTTGCCCCGGTCCCAGCGTGATCCTGTTGCCGTTTAGCAATGGCACAAATCCTGCGTCACGAAAAATAACATGGCCATCGTGAAGCGGTTCTTGCACTCTGGAGAGCGCGGGCAACTCCATTTCCTTCACCGCCTGTGCTGGATTCAAAACGGTATAAACGGCGCCGTCCGAATCCAAAGATCCGAAGCCGTAGGGCTGCACTTCTCCTGGAATACCACCGAATGTTTTCGTTCTTCCTTTAGCTTGCAATCTTTCATAGATCCTTTGGACCCGCGCAAACCAGAGCCCTTTTTCCGCATCAAGAAATTCGAGATTGCCATGAATCGTATTCACCCAGCCACCGCGCGCGACCATTAGCAGCAGCATTCCCTTCCATGCATTCGTTTTGCGGTAATAGATCGTGCCAGTGTTTCCGATCATGAAGCTGGTTGAATCAATGCGCTCGAGAGGAAGAGAACTTTGCTCGTAGCGCCGTACCATGTGATCGCTATAGATGTCCATGGATCGCCAGAAATTTATTTCCGGCACATCCGATGGACGCGGATCACCGGAATAGAGGGAGTCAAAAACTTCGAGCCAGCGCAAATCAACGAAGTTGTGAAACGGAAACGGCCCCGCCGTTGACTCTACATCACCGCCAAAGCCGTTGAATGCCACGAGGACCACATCTGGATTCCTCTGGCGAAATTCCTTCAGGGCGTCTCGAAAGGCGACCGTGTTACGTGCGCGAATTTCTTCTGGTGTCTGTGCTTTCTCCGTGCCAGCTGTTGCAGCGCCGAAATCGACGAAATCAAACTTAAACATGCGGATTCCGTGGTCGTACCAATACTGTAGAGCCTTCATGAAGTTCGGCAGAAAACCGCCCTCATAAAAGGACATGGACCCACCCTTGGCGTTCAGGGAGTCTCGCCATTGGGGTGCAGCCTCGATTTTCACTAGCGTGTTCGTGCTGAACCACAGGCCGGGGAGAATCCCGTTCGCCTTGCACTCGGCAATCCAAGGATCTGGGCCGTTGGGCCAATTGGGTGTCCGCCATGTGCGATACGCTCCGTCTTTCGCGAACCAGAAGGCATCCATCATGTAGTAATCGAAGTGCACGCCCAACTTTTCTAATCGGACGATTTGGCCTAATTCCTTCATCGCCAGAGCTTCAGTTAGCGGAATATTGTCCGAAAGCTCATCGTACGCAGACCAATCGTTGTAAACCCAGATGGGATCACGCAGTAACGGCTCACCCAAGCGCATCGGAGTCCATTGCGATCCCGGTGTACCACCGGATTGGTGTTGTCGCGCCGCAGCCGGCAGGGCAAGCAGACAAAGGAATAATGAGACGGAAAACAGTTTGGGGTCGGTCACAGTTTCACGATTGTGGTTTCTTTGCGCTTTAGCAAAATCATTCGGACAACCAGTAGCTCATCTCAAGAACTGCTGTCATTTCAGTGCTTTATTTATTCTCAGAGGAAGCAATTGGCCAGTCATCCGTCCGAAACGGAGAGGCTGGTAAGCCCTCTTTGTTGTACAGGTTGCATTGAGGACTTCCTGCCCAGGCATATCGTACCGCCGCCGGCAATATGACATCCGGACTCGAAACCACGATGCTCTCTCCCTCAATTCGGGCGTTAGCCCAGTGGAATTTTCGATCGTTACCTGCCATCGAAAAGCCTTTCAGTGGTCCATTTCTCGCTTCAAGCCCAGTACCTGTGTACAAGAAATGGATCTTGATCTCGTGGCCCAAGATCTGCGTGGAATCGTAAATGGGTCCCGAGTACACCATCTGCTTGCCGTAAGTTGTTCCCAGTGCCCAGACCGCCAAGCGATAACCGATCTCTGCCTTGCGGGGGGGATGCAGATTGTGGCTATCTCCCACATCGATGGTGACAGCAAGTCCTGTATTCGGCACCGCCTTTGCGGTTAACAACTGGGCCTCGCGTAACTCTGCCCAGATAGAGTCCCCCAGTTCCGGACTCGCGCCATGATTGGGCAACTGCACGATCAGAATCGGGAAATCCCCTTCTCTCCAACCGTTGCGCCAAGCGGCAATCAATGCCGGCAAAAGCGTCCGATACTGATATGCCCGCCACGTGTTTCCTTCTCCTTGATACCAGATCGCTCCGCGAATTCGATAAGACTGGAGAGGTGCAATCATGCCTCCATACAGGCCAGACGGAGGGTGAGGCGGGGCGCCAACTGTCGTCATACTTATGATTGAAAAGCCAGTAAGTGTATTGAGTGTCAGCGGGACAGAAACTCCCCATCCCGCTTGCTTCAAACCTTCGAACCAGATCGTGACCTGTTTCCACCCTGGAGTAGCCTCAAACATGTCCGTTGAATAGTTATCGGAATCTTGAATTGTCGGTTGGAGCGTCTGAAATTGGAAACGCCCATTTCCGCGCACCCAGAAGCGGATCCCCGCAAACGAACTTAGGTCTGACGGGGAGTTATCTCGTTTGAAGCTGGCCTCAATTCGTGACGAGCTTGAGCCATCAATCGCACCCTTCACCCGAGCGGCAAAACCCCGGCCACCCCTTCCTGGCGTGACCAGCTCGAATTGAGTTCCTGGCGCTGCTTGCCAGTCGTATGTCCAATTCCCGCCCGTTGATGTCTGTGCGGCGCCATCGTCGAAATTGCTGAGATTCACGTAGCTTTGTTGGTCCCCTTGTGCACCTATGAATTCAAAATCATCGAACTCCATTGAGAAATCCGTGGGCTGTACGGCGTAGGTCTTAACGACTGCGGGTGACGCATCCCATCGTTCTGCAATCGGCTTAAGGTTAGGGTCGCGCCGCAGCGAATCCATGTCTGTCCATTCTTCACCGGAAGTGCCCGGCCAGGCACTCAAGATGATTCCAACTGGGACACCGAGCGCTCTTTGCAAATCACGGGCAAAAAAATAACTCACGGCCGAAAAGCCCTTCGCTGTCTCGGGGGAACACACCTCCCAGCCGGCCGCCAATGTATCCTCTTGCTCTACAAGCGCGATCTTCTTTGGAACGGTGAAAAATCGTATTCCTGGGTAGATTGCGTTGGGAATTTCCTTCTCGGCGTCTGTGGCACCGCTCAGGGCATAGGTCATATTCGATTGGCCCGATGCCACCCAGACTTCGCCTAGCATCACGTCTCGAAATACGATCGTTTTCTTCCCCTGTACTGTCAAGGTGAAGGGACCGCCCGCCCGCATGGCAGGAAGTGTCACTTTCCAGCGGCCATCTGAGCCCGTGACTGCCTGGCCGATGCCAGCGCCGAGAGTGACAGAAATATTTTCTCCTGAGTCCGCCCTTCCCCAAACCGGAATTCCTATTTCTCGCTGTATGACCATGTGATCGCTGAACAGATGCGGCAGCACTGGTTGCGCGCGAACGGGTGACAAATGAACAAGGAAGGCCAACAGGAAATTGACCAAGATGCTAAAGTTTTTCATCAGGCCGAAACGATCTCCCGCACTAACGCACTGCTCTGCAAATCAAGAGTGAACCACAATTTTGCAGGTTAGGCCAATTACACTTTCATGAGAGGCTGTACCTTCAGCTTACAATTCTCCTTCCCAGAAGGATTTACTGAGCGCACTCTTGATCCGGCGGCATTTCAAGCCCTTTGCGGTTATCAGCGATTTGCAGTGTGCCTGGAGTAACCATCCTATGGCTCTTGTCCAAACGAAGGGTACACCAGAGTACACGCCAACCAGCGCCATCAACTGATTTCAATCAGCCGTTTAGATTGGTAGGGACGGTGGGGATCGAAATTGCATCCCTACAAAACAAGTCCTGAGTTGTCAAAGGCGTAGCACCACTGCCCTTCTACCAATTGGTGTCAAATGGTGTCAAGGATTCTCAGGCGTCGGAGACATCATGCCGATCACGCAGAAAGCCATAACCGTCTCAGAATGCCAATTACCGCCGTGAGCCAGAAATAACTTGCCTCGCCTAATGAAGTCTTTGAGTCTTTTTAGGGCTATGAAATGAGCAACCCGACGAGCTCGCACAAGAACTGGGTCGTGCTTCGCGATGCAGTAGACCTTGTAGGCCAGGCTTAGATTCATTGCCCTGCCTGCCGTCGATTTGGCTTGCGAACTTGGATACTCAGCCGGTTGTTATAGGAAAGCGATTCGGTGATACCGCCGAAAATGGTCGGGGCGAAAGGATTTGAAACCTTCGACCTCCTGGTCCCGAACCAGATTTCATCGCCCCCTGAAATCTATGGAATCTTGCTGTTTCTAAGTGATTCTTGCTGAATCTGTTGTGGCCCTCTTGATAAAGTTGATTGAAACTTTTTGACACGGACTGCTTTCGCAGCTTCAAATTCATCTACAACCGAAGATTTCACGGCGTCGTGCTCATGGGCTTCCATACGCGAGGAGTGGTTTCCAGATGGGGGCGGCCCAACTTCAGAAGATTGCGTTTTCTACGACCCCAGCAAGGGAGTGTATCGTGGCCGTGACGAAATCGACCGCATCGCGGGCGCGATCAAAGCTACTCACCCTGAATTCCGATATCAGCCAATTACCGAGCCCGCGGAATCGGGCAATGGCGGGCTGGTCCGCTGG
>Ga0209011_1000318_pt1 | contig 19255 bp, 18 predicted proteins | sample BlaSpr_A8_OM1_M3_FD_187986 | JGI IMG/M metagenome (GOLD analysis project Ga0209011, IMG submission 187986) | Forest soil microbial communities from Thunder Bay, Ontario, Canada - Black Spruce, Ontario site 2_A8_OM1_M3 (SPAdes) (version 2) | ecosystem: Environmental > Terrestrial > Soil > Boreal... | reverse complement strand
GGCAGCAATCGCCTATTGCCTGTGGGTTTCGATCGGCATCGGCACCGAGCCGTTGCTGTGGATGATCGTTCTGGGCGGCGCGGGAGTGCCGCTTTACCTGTGGTCGCTGCACGTTCACCGGCGCGCCGCGCTTCTCGGCAGCGAAGCAACCTGAGGCTACGGCGGCTGGTAGCGGGTCGGATCCGGCAGCCCGGCCGCGGCGAACCCTACGCGCCGCAGCCGGCACGAGTCACAGCGGCCACAGGCCCGTCCTTCCCCATCGGCCTGATAGCACGACACCGTTTGCCCGTAGTCGACACCGAGCCGCGTGCCTTCGCGGATGATTTCGGCTTTGGTGAGGGTGATCAGCGGCGTATGCACGCGGCAGGGGCTGCCTTCGACGCCCGCCCTGGTGGCGAGCGCGGCGAGCACGCCGAAGGCGGCGATGAATTCCGGGCGGCAGTCCGGATAGCCGCTCGAATCCAGGACGTTGACGCCGATGAATACATCCCGCGCCCCGAGCACCTCGGCCCAGGCGAGCGCCAGCGACAGCATGATGGTGTTGCGCGCCGGAACATAAGTGATCGGTATGCCGGTGGTGGGTGTCTCGGGGACCGCAAGCCTTAAGTCGGTGAGCGCCGAGCCGCCTATCCCGGCGAAATCGACGCGCATGACCCGGTGCTCGCGGGCACCGCCGGCGCGCGCCACACGCCGCGCTGCATCCAGCTCAGCGACATGGCGTTGCCCGTAGTCGACCGACAGCGCGTGACAGATGAATCCCTGTTGGCGCGCAATCGCCAGCACCGTGGCCGAGTCGAGGCCCCCGGACAACAACACCACCGCGGCAGATGCGTCCACGCTACTTCCCCGGCACATTGCCCCAGAGGTATTTGTGCAGCTGGATCTGCAAGCGCACCGGCAGCCGGTCCTCGAGTATCCAGTCGGCGAGCTTGCGCGCCGCGAGCTGCTCATGACTGGGCGAAAACAACACCGTGCAACCGGCAGCGAGGGGGAGCTCGCGCAGCTTGCCGCGACTCCATTCGTAGTCGCTGCGGCCACAGATCACGAACTTGACCAGGTCGCGCGAGCACAGCCGCGCCAGCTCCTCATAGCGGTTGCGGCGTTCCTCGCCGGAACCCGGCGTCTTGACGTCGACGACTTTCGACACACGCGCATCGACGCTCGCGAGCGGCATCGCGCCGCTGGTTTCCAGCGAGACCCGCAGGCCGGCATCGCACAGCATGGTCAGGAGCTGCGTGCAGCCCTTCTGCGCGAGGGGTTCGCCTCCGGTCACACACACGAACGGCGTGCCGAACTCGCGCACCCGCGCCACGATCGCCTCCGGTTCCCACCACTCCCCGCCGTGGAAGGCATAGGCGGTGTCGCAATACTGGCAGCGCAGCGGGCAGCCCGTGAGGCGCACGAACACCGTGGGCCAGCCTGCGGTGTCCGCCTCGCCCTGCAGGGAGTGGAAGATCTCGGTGATCCGGAGGCGCGTCACGCGCTTTGGCCGCGCGGGATGCCTTACTGCGAGGGCGTCGCGGCAACGCGTCGCAGGCGGTCGGCCGCGAGCTTGGCGGAGTCGCTCCCCGGGTACTTGCGCGTGACCTCGGTCAGCGTGGCCCGGGCCGCGGCATACTGTTTCTGCGCATATTGCGTGTAACCCAGCTTCAGCAGCGCATCGGGCGCCTTGCGCGAGTCCGGCCATTTCTTGAGCACCGCGCGGAATGCTCCGGCGGCCGCCTCGTATTCGTGGTTCACGTAATAGGCTTCCCCCAGCCAGTACTGGGCATTCTCCGCCAGCGCACTGGCGGGATAGGTGCCCAGAAAGTCCTTGAAACCGGTGATCGCGACCGAGTAACTGCCGGCCTTCAGGGCATCAAACGCCTGGGTATACACCGCCTGCTCGACCGAGGACGGCGCGTTGCCTGCGGCTGGACCGGCGGCCGCGGCGCCCGGGGTGGCGGCGCCGCCCACCGCAGCAGTCTCACCGGAGGCGCTGCCGGCCGCGGCCCCGCCCGCCGCCGCCGCGCCGGCTGCCGCCCCGCCGGCTGCCGCCAGGCGCTTGTCCAGATCGGCGTACAGATCGCGCTGCTGCTTCGCCAACGCCTCGTTGCCGTGCTCGAGCTCCTCGAGCCGGCCGCGCAGCTGGCGCACGTTGCTCTGCACTTCATCCAGGTGCTGGGCGGCCTCGACCTGGTTCGCAACGATGCGCTCGATGCGCGTGATGCGCGCATCGAGATCGTTCAACTTCAGCTGCACCGGGTCCGCCTCCGGCGGAGTGCTGGCGCAGCCGGCAGCGAGAGTCGCCACCGACAGGGCAAGCAGGGTCGGGCGCATGGATCTCCTTCCGGTGCTCACTGCTTGGGCGCGAGCGGCTGCGTCAGATACACGATCTCGACGCGCCGGTTTTTTGCCCAGGCCGCCTCATCGTGTCCGGGTACCGCCGGGCGCTCCTCGCCGTAACTCACCGTGGAGATCTGCGCATCCGCGGCGCCCTGCAGCAACAGCGCGCGGCGCACCGACTGTGCGCGCCGCTCGCCGAGCCCGATGTTGTACTCGCGCGAACCGCGCTCGTCGGTGTGTCCCTCGAGCCGCACGCGCGTGTCCGAATGGGCGGTGAGATACTTCGCGTGTGCCCCCACCACGTCGGTGCCGGTGCCCTTGATCTCGCTGCTGTCGAAGTCGAAGTACACCACCCGCGTCGCGAGCAGCCCCGCCTGCGGGCCCGCCCCCTCCTCGTCCGCACCCCCGGCGGCGTTGGCAGTGTTGGCGCCGGAGCCCTGCGCACCGGCGTTGGCGTCGGGCGCCGTGGGAGGAGCGGGTTTGGGCCGCTTGTGAGCGCAGGCGCCGAACGCCAGGGATGCGGCCACCAGCAGCACTACGATCACTCGACGCATAGATGCTTTCTCCGTCATTCCTCTTCTCCCGAATCTGAAAACAACCGCGAAGGCTCAGGGACTGAACGGTCCCCACGCAGGTTCACGGACCTCGCCCTGAGGAGCCTTCAGGCGCAAGCCCGTAAGGCCGTCGATCGACACCGTCGCCAGCGCCCCGTGTTCGCCGTCGCGTTCCGCATAGATAAGTGTAGCCCCATTGGGCGCGAAACTCGGCGATTCGTCCAGCCGCCCGTGCGACAGCACGCGCACCGTCCCGCTGGCGAGATCCTGCACGGCAACCCGGTAGGCGCCGTTGTCGAGCGTTACCATCGCCAGCTGCGAGCCATCCGGCGATACACGCGGGCGGGCGTTATAACTGCCGCCGAAGGTGATGCGCTTCGGGCGTGCTCCCGGCTGCGCGCCGATCTGGTAGATCTGCGCCGACCCGGCGCGGTCGGAGGTGAAGTACAGGGAGTGGCCGTCCGGTGCCCACACCGGCTCGGTATCGATTGCCGGATCGTCGGTGATACGTGTCAGGTCCTGGGAGGCGAGATCGAGGATGTAGATGTCGGGATTGCCGCTGCTGCCGCCCAGGGTGAGCGCCAGCTTGCGGCCGTCCGGTGACCACTCGGGGGCGCCGTTGACACCGGCGCGCGCCGACACCTGGCGCCGTTCGCCGCTGCGCACCAGTTGCACGTACACCCCGGAGTGCTTGGTCTCGAATGAGACATACGCGAGCCATTGTCCGTCCGGCGACCACGAGGGCGACATGAGGGGAAAGCGCGACTCGAGAACCAGGTGCTGGTTCGCTCCGTCGGCATCGGCGACGATGAGCTGGAAGTGCTGCGCCGGCGGGCTGCCGTCGACCTGCACGTAGGCGATGCGGGTCGCGAACGCACCGCGCACGCCGAGGATCTTCTGGTAGATGACGTCGCTCACCCGGTGGGCAGCGTTGCGCAGCGCACCCGGCGCCCCTACGAAGCGCTGCGTGGCGAGCCGTGCTCCGGTCAGCGTATTCACCAGGTCAAAGTCGACCGCCACCTGACCGCTCTCCATGGCGCTCACGCGCCCGACCACGACGTAGTCGCTGCCCGCGCCCTTCCAGAGGGGCGCCGCGATCTCATCGGCGCGCGTCGGCGTGGCCGGCATGCGCTCACGCGGCAGCGCCCGAAAGCGCCCGCTGCCTTCCAGGTCGTGCTGCACGACCTCGGCCACGTCCAGGCCGCCGTCGGCAGGTACGGCACGCGCGAACGGCACGATCGCGATCGGTACCGGATCGCGTACCCCGGAGGTGATCTCGATCTGCAGCGCGGCGTGAGCGCTGCGCGTCGCGCACAGGGCGACGACAACTACCGCGAGCGCCCCGGCGATGGCACGCGGCCCCAATATGAGTTGCCTGGCAGGTATTGGCTGCATGCGCATCAGTCCGGCTTGAAGTTGATCTTGAGGTTGCGGTCGAACAACGCCGGATCCGGCGGTGGGGGCAAGGGCGATGCGCGGTACACCGCTGCCTCGATCGATTCACGCACCGCCTGGTCGCCGTTGCATTCACCAATACTCACCTGCGTCACTTCCCCTCCTGGCACCTGGGTCACATTCAACACGCATTCTATCCCCGGCCGCGCGGTCGGGGGTCGCAGCCACGCGCGCGTGATCTTCGCGGCGATCTGCGACTCCCAGCTCGCCAGCGCCGCCCCCGAGCGTGCGACCTTGGCACGGTCTTCGGCGGCGAGACTGCGCTGCAGGTCCGCCAGGCGCTCACTGCTCTCTTGCGCGTCCGCCTGCCGCTGCCGCTCCTCCGCGGCACGTTTCTGCGCCGCGGCGCGCTCCTCAGCCTTGCGCTGCTCCTCGGCTTGCTTCGCCTGCGCGGCGTGCTGTTCGGCCGCCTTTTGCTCGGCGGCACGGCGCTCTTCGGCCGCCGCAGCTTCCGCCTGTTGCCGCTGCTGCTCGCGGCGCGCCCGTTCCTCCGGCGCCGGTTGCGGTGGTCCGACCGGCTCCTGCGGCTGCTCGCTCGGCGCCGGGGCGGCGGGCGGCGCGGGTTGTGGTGGCGGCCGCAGCGCGCCTCTCACGGCGCGCGCATCGACCACGCTCGCCTCGATCGCCAGCGTCGGCGCCGGCCGTGGTGGCTGGCGGAACATCAACCATCCGTACACCAGCGCCGCCAGCAGCGCTCCGTGCAACAGCACCGACAGTGCAATCGAAACCCATCGATCACTCTCTCGCTGCATTGTCTCAGGCGCTTCAGCTCCCGCGCCGGGCACGTTCCGGCAGCGGGTCGGTGATGAAGCCGACCTTGCGCGCCCCGGCGCGCTGCAGGATGACCATCGCCTGGACCACCCGGCCGTAGGCCACCGCGGTGTCGGCCTTCACCAGCACCTGCACTTCCGGGTTACGGCGCAGCGCCGCGGTCGCGCGCGCCGCCACCGTGTCATCATCGAGCGCCGTCTGCGGATTGCCTCCAATGTTGAGATACAGGCGCCCCTCACGATCCACCGACAACACCAGTGGTTGGAGCCGTTGTGCCTCCAGAGGTTCCGCACCGGCCTTGGGCAGATCCACCTTCACGCCCTGTGTGAGCAGCGGCGCGGTGATCATGAAAATGATCAGCAGCACCAACATCACGTCGATGTACGGCACGACGTTGATCTCGCCCATCAGCCGCCGCCCGCGCGAGGTTTGTGCCATGACTAGCGCTCCTGACCCGGGGGCGGGCCCGTGACGCGTGACGCGTGCCGCTGCAGAATGGTGGAGAACTCCTCGATGAAGGCATCGAAGCGCATTTCCAGGCGCGTCACCTGGTCGGCGAAGCGGTTGTAGGCCACCACCGCGGGGATCGCCGCGAACAGCCCGATGGCGGTTGCGACCAGGGCCTCGGAAATCCCCGGCGCCACCATGGCGAGCGTCGCCTGCTGAACGTTACCGAGCGATGAGAACGCGTTCATGATTCCCCACACCGTGCCAAACAGCCCGACGTACGGACTGGTGCTGCCGACCGTGGCGAGCGTCGCGAGGCTCTGTTCGAGCCGGTCGATCTCCTTGAGCTGCGCGACGCGCATCGCGCGCCGCGAGCCCTCGAGCAGCTGCTCGCCGCCGCTGGCGCTCTGACGCTGGCGCGCAAACTCGCGGAAGCCGAACTCGAAAATGCCTGCCATGCCCGTCGCGCCGCCGCGCGACTCGATCGCCCGGTACAGCTGCGCCAGGTCATCGCCCGACCAGAAGCGGCTTTCGAAACGGTCGGCTTCGCGGCGTGCGCGCCCGATGACACGGCGTTTGCGGAAAATGATCGCCCAGGAGCCGAGCGACGCCAGCAGCAATATGCCGATGACGATCTGCACCGGCACGCTCGCCTGGGCGATGAGCCGCAGGATGGACAGCTGCTCACCCACTGCCGGCGGCCTCCGCGGCCACGGCATCCGCCAGGAACTCCGGCAGACGCTGCGGCCGCATGGTGCGCGCATCAACGCACGCCACCCGCACGTTCGCTTCCAGCAGCAGCTCCGGTGCGCGCCCGGCGGCGTGCGCGCTGCGGTAGATGCGTTGCGCGAAGCGCAGCGACGCCGCCCCTTCGGACTGCGGCTCACAAGTGATCTGCAGCTCGTCATCCAGCCGCGCCGGGGCGCGATAGTCCACCGAGAGACTCACCACCGTGAACACGATGCCGCGATCACGCGCGAGCTGCAGCTGCGAATGGCCCCGTGCGCGCAGCCATTCGGTGCGTGCGCGCTCGAGGAAGCGCAGGTAGTTGGCGTAATAGACGATGCCGCCGCCATCGGTGTCCTCCCAGTAGACGCGCGCCGGCCAGCAAAAGACGCTCACCGCGGATCCTCGAACAGCGGCAGCGTGGCAGCGCTGCGCTCGGGGGGCTTGAGGCCCAAATGCAGGTAGGAAGCGCGCGTGACCATGCGCCCGCGCGCGGTGCGCATCAGGAATCCCTGCTGGATCAGGAACGGCTCGGTAACGTCCTCGAGCGTGCCGCGCTCCTCGCCGAGCGCCGCCGCCAGACTATCGATACCGACCGGGCCGCCGTCGAAGCGCTCGATGATCGCCGTGAGGAGCTTGCGGTCCAGGGTGTCGAATCCCTGACGGTCCACCTCGAGCAGATCGAGCGCGGCGTCGGCGACCGCTTCATCGATGCGCCCGTCGGCGCGCACCTGCGCATAGTCGCGCACGCGCCGCAGCAGGCGATTGGTGATGCGCGGCGTGCCGCGCGAGCGCTGCGCGATGCGCCGTGCGCCCCCTTCGTCGATGGCTACACCCAGGATCGCGGCGGAGCGCTTCACGATGCGCTCCAGGTCCCCGACCTCGTAGAACTCGAGCCGCTGCACGATGCCGAAGCGGTCGCGCAGCGGGGAGGTGAGGAGCCCCGCGCGCGTGGTCGCCCCCACCAGCGTGAACGGCGGAATGTTCAGCTTGATGGAGCGCGCCGCCGGCCCCTCGCCGATCATGAGGTCGAGCTGGTAGTCCTCCATCGCCGGATAGAGCACCTCTTCCACTACCGGCGTGAGGCGGTGGATTTCATCGACGAACAGCACATCGCGGGCCTGCAGGTTGGTGAGCAGCGCCGCGAGATCTCCGGGGCGCTCCAGCACCGGGCCGGAGGTCTGGCGCAGATTCACGCCGAGCTCGGCCGCGATGATGTGCGCCAGCGTGGTCTTGCCGAGGCCGGGGGGACCGAAAATCAGCACGTGATCGAGCGCTTCGCCGCGCTGCCCGGCGGCGCGGATGAAGATCTCGAGCTGCGTTTTCACCGGCGACTGGCCGACGTACTCCGCGAGCCGGCGCGGCCGGATGGCCCGCTCGACCGCCTCCTCTTCGGCGGCCGCCGTGCCACTGATGATGCGTTCGGCTGTCACGGGTAAGAGATCTACTCCCGCGCCGCGCCCTGCAAGGCGCGACGGATCAGTTCCTCAGTCGAATGTGTACCGGGACCGACCGCTTTGAGCAAGCGCGCAGCCTCCGCCGGGCGGTAGCCGAGCGCCACCAGGGCGCCGTACGCCTCACCCTCGGCGCGCGCAGGCGCCGCCACCGACGCTCCCGGCGTCGCCTGGGGCGCCGCCAGGCGATCGCGCATTTCCACGATCAAGCGCTCGGCGGTCTTGCGACCCACCCCCGGCACGCGCGTCAGCGCGCTGATGTCCTCATTGAGCACGCACTGGGCAAAGGCGCTGACGCTGATACCCGACAGCAGCGCGAGCGCGATCCTCGGTCCGACGCCTGACACCTTGATGAGGCTGCGGAACAGGCGCCGCTCGTCCTCGGTGGCAAACCCGTATAGCACGTGCGCATCCTCGCGCACCACCAGGTGCGTAAGCAGACGCACCTCCTCGCCCACCGCGGGCAAGTGGAAGAAAGTCGACATGGGCGCTTCCAGCTCGTAACCGAGCCCGCCGACGTCGACCGTGAGCTGCGGGGGTGTCTTGGAGGCGATTCTGCCGCGCAGCGAGCCGATCATCGCCAGGCGGGCCTCAGGCGCGCGCCGCTTGGCTGCGCGAGCGTGCCGAGCCGGCGCGCGTGCGCGTGGCACACGGCGACCGCGAGCGCATCCGCCGCGTCCGCGCCCAGACGTTCGTGCAGCGCCAGCAGCGTGCGGATCATGTGCGCTACCTGAAACTTCTCCGCTGCTCCGGAGCCCACCACCGCCAGCTTGATGGCGCGGGGCGCATATTCAAACACCGGCACGCCTGCGGGGACGGCGCACAGCGCGGCGCCGCGTGCCTGCCCCAGTTTCAATGCGCTGTCGGCGTTGCGGCTGACGAACACGCGCTCCACCGCCACCTCCGCCGGTTGGTGTTGGGACATCAATCCCTGCAGACCCTCGAATATCATGCGCAGGCGTGTCGCGGGCGCCGCTGCGGAGAGGTTCAGGCAGCCGTGTGCGACCGCAACCAGCTGGCTGCCGCGGCATTCGATCACGCCAAAGCCGGTGCGGCGCGAACCGGGGTCGAGCCCCAGGACCCGCACACTGACCGCCGCGGTGAACTGCGCGGCGGCGGGCTCAAATGCGCGCCAGGACCTCGTCCGATATCTCGACATTCGAATAAACGTCCCGTACCTCGTCCAGCTCTTCGAGCGCCTCGAGCAGATGCACCATCAACACCGCGGTCTCGCCCGACAACTCCAGGGAGGTCGCGGCGCGCTGCGTGACTTCCGCGGTCGCGGGCGCGAAGCCGTGATGCTTGAGCATTGCGCACACCGTGTCGAACTCCAGGGGATCGGCCAGTACTTCGACGGAGCTGTCGGCGTTGGGTACGACGTCTTCGGCGCCGGCTTCCAGCGCCACCTGCATCAGCCGCTCCTCGTCCGTCCCCGGCGGGTAGGTCATGAGGCCCACGGTGTTGAACAGATAGCTCACCGAGCCGTCAGCCCCGAGTCTGCCCCCGTGTTGCACGAATGCGCGGCGCACCTTCGCGCCCACGAGGCCGCGATCGTCGGTCACGCACTCGACCATGACTGCAGCGCCACCGGGGCCGTAGCCTTCGTAGCGCACGGTTTCCCATCCTGCCGGCGCAGCGCGTGCGAGCCGCTGGTCACGGCGCAGTGCCTGGGCGCTCTCGCGGCGCCGGATGTTAGCCCACTTGCTGTGCCCTGCCATGCGTAACGCAAACCCGCTGCGGCGGCGCCCCAGCGCGCCGCCTGGAAAAACAGGCGCGTATGATAGCGGTAAACCTCGCGGACGACACGCTGGCGCGTTCAGCGCTGCCGCTCGCGCAGAACCGCTATCCGTGGAAACCAGTCAACTGTGCCCGCCTCAGGTCCGCGACGCCATCAGCGGCGCACGTGCGGCACTCGAGCGGGCCAACGCACGCACACCGGCCGATCTGGCGTTCGCCGTGGAAGCTGCCGAGATCATGGGCGGCCTCACCGAAAGCACCGAGCTCGCGCACGCGCTGCTCGCGCGACCGCTGCTCGCGCGAGCAGCGCTCACGCCCGAGCAGACCGCTAGCATCGTCGGCCGCCCCGCGACCGAGATCGCCGCGGCACTGCTGCGCCTGGGAACGCTGGGACTGCCCCGTGACTGGTCGCCGGCGCACGGCCTGGACACGCGTCAGGCCGAAACGCTGCGCAAGATGCTGCTCGCGGTCGTGAGCGACCCGCGGTTGGTGCTGGCGCGGCTCGCCGAGGAACTGGTCGCGCTGCGCCACGCGCGCGAGCTGCCGGGCCCGGAGCGCGAGCGGCGCGCGCTCGAGGCGCGCGCCATCTACGCGCCGCTCGCCAACCGCCTGGGGGTGTGGCAGTTGAAATGGGAGCTCGAGGACCTCGCCTTCCGCTACCTCGAGGCGCAGGAGTACCGACGCGTCGCCGCTGCGCTCAACGAGCGCCGTGCCGACCGCGAGCGTTATATCGAGACGTTGTGCGGGGAGCTGCTCGCTCGCCTGCGCGCGGCGGGCATCGAGGCCGAGGTCTACGGGCGTCCGAAGCACATCTACAGCATCTATCGCAAGATGCAGCGCAAGCAGCTGGCGTTCGAGCAACTGTTCGACGTGCGCGCGGTGCGCGTGGTGGTCGCTTCAATCCCCGAGTGCTACGGCGCGCTCGGCATCGTCCACGGTCAGTGGCCGTACATTCCAGGTGAGTTCGACGACTACATCGCCACCCCCAAGGGCAACGGCTACCGCTCCATCCACACCGCCGTGATCGGCCCGCAGGGACGCAGCGTCGAAGTGCAGATTCGCACCCCGCAGATGCACGAGCACGCCGAGCTGGGCGTCGCGGCGCACTGGACCTACAAGGAGGGCGGTCTGCGTGATGCGCACTACCAGCGCAAGATCGAGTGGGTGCGGCGCCTGCTGGAGCCGCAGGACGGCCGGGAGGGCGGCGCACAGGCGGACCGCGACCTGATCGAGGGGATGCGCACCGAGCTGTTTGCGGACCGGGTCTACGTGCTCACGCCCAAGGGTGAGGTGATCGACCTGCCGCGCGGCGCGACGCCGCTCGATTTCGCCTACAGCGTCCACACCTCGCTGGGCCACCGCTGCCGCGGCGCCAAGGCGAACGGGCGCATCGTGCCGCTCACACACGCGCTCGCCAACGGCGAGATTGTCGAGGTCATCACCGGCAAGCACGACGCACCGAGTCGCGACTGGCTCGCACCCGAGCAGGGCTACCTGATTTCGGCGCGCAATCGCGGCAAGGTGCGCGCCTGGTTCCGCAAGCAGGACGTCGGCGACAACCGCAGCGCCGGCTTACGGATCGCCGAACGGGAGCTGGCGCGCATCGGCGCGCGCCCCGAACAGCTCAGCGCCCTGGTGCAGGAGCTCAAGGCACGCGACACCGATCACCTGCATCAGCTGCTTGGCGAGGGCGAGATCACCGTGACGCAGCTGATGCAGGCCGCGACACGGCTGTTCGAGCCGCCTCGGCCGGTAGCGCGCCCGCCGCGTCCCGGCGGGACGCGGCGCCGGGCCGCGCCGGTCGAGATCGAGGGTGTGGGCGATCTGCCGACCACGCTGGCGCGCTGCTGTGCGCCGCTGCGTCCGCAGCCGATCACCGGCTATGTCACCCTCGGCCGGGGCGTCACGGTCCATCGCAGCGATTGTGCGAGCCTGCGGCGCATGAGCGCGCTCAAGCCCGAGCGTGTGCTGAAGGTCGAATGGAGCAGCGCGGAGAGCGGTGCGCTCAACGTGGAACTGTCCGTCAGCGCCTACGATCGGCGCGGGCTGCTGCGTGATCTGACTGACGTGCTGGCGCTCGAGCGCCTGAGCATCGATGCCGTGACTTCCCGGACCGACCACGACACCGGCATCGCGTATTTCGCTCTCAGCGTCGCGGTCAATGACCTCGAGCAGTTCGCCCGCGTCCTGCGCCGGCTCGCGGGCGTGCCGAATGTCATCGAGGCGCGACGCCGGCTCTAGGGCCGACCGGCACTAAGGCTGTCAGCGGTTGATTGCGTCGATGGAGCGCTTGTCGACGGCCAGCGCCGCCTCGTGCAGCGCCTCCGCGAGCGTCGGATGCGCATGGATGGTGCGCTGCAGATCCTCGCTGCTGGCCGAGTACTCCATAGCCAGTACCGCTTCCGCGATCAACTCCCCGGCCATGGGACCGATGATGTGCACGCCGAGGATTTCGTCGTCATCGCGTGCGGCCACGACCTTCGCGAAGCCGGCGGCCTGCTCCAGGGCGCGCGCGCGGCCGCTGGCGAGGAACGGGAACACGCCGGTCTTGTATTCGCGGCCGCTCGCCTTGACCTGCTCTTCGGTGAGGCCGACCCAGGCGATCTCCGGTGCGGTATAGATGACCGCTGGAATCACCTTGTAATTGACTTCGCCGAAGCGGCCGGCGATCAGGTCCGCGACCATCACGCCCTCCTCCTTGCCCTTGTGGGCCAGCATCGGGCCCCGTACGCAATCCCCGATCGCCCACACGCCCTCCACGCCCGTGCGGCAGGCGTGATCGACGCTGATGAAGCCGCGTTCGTCCAGCTGAACCCCGGTATCGGGCCCGAGCAGATCCCTGCTATAGGGTCGGCGACCGATCGCGACCACCAGCCGCTCGACACTCAGGTGCTGCGCGCCTTTGGCATCCTCGTACGAGACATCGACCGTTGCGCCCGACACCGCAGCGCCCGTGACCTTGGCGCCCAGGCGAATGTCGAGGCCGAGTTTCCTGAAGTGCCGCAGCGCCTCCTTGGCGAGCTGCTGGTCGGCGAATGCCAGGAAATCCGGCAGCGCTTCCAGCACCACCACTTCGGCTCCGAGGCGGCGCCACACGCTCCCCAATTCCAGTCCGATCACACCCGCGCCGATGACGCCGAGGCGCTTCGGCACGGCGTCAAGGTCGAGCGCTCCCCAGGAATCCACGATGTGCGGCGCCGCGAACGGCGCGGAGCGCAACTCGATCGGGGTGGACCCCGAAGCGAGCACCACGTGCCGGGCGGAAAGTTCGCGGCGGGTACCGTCATGCGCGGTGAATTCGATCCGGCGACCGGCGAGGAGTCTGCCATGCCCCTGCAGCGGGGTGACGCCGGCCGCCTTGAACAGCGCGAGGATCCCCTGGGTCATGCCGCGCACGACGCCGCCCTTGCGCTTCTGCATCTGCGCCAGATCGAGCGTCGCGCCCGCTACCTTGATGCCGTGCACGGCGAACTCCTCGTGCACGCGATGGTAGAGCTCGGTGGACTCCAGCAGCGCCTTGGACGGGATGCAGCCCGCGTTCAGGCACGTGCCGCCGAAAGCGGCGCTGCCGTCGCGGTTCTTCCATTCATCGATACAGGCGACGCTGAGCTTGTTCTGCGCGGCGCGGATCGCAGCCGGATAGCCCGCCGGGCCGCCGCCGATGACGACGACGTCGAAAGCATCAGCACCGTTGGATGGTTGTTTGTCGTCGTTCTTCATGTGCGGATCAGATCCCCAGCAGCATCCGTCCCGGATCTTCCAGAGCTTCCTTGATCGCGACCAGGAACTGCACCGCTTCGCGGCCGTCGATGATGCGGTGATCATAGGTCACCGCCAGATACATCATCGGCCGCGCCGCGATCTGCCCGCCGAGCACCATCGGCCGCTCCTGGATCTTGTGCATGCCGAGGATCGCGCTCTGCGGCGTGTTGACGATCGGTGTCGACATGAGCGAACCGAACACGCCGCCGTTGGTGATCGTGAAGGTGCCACCGGTCAGATCCTCGATGGCGAGCGAGCCCTCGCGCGCCTTGCGTGCGTAGTCGGCCACCTCCTTCTCGATCAGCGCGAAGCTCTTGGCGTCGGCGTCGTGCACGATCGGCACTATCAGACCGCGGTCGGTGGACACGGCGACGCCAATGTCATAGTACTCGTGATAGATGATGTCGCTGCCGTCGACCGAGGCGTTCAGCACCGGAAACTTTTTCAGCGCTTCGATCGAGGCCTTCACGAAGAACGACATGAAGCCGAGCTTCACGCCGTGCTGCTTCTCGAAGCGCTCCTTGTAGCGCGCGCGCAGTTCCTGCGTGGCGGTCAGATCCACCTCGTTGAACGTCGTCAGCAGAGCCTGGGTCGATTGCGCCTCGATGAGACGCTGCGCGATGCGGGCACGCAGCCGCGTCATGGGGACGCGCTGCTCGGCGCGCGCGCCCGCCGGTGCGGCGGGCGGCCGGGGCGTGGGTGCACGGGCCGCCGGTGCCGGCGCGGCGGGGGCGGCGGGCGGCGGTGCGCCCGCAGTCCGCGGCATGGCCTCCGCCGGCTGTTTGCCCAGAAAACCCACCACGTCGGACTTGGTCAGCCTGCCATCCCGTCCCGAGGCCGGGATCGCGGACGGATCGAGGTGGTTCTCCTCGACCAGCCGCCGTACCGAAGGACTCAACTTGCCGGCGTCCTTGCCGCCGTCGCTGTCCGCGGCCGGTGGCGTCTTCGCAGCCGGTGGCGTCTTCGCAGCCGGTGGCGTCTTCGCAGCCGCTGCCGTTGCCGCAGTGCCGGCCGGCTTCGGTGCCGCGGCCGCCGTGACGCCCTCCTCGATGAGCGCGAGAACCTGGCCGCTGGTCACCACGGCACCGCTCGGTACACGGATCTCGCGCACCACGCCGTTGGCCGGCGCGGGAACTTCCAGCACCACCTTGTCGGTCTCGAGATCGGCGAGATTCTCGTCGCGGCGGATGGCATCACCGGGTTGCTTGTGCCACGCCACGAGCGTGGCGTCGGCGATGGACTCGGGCAGCTGTGGAACCCGGATTTCGGTGGTCATGAACGCCTTCTTATGGGGGTGGCCGGCACGGGCGCGGCAGGCGGCGCAGACGCCGCGGACGGCGCCGGCACCGCGGGAGCGGCCGTCAGACGTGTAGTCTCGCGCCCGGATTCCTCGGTGGTGGTCGAATGCAGCGCGGCGGCGACCAGGGTCTGCTGCTCGATTTCGTGGATCTTGGCGATACCCGTCGCCGGCGCCGCGGCTGGCCTACGGCCGGCGTACAACACCGGTCGGCGTCCCATCACCAGTTCCTGCAGACGATGACGGATCTGGTACCAGGCGCCCTGATTCTGCGGTTCCTCCTGGCACCATACGACCTCGCGCGCGTTGGGGTAGCGGTTGAGCATCGCCTGGTACTCTTCGCTCGGGAAGGGATAGAGCTGCTCGAGGCGCACCAGGGCCACGTCCCGCAGCGCCTCCTTGCGGCGCGCCTTCAGCAGATCGAAATACACCTTGCCGCTGCAAAACACGATCCGCTGCACCTGCTGGGCGGGCACATCGTCGACCTCGCCGATCACGCGCGCGAAGGCGCCAGCGCTGAGATCCTCGAGCGAGGACACCGACAGCTCGTGCCTCAGCAGACTCTTGGGCGTCATGACGATGAGCGGCTTGCGGAACGACTGGCGCATCTGCCGCCGCAGCATGTGGAACATCTGCGCCGGCGTCGACGGCACGCACACCTGCATGTTGTTTTCCGCGCACAGTTGCAGGAAACGCTCGAGGCGCGCCGAGGAGTGTTCCGGCCCCGCCCCTTCGTAGCCATGCGGCAGCAGCAACACCAGCCCGCAGAAGCGCTCCCACTTGGCCTCGCCGGAGCTGATGAACTGGTCGATGATGACCTGTGCGCCATTGGCGAAGTCGCCGTACTGCGCCTCCCACAGCACCAGCGAGTTCGGCTCGGTGGTGGCGTAACCGTACTCGAAGCCCATCACCGCTTCTTCGGACAGCACCGAATCGATCACCTGCACGCGCGGCTGCGAGTCGGCGATGTGCTGCAGCGGAATCCACGTGGCGTCGGTGTTCTGATCGTGCAGCACCGCGTGCCGATGGAAGAAGGTTCCCCGCCCGCTGTCCTGCCCGGTGAGGCGCACGCCGAAGCCGTCCTCGACCAGCGCCGCGTAGGCGAGCGTCTCGGCGCATCCCCAGTCGAGCGGCTGCTCGCCCTGCAGCATCTTCCTGCGGTTTTCGATCAGGTGCGCGACGCGCGGATGCAGGCTGAAGCCCTGCGGATAGCTCGTGATGCGCTCACCGAGCGCGCGCAGCCGCGCCAGCTCCATCCCCGTGGCCACCCGCTCGGTCCAGTCAACCTGCCCGTAGGCGCTCCAGTCCACCGTGTACTTGTTGCCGATCATGCCGAGCGAGGCACGCGCCTGCGGGCGGCCTTCGTCGAGTCCGCTGCGGTATTGCTCCAGCATCGCCTGCGCGTCGGCGTCCGTGAGCACGCCCGCGGCTATGAGCCGCTCGGCGTACAGGCGGCGCGTGGTGGGATGCTGGCGGATCACGTGGTACATGCCTGGTTGCGTGGCCGCCGGCTCGTCGGCCTCGTTGTGACCGTGACGCCGGTAGCACACCAGGTCGATAACCACATCCTTGCGGAAGCGCATGCGGTACCTGAGCGCCAGGCGCGCGACAAACACCACCGCTTCCGGGTCATCGGCGTTGACGTGGAAGATCGGCACTTCCAGCATCTTGGCCACGTCGCTGCAGTAAATCGTGGAACGCAAGTCGGCGGGCTCCGAAGTCGTGAACCCTACCTGGTTGTTGATGATCACGTGCAGGGTGCCGCCGGTGAAAAAGCCGCGCGCCTGCGACAGCTGCAGCGTCTCCATCACCACACCCTGGCCCGTGAACGCGGCGTCGCCGTGCACCAGCAGCGGCATTACGCGCGCGGCGCGCTCATCACCGCGCCGCTCCTGGCGCGCGCGCACCGAGCCTTCCACCACCGGATCCACGACCTCCAGATGCGAGGGATTGAATGCGAGCACGGTGTGCACGTTGCCGTTTGCGGTGCGCAAGTCCGCCGAGAAGCCTTTGTGATACTTCACGTCTCCGGAGCCCTTGAGCCGGCCGGGGTCGTCCGCACCCTCGAATTCCGAGAACAGCGCCGCGGGCGACTTGCCCAGCAGGTTCACCAGCACGTTCAGCCGGCCGCGGTGCGCCATGCCGATGACCACTTCCTCGATGCCGGCGGCGCCGCAGTTCTGGATGAGGTCATCGAGTAAGGGAATGAACGCATCCGCGCCTTCGAGCGAGAAGCGCTTCTGGCCGACGTACTTGGTGTGCAGGTAGCGCTCGAGGCCCTCGGCGGCGGTGAGTTGCCAGAGGATGTTGCGCTGCTCCTCGGTGCTGAAGCGATGCTTGAGGCGCCCCTCCTGGAACTCGTCCTGCAGCCACAGCCGCTCCTCGGAGTCGGACATGTGCGCGAACTCCGCGCCGACATTGCCGGCGTAGATGTACTGCAGTTGCGCGACGATGTCCCTGAGCTTCATGCGCTTCGGCACCGCGTCCGTGCGGCTGCCGGTGAAGAACTCGGTATCGAGATCCGCCGGCGTGAGGCCGAAGTAATCCATGTCGAGCACCCGTGGCCTGGGGCGCCGGGACAGCCCCAGGGGGTCGATGCTCGCCACCAGATGCCCGCGGTTGATCCACACCTGAATCAGCCGCGAAACGGCCGCCTGTTGGGCATTCGCCCCGGAGGCGGGCGCCGTAATGCCCGCTCCCCGTCCCTGCGCTGCGCGCCGCGCGATGTCCGCCCGGATCGGTCCGTGCGCGCGCTCCGCGCCCGCGGGCGCAAGCTGGGCGAAATACTTCCGCCACCGCTCGTCTACGCTCGCCGGATCGAGAAGATATTGCTCGTAGAGGGCGTCGAGAAAGGCGGCGTTGCCGCCATAGAGGGGCGTTGGTTCGAGCATGCGGAGAAAAGGACCGGCAGGCCAATAGTTTAGCGTAAAAGCCGTCCGGCGAGGGAAACGCGCCCTGCGCCACGTCCTACAGGGCGTTCAGAAGCCCGAATTCGTAGGCAATCAGCGCCCCATAAATCCCCAGCACCGTGTACAGCAGCACGCCCACGGGGATGCGGCCGAAGGCACGCATGCGCGCCAGCTGTGTCAGCAGCACGACCCCGCCCGCCGTGAGCCCGATCTTCACCAGTGTGAAGGCGACTGCCGAGCCTCCGACCAGCGGTGCCATCATCGGGTTGGCTTCGTAGGCGCCGCGCTCGACCAGCATCAGCGTCAGCAGCGCATCAATACCGGAAAACATCACGATGAGCATCGCGATCGCGAGCCATTGCGGATGATGCCAATCCACGGCGCTGACTGCGCGCTCATCGGCGCGCCGCGGCGCGCGCCGCCGCGGGTTGAAGCTGCCGTGCAGCAGCGCGTGCAGCACGTGCCTGCGGCGATCAGTGGCGCGGCGTTCCTGCGCACCCGGCTCGCCGGCGGAGCACTCCCGGTCTTTCACATCCCTGGTCACGTTTGTTCTTAGTTGTGGCGTGCTGAAGCGGTCGGTGCGGCCATTGTAGCGACGCGCCGGCTGTACCGGGTTCCGGCAGAGCGTGAAGCCGCTCACATCCCGCAGCGACTGCGGTGCGGCGAGGTGCGCGCCACATCTCGGGCGCCACGTTATGACACCTCACCACGCACACCTCTATATGATCACGCCGGATGTCCGCTCCGCGCGTCAGCCTCCCGAGTCCCGGCCCGCCAACAGACGGCCTGCCGGTGCCACGCCGCTACTGGGCAATCGCGGCCATCGTGCTCGCGATTGCGATGTCGGTGCTCGACAGCACCATCGTCAACATCGCGCTGCCCTCGATCGCACGCGACTTTGGCGCCACGCCCGCCGCATCGATCTGGGTCGTCAATGCCTACCAGCTGGCGATCCTGGTGGTGCTGCTGCCGCTCGCCTCGCTCGGGGAAGTCGTCGGCTACCGGCGCGTCTCCCAGGCCGGGCTTGCAGTATTCACGCTCGCCTCGCTCGCCTGTGCGTGCGCGCCCACCCTGCTCACCCTCAGTATCGCGCGCGTCATCCAGGGCCTCGGGGCCGCGGGCATCATGAGCGTGAGCGCCGCGCTGGTGCGCTTCACTTACCCCCAGCGCTACCTCGGGCGCGCCGTCGGCATCAACGCGTTCGTCGTCGCGACCTCCGCCGCCCTCGGTCCCACCATCGCCTCGGCGGTGCTGGCCGTAGCGCAGTGGCGCTGGCTGTTTGGCATCAACGTTCCGTTGGGCGTGATCACGATCCTGATCGCGATCCGTGCTCTTCCGGAGACCGAGCGCATAGCGCGCCCGCTCAACTACGCGGGCGCGGCGCTGTATGCCGGCACGTTTGGTCTGCTGCTGAGCGGGCTGCAGTCCCTCGCGCATCATGCCGCGACGCCGCTCGCGCTGATGCAGATCGGCTGCGGCTGCGCTCTCGGGTGGCTGCTCGCACGGCACGAGCTGCCGCGTGCCGCGCCGCTCATCCCTTTCGACCTGCTGCGCATCCGCGTCTTTTCCCTGTCACTGGCGACATCGGTGTGTTCGTTCATGGCGCAGATGACGGCGCTGGTCGCGCTGCCGTTCGAGATTCAGCGCCTGGGTCACAGCGCAGTTGAAACGGGTCTCTTCATGACGCCCTGGCCGCTCGCGCTGGCGCTGGCGGCGCCGCTCGCCGGCAGACTCGCAGACCGCTATGCGGCGGGCATGCTGGGAGGACTCGGGCTGCTGGTCATGGCCGCGGGGCTGGCGTTGCTCGCGTTCCTTCCG
>Ga0209011_1000317_pt1 | contig 19262 bp, 14 predicted proteins | sample BlaSpr_A8_OM1_M3_FD_187986 | JGI IMG/M metagenome (GOLD analysis project Ga0209011, IMG submission 187986) | Forest soil microbial communities from Thunder Bay, Ontario, Canada - Black Spruce, Ontario site 2_A8_OM1_M3 (SPAdes) (version 2) | ecosystem: Environmental > Terrestrial > Soil > Boreal... | reverse complement strand
ATACCAGCCGTCGGAGACATCTTGGGGTGGAAGTGGGTACCACAGTTTGTCTCCCGCGTAACAGCTGGAAACCTCAGCGAATCTCTTGCCGGATTGCTCTTTAATCTTTTTTCTTTAGCATTCATCACTCTCTCCCTCTTTACGTGGACTTCCAGATTACGCGTGACCGATGGGAGTCGCTGGTCGCTTTTTACTGCCAGTTTCTATCTGAGTACACTGTGGATTGATGGAGTGCGAATCTGTTTCACTGTTGATGGCGCTACTCGCGTCGGGTCATTAATATCGACTGCAGCGATGTATCTTGGCATCATCGCCGTTGGATCATTGATCGATGGGCAAATACATAAGCGACGGCTCGATGTCCGTGGATTCGTTGTTAGCCAGGTGATTGGCTTACTGGTCGCAAGCTCACTTGTGGGAAGGATGTTCGAAGTCGGTAGTGTTCATCTCTCCGCGGTGCCTTATGCAAGCGTCTTCCAGGAGCTGACTTCTACATTTGGGCGGGGTGCTCACGTATGTCCCTGCGTCCGGCTCCAGCATCTAGTCGTAAAAGAAATCCGGTTTCGATTTCCACGAGGTGGGCTGATGTCGATTCGAAGACGAGCGAAACGCCCTGCACTTTTATACTGGGCGGCGGGAAAGTTGCTAAGCCAGGGACGAATTGGTTCGGCAGACCGGTCTCCTGGCTCGGCCCCGACGTCCTGGGCTGGCGCCTGGGCGTGGAGTAGCCCGCCTCACAATCAGGTGGCGCGGTCCCTAACTTAAAGCCACTGCCAATGATAGGTGGCGCACGCTTCCCGCGCCGCTTGGCGCGCCTCCGCGGCCGCCTGCCGGGCATCTCCCATCGCTTCGTTTTGTGACCGACTGATTTCGCGCCTGGCTTCGCGCATCGCGCGGTGAGCCTCGCCGGCCTGCCAGGCTTCCCGAGCTTTCAGCGATTGGCAGACGAGGCTCGGCTCGCACGCGGGGCCGGGTGACGAACGTGCCGCGTCCCTGCTCCCGTCTGACCACCCCTTGCGCCGCCAGTTCGGCCAACGCACGTCGCACCGTGACGAGACTGACTCCCGCCTGTACGGCAAGCTTGGTCTCGGTTGGTAGCTGATCTCCCTCCTGCAGCCTGTTCTCATCGACGTACTGCAGAATGAAGGCGATGGTCTTTTCGTAGAGCGCTCTCACGACCGCGGCCTGGAAGGCCTCGGTGGCCTCCGGGCTTCTGCTGTGCGGGGCCCCCTCTCAATCATCAGGTCATTATACGCATTCAGATTGGGCTCTGGCGTTGGCGCGAGCTCTGCTGTCCGATCGCGCCGGCGGCAATGAAAAGCAGTACGTTGCTACTCACGGCTCTGTTTCTTTTGCTACGACTCCAGGCAGTGAACTCGGTGCCCCACCTACCCACCCGCATCCTTCAGTTCGCACCCGGACAACGCAAAGCGAACCTACAGCAGCTGCTCACCGATTCAACGTTGCATCGGCAAAAGACGGCGTCTGTACGCCACCGCACGCGTCGGGCGCCGAAGCGTCCGTTATAGTTGCGAGCAACGGGGGCACAATCCGCAAGATGTGAATGCAGTGCCGAGGCTGCCATGACTATCCATCGTAGGACCGGGCTTATTCTGGCGGGAATCGCCGCAACGCTGCTCATGGTGTTCGTTTTCGTTGTACCGGTCCTACTTAATGGGGATCGCTACCGGCCGGAGGCGATCTCCTATTTGGAAGAGAGCACCGGGAAGAAAGTGGAGATCGGCCGGCTGGCGGTGACGTTTTTTCCCAAGCTAACGATTCATGTGGACGATTTCAGAGTCAAGAGCCCGCCATTGTTTCCGCCAAGCTACGTCCTGAAAGTGGCGCGGATCGATGTTCAGATTGAGCCGTGGCCGCTGCTGCACCGGCACATAGTGATTAGGTCGGTGGTGCTGGAACAGCCGGTCATCAATCTGGTTTCGGACCCGGACGGGCCGTGGAACTTCGAGAATCCAGCGGCGAAAAATACACCGAACTCGTTTCTACTCGGAGTGATCTCGCTGGTGACAATCAAGCGGGGGCACATAATTGTGTCAAATCTTCTGCGCTCCGACGCGGCAGGACCCGTCTTTTTCGAGGCGCACGAAGTCTCCAGCGAACTGGAGAACGTCGATGCGGACGCTATCGCCGATCCTGCTTCCACGACACTCGATGGGCAGGGAACATTGAAAACGGCGTTGCTGCGGTTTGGATCGATCGAGGCGAAAAATCTGAGCTCCAATATCCGGCTGCAGGCGAGACAAGTTTTCTTCACGGACGTAAAAGCGGAAACGTATGGGGGATACACGAGCGGAGAGCTCTCGATTAAATTGTCGGGAAAGAACCCGAGCTTCAAGACCGATGCAAGGATGAAACGAATTGATGTGGCTCAATTTCTGAGCGCCTTTCACAATGCGCGCGGGAAAATGACGGGGAAGATGGAAGGTGAGTTGAAGATCGCCGGAGAAATCGAGCACTCTCTCCATCCGCTGGGCAAACTACACGGCAGCGGGCATTTGATGGTGCGAGACGGCCAGGTGCCAAGCCTGAAGCTAAATGCGAACCTGATGAAACTGGCGCACTACAATGATCTCGGCCCCGCCAAAAATGATCCTTCCTCGTTCAATTTTGTTTCGACCGACCTGGAGCTGGATCACGAGCGAATTTCGAGCAAGGTCATCGACATCGACGGCTACGGAGTCGATGTTGATGGTTCAGGGAGTGTAAGCATCTCTGGCTCCGACGAGCTGAACTACAAGGGTGTGGCGGAAATTGTCTCGAAACAGGGATTTGTGACGAATCTGTTCGCGCGGTTGAGTGGAGGGACGCTGAAAGATGGCAAGCTATCGTTCCCGTTCCATATCCGCGGGACGATCGATAACCCAGTATTTGGCAAAGGCGAGTAGGCTGCGGCTAGGATTTTGCCGGCAGCGTGAACACCATGCGTAAGCCTCCGTCCACGGGCGAGGATTCCGCCCAGATGGCGCCGCCATGCAGCGCGATGATGCTCCGGCAAATCGTAAGACCCAGGCCACTCCCCCCTTCATCGTCGGACTCGGACCTTGCCAACCGGAAAAAGCGCTCGAAGATGCGTTCGCGAAATTCAGGCGGTACTCCCGGACCCTGATCGTCCAAGCATACACGCCACAGATCGCCGTCGAAGCCCGAGCTCAGAGTCACCCGGCCGCCGTGGGGCGAGACGTTGAGTGCGTTGGTCAGCAGATTGAGCAGAACCCGGCGCAGCCATCGCGGCTCAATGAGAACGCTCCCGCGGCCTGCGTGCGTGCACACGAACTGCATACCGCGATGCTCCGCAAGCACGCGCGCGTCCTGGCTGAAAACGGCCAAAACTGCTTCCGGATCATGCTGCTTGAGGGTCAATCTGATCTCGCGGGCTTCGGCGCGTGACAGGAACAGCAGCTCTTCGATGATCTGGCTGAGGCGCGACACTTCTTCAAGCTGCACGTGCACCGACTCCTCGTCATCGGCGTCGAGCCTGCCTTGGACGAGAAGTTTCTCGGCCTGCAACCGGATCAGGGAAAGAGGCGTCTTGAGCTCATGGGAGGCTTCGGCGGTGAAGCGGCGAATCTGCTGGAACGATCTCTCCAGGCGATCGAACATGAGATTCAACAGCAGCGCCAGATCGGAAATCTCATCGCGTACGTTTGCGACCGCAATACGTTCGCTCAAATTGTCGGAGCCGATGCGGCTCGCGGTTTCGCGAATCAGGCGCACCGGGCGCATGGCGAGGCGGCTCAGGCCAAAACCGATTGCAACGCTCACCGCCACCATTCCCGCCAGGAGCCAGATGCCGATACGGCTGTAGGAGCGCATGGTCTCGCGGACACTGCCGAGGGGCGTCGCGACGGTCACATCGAACGGACCGAGAATGAACTCGCCGGCGCGCAGTTCGCCGATTCCCGGCAGAATCGCGTTGTACTCGCGCTGGCCCGGGATGTCGGGGATCGCCAAACCCCGCAGGTTGCTCGAGTAAAACACCGGACGGACGGCTCCGGCACGATCGTCGACCGTGATGTAAAAAAGCACGGAGGCGTAGTCGGTGGTTTCGCGGATCCGCGCGTCGATGGCCCGCCCGTCCAGGGACCGGTAGTCGCTTCCGAGATGAGCGCGGATCTCGGCGAACTGGGCGCGGTTCAACAGATCGAGACCGTGCACCAGGTTGACCTGCAGGAGGTAATAGCCGGCCACGAAAGCACACACCAGCATTGCAGCCGCGGCGCCCGCGTACCAGAGGGCGAGCCGGGCGCCGATCGATCTCACAATAATTGATAACCTACGCCGCGGAGGGTCTTGAACAGCGGGGCACCCGGCACCGTGTCGAACTTGGCGCGCAGCCGGCTCATGTAGACGTCGAGGAGATTCGCCTCGTTGCCATGGTCAGACGACCAGCACTTCTCGCAAATCAGCTCGCGTGTGAGGATCCGTCCGACATTTTGCATGAAAAGTTCCAGCAGGGCGAACTCACGGTTGGTGAGTTCGACCGGTTGGCCGGCGAGGTGCACCGTGTGGCCGACGAGATCGAGCTTGATGCCGCGGTGTTCCAGGATGGCTTCCTTGACGGCCGATTGACGCCGCAACAGCGATCGCATGCGCGCCAGGAGTTCTTCCAGACTGAATGGCTTCGGCAGGTAGTCATCGGCACCGAGATCGAGCCCATTGATCCGATCCTGTACCGCATCGCGGGCGCTCAGAATCAGGACCGGCTCGTTGAAGCCGGCCTTGCGCCACTGCTTCAATAAATCGAGCCCATCGCCATCGGGCAGCCCGAGATCGAGAATGATGGCGTCGTAATTCGCGTTGCACAGCGCGTCACGTGCATCCCCGCACGACTGCACCCACGTTATCGCGTAGGAGCGCTCCCGCAGGGCCTTTTCGAGAAACGTGCCGATGCGGCGCTGATCTTCGACGATGAGAATTTTCGTGGCGGCCGCCCTGTCTGCGTCAACTTCGCCTCCGTGGCAAAGCATACCGCCAGGCCGATCCGGCGTCACCCGCACTCAGACGACGCAGCTACGGTTGCGGTGGGCTCCAGGCTTTCGCAAAGGAACTCTTGCCATTGGTGTAGGTCGTCCACACCACACGCGTCGTCGGATCGACGGCGACGTTCTTGGCAGTCGCGGCCGTCGTGAGGTCGCCGAGCAAGCTCAACTTGCCGCCGGTGGTGCGTACGACCGACATCTTGTCCGGCCCCGCGCAGTAGACCAGACCGCCCGCGGCATCGAAGGCGATCTGGTCCACCTTCTCAACGATGGCGACTGAACCGGTGGCAGAGCCGCTCGTGGTGTCGATTGACACCAGCTTGCCGTTAGCGCCGGCCGAAAAAATGCGATGGTTGGCGTTATCGAGTGCCAGGCCGTGGGGCTTGGTTGCTGGCGCCGTGGGCCACTGTGCGATCACCTTGTTGGCCGACGGATCGATAACCGCCACGAGGTCCTTGTTCTTGATATTCAGGTAGATCCGGTCGGTCGACTGATCGTACACCATGAACTCCGGAACACCCGGAATGGCGACCGTAGCGACCACTTTCGCCATCTTCGGATCGATGACCCATACATCCGTGCCGTCGTCGTGCGTCACATAGACCAGGCGATTCTTTGGCTCGTAAATGATAGCGTCGGTCGGTCCGGCCATCTTGATCGAATTCACTTCCTTGAGCGTCGCCGCGTCGAGCACCGCCACGCGCTCGCCCTCCTGCACGCTGACGTAGTAAAACTTCGAATCGGTATCCACCGCAGTGTCGACCGCGGCGCCAACCTTGACCCGCGCGATCAAGGCATTCGCCTTCAGATCGAGGAAGTCCGAAGTGCCGTCTTTCTCATGCGCCGCGAGCAAGCGGTGCCGATTCGAGTCGATGCGCAGAAAGTCGAACTTTCCGGAGGACTGCGGAATCTCGATAGACGCCACCGTGAGCCAGGCGAGCACTTGTCCGGCTGCCCACGCAGTGATCACGACACCCAGTGCGAGCGCGGCAGTCACCGTGCGGTATGAATACTTCATGGGATACCACCATCGGATTGGAAGATCGGAGCGAACGCCAGCCCAGCTTGTCCGCCGAGTATTAATGCGACTTTAGACATCATCGATCGCCGCCCGGTCAGAACTTGGCGGTCAATCCGGCGAACAGGTACCTCCCCAATGGGTCGTATATGCCCGCCGCCATGTTGCCGTTCACCAGCAGCGGATTGGCCGCGAAGCCGATGACCGGAGGTTTGCGATCCGTAAGATTGTTGACGCCGAGCCTGACGTTAAGGTGCTCCGTCACGTCGATGCCGCCGTCCAGATCGAGGTAGTCATAGGCGCTGATCTGCGAATCGACGGGAAAGACGTTGCCCGGATTTGAGAGATTGGGGTTGCTGCTCGTGAACTCGGATTTCAGCCTGCCGATGTGGCGCCAATTGAGGGACAGCTCGAAGCCCGCGTGTGTCTCCCAGGTCATCCGCAGCCGGTGGCGCCAGCGCGGCACGGGCGAGGTGGGGCCGGCACCCGAACAATTCGGACCGTAGAGGTCCGTGCAGTCGATTTCCGAAACGCCGGGCGTTACGTTGATCGGATTGTCGAGGGCGAGGCTGCCAGTGAAGCTGAACGCCAGGCTGCCGCCCTTCGCGATCGCTGGGAGGCTCCGGACGTAACGCGCCTCGAAATCGACCCCGCTCGTGCCGTAGGAGCCGGTATTGAAGCGCGTTGAGACGAGGCGCCCGGCGCTTGTGCCGTTGCCCGTGGACAGCGAGCCGTTGGCGTCGCGCTGGATCAGGCTACAGTAGAACGGATCGCCGGTATTCAGGCAGGTGTTGAGCGAGAACGTGCCCGGTACGTTGCCGATGAACTGCTTGGCCTTGATCCGCCAGTAGTCGGCGCTGAAGAGGAGGTTGCTGAGCGGTGTGAGCACAATGCCCGCCGTGATCGTATCGGCCGTTTCCGGCCTGAGATGGGGATTTCCGCCCGTCAGCACGTTGACCGCGGATTGCGCAGCGATGTTGCCGTACTGGGCGGCGCTCACGCCGGTGAGTGCGCACTCCGTCGCCGATTTGCTGGGCACGCCGGCACACGGGTCCGTGATGGTGATCTGACCGAGTATCTGAGAGGTAAACAACTCGTACGCATTCGGGGCGCGCACGGCGCGGTTCACGCTGCCCCGCAGCCGGACCGGTTCGACCGGCGCCCATTCCAGGCCGAGGCCAAACGCGTTCACGCTGCCCTGCGGCGAGTAGTGCGCGTAGCGGTCGCTGCCGTTCAGGATCAATTCCTTTGCCAGCGGCCGCCCCTCGATGAGCGGCATCTTGAGCTCCGTGAAGATCTCCGCCACGTGAAATCTGCCGGCCGTGGGATGCGCGGCGCCGGTGACCAGAAGGTCACCGGTCGAATAGGCATTGTCGGGGTTGTAGTGAACCGATTCGACCCGATACTCGGCTCCCGCGGCGATGCCGAATCCGGTGTGCGCGAGCGGGCTCACGATCCCGTAGCGGCTCAGATCGCCGGTCACCTGGCCATTGGCGATGGCGCGCTCCGCGTACCCTGACTGCATGCCGCCCTCCGTGATGTACTTGAGCGCAGCCGGCGTCACGCCGCCCACGGCGAAGATGTTATACGGTACGCACGCCGGGTCGCTGCCGTCGACCACGGACTGACAGGTTGGCACACCGTTCACATTCACTACGTCGAACGCGTTGGTAAGACGCGAGAGCGAGAGGTCGTTCGACAAGGTCTCGCGCGAATTAACCCGCCCATAGACCAGGCTTGCATCGTACGACCAGGGATCGCTGATGGTGCCTTTCAATCCGAGCACGAGGCGGTAAGACCGGTGGTGAAACTCGTCCGAGCGCTGCCCCCCTTCGACATTGCGCCGGCCGATCCCGACCTGGGCGGTGTCCGTCGGTCCGAGACCGGCGCATAGATCGTTGACTTCGCTCGCGGAAAGCAGCGGGTTGTTGCAATTGATGCCGAAGACGTTCAGCGCCGAGCCGGTCGGAGTCGTTCCCGCGGGCTCATAGCGCACGGTGGTCCGGTCATCCATGAACTGCGCTTCCGCATAGAGGTTCGCCGCAGTGTTGAATTTGTAGTTCGCGAACACACCCGCGTTGTAGCGGATGTCGGGCCGCTGCAGATCCTGGTATGGCGCCGGATTGAACAGGTCGGTGGGGTCGACCAGTGGCCGGAAAGCGTGGCCGTTTGTCGTGTCGAGCGTCAGCGGGGTGGTCGCGCCGTTGGGCACGAACTGTCCTGCCGCCGTCGTTCCATCGAGGAGGCACTGGAACGAAGTGCCGGTTTCCGTAAGCGTACAGGCGCTGAAGTCACGGCTCGACCCGGCAACCTCATGTGTGTGCCGATAACCCGCGTATGCGGTCACGTGGGCGCTGCCGCCGAACAGGTCCTGACCGAATACCGCCGACACGTCCTGCGATCCGCCGTCGTAGACCGTGCCGGTCCGGGGCGTCACCCCGCTGGCACGCTCGATGGCCTGCAGATCACCGCGATCGTTGCTGCCGCGGTTGATCGAGCCTTCCACGTCGAGCTTGAAGCCCGTGAAGTTCGTATCGAGGATGAAATTGACCACGCCCGATACCGCGTCGGATCCGTAAATCGCCGAGGCGCCGCCGGTCAGCACTTCGACGCGCTTCACCAGCGCGGCTGGCACCGTATTCAGGTCGGCCGACGGATTAATCGGATCGCCGGGAGCGGTGCGCCGGCCGTTGATCAGGACCAGGGTGCGGAAAGCGCCGATGCCGCGCAGATCTGCGGTCGCCGTCCCGGTCAAGGGTGCCACCGAGGCGCCGTTGGCGCCGAGTGTCAGGCCCGAGTTCACCTGCGGAAGGCTATTGAGCAGATCCTCCGCACGCGGCGTGCCCAGGTGCTGCAACTCTTCGCCCTCGAGCACCACGACCGGACTGGGACTGGTGACGTTCGCCGACGCCAGTCGCGACCCGGTGACGATGACCTCGACCACGGGCTCTTCAGCCTCGGCGCCGTAAACGACGTGCGGGCTGCAGACCCCGAGCACCGTCGCGAGATACGCGCCAGGAAGCGCGAATCGGCAGCGCTTCGCGACGATGACTAGTAGGCGTGCTACCCCGGCACGTGCCGCCCCGGCCACAATGTTTGGCATGACCACTCCCCCATGATCGCGCCCAAAGCGTACTGTCTAGATCTAGTGACGCGAAAATACTCCGTCAACCTGAAGCCAACCTAAACGACGCCGGCATTCCTGCGGGCACGGATGCGCGTGGACAGTCGCTACCCGCGTGCACTCTCGCTAAGCTCGGCTCGCGAACCGCGCCGGGCGTCCTTGGGGTCCCTGTGCCTCGCCAGGGGGATGCCAAATGCTGTCGCCAGCTGAACGACGACAAAAAATCAGAACCGTGTTCCGCGTGGCCAGCGGCAACTTCCTGGAAATGTACGACTTCATGATTTTCGGCTACTTCAGCGCGGCCATCGGCCGCGCCTACTTTCCCACGCAAAGCGCCTTTGCATCGTTGATGTTTTCCCTGGCGACATTCGCCGTGGGCTTCATGGTCAGGCCCCTGGGAGCCCTGTTTCTCGGCGCTTACATCGACCACATCGGCCGGCGCCGGGGGCTGCTCGCGACCCTGGCACTGATGTCGGTCGGCACTCTGACGATTGCGCTGGTGCCGGGATACGAAACGATTGGATTGTTCGCGCCCATCCTGGTGGTCCTGGGTCGCTTGTGCCAGGGCTTCTCGGCCGGGGTCGAGCTCGGCGGGGTGTCGGTGTACCTTGCCGAAATCGCCACACCCGGACACAAGGGCTTTTATGTGTCCTGGCAGTCGGGCAGCCAACAAGTCGCCGTCATCTTCGCCGGCGTACTCGGCTACGCACTGTCGAATCTGCTGACTCCCGAGGATCTGCTCGCATGGGGGTGGCGCATCCCGCTCCTCATCGGCTGCATGATCATCCCGTTCATCTTCATGATCCGGCGAACCCTCGAGGAAACCGAGGAATTCAAATCCCGCAGCCATCATCCGACACCGTCCGAAGTGTACGCGGGCGTGCTGGCTCACTCGCGGATCATCGTGAGGGGCGTGGCGATGGTGCTGATGACCAGCGTTTCGTTCTACACCATCACGGCGTACACGCCGACGTTCGGCAAAGAAATTCTCATGCTCTCGCAGAGCGATGCGCTCCTGGTCACCCTGTGCGTGGGGTTGTCGAATCTGTTCTGGCTGCCCGTTATGGGCTCGCTGTCGGATCGGATCGGACGGCGCCCGGTGCTGATCGCCTTCGCGACCACGGCGGTGTTGACCGCCTATCCGGCGATGGCGTGGCTGGTGACGGCGCCCAGTTTCAGCAAACTGCTCATCGTCGAGCTCTGGCTCTCCTTCCTCTTTGCCGGCTATAACGGCGCCATGGTCGTCTATCTGACCGAGATCGTGCCGGTTGCCGTCCGCACGGCCGGATTTTCGCTGGCCTACAGCCTCGCGACTACCATAGGTGGCTCGACGCCCGCCATAGTCACGTTGCTGATCCATGCAACCGGCAACCGCGCCATGCCCGGCGCCTGGTTGTCGGTCGCTGCCACGGTCGCGTTGGTGGCGACGCTGATCCGCGGCGATCAGTTGCGCGCCGCGACACCCACATAGCGCTGCGCATAGGTAATCCGTATCTTCGCGTACGCTGACTTTTCTGGGCGACATGTTCGCCACGAAAACCCGCTGGGAGGATCGCAATGGAGATGACCGGTGAGCGGGCCCTTACGGTGGATCAGGCCACGGCCTGGGCCGCGCTCAATGACGTGGCGGTGCTGCAACGCTGTGTGTTCGGTTGCGAGAGCATCGTAGCCACCGGACCCAATACCTATAACATCCTCATCAACGTGGCGATCGGTCCGGTCAAGACCCGCATCAAGGGCCAGATCGCGCTCGCGGAAATCGACGCCCCGCGGCAGTACACGCTTCGATTCCAAGGACAGGCCGGTGCCAGCTGGGTAAGCAAAACACCCTGCTCGGCGCGAGGTTTCTAGGGAAGCGATATGAATGTGTGGAAAGAACTCGGACCAACAGTACTCGCATCGTTCCTGGCGTCATTCGTCGAGTTTGTTGAAGCTCTCACGATTGTCCTGGCGGTATGGACCGTCCGTGGTGCGCGTTCCGCCCTGGCCGGTGCAGCGGCTGGTTGTGTGTTGCTCGCGATACTCGTTTTTGCCTTGGGACCGCTGCTCCGCTTTGTTCCCCTCGACACTCTCCGGGTTGCAGTGGGTGTGTTGCTACTGCTATTTGGCATGCGCTGGCTGCGCAAAGCAATCCTTCGCTCAGCTGGAATCCTTGCACTCCATGACGAGAGCCGGGAATTTGCAACGGAAACGGCTTCGCTTGCCGGCTCTCGCGCGTCGATTACGCTTGGAATTGATCTGGGGGGCGCGGGGGCAACGTTCAATGCCGTCGTGCTCGAGGGATTAGAGGTAGTGTTCATCGTGGTAGCTCTAGGGGCCACTGGCGGAATGTTGATTCCAGCCAGCTTAGGGGCCGCGGCAGCGGGTGTTGTGGTGATTCTTCTCGGCTTTATTGTCCATCGACCGCTGGCGAGAGTTCCGGAAAACAGCCTTAAGTTTGTTGTCGGAATACTTATTTCCTCTTTTGGGGTTTTTTGGGTTGGTGAGGGAGCTGGTTTTGACTGGGTAGGCAGAGATTTGGCGATAATTGGAATTGCCGTGATCGTGCTTTTAGCTTCAGTCCTGACGGTGCCGATTGCGCGCCGTATCGTTGATCCCGTCAACAAGGCTGGCATACCAGGTGTCCCGCAATGAATGAAGGCGCGAAGCCCCGGCGCGGGATTGCTCGCGTGGTCCTCACGGCCGGCGCGGAACTGTGGGGATTGTTCGTCGACGACGGCATGCTTGCCTGCGCTTTAGTAGCGTGGTGCTGTCTTGCGATACTGGGCCTCCCTGCCATCGGAGTCGAACCGGCATGGCGCGCACCGCTGCTACTGGCAGGTTGCCTTGTTACATTGGTGATTGACGTGCTCGCGACCGCGCTTCGGCGCCGCGCGCTAAGAGGCGCTTCAACTTCACAATAGGGCCCCTTCATAAGGGACGCGGGCATCACTTCAGTTCTGGATGCCAAAGCGGCAACGGAGGTGCCGAGTAGCACCGCCCAGGCGTAGAGCCGGCCCGGATTCGGTCCGTCCCTCAGCCGAAAAGTCGCGGCGGTGGCGGTGCTAGTACGCGATCCGTCGGCAAACAACGCCGGATGACGCTTCCCTGAATAACAACCGCCGCATTCCGTATCTGTCCCGACAGGCCATCGAATCTCACTCCGATTTCGGGACAGAAATCGATCCGCGAGTGAGACGGGCCAGCTATCGGAAACAGGTAGCATTTGAGCGGGCAGACCCCGGCCCGCCCCCCTTGAGAGATCGACGCGTGGGTCGGAGCGAGCGGAGAAGGAAGATGGCGCAGAAGAAGCCCCGTGACGCGCACACGCGGCGCCGGAGCCGCCAATGACGCGTGCACGGACCGGTCTGCCGGCTGATCCCGCGGGCTCCGGGCACACGGGTCGGCAGCTCGTGCTCCTCAAGGAAGGTACCGGCCGCGCCGGTGCCGAGATGCTTCGCGACGCCACGGGCCTTCGGCTGGGCGTGTCGTCGGACTTCGATGGATCTGTCCGGCAGACTCATCTGGCGCCGGGAGAGGGGATGCTATTCGAGCGCCTGGGTGCGGCGCTTTTGCACGGCGATCCGGATCAGGCGCGGGCACTCGCAAATCGCACCGACGCGCAGACGCTGCTGGTCGAACCCGAACGATACGTCCGCGCAAGCGGACTCGCGGATGGTCCCACCGCAACGACTCCGCCTCTGGCGGACACGACGCTCGCAACCTGGGGCCTGCAGGCGACTCGAATCCTCTCATCGCGCTACGCCGGTCGCGGAATCCGGGTCGCGATACTCGATACTGGCGTTGACCTTCAGCACCCCGACTTTGCCGGCCGGACGATCGTATCGCAGTCATTCGTCACAGGACTGCCGGTCGATGACGGTAACGGCCATGGAACGTTCTGCGCGGGAGTTGCGTGCGGTCCGCAGCAACCCAGCCAGCCGCCCCGGTACGGCATTGCTTTTGGCGCCGACCTCTACATTGCGAAAGTTCTCGACGACGATGCGGGCGGGACGGACGGTAACATCCTCGCGGGCATCGACTGGGCAGTCCGCAACAACTGTGCCGTCATCTCGATGTCGCTCGGCTCTCCGGTGGCCGTCGGCGATTCGTATCCACACGTATACGAACAAGTTGCGGCGCGAGCGCTTGCGGCGGGAAGTCTCCTGATCGCGCCCGCGGGCAACGAAAGCCAGCGACCGGACACGATTGCGCCTGTGGAGCATCCGGCCAATTGCCCTTCGATATTGGCAATCGGTGCGCTGGACCCGAGCTTCGCGGTGGCGCCATTCTCAAACGGAGGCCTCAATCCCGACGGTGGGGAAGTCAACCTCGCAGCACCTGGTATCGCGATCTTCTCGGCTGCGCCTCGTCCAACTCTGTATCAAACCGCAAGCGGAACGAGCATGGCGGCGCCCTACGCCGCGGGAATCGCGGCGCTCCTCGCCGAAGCGAATCCCACTGCACGCGGCGCTGCCCTCCAGGCGCTTCTTCTCCGATCATTCGTGGCGTTGGTGGCTCCGGCGCGCGACGTGGGCGCAGGGCTCGTGCAGGCGCCCCAATAGACTTTCGTCAGATGGCACGCTCCGTTCCAAGCTACGACCCTGGGCGATCGGTGAGCCGGGTCAACGTTGCGGTCGCGGTCGCGGAGGACGCATGCGGGCGCATTTACGAGGTCGCCGCCGCGTGTCGTGCGCTCGGCCTCGAGCACACTTCGACCCTGGCGGACATCGGCGTGCTGACAGGGTCGGTCGAGTTCCACGATCTGCCGAAGCTCAGGGCGATTCCCGAGGTCGTGGCAGTTGAGCTCGAACGAGAGTTTCGAAGCCAGGAGTTCCGCGCAGGACGCTAGCGATGCCGCTCGGAATCCGGATCGCGCATCACGGTGTTGGCCGAGCCCCGCGGGCACGGAGATTGAACGGAAACGTCTCCGCTGTGCCAGGGGTTTCAGCGTCAATCTCGATGCGAAGCACGTAACGACCGGGTCCCAGGCGGGAGGCGTCGGCATAGCCGTGAACGTACCCGTCCGCGCTCAAAGCAAGGCCCGCCGCGGCGCCGACGGGCTTCGAAGACCTTCCCTCATCCTGTTGAACGAGCGTCATCCGGTAGCGGGAAGCCGCCAGGTGCGTTGCCGGCGCCGCGCGAAACTCGATCACGCCGCTAGGAGGCAGCTCCAGGTCGGGAGTCGAACTATCACGCACTGCGACAAATGTGAAGTGCGCCGCCACCGACGGCGCAACACCAGCGGTGCGCGACTCCAGGGACGCAGTCAGAAGCGGTGAGGGTTCCGTACGCGCTTGCAGCCACAGGAATAGTGCAAGTCCGGCGATCGCGGCCGCTGCGAGGATGGGTAACCAGATCCGAGAGCCTCTGGCTCGGGATGCGGCCTTGTCAAAATGACCCTGCACCCGTAATTGATGCAGTCCTTCACTCAGCCGCAACGACTGCTCGAACTCACGTACGAGCCCAGGATCCCGCACCAGGCGATCTTCAAACGCCCGGTGCTCATCGTCGGACAGTCGTCCGACAATGTAGTCCTGCATCCGCTCGAAATCGCGGCCGGCGTCTATCATCTCACACCTCCCTGGATAGAAAGACTGGCGGGAGCCGTCCCCGAATTCCGCGTGTCCATGGCTTGACCCGCATGACCCAGGATCAGTCCAACCGCGACCAGCGTCAGCAGATCGGCTTTCCAGAAGCCCCGGTGTTCCAGGAGCTCTCTGAACCGATTCCGGGCGCGAAAGATCACGCGATTGAAGTGCTCCCGCGATAGCTTGAGCTCCCGGCAGATCTGCTCCTTCTCCTCGTCATTCAGATAGAAGCGCACCAGGAGTTCCCGGTCCCGCTCAGCCGGCATCTCCTCGAGCATCCGCCGCGCCGCCTCGGCCCATTGGGGTCGCCCGACCCGCTCCCATTCGGGGTCGTCCTCGGTACCCCGAAGTTCATTCAAGGCAACGGCGCTCGAGACTCCCGTTCGGTCCTTCCTGCGGTGATTGCGCAGATGATTCAGTGCCACGCGATACAGATACCCGCCCATGTTCTCCGGGTGGGCGATTTCTCCGCTGCGCAGTTTCTCGAGCGTCGTGACTGCGGCGTCCTGAAGAATGTCCGCGGCGACCTCCGGATCGCGAACACGCCGCAAGATCAGCGCGCGTAGGCCGGGATAGTCGCGATAGACTGCGGTCAGGTGCGAAACGGGGTCCGTTACCGGCGCGGGGACGTCCGATCTCGGGGGGAGCATCGCTGCGGGTGCTGCTTGGTCGTCAACACCAATCATAAGGCGAGTATAAGCCGCAATCATGAGACACCGCAGCCGGGGTTGAATCGTCGCCCGGCCGGTCGAGGTCTTTTTGTCGCGATTGTTCTGGCGGGGTGGGCCGTGCCAGGCGCCGCGGAGAATACCTCGTGCACCCGTGCTCTCGGAGCTCCCGCGGTGACCGCAGGCCCTGTGAAGACCCTCGGAACGGAGCCCGCCGCAGCAGATTTTGCCGTCGTGCCGGGCCACGCGTACTTGATCGAGGTCGAGCAGCGCAACAACGACGCGCGTGTCGAGATTCTCGACCCGATGAACGAGGTCATTGTCCGAGCCGACCACCCCGAGCGACGGACGGGAACCCGGCGTTCTGTGGTGACGGCGCCGGAGCGGCCCTTCCTCGCCGTCCGGGTGACCGGTAAGGAACACTCGAATGTCGTAGGGACGGCAACCGTTCGCGTCTTCGACCTTGCCGCTCTCCAGGCACGACCTGACTGCACTGCGATCGTGAAGACTCTCGCCGAGGCCGATGCCGACTATGCGGCGGCAGAGGAAATTGCGACAGGCCGCTCGACTCCCGGGCCCGCGAGCGCACGCGATGCGTTCTTACGGGCAGCGCAAGGATATCTGTCCGCCGAGCGTGCACTCACGGCACCTGCAGACCGTGCGCTTCGCGGCCAGACGGCGCTCGCCCTGGCAGGAGTCGAGTACTTTGACCTCCAGGACTGGGCGAAAACGGCCGAGTGGGCCAAAGCGGCAGCCGAATTGCTCGGGAATGACGATCCGTACCGACGGGCGCGAGCCGATGCACTCGTCGCCGCGGCGTGGATCGAGATCGGATCGGCCGCCCCGGCTGGACGAGCTGTGCCAGGGTATGGTGTGCGTTCGACCGAACTCCTCGCTCGCGCACGGACCGAGCTGCAGCGCTTAAGTCGCTTCCACATGCAGCGAGGCGAACGGTATGACGCCGGGTTGCAGCTCACGAACATTGCGTTGACTTATCTCTATGAGGGTCGCTACCCGCAATGTGTCACGGCTTCCACGACCTCGAGTCAGTTGTTCGAATCCATCCACGAGACGCCGCGACGTGCGCAAGCATGGCAGAACCGGGCGCTGTGCCTCTGGGGCCTCGGGCGTTTGCCGGAAGCGCTGCGCTGGTTCCAGCGCGCGCTCACCGATATCGGTCCGGAGCCCTATCCGAGTCTTTACATCGGGGTGATCACCAACACCGCGCTTGTGGATTACGCCCTCGGCCACTTCGATGAGTCGCTGCGCCTTTATGATCGCGCGCTCGCCTTCGCAGAAAGAGTTCAGGCTCAGCGGGATGAAGCGTACGGTCTCTACGGAATTGGTGTGAACTATTACGCGCTTGGCGACCGGACGCGCGCACGCGAATTCCTCGAGCGCTCGCTCGCGATACGCACGGTGGCGCTCGATGGCCGTGGACGCATGGCCACTCTGCGGGCGCTTGCAACCATCGACGCCGAACAGGGGAGGGTGGACGACGCCATCGGCTCCGATCGGGAGGCGCTCGGCCTTGCGGTCGCCCCCTCGGCGATCGAGCGCATCAGGATTCAACTGGCGGCCCACACCGCGGTCGCCGGCCACCTCGTGGAGGCGAAAGCGCAGCTCGATGAGATTCTCTCGACGGGTGCTAAGGCCGATCCGCTCATTCAAGCGGAAGCGCTCCTGCAGCGCGCGGTGCTGCTTCGCGAGATGGGTCGGCCCCGCGAGGCCCTGGTGGACCTCGCGGCGGCTCGACCGCGCTTGCACATCCTTGGCAGTGTCACGGAGGAGTTTGAAGCGGACCTCGAGCAGGCTCGAGCACTCCGACTGGTTGGTCAACCTCACGCGGCTCTCGCGGCCATCGAACGGGCCCTGGGACAAGCCGACGCCGTCCGCCTTCAGACCGCGAATCCCGAGCTTCGCGCGCAGCTGCAAACGCCGCTTCGACCGGCCTACGACCTTAAGCTTGAGTTGCTCCGGGAGCGGTACGATCACGCGCTAGCGGTCGGTCGGGTCAGAGAGGCCGACACGCTCGCAGCGGCCGCGTTCGCGACCGCGGATGCATCCCGCGCGCATTCCTTCGCCGACGTCGCGGCGCAGAAATACTCGCCTGCCGTGCGACGCGCGCTCGCATCTGAATTTCGCCGTCGCGAGCAGCTCTATCGTGAGCTTTCCGCCCGTCGATTTGCCCTCGACGCTCGACTTGACCGTTCGGGCTCCGACGACCCGCGCGCACGGCATCTGATGGGTGACATTGCCGAGCTCAGGCGCGAGGTGGACACGCTCAACACCCTCATCGCGACCCGCACCATGCCCATCGGTGCGTCCGCCCGGACGCGCAGCGAACGACGCGTGAGTCTGCCGCCCCTGCCCGCCGATACGGCACTCGTGTCGTACTGGCTCGGGTCCGAATCCGCCTACGCGTGGGTGGTGTCGCCGACTGAAATTCGCTGGACGCTTTTGCCATCGCCGGCGGCCATCGCAGACAAGGTGGCCGCGTTCCACCGTTCGCTGACGCGGCTCGTCGATACGCCCGTCGAGCGTCGACTCCAGGATGCTCGCGCTCTGTACGAGCTGATCATTCGGCCGATTGAGCCGTGGCTGTCGGGCGTGCGGCAATGGGTTGTCATTCCGGACGGCGCCCTCGACTACGTGCCGTTCGCGGCATTACGAATGCCGGACAAGTTTGTTGCCGTGCAGCACGATGTCGCCCTCACTCCAGCCGCGTGGGTGCTGGACACGAATGGGGCGCGGGCTCAACCGCACGACCGCCGCGGCCTGCTGCTCGTCGCCGATCCCGTGTATCAGGCGGACGATCCGAGGCTCACCGCAGTGCAGCACGTGGCGGTGGCGCCGCAAGCTTCCGCCAGGCGTGCGCTGGATCCCGCCCGTCGCGGCTATCGGCGCCTTCCGTTCACCGCCCGGGAGGCAGCCCAGATTTCGGCGCAGTTTTCGCCTGCGGACGTTGATCGACTCACTGGCCTCAACGCCACGCGTGAGCGGTTACTGTCTCTCGACTGGTCGAAATACCGGTTCATCCATATTGCGACACACGGCATCGTCGATGCGCAGGTTCCTGAGCTATCCGCGTTGATTCTCGGCTCTTACGATGCGAGCGGAGCCGTGGTCGACGGTGCAGTCCGTGTTGCAGATCTCTCACTTCAGACACTGACGGCGGACGTTGCGGTATTCAGCGCGTGCGACACGGCCCTCGGCAAGGAGGTTCTCAGCGAGGGCCTGGTGGGCATCGGCTCCACGACGCTCGCCCGGGGTGCGCGAGCGGTCGTGGCCTCTCTTTGGCCGGTCTCCGATGAGATTGGCGCTCGTCTGATGACAGAGTTCTATCGACATCTGCTGCACGACTCGATGAGCCCCCCCGCGGCACTCGGCGCGGCAATGCGATCGGTCGTGTCGCACGACGGGTCCGCGGATCCGGCGCTTTGGGCTGCATTTCAGGTTTCAGTGGTTGCGCTCGGGCCAGGCCTACCGACCCGCAACGCCGGGACAGCGAAGGTTGCAACGACAACAAGGCCCTAGGAGACGCCGTGAACATCTGGATCAATAAGAGGGTTACGCTAAACGACAGTTGGGGACCTGGCGCCGCCCACACTCTCACCACGCCGCTCGGGCAGCAGCCTGAATTTTCGTTGCGTCCGCGGTACCTGCGCGATGCTCAAGGCAACCGGCAACTGGCCCACTTTTCAATCGATTTCCCGTCGGGCTTTCTCGCGGACGGATGGGGAGGCGTCAATTTCACGCCGATGGGTACGATCGCTGTCGCGGGAATCAAGGGTCTTGCGCCGTGGGATCCGTCCCAAAGCGCGGCGTATCGAAAGGCTATTGACGCTGCATCCGTGAGCCTCGGGGATTCGCGGACGGAGC
>Ga0209011_1000314_pt1 | contig 19391 bp, 24 predicted proteins | sample BlaSpr_A8_OM1_M3_FD_187986 | JGI IMG/M metagenome (GOLD analysis project Ga0209011, IMG submission 187986) | Forest soil microbial communities from Thunder Bay, Ontario, Canada - Black Spruce, Ontario site 2_A8_OM1_M3 (SPAdes) (version 2) | ecosystem: Environmental > Terrestrial > Soil > Boreal... | reverse complement strand
CCCGCGCCGCCGGAGCTCCTCGAGCCCGCCGCGGGCGCGACCGTCGGCGGCGCGACCGTCTTCCGCTGGAGTCGCGGCGAGCCGGGCGGGTCCTCCACCCTCTTCCTCGGCTGCGGATGGCCCCAGGCCGGTGCCGTCGACTACCTGATCGAGACGCAGGGCGTCGAAGCGACCCGGCCTGAAATCCCGGGCATCGCGGTGCCCACGGGCGCAGCCTGCCGGTGGGCGGTGTTCTGGTGCGCCGCCGCGGATCCCGCGGTGGAGGAGCGCTGTGCCTGGTCCAGGGAGCGCGCCGCCACCGGCCTGTGAAGGAGATGCGCTTGGTGCGGCGGACGATGATCCGCTGAAGATCGCTAGAACAGCCTGCTGTGCTGGAAGATGATCAGATATCCGTGCACCAGCATCGGCAGCGCTCCGAGCGCCGCGGCGGCGCCGGGCGAGACCCTGCGCTCGGCTCCGAACTGCCACGCCGCGACGCCACAAGACGGAAGGTAGAGCGAGACAGCGGTGATCAGGCCGGGCATGTACCCGCCGGTGCAGCGCGCCGGCGATGTGAAAGAGCGCGTTCGCCAGCATAAGAAAGCCGAGCCACGTGGCCACTATGAGCGCTGACGCCGGGCTCTCGCTGAACCACTCGATCGCGACGACGGCCACCGTGATCGCGAGCGCCGTGAAGTTGACGGACCAGAACAGCGGCTGGGAGATGCCGCGGGGTACGTGCGCGTTGAACCAGGGCACGAAGCCGTTCGATTCCTCGAGAAAATGCGCCAGGAAGATAATCGGCGCGAGCAGGAGGATCCTTCGGGGATGGCGAAACATTCTGACCCCTTCGGCGGCTTCGGGTTCGATGGCTCCACCCGCCCCGGCGAGCGTGTGTTAACACTCTCGAGTCGATCTCTCCCCAAGAGAGTTCGAAAGCCGTTGTGAATGGGCCACCGGTCGCAACAGGGGTGTTGTGTTTGGTGCCCCAGTCTGGGTGCGAACGGGCGGAGAATCGCCGCGACGCCGTGCAGGGCAGCGCAACAGCGCGGAGTACAGGCCAGAAACAGCAAAGCCCCGCGCTCGGAGGGCTGCGAGGCCTGTGTTAAGCAAACCGGCCCGATGTTCTACCGGGCCGAAGGATTGGCTCCCCGAGCTGGGTTCGAACCAGCGACCCACGGATTAACAGGCAGACTCTAGAGGGGCGCCTGCGCGCGCTGTGTCGGCAGCGCGAGGGAAGAGAAGGGTAGGCGCCGCCCCAATTGGCACACTGGTGGCACATTCAGATTCTCCTCAGCGCGGCACGCGACCGTTTGCCATCAGGGTGAGTATAGCGCTGCGCCATCTGGAGCGACTTCCACCGGCCCACTGCTTGAATCGTCATCACGTCGTTGGTGCTCTCTGCGGCGAGCGTCGCGCAGGTATGGCGCGCCGAGTGGTGGGCAGTGAGCCCGTACGGGTCGACCTTCGCTTCAGTGATGGCCTTCCGGAACGCCTTCTTGCAGTCGAAGGTCCCGAAGATGGGCTCATCCTGCTTCAAGCTTCCGCGTTCAGCCAGCTCCTCTTTCAATGCAGCAGCAACCTTCGGGTGAAGATCGATTTCCTCGACCGCTCCGCTCTTCGAATCTGTCGCGGGGATCCGGATGAACTCATTCTTCCAGTCGATCCAGCGGAGCTTCATGGCGCCGACCTCGCCTCGACGGAGTGCGCTCCAGAACATCACGACATAGATGCGATGGGGGCGGACATATCCGAGCTTGATCAGGGCGGCGAGAAACGAGTCTCGTTCCTCTTCCGTCATCGCACGCCTGAAAGCTTGTTCCTTCTCGATCAACTTGCCTTTCGGAGAGCGAGTCTCCGGCACATCCTCGATGACGCCGAGATCCCGGCAGTATCGCAAGAAGTGCCGCATCGTATTCGCGAGGTGCTGGATCGAACGCCAGCTCAAATCGCCCGCCGGCTTGTGCAACTCGTGCATGGCTGTCTCCCACGCGGCGCGCGTGATCTCTTCGGCGCATTGCCAGCGGGGCAGGATGTAGTTGTTCAGATCGGTCTCGAAGCGCGCGGCGTAGCCGGAGGCGTGCTCATCGGCTCGCTCCTCCAATTCAGCCAAGAACATGCCGCTCAGGTCGATGAGGTCGAGTTGTCGTCCGGTGGCGTCTGAGCGGGGAAGGGGCACACCTTTGCGGCGGTGCGCATTGAGGAACGCTGAAGCTGCTGCCTTCTCAGCTTCTGCGCGATCTCTCTCGCCCGTGGATTCGCGGTAGCGCTGACCACCGACGGTGAAACGGAACCACCAGAACGGCGAACCGGTCCTTCGGTAGAGTGCGAAGCTGGCCATGGCACCTCCCTGTGCGACGAGAGCCAACGATCGAGGTCAACTCTAAGGAACCCGTGAAAAGACCCAACGATCACTTTCGGGAGCGTCGGCCGAACGTGATCGTCGAACGCATCTACGCTGACGCCCAAGTGCTTCGCCGAGCACCGCCGGCACAGTCGCGCCCCTTCGCAGGGCATGTGCTGCCGGGTCTTAGCGATCGGGTCAGCCATGAATCGCCTCAGCCCCCGACTCTCATTCGCATCCGAAAGTAGAGGCAGCGCTTGCAGAGGTGCTCCCCCGGCTTGCTGGTGAACCAACCGGCGCAACAGCCACACCCGCAGAGATCGCACGTGAACCCGAAGCGCTCTTCGTCCGACAACTCCCGATTGCACTTGCGGCATTTCAGGCGGCCGGCCGGAACTCCGGCTCCGCATCCTTGGCACTTGTAAGGGTTGGGGTTCTCCATCTGGTTCTCCTCGATCAGGCCATCGGCTTTGTGGCCGTGGGAACGACTTGCGTGAAGGACAAAGCGATGCCGCGCCACAGGCGGGTGCCCTTGCCGCCCTTATGCGGCTCGAAGCCGCGCGCGCGCAGGCACGCGGCGAAGTCGCGTCTGGACAACGGCTGCTCGCCGCCCTGGTCGCACCACTCGCGATAAGCGAGGTGCAGCACCTTTGCGGTGGTCACCTGCTCGCGGCCGGTGGCGCACTTCTCGGTGATGAAGTCGGCGAGCGGGTCCGCGTCTTCCAAGTACTCCTCGACGGCATCGAGCACTGCCGGCGGTGGGTTGAGTCCATGGGCCTGCCACGCAAGGCAACCGCGCACTGCCCACACCAGGACGCCCGTCGCCTCGGCGATCAGCTTCTCCGTCAGCTTGGGATCGCGCTCGGCAACGGGGATGATCGTGCGGAAGGGGATGACCCGCACGCGCCGACGCATCGCCTCGCCGCCCTCGATGATCGCCGGGAGCGCGTTGACGCCGAGCCAAAGTTTGTGGGTTGGGCCGAACTCGAAGAAATCCTGCCGCATGCGACGCGCCCGAATCCGATCACCGCCGGTGAGTTGCTTAAGCAGCGCTTCGTTGAAGCTTCGCCCGAGCGCGACTTCGTGACTGACCGCCAGCCTACGACCGAAGAGATCGGTAAGACCCGTAGGATGCACTTCTCCCCGGCGAGTCAGCAGCAGCTCCGGCTCCGTCGTCGCCGCGTAGTCGCCGAGCACATGCTGGAGCACGTTCAGCAACGTGGACTTGCCGTTCGCTCCCGCGCCGTGCAGCAAGAACAGGACGTGCTCGCTGATGACGCCGGTCATCGAATAGCCCGCCGCGCGCTGGAGGAAATCGATCAGCGCCTGGTCGCCGTCGAAGATGCGGCGCAGGAACGACTCGAACGCTGGGCACGGAGCCGATGGATCGTAGGCAACCGGAGCGAGCTTGGTGATCAGCAGCTTGGGATCGTGGGGCAACAATAACCCAGTGCGAAGATCGATCGTGCCGTTCGCGACGTTGAGCAACCACGGGTCGGCATCGAGCTGGTCTGCGGTGCAGACGACGCGCGGGTCCACTGCCGCCACCTCGGGCATCGCGGTGAGGCGGTATTTAGATTCGCTCCTCCGCGCGTGCTTCAGAAGTTCAAGGTCTCCGGTCTGCCTTGCCGCCGTCGCGATCGACCTGGCGATGTCTTGCGCCCAGCGGTGCACCTGCGAAGTCTCGTCGTGAATCCACCGCCGACCGTCCCATACGAACCAACCCAGCCCGGCCGCGTGCCTCATCTCCACGCCGTGCTGCTCGACGAGCCGCCGTGCATTCGCCACGTCCGTATTGTTGAAGGCCGCTGGAGGTGGTGCGGGCGGCGGCGTGTTGTCCGAGGTGGTGTTGGTGGTGGTAGTGCCAGCGATGTCGGTGGCGGCCGGGATGGCGGCCGTGGTGGTGGCAATCGTGGCCGAGGCGTCGCCGATCGCGTCCGCCAGGATCTTCCGGGCAAACCGTGCTGCCCGGACGCCGATCTGGTTTCCTAGCTCGTGCCATCCCAGGTTCTTGTCACCGCGATGATGACGGTCCCACGTGCTGCTGACAGCGCGAATGCAGCGATCTCCGTCTGGGTCCTCTCCGATCTCGGCGACGAGAGCTGCGAACTTCTCAGCCTCCTCGGGACTGAAGCCCACATTGCAGAGACCGCCTGCAAGCGCGAGAGCGGCGCGCTTCTGGGCCTCGTCGTCGCCAGGCCAGCTTCCGCCGACCACGGCGATGGCCGCGATCTGCGCGAGCGCGAAGTGCAGTTCGTCGAATGAGATCGCGGCGACAGTCTCGCCTCTGATGTAGAGCACGCGCTTGCTCGCCTTATCCTCGGACGGCGGCAAGAGTGCGACGCCCGTCGTCCGCAGCTCGACGAGCACCTCGCCATCTGGGTCTCGGAGCGCAACGGCGACAGCACCGCTTGCGCGAAAGAGCATGCGGAGCCGACCGTCGTGCCCGCGACAGGCGAACGTTGCTGGCAGTAGTCGTTTCGCCAACAAGTCGATGTCGCGGTCATCGGCGAGCACCACCTCAACCAAAGCGGTCGCGTCGAGCTGCACTCCCACGATCGTGCCCGGCGTGAACAGGGCTTCGAGATGGTCGCCCGCAAGCCGTACCTGCTCGGCGGAACTGGACGGCTCGGTGGAGCCGAGCGCGACGGGCACGACCGGCAGGCCGAGGCCGAGGTAGACCGGCACCGCGGCCAAAACGCTCGCTGGCTGCGGCGGCAGCGCCGACGTGTTAAGGTTGTCCTCGGACGGCGTCGTCACGACACGACCCTCCACGGGCTTGCGGCGTGCGGACGCCGCGGCCCTTTTTCTTGGCTATCGACTGGTTGCCGCTTGCCGCCGGATGAAGTCTTCGAGTTCGGCGACTTCCATCATTCGCCTACGGCCGAGCTTGAACGTGCGCAGTTCACCAGCTTGGACCCGCATCTCGATGTGCCGCCGCGAAACTCCGATTCGATGTGCGGCCTCGTCGAGGCCAATCGCCAATCGCTTCTCTTCGTGGTTCGTGTCCATGCACGAAATGATGCGCGCTGGCGCAGCCGGAAAGCGACGCGCAAAATACCCCTCAGAATGCCCCGGAAACCCAAGAACCTAGTCCCGGTTCCGTTCGTCCGCCTCGAAACCGACGACGTTCCTAGATGGGTCAGCTCTGTGAGGCTGCCGCCAGGAGAGGAGGATGCCCTTGCGCTCTTGAACGACCTTCGCTCTCGCATGGCCGTTGTAGAACGAGACGATGAATTCGGACGATACTTGCGTGAGCTTGCGGAGGTGGCGCGCCGGAAAAGAAAGAACCGTCGGGACACTGTGCGACACCTCGTCGATCTCCACCCGGGGTTTTTGTTGGCGAACTGCACTCGTTGGGTTCATGAGATTCTCGGAACCGAGAAGCGTCCCCCAGACGAGGTCAGGGACGAGGCGTTGTTTCGGAAATTGCCTGGCCTTGACAACGTCGGCCGTCCCTCCAATCGCGAGATCACTTCAACCGTTTTCAAGGAGTTCCGGCCGCGATATGCGACCGATGCTGATGCTTACGATGACATCGGAAAGAAGTTGAAACTGAGCGCCGGTGCAATTCGTGCAGCCGTGGAGCGCACTAGCGAAGGCCGGGACCAAGTAGGGCATCTAGACCGAGAGGCGGCGCACGATGACTCAATCTGCACGTGCCGCACGGCGAAGACGACTACCTCAGAGCAGAACTATCTCGTCATCGGCCTGTCTCATCGGCATTGCTGTCACTGCGACATCGCCGCCCCGATCGGGTCGCCTTTCCTTTCGGACAGCGGAGATGGCGCTGGCTTCAGTTGCCCCACGTGCCGAGGCCAAGGTCGCCGCAAGCATTCCCCGGTCGGTGGCGTGGGTGGCGTCACTTCCCGTTCTCCACCAGAAAAAGAAGAGACTGGAGAGGAACCGGAAGTCGCGCCACCTGCGCCACCCACGCCACCCAAGCGGTCTTGAGCCTGCGACCGGAAGCGCCTACCATCCGGCCGTGACGCGCAGGCAGCAGCCGGCGGGTCCTGCGGCGCTTCTCGGCGACGCTGCCGGGCATCGGCGGCAACTTGATCCTGATTCCGGGAGGAGGGCGCAACAATGGACCCGATGCAGCGGTTGCTTGATGAGGCGATCCAGCCGCGTGTGGAAGAGATAGCGCCGATCCTCGTAGACAGCGACGTCGCTGTCGTGTTCTTCGAGATTGCGAAGAGCGTTCGTGCGGCAGCCCGGCGGGCTGGCTGGACGGGCGCAAGGTCGAAGTCCACCGCTGGGATCAGCAGCGCGTCGAAGAACTGGCTGGGCGGCTCATGCCGGGCGATCCAGCCGCCGCATGGCTCCGGCGCCGCAGTACCGGCCGGATCTTCATTTTCATGCACAAGGGTACGCTGTGCGTGAACTACTCCCCTGGCGTGGGCTACAGCCTCGCGGCCGGAACTACCGACAAGGAGATCTTCAGAGGCTAACAGGCCGACACCAGCGGGCCCGAGACGGACTTCCTCTGGTCTGCGGGTTTTTCTGTGGGTGCGGCAGGTCGCTACTTACGTTCGCCGCGCCTGGCCCTGCGGCGGCGGCGCTTGGCCTGATTTTCGCCAGCGCGCTTCGGTTCCACGCCATTGATCGCCCGCGCGAACGCGCGCATCTCGCGCTCTGGCACCGGCCGGCACTCGACCACGCGCACGCGCACCTTGCCCAGCACCCACCAGCCGGTGCGGACCATGTGGTACAGCCCGTCGAGGTGGCCGTTGATGAAGGTTTCCAAGCTTTTCCTGACGGCGTCGCAGTGTTGCTTTCGGTAACCCTTCTTGTCGTGCCAGTTGAGCCCCTTCGTGCGCCATGGCTCCTCGGGCGGGTCCCAAACGTCGGCCGGTCGGACCTCAACGACGTGATGCGCGTTGGGGTGACGACGAAGTAGCTCAGCGCTCTTCCGCCGTAGCCGACGCCACTTCTCTGGCGAGTATAGATCGGAGAGCCGCACCCTCTCGGGCTTGTCATTCCAGTCGTACAGGTCCCCAAGCGCCAGAGACTCCTCCGAGACGGTGGTCACGATCAGCGCATCGCCCATGGCTCCCTCTTCCTCGCTGCGCGCTGGTCAGCGGGCGGCATCGTTCACCAATGCTTCCGTGGTTGGTGTTGCTCTGCGCGCCGCCTCTTGACGAGCGATGATGGAGGCGAGGGGATCCGGGCCTTCTGTCAGCGCATCCAGCAGCATGGCCGCCGCTAGCAGGTGTTGCTGTGCCACTTGGATGGCTCGGCTCGATAACGCCGGGAGGTGCGCTTGCGCGATCTCCCTCGGCGGGCTGATGTAGATGTCTCCCGGCGCTGCGGGCTGATCGTCCTGCCGAACGAGAAGCTCCGATCCCATCTGGATGTCAGGCAAGTAGTGACTGATTGACTTGATCGGCTCCCGGCTTGCGAAGGCCACGCCCAGCGGCTCACTGCGATCCGGCTTAACACGCACGCCAGAAATTCGACAAACCAGGATGGGCGTGCAGCGGAGATGCTCTCGATGCACAATGCGGTGTCGAGGGGACTGCCCCTCGAAGAAGTCGGGCGATTCCCAGGACGCGATCGTGTTGAGAGCCTCCCGCGCTCTGCCCCTCGCGGCGACCATCCCCGGCTGGACACTCCTCTTATCGATCGCCTCGTTCAATTCCGCGAACGAAGGAAGCCGCTTCTCATCCTCCATCGTCGCGCCCGTCAGGCTCTCGATTACGGCTCGGGCAAGCAGGCTCTGTACGGCGAAAGCGGCGCCCAGCATGGCCTCGTACTCGAACCGCATCGTTGAGCTGCATGTCTGAGCGATTCCCACCAGCCCAGGCTGTTGCTTGAGGCTCTCGACAACCGCACCGCACTCCTTCTGCTCCAACTCCACCACGCTGGCCGCGTGGTGGACGATTGCGTACGTCTTCCAGTACAAGTCCGAGAACGTGCTTGTCAGTGCCTCGGAAACGTTCGGAGGGCGCCGAGTGGCGGCCCACACATCGCGTGGATCCATTTCGAGCCGCAGGCCCTTCGGATAGCGCGGTCGCGGATCGCTCATCCACGTTCCTCTGGCTCAGCGGCTGTTTGGACCACCGCCGGGCGCAAATTTTCCAACACCGTCTCGATGGGCCTTCCCTCTCACGATCTTCCAGTCTGCTCTGCGAGGTCGATGACGAAGTGATCCCCTGCTCGTCCCAAGACTATACTTGACAGTACAGAGGAAAGTACTTTGCGCGGCTTGGACTGCTGGGAGGTACGAGAAATGGCCGAGGAGACACAACCGCCGGAAATCAAGGAGCCTGTGCAGAAGACGGATCCGTTGGTGAAGGAGATGATCGGGTTTGGAGTTAGCCTCTACTACGGTAGTAGATTCTTCTCCTACCCGCCGACTTCTGTTGCGCATGCTCTGCGCGAGTCCATCGGCTCCCTCAAGTCCGAATTCGATCCCACCGCAATAGACTTCCTCTACCGGGCTCGCCTTCATTCACCGCGCATGGAGGATCCCGGCAAGCCTTACCGAGGCGAGGCGATCCTCAATCCCCCAGGAAATCTCGCGTGCGCTGGCCGCCTAAATTGCTCAGGAATCAGTCGGCTCTACTTGGCCTCTACCCAAGACGTTGCGGCCGCAGAGATTCGCGCAGTGACTGGAGACTACGTCACGGTCGCGAGGTTCAAGTTGTCCCAGAGGATTGGCGTCTTCGATTTTCGCAACATCGAGAAGAGGGCTGACGGCGGACCTAAGGAATTGCTGGCGTATATTAGAAGGATTATCTCGGTCCCAGTCTTCAGTTACGACAACTACGAGTGCGTCCTGAGCCAGTGGATAACCGAGTACATGCAACAACTCGGGGTCCATGCTGTAATCTTCCCCAGCGTCATGCGTGGCCAGTCCAAGGAAGAGAAGAAGCTCGTTCACGACATTCTAAAAATCTCGCCCAGGGAGTACTTCAACGTGTGTGCGTTCTATCCTTCCCAATTCCAATTGATCGCGGATTCCGAAACCGTGATGCGCGTGCACGAACTGTCTCTCTATGTTGCCACCGACGAGACCTACTACAAGATCAAAGCCCTGCGTGAGTTCGAAGCAAACCCTAAGAAGTACGTCCATCCACCTGAGGACTAGGCGGAAATAAACGTGGCGTGGCGACGGCGGCATAGCTGGCGTGCGCGTAACGATGATGCCCCCGGCGGGTCACCCACGACCTAGATGAGGCGAGATCGGCACGCCATAATCTTTCAGCGAGGCGTGGATTCTGTCGCGCAATCCGGGAGACCGAAGAGGACGTCTCGACCGTGTTGGCACGTAGGAGTCTGAGCCGGGACGGTCCTTGATCAGAGTGACGCCAGCGTAGTGGAATGCATAGTTCGTGCAGACCAGCATGGCGAAGGATGCCGCTCGCGTCGAGCGGTCATACCTTGAAACGAGCCGTCGGACTTGAGGCATCCAGGCCGGTTCGGCTCCCACGTCCGGGCGATCTTCCAGGTTCAGGTCGATGAAGATGATGAGGGGGCGGTCCTGAACCTCCTTACGCTTTGCGCTTCGAAGCAGGCCCTCCACATCGGCAAGGTACGTGGCACGGTCCTGCAAGCCAGGTTCATGAAGAGTCCCGTCTCGATGGCGACTCTTAGCCTCAACAGCGATGCGTTCGCCGGTCCCCGGCACCACGGCCCAAAATTCAGGACCGGCCTCCGATGGCGGATGCCAACTGATGGGTAGCCCAGCGCGTGAAACGATGGCAGCCGCGGCGATTTCATACCTTGCCCCCTGATACTCGCTTGGGTTCTTGAGGCGCTCCACCACCCAGGGGGGAAGCAGTGTCGCGCGTTGCGCGACATCGGCATCCACCGCAAGCGCGAGGACTTCCCATACTGCGCCGGACACGGGCCCAGTGATCATCGCAGTAGGCCCAGCACCTTCAGCAGCACGTTTCGCGCTGGCCATCATCTCGCCCAGCCATCGTACGAGAAGGTGTCGTCGCTTAGGTGGTTGGCGGTACTGCTGCTCAATCCACTCTGGTGTCAAAAGCTTGATGAGACCGGTCACCGGACGGTCGAACGGAGGGCCGACGCCATATTCAGACATCCACGCCAGCGTCGTCATTCCTCGCCCTCAAGGCTTCTTGCCTTCTCTGCAGGTCCGTGCTGCCCGAGTACAGGTATAGCTACGAGGACCGCTGTCGTCATCTCGGCCCGCGCGGTCCCGCTGGGAGTCCTCGGGTCCGTGGGTCACCTGTCCGCTATCGTCGTTCAGGCCAAAGCGCTGTGTACCGGCGGCAGTACAACTCCACCGCGATGTTGGTCGCTCGCATCCAGGCGATCAGCGCCTCGTGAAGATTATCTACCAATTGGCCAAAACGTTCTCTGGCCTCGTCCAGGGGATGACCGAGCAGTAGCGTGGCTAGTACGAGGTCCCCAGCTAGCCGTGGGCGAAAACCAAGTTCCGAGTGCATTTCCATCCATCCATGAGCGTCGGGATGCATCCGCCGCACTGCTTCATCAACATGCTGCTCGGCATGGGCGCCGATCGTATTGCGGACAGCCTCAATCGTCTTGCCGGCTCTGTCCACTGCCTTCTTGTTCAAGTACCAATTGTCGCGGTCGCGATCTGCCGCTTGCTCCAGCAAACTCTTAAACAAGGGGTTCCCGCCAAGCGCGTGAAGTAGAATGCGACCGCTATAGAGTGTTCGACTCTGGGATCTCACAAAATACAATCGCCTATATGCCTCGTCGAATTTATCGAGCGCTTCCAGACCACCGTCTCCAGTGAGTCCTGCGGTCTCGACCAAGACATCGGCTCGAAGGACGAGCAACCTCCCCATGAGCCCCGCCAGAGGCTCGTCTGGTGGGAGCGCTCGCGCGATGTTCACGTAGACGCTTCGACTCCTCGACAAGATCGCGCCCGCTAGTTCTCTGGGTCCTGTTGAGCCCACCACTCGGCGCGAGTCGCCCCAGTCGACCAGCGCGCTCCGTGTTCTAGGCAGGCTACCACCGCGCGCGCGAGAGGGTGCTGGTGGGCTCTCACCACCCCCCTTTCCCGTCGATCGCCATGAGCAGTCCCCGCAGGGGTCGTCTCCACCACGAGCAGGGCGTTGATGCGCGCAACCTTCACCTTTCGCGCCATCCAGCTGGCGTGTTCGACCTACGTCGCAGGATTTCCCTGTCCGGTTCCACATTGCGGCCGAGGGTTTTGCGCCGGTTGCGGTGCGGCGCTAGGCAACCTCCTCAACCGCATCAACTGGCTCGGCAACTGACTCCTCTCTTGCCTCGGCGACAAGACGCTCGACTTCGGCTCGCTCCTGAGGCATCACGCCGTAGAGCGCGAACACGCGGTCGTCGATTTCCGCCTCGATGCCCTCGATCTGCCGTGCATAGAGACCGCGATCGCGTTCACCTCGCGAGCCATTCAGCCGGCGATACGCCTCGACCGCTCGCAGCGCGAGCGGTCCCAAGGCCGGGAACTCGGAGCCGTCATTGCGGATGGGGAGAAGGTTGATGAAGCGCGCCTCGCACGAGAACCAGCCTCCACGGAACGGCGATGAAAAGCCGGGAGGACGGAGCATCCATTCCAAGAGCTTGCTATTTAGAAGCCCCAACAGCGGCAAAGCCATTTCTGGCGTGGCCGGCAAGAGACCGTACCCGCCAGCGGCGCCCCCAAGTAAGAACAGGTCGCCGGTGGTGTCGATCGAGAACGACGCCCGATCCGCGAGATCCGCCGTCAACAGCTTGGGCAGGCTGACAACATCCAGAGCTTGCGATCGTCCATACTGATACCAGGCAGGTCCCGCGAACCGGCCGCGCTCACGGTCTTCGAGCGCCTTACGGTTCATCTGGAGGTATCGCCAGGTCTCTGGCACTCGCTGCGCTAGCTCCGTCGCAGAAAGCAGCCGCACACCGGCGCTCGTGCGTTCATATGGGAAGAGGACCATCTTTCGCGCCTCAAGAGGCGCGAAGCGCTTCATCTCGCGGCCCTTCACGAGCGGATGTAGTAGCTCCGGCTCAAGCTCAACCTCGCGATCGAGCGCCTTGGAACGAAACCGATAGCTGCTCCTTCCGCGCTCGATCAAGTCGAGAACGTAGACTTCATCGAGGCTTGTCTTCAGTCCCTGGAAGACACGTGGGCAGATCGACTTATCGCCGAGGAACGGACCGCGCTCACGCAGACGGTCAAAGAGACGGCGTACCGATTCCTGAATACCTGGATACCACGGCATCGAGTCGAGCCCGTCCCAAGGGACAGAATGCGACCAACGCGGCTTGGCAGCAGGTCCCGCCCATCTCAAATCCGCCGGCGACACGCGCTCATACCGAATGGCCTTCGACGGCGTCTTGCTAAAGATCGAAATGCAGGTGTAGGTCGTGGGACCTTCGAATACCTGTTCGTGGGCGAAGTCGATCGTCTCGGAATAGGACTTTGCTTTGGCGAGCAAGCCGCGGAGTGCTGCTCCGTAGTCAGCGTGCCACCACTTCGTGGGAAGGATGAATCCGAGCCGGCCGCCGGACTTCAGGAGCGCTAGGCTCTTCTCGACAAAAGCGACGTAGATGTCATAGTTGCCCTCGGCGGCGGACTTGTACAGCCGCTTGTAGAGGTCAACCTCGACTGGCGCCCACTGCCTCAGGGCCTGCACGCGGATGTACGGAGGGTTGCCGATAACAGCATCGAATCCGCCACGTCCGCCCTTGGACTCTGAGCGGATGATATCGCCGAAGCCCTCGACCGTTCCGTGCCAATCGAAGGCGTTGATTCGTCGCTCGTCTTCATCGGACCACGCGAACTCCGGATCTAGGTCCTGCGCGCTGATGAGAGAGTTGCCCTGTTTGACGTTGGCGCCGAGGGGCGGCAGGTACTTGTCAGCCTTGAACAACTCCTGCGAGCGCTGGAGCGCGAGGGTCTCCTCAGCCTCGTCCTCCAGGAGCTTGAGGTACAAGCTCATCTGCGCGACTTCGACGGCCTGCTGATCGATATCGACACCGTGGATGCAATCGGTGAGGATGTCCGCCTTTCGCTTGAGAGTGAGACGCAGGTTGCCGTCTGCGTCGACGTAACAGGCGCCTCGGAAACTCCGAGCTGGATTGTCGGCGCGAGAGTAATAGCGGAGATGCCAGTCCATCAGGAACTGATATGCCCCGAGGAGGAAAGAGCCCGAGCCACAAGCCGGATCCAAGATTCGGAGCTGCAAGACTTTGTCCGGTGTTGCGTCCTTGAGGAGCGGCGCGATCGTCCTCTCTACGATCGCTTCAACGATGTGCGCCGGTGTGTAGTAGACGCCTCCCGCGTGCCGGACTTCCGGCTTCTGTTCGACCTTCGCCTGATGGCCGCCTTCAGTGACTCGAACGACACTACCCAAGAACTGCTCATATACGTGCCCGAGCATCTCGACCGGCATCGCATCGAAGCGGTACGCGCTCTCAGGGTAGTAGAGGCTGCGTATCAGCTTGGCGAGTCCCTTATTGTCGTCGAACTCCGCGCTATCCGAGAGGGGATGCGGTTTGAACAAGGTGCCGTTGAATTGCACGGCCAGTCTCTCGAACAACGCGATCAAGTAGCCGTACAGCGGTCTCTCGCCGCCGTCACGCTCCCATCTGTCGAGCGTTCGCCCAAGCGTCTCGACGCGCTCGATGCCCCGATCTTCGGCGATACGCGTGAAAACGAGACGGTCGAGGAATCTCTGGACCGCCTCGGTGAGTTCCGCGCCATCCCTGTAATCGTTCCGTCTCGCCAGCTCCTGTGCGATTTCTACACGCCATTTCGTAAGCGAGCCCAAAAAGTCATCATCGACGGCAACTGCCCCGCGCGCTTTGAACAGGTCGCGCTCCACTTGGTGTTGCTGGCGGACGCTGGCAGCCAGCTCCTCAGCGAGCATTAGCTCGATTGCGCCGCCCATCACCGCGTCGCGCGACAGAGTCTCGAAGAGGCGATCGATGTTGTCGGCGTATTCGTCGTATCGCATCGACAGACGGGCGACTTTGCCGAGCGAGGGCTTGTCACGGCGAGGCTTGTAGGCGCCGTGGTACGCGAGCAACTCCTCAAAATTCGTGAGCAGTCCCAGTGGGGCGCGCTGGCTCCAAACGTAACTCTTCAGCTGGTACGGAGCGTCGGTGTCCGAGCCGATCTCGTGATGAGGCGCCTTGGCCTCGACGTAGAACTTAAGCTCCCCCCGCGCGTAGAAGCCGTAGTCGGGGCGGCGACGACTGCCCTTCCCCGCGCGATCCTCGACGACGACCTCGCGTTGCCGGCCGAACTTCCGCTGTCCTTCTTTGACTGGCCAACCCAGCGCCTCGAAGAAGGGATCGATGAAGCCCGTCCGGACCTTCGCTTCGTCGAACCTTCGGGCATCCTTGAAAACGTCGATGCTCTTCTTGAAGTCGCTCGCGAGCCCAGCGATCGTGTCCTTCGCCTTCGATCTGTTGGCACGGCCGGCCGAGTCTTCACGAGATGACGGCTCTGCCGCCGACTCTTGATTCTGGTCCTTCTTCACAGAGACCGCCGGATCGTTGACTGCGAAGGATCTAAAAGTAGGACCATCGATCCCTACCCGACGGTTCTGTGCAGGTCAACGGATCGGTTCTATGAGCGGGCCTACCCCTGCGTAGGGGTGCCCGATGCCATCGAAGCCGCCAGCCGCGTTCGGCAAGACGCTCCGGTCACTCCGGGAATCGAAGGGGCTAACCCAGGCCGAAGTCGCCGAACGGGCCGACCTCGCTGTAGAAGCGTACGGTCGGATCGAGCGGGGTCGGGTGGCATCTCCTCGCGGGACGACACTGACCGCACTGGCTCGCGTTCTGAACGTGACGACGGATCAACTTCTCGGGGTGCAACCGAAGGCCGGGCACCTCGTTCGCGAGCAAGTCGCCGGTTTCGGAGATAGCGGATCGACGGCCGACCTCAGGCGGGTAATGCGCCGTCTTCAGAAGCTACCGCCGAAGGCAGTCCGCCTGCTGGGCATGTTCCTGGCGGCTCTGGAGAAATAGGGTTGGCCGACCTGCGTGCGGGCTCCTCGCGGACCTGCCAGTAGTAAGTCTCTTCCTCCCAGGCCCACGACGGCGGTACAAGTCCAGCCCCAGCTCATGAAACGAGTCCAGATCCGGAGACCGCACGGTGCATGAGGCCATCAAGAGCGCGCTCGCACGCGCCTCGGCTCCGGCCTGCCCGACCGCGATACTTCCGCTTCAGCAGAGTTCTGCGGGCGGTTCGGGCGCGTTCCTAGTGCGAGGGGATGACGGGCGACGTTACTGGTGCAAGTGTCTCCAGAGTCCTCAGGGGACTAGGGTCGCCGTCAACGAGCAGGTAGTGGGTCGGCTCGCCCAGGCGATTGGCGCTGCTGCATGCGAGGTGTCCTTGGTGAAGATTCCGAATGATCTGGAGGGTTGGGAGTTCCGTCCTGGTCATCGGCTCGCCCCGGGGTACGCCCACGGTTCGCTCGCGGTGGAGAGCGTTATCGAGACGCGGGCAGTTCAGCATCCCGCCGATGATGACAACCCCCGTCGCCTGACCAGCCTCCGTGTTCTGGCCGACTGGTGTTGGGCAGGCGACAGCCAGTGGCTATACCTGCCGACCGAGGACAACCGATACTTCAGCCACGACCACGGCCACTATTTCCCGGCCGGACCAAATTGGACCGTTGCATCGCTCCAGGCAATTCTCCCAACCGAGCCTGGCCCCGGAGAGCAGGTGTTCGGCTCACCTGAACCAGAAGCACTGAAGGAAATGCGCGCGAGGCTCGCGAATCTCGACGCGCTCAAGCTTGCCGTATGTCTGTCAGGCCTGCCTGTCGCCTGGCCAGTGTCGGACGATGAGTTGGTGGAGATGGTGCTTTTCCTTGACCGGCGACGAAACGGAGTCATCACTCGCCTTAACCAGATGCTCTCGGCGCAAGGAGGTCCCCCATGACTTGCTGGCTCTCTACCGTCCGGTTCGTTCCAGATTCGGGGCGAGGTGAGTTCATAAACGTTGCAGCGATTGCCGGGAACGGAGACGACTCCGAGATCGAGATTCGTGCGGTCTCGAACTGGAAGCGAGCAAAGCAGTTGGATGAGCATGGCGCGCTGAGCGCCGTGATGGACTTCGTTAGTTCACTACAGGCGAGGGTCGACTCCGACTCGGATCCGACAACCGAGAAGGCGAAGCTGTCGGTTGGAGAGATCCGTCGATTGAGTCTGGAGATGCGCAACGCCGTCCAGTTGAGCGCGCCTATTCCCGTAGCGGTCGCAACACCAGAGTTGGCTCTGGATCTGGCTTTTGAGGAGATCGTGCTTGATCCACTTTCTCGGCGATTCTCCTTCCTGAAGAAGAACAGTGCGCAAGCGACGACCCGCGAAGCCTACGAGGAGTTAGGAGTGAAGCCCCTCCGGAATGCGCGCGTGAAGGCTGGTCCTTACGAGATGGACTGCGACTTCGCGGTCGCCAACGGCCGCGCGGTCCAACTTGTCCGTTGCTGGTCGTTCCAGTTGCCGGATCAAAGAGGCCTCGCTGAAGAAATAAAAGCATGGGCATGGGGTGTTCGTGCACTCCGGCACCTCAACGGAGAAATGACGGTCGAGGGTCGGGCGTCGGCACTGCCAGTCCCGCGCGAGGTTGACGTTGAGGCCGTCTTCGTCCCGCCAACGGGGACCGGTAGTTCATTTGCGGCTGATGTTGCGCGGGACGCTTTCTCGGACCGCGACACCGTCATCAAGGCCGTGTCATATGGCGACACTTACGGGGTGGCCGCGCGCGCAGTCGAACTATTGCGCAAGACGAGATAGCCTTCCTCTCCAGCGTTCGTCGCGGTACCTTCAGCGCCTGGGCGATGGACCGCCATGAACGTCCTGCTAAGCGCATATGCCTGACAGCCCCAACGTCAACGACGCGGCGCGGGCGACCGATCGGCTTGCCCGAGCGTGTCTTCCCGGTCGCCCTCACGCGCGCCAGCCCGGCACGCACTCTCTCGGTGATCAACTGGCGTTCGAATTCCGCCATCGCCCCAATGAGCTGCACCAGCAATCTACCCGAGGGCGTCGTCAGGTCGATCGACTCCCGCAGCGAGATCACGGCGCAGCCCGCTGCGGCCAACTCGTCAAGCAGCACAAGCAGATCACGGAGGCTGCGACCCAGACGGTCCAAGCCCGCCACCATGACGGCGCGAACCTCGCCCGACTTCGTAGCTCGCCTCAACTCGTCGAGCGCGGGTCGGCTCGCCTTCGCGCCGGAGTGGCCGATGTCGATGAGCTCACGTGCGCTGATCCAGCCGCGTGCATCAGCAGCTCGGCGTAGAGCGTGGATCTGCGCTTGGCCGTCTTGGTCGCTCGTCGAAGTGCGGATGTAGATTGCGTTCATCTCTGTCTGCCTGCGAGTCGGGAACCGCCGCGAGCCGCCAACGTCACCGCCGCCGCCCTTCCTCGCGGCGGTCCCCGGTTCACTTGATCAGCGAGGCTTCCGACGCCGACGGACGGTTCGGTGCTCACCCTCGGGCTCCTCGCCTTCGCCGTCGTCGTGCTCCTCCTCCTCTTCGCCCTCGTCCTCATCGGTGTCGTCCGGGACGTGCTCGCTCTTGTCCTCGAACTCCTCGACCGTCGTGGTCGTGGTCTTGCGAATCTTCCGCGCCATCCCATCCTCCTCAGTGGCGTTGGCCACTCGCAATGAGCGTAAGCCGTCGCAGCACGAAGTCGAGCGGTCGGACGATGTTCGGCGTGACCCATGCCGCTGGCTGTCACGCAGTCGTTGCCTCAGCTTCCGCATGCGCATCTGACAGCGCTTGATGTCGGCAGGAGTGCCAGTACCTGCGCATGCGCCAACGCGGATCAGAGAGCGGGCGATCCGAAAGCTCGGCACACCGCGCTGCTCCAACTCGACGATGGCCTTGGCGACAGCCCGGCGATCGCAGTCCTCGATGGGCGATTCCTCGATCGCGTTGCCGAGCTGCTTCACCACACCACCGAGGTGCTCGACCGACGCAGGAGCGAAGCGCCGTACCGCTCGCATGACCCTTTCGAGCGCGGCGCGCACGATGGGCAATCCAGTTCGACGTGCATGCGCCCGCCGCGCGTCATCAGCGCAGCGGGCGGCGGTCCGAAGAAGGGCGTCTAGCGCCTGCGCTTCAAAGGCCATCAGGGCAGTGGCGGTCGCGAGATGAGGTACGCAACCAACTCCTCTAGCTTCTGGACCCGCTGCCAAAGCTGCTCAAGCGCAGCGGCCTGGAGCTTCTCGCCCAGCACGCCGATCCGTTTCTCGCCATCCGAGAGGCGCTGTGCATGAAACTCGAATTCGGACGCGACGCCCCTGAAGTAGCCGTCAAGTCCAACGAACCTGCGTGTCGTCTCCTCCTCATGGGCAGCCATGCGGTCGCCCAAGCTCGGCCGTCCACCGGCAGCCAGCAGGCTCTCGAATTGGCGGTGAGCGTCGAGCACGGTCTGCGGCAGTAGCTGCTCGCGCTGGACGATCGCCTCCAGCGCCATGCCCTCGTCGAAGAGCCTGAAGAGCCGCGCGACCAGTTCGGGGCTGGGGCTCACTGCCACCGTTGCCGCTTTGCCAGCCACTGTGCCATTGCCGGCAGTCGTGCCGGCAGGCACGCCGGCATTGGCAACGGCAGTAGCTGCGCCATTTGCTGGCGTCGCTGTCTCCGCACGCCCACGACCGGCACGCGCCCGCACATCGGCGAGCCGCACCAACGTGACCCCGCCTTCCATCTTGGAGGCAACCGCTCCTGACTTCACCCAGCGGTAGAGCGTGCGCAGTGGCACCTTCTCGTCGCGCGCTGCTTCAGCTATCGAGGCCCACTCCGGTCCTTCGAGGTTCTCGCCCATCCCGCCCGCTCCTTTGCTCGCCGTGATGGATGCAGGCCGAGGATGGCAAGCGCGTCCTCGGTTCTGTCGAGTTGCTCTCGGATCTGGTGGAGCGCCTTCGCCAGCTCAGCGCGCGCGGCGGCGCGGCGCTCGCGCACATCGTCGAGGCGGCAGGCTTCCCGGCAAAACCGGATGCCTCGCTTCACAGCACCAGCCTTGGTCGTCGCCAACCGAGCCCCGCAGCGGGCGCAGGAGGCGTGCGCTGGGGCGATGGGACAAGCGGCAGGCCCGCATCCCTCCGGCGCGTGCTGCATGCCTCCTCCGCCACCTGACAGCGGGA
>Ga0209011_1000312_pt1 | contig 19430 bp, 21 predicted proteins | sample BlaSpr_A8_OM1_M3_FD_187986 | JGI IMG/M metagenome (GOLD analysis project Ga0209011, IMG submission 187986) | Forest soil microbial communities from Thunder Bay, Ontario, Canada - Black Spruce, Ontario site 2_A8_OM1_M3 (SPAdes) (version 2) | ecosystem: Environmental > Terrestrial > Soil > Boreal... | reverse complement strand
GCCGGCCTGTTCAACGGCGCGCCCGCCTTCAGCGGCAGCAACAACGAGCTCTTCGTCGGCCAGGTCACGATCTGGTTGTGGTTCACCGTCCTCTTTGCCAACTTCGCCGAGGCGGTGGCCGAGGGCCGGGGCAAGGCCCAGGCGGCTGCGCTCCGCAAGACGCGCTCTGAAACGATCGCGCGGCGCCTGGTCGACGGCCAGCTGACCGCTGGTCAGACCAATTCGTCGGAAGAGCGCGTGCCCTCGACCGTATTGCGCAAGGGTGATCTCGTCGTCTGCGAGGCGGGAGACATCATCCCGGGCGACGGCGACGTGATCGAAGGCATCGCGTCCGTCGACGAGTCGGCCATCACGGGTGAGTCGGCGCCGGTGATCCGCGAGGCGGGCGGCGACCGCAGCGCCGTCACCGGTGGCACCAGGGTGCTTTCCGACCGCATCGTCGTCCAGATCTCGGCCAACCCGGGCGAAACCTTTCTCGACCGCATGATCGGCCTGGTCGAGAGTGCCTCGCGCCGCAAAACGCCAAACGAGATCGCCCTGAACATCCTGCTCGCGGCGCTGACGATCATCTTCATGTTCGCGACGGTGACCCTTCAGCCATTCGCGATCTACGCCGGCACCACAGTGACGATCACAGTGCTGATCGCGCTCCTCGTGTGCCTCATCCCGACCACCATCGGCGGACTGCTCTCGGCGATCGGCATCGCGGGCATCGACCGCCTGCTGCAGCGGAACGTGGTCGCCCTGTCGGGCCGGGCGGTTGAAGCCGCCGGCGACGTCGACACGCTCCTGCTCGACAAGACCGGCACGATCACCTATGGCAACCGCCAGGCCTCGGAGTTCATCCCCGCGCCAGGGATCGCGATGGACCGCCTGATCGAAGCCGCAGAGCTGGCCAGCCTGTCGGATGAGACTCCCGAGGGCAAGTCGATCGTTGCCCTGGCTCGCCGCCTCGGCTCAAACGGCCACGTCGTGGACAAGGCGCGGATGACGTTCATCGCCTTCTCGGCGACGACCCGCATGAGCGGCGTGGACTTCGATTCGCGAGTCATCCGCAAAGGCGCCGACGATGCGATGGGCCGCTGGAGCGAGAAGGACCTGCCCCTCGACGTTCGCGCGCGAGTCGACGCGATCGGTCGCTCCGGCGGAACGCCGCTCGTCGTGGGCGAGAACAAGGTCGTCCTGGGCACCATCCACCTCAAGGACATCGTCAAGCCCGGCATCCGTGACCGCTTCGCCGAGCTGCGCCGCATGGGCCTTCGCACCGTGATGATCACCGGCGACAACCCGCTCACGGCCGCCGCCATCGCCAAGGAGGCGGGCGTCGACGACTTCCTCGCCCAGGCGACGCCGGAGCAGAAGCTGAAGCTCATCCGCGACGAGCAGGCGCTCGGCCGCATGGTGGCCATGACCGGTGACGGCACCAACGACGCGCCGGCGCTCGCTCAGGCCGACGTGGCAGTCGCCATGAACACCGGGACGCAGGCTGCCAAGGAGGCCGGCAACCTGATCGACCTCGACAGCGACCCGACCAAGCTGATCGAGATCGTCGAGGCGGGTAAGCAAATGCTCATCACGCGCGGCGCTCTCACCACGTTCAGCATCGCGAACGACGTCGCGAAGTACTTTGCCATCATCCCGGCGATCTTCTTCGTCACGCTGCCAGAGCTGAACGCGCTCAACGTCATGCAGCTTCACAGCCCCAACAGCGCCGTGCTGTCGGCCGTGATCTTCAACGCCATCATCATCGTGATCCTCATCCCTCTCGCCCTGCGCGGCGTGCGCTACCGGCCAATCGGCGCCGCCGCGCTCTTGCGCAACAACCTGCTGATCTACGGCGTGGGGGGGATCATCGCGCCGTTCATCGGCATCAAGCTGATCGACCTTCTCATCACAGCCGTACACCTTTCGGCTTAGGAGCCTATGGAAAACATGCTGAGCTCAATTCCCGGCGAGATCGTCAAAGGCATCCGGCTGACGCTGGTCTTCGGCCTGGTCACCGGGATCATCTATCCGCTCGCCATCACCGGCGTCAGCCAGGTGGCCTTTCACAACCAGGCGAACGGGAGCCTTGTCACCGACAAGAGCGGCCAGGTGGTCGGCTCCAGCCTGATCGGGCAGTGGTTCGATCCGAGTGACCTCCGGTACTTCCATCCGCGTCCGTCGGCGACCGCCGACCCGTCCACTGGCGCTGCGCTGCCGTATGCCGCCAACAACTCGGCCGGCAGCAACTTCGGACCTTCGAACCAGAACCTGATCAACCGCGTGCAAGACCAGGTCTCGCAGCTTTCGAGCATCGAGAAGAACATCGCAGACGGAGTGCCCGTCGACATGGTGACCACGTCATTCAGCGGCCTGGACCCCGACATCTCGGTGGCCAACGCCCGGATCCAGGCGCAGCGGGTCGCCGCCGTGCGCGGGCTCGACCAGGTCAAGGTGCAGGCCCTCGTGGACAAGTACACCGGCGGCCGCATCCTGTGGGTCTTCGGCGAACCGCATGTGAACGTGCTGCTGCTCAACATGGCGCTCGACAGCGGCGAGGCCGAGTAGGTTTCGGCGTCTTAGGCTAGGCCGATCGAACCACGACGCGGCCGGCTGAAGATCTACCTCGGCGCCACCCCGGGAGCGGGCAAGACGTACGCGATGCTGCACGAGGCGCACCAGCTCATCGCCCATGGCCATGATGTCGCCGTCGGGTACGTGGAGACGTACGACCGGCCCCGGACGGTCGAGCTGATGGCCGGCCTGGAGGCGGTGCCGCGGGTCAAGGTCCCATACCGCGGCACCGTGCTCGAGGAGATGGACCTCGACGCCGTCATGAAGCGAGGGCCGGAGGTCGCGCTCGTCGACGAGCTGGCGCACACCAACGTTCCGGGGCTGCGCCACGCCAAGCGCTGGGAGGATGTCGAGGAGCTTCGCAGTGCAGGAATCGACGTCATCACGACGGTCAACGTCCAGCATGTCGAGAGCGTGAAGGACCTGGTCGAGAAGGTGACCGGCGTCGTCGTCCGCGAGACCGTGCCCGACCGCGAGCTCGATGGCGCCGACGAGATCCAGTTCATCGACATCACGCCCGAGGCCCTGCGCAAACGGATGCGACATGGAAACGTCTACGCGCGGGACAAGGTCGAGACCGCGCTGGCGAACTTCTTCCGGCCGCAGAACCTCTCGGCCATGCGCCAGATCGGCTTGCGCTTGGTCGCCGACTCCATGGCCCGCTCGCGCCACGTGATGGCCTCTCCGGAGGACGTGCTGGTCGCGGTCTCCGGCGGCCCGTCTTCGGAGGACCTGATCCGCCGCGGGTCGCGCCTGGCTCGCCGACTCGGCGGTACCTGCATGGTCGTGACGGTGCAGGCAGATGACGCGATGTCCGCGGAGGTCACTCGCTATCGTGCGCTTGCGAACCAGCTCGGAAGCTCGTTCGCCGTTCTCGGCGGATCTGAAATCGCCGCGGCGGTGATCCAGGCCGCGCGCGAATCCGCCGCGGAGCACGTGGTGGTGGGGGAGATGACTTCCGGATCTGTGGTGAGCCGGTTCCGCGCCGGCATCGTGGACCAGATCATCGACCGGCTCCCGAGCTCGGACATCCACGTCATCGCGAGGCTGGCCAGGTGAACGGTCGTGACAAGGCTCGGCCGGATCCCATGCAGGTGCTGAAGCGGGTCTCGGCGGAGACACGGCGCCGAGTTCTGTTTCGCGTGTACCTCGGCTATGCACGCGGTGTCGGCGCGACGACGACGGTGCTCGACGAGTGCCGGCGGCGGCGGGGTCGCGGGACGGATGTGGTGGTGGCCGCCCATCGCGTGCATGGCGACCCGGACCAGGCTCTGCATGATCTCGAGGTGCTCGGCGCGGGGCGCAACAGGCCGGGCGCGAGCGGCCTGGACGTCGAGGCTGTCCTGGCCCGCAACCCCGAGGTCGTGTGCATCGACGACCTGGCCGAGACAGATGCCGGCGGCCCCCGCCTGGAGTCGGTCTCGCGGCTGCTGGCGGCCGGGATCACTGTGCTCGCCACGCTGCACGTGCTCTCGGTCAAGAGCACGGCGACGGCGTTCGCGTCGGTGCTGGGCGAAGTACCGTCAGGGGCGCTGGTCGATGACAGAGCCCTCGAGGCGATCGATGAGCTCGAGCTCGTCGATGTCACGCCCGCCGACCTGCTGCAGCGCCTGCGCGAGCAGCGGATCCTGACTCCGGCGGAGCTCGCCGTCGCGCTGCAGAGCGACCTGCGCCTGAGCACTCTTGAGGCACTTCGCGAGTCCGCCTTCCGGGTCATCGCCGACCACGCGGATCGCCAGCTGGTCGGCTTCATGCGCGAGAGCGGCGTGGCCGTGCCGTGGGAGGTCCGGGGCCGGATCGTGCTGTGCCTACCCGTGCAGCGAGGACTCGAAGCCCGCATCAGGCGGGCCCACGCCTATGCGGCAGCCCAGGACGCGAAGTTCAGCGTGGTCTCAGTCAGGACGCGACAGTTGACCGATGAGGAGAAAGGGTGGATGGGAGGCTACGCGGCCCTCACCCATCAGCTCGGTGGCGAGTACGTCCACCTCCATGGCCGATCGGTCGCTCCTGCGCTGGTTGACTACATCCATGAATCGCTTGCGACTGAGGTGATCCTGGGACATCGCCGCCGGGCAGGCTGGCGGCCGGGCGACACCACGAGCGAAGTGATCCGGCGCCTCTCCGGCGTCGACGTCCACATCCTCCGAGCCGAGACTGCAGCCTGAGTCGTCTATTCGCCCGCGAATGCCGCGGCGACGCTCTTGGGGACGACCATGCGCCAAGCGTCGAGGACCAGCTCGCGCATCTCCTGTTCATCGATTGCATCGAGGCGGACGAGAACCCAGTTGTACCGGAGGTCGGATTGCCGCGGCTGCATGAACTTGTCGGGCGAGCCGCCGATCAACCAGTCGCGCTCTTCTTTCGGAAAGGCAAATCCCATCACTCGCCCGTCGCGCGAGAAAGACAGGTAGACGATGCGGCCGACGCGAAACTTCACCCGCCCGCCGACCAGCGCCTCGGTGGAACGCGGCAGTGTCGACGCCAGGCGCCGCACGTCCGCGACGGTCACCATGCCTACGACGGGCGTCTCCCCACGAACGCGTCGCGCCCGATGCCGTCGAGCGCGCCGGCGCCCGATTTCAGCTTGAACCCAACGTGTCGCAGAAGTGAGCGCCAGGTCGCGCGCGCAAACAGACCGTAAACGTGGCGGTCATGCGCCACGCGCATGTGGCCATGCTCGTCTCGAATCATGATCGCGAAGTCGACCAGGTAGGTCGTGTCGCGTGGGTCGGGATCGGTGACCCACTGCAGAAACCGCACGCTGCCTCTGTCGGAGTCGTTGCCGCCCTGGTCGGTGTCCTCGACAAACGTTTCGCGGACGTGGTCGGGGACGAACAGCGCGACTCCACCTGGTCGCAAATGAACGAAGGCGGTTTCCATCACCGCCCGCAGGTCCCCTTCGGTGGTCATGTGACAGACGGCATCCTGGACGAAGACCGCGTCGAATGACCGGCCGAGCCGCACGCTGCGGATGTCCGCCTCGATGTGCTCGCATTCGGGGTTGAGCGCCTGGCTCGCCGCGAGCATCTGCGGGGACTGATCGACAAGGGTCACCGCGAAACGCCGCTTGACGTGGAAAGCCAGGTTCCCCACGCCAGACCCGAGCTCCAGCACCTGGCGAGGCTTGCGGTCGCTCGCCTGCGCAAGCACCCGCGCGATGGAAGCCGCCTCCTTTCTACATTCCTCCGGGGTCGCGAAGACCGGATACCACTCGGCCAGCTCGCCGTAGAGCTTCACCGTCCCTCGCCCGGCGCCTGCTCGATCTCGTGCCAGTGTCGTCTCAGCCGCCCCCTGTGTTGATCATGCGATCGAACACTACGATCAGCACCGCCTCTCTTATTCTTGGTCGAGCCATGAACCCGCCTTCCGACGGCGTCTACTTCAACCGTCCCGGCGTCGCTTCGGTGAGGTGGGACGAAGACGACCGGCTCGTGCTCGTCGAGTGGGACGGCTGGGCGAACTCCGTCGAGTTCGCGGCGCTGCTCGAGGCCGAGCTCAAGGCCCTACAGGAGCACCAGGGCTCTCGCCTGCTGGCCGACTGCCGGAGGCAGAAGGTGCTCAACCCGAAAGACCAGGATCGGGCCAATCGCGAATGGCTGCCCAGGGCCGTGGCGTTGGGGCTGAAGCGCTTTGCCGTCGTCCTGCCCGCGAGCGTGGTCGCGGACATCAACCTCAGAGACAGCCTGAAGAAGGCTGCGGCCTCGACGATGCAGGTCGGGTACTTCGCGACGGTCGAAGAGGCCCGGGAGTGGGTGGCCCAATGATCGACCCCAAGGAGGTCGTCCTCGCCATCCTCGGGGCATCGACGGCCCTCGCCGGCTTCGGCCTTGTGTTCCTCGGAGTGATCATCGCCTCGTACCAGTCGTACGGCGGGAACGTGCCGGCGCAGGTGGTCAGGCCTTATCGCACGACCGGGGCTGTGCTGTTCGGAACCTTCGGTTACAGCCTCGTCACCGTCGCCGCATGCCTGGCCTGGCTGGCGCTCGGAGGCCCGGCTGCCCTGTACGGCTGGACGATCGGCCTCTTCCTGGCTCAGCTCGTCGCCGTCTTCCTAGCCGCGGGCAGGGCGACCCGAATGGTGCTCTGGCAGTAAAGGTGGCGCTGACCCAGAAGAAGCTGCAGGACCTCAAGGACGCCGGCCTGATCGGCCTGCTGCACAACGACGAGAAGCTGTGGAGCGCCAAGGCACGCCACGCGTACAGTGCAACTCACGCGTATATAAAGGAGATCCGGCCGGACGACCCGATCGCGCTCCTCGTCGCGGAGCTCGAGGTGACCCCGGAATTCAGGAACTACCTGGCGAAGAAGAAGTTGAAGCAGAAATACTGGTCGGAGTGGTTCGCCGAGCTGATCATCGACCGGTTCTGGACGGAGTTGACAGGAGGATGAGAGTTGGCGAAGGAATCGTCTGAGCTGGCAAAGCAGTACATCGACGCCTCGATCCAGGCAAGAGCGCGCCTGGGACGCCAGCCGAAGCCAAGCAAGGCGGCGTATACACGCGCGGTCAGGCTGGCCCGGCAGGCGATCGAAGACCTCAGCTCCCTGCGGCGCCGGATCGACGGCTAGCGGCCTACTTCAATTGAGGGATGTCACGCCCGCCCGGGCGTGATTTCCTAAGGCTGCACCGAGGCCGACCGGAGCCGCGGGCTTGGAGGCCTGGACGTCGGGCCGGGCCGTTGGAGGGTAAGGGTAATGATCCGTTCGCGTCTTGCCGTCTACACGCTGACAGCGCTGGCCACCGGCTCGATCGCCCTCACGCCAGTGCCACTGGGCGTGACGCTTGCGGCCTCGACTCCCATCGGCTTCGAAACGCCCACCATCGTCGATCCGATCCACACCAACGGCGAGCCTGACATCGCCATCGACCCACAGGGCCGGGTTTTCAACAGCGGCCCGACCGGCACCGGGACTCAGCGCAGCACGTGGTTCGGCTCGGTCGACGGCGGCCACACCTTCCGGGTGATGGCCCAGAAGACGGTTCCCAATCCAATCATGGGAATTCCCGCGCCCGGGCCCGGCGGCGGGGACACGGACATTGCGTTCGACCGCAGCGGTAAGCAGTACTTCGCCGACCTATGGGCGCTGGCCTGTCAGCGTGTGGCGGTCACCGGCCCGACCAACTCCGGCGCTGCAGACCAGGAAAACTTCCTTGGCTGCTCGGGCAGCGCGCCGGTCTCCGACCGGCAGTGGTTTGCGGTCTACGACCCGGCTCCAGGCACGCCGAACCAGTCCGCCTACCGGACGGCAGGTGGCAAGACGCCGCTGATCTACCTCGAGTGGAACAACCTCTTCGGAGCCGAGTGGAACAAGAGCACCGATGGCCTGGCCTTCACCAATGCGACGGGCGACCAGGCTCCCGGCGGACAGACAACCTACACGCCGTTCGGCGCCGACGGCTACCCCGCGATCGACCAGGTCACAGGCAAGGTGTTCCAGGCCGCGGGATGCGATTCGAAGACATGTGGTTCATCCGCCACCGCCACGCCCGGCCTCTACATGAACATCGGGACCCCTGATGCGACGGGCACGTTGCACTTCCTCGACGCGACCGGGTCGGGCCAGGACCTGACCAAGCTCGTCAAGATCGCCGACACCAGCGCCCCGCCCGACACCCTGTTCTCCGTGGTCTCGATGGACACCAGGCGCAACCTGGTCGCGGTCTGGGCTGTGAACAGCTCCAATCCAGCGCTCCGCCAGACCTTCGTCAGCGCGTCCAGCGCCGCGAGCGGCTGGAAGGCCTGGACCGCGCCGGTCCAGGTCAGCGACGGGTCCACGACGACCGGCGACGCGACCAACGTATTTCCCTGGATCAAGTCCGGTGGCCCAGGCCGTGCCGACGCAGTCTGGTACGGATCGAACCTGCAGGTCGATCCCAGCAGCCACAACCACCAGGTGTGGAACGTGTTCATGGCACAGGTCGTGTTCCCGATCGACTCCACCGGGTCGATCACCGGCGCCGCTCCGTCGACGCAGCTCGTGAAAGTGACGCCGCATCCAATGCACTACGACGACGTGTGCCTCGCGGGCACGGACTGCATCGCCAGCCAGGGCAACCGCAACCTCGCCGACTTCTTCGTCGTGAACATCGACCGCAGCGGCGCGGCAGAAATCGTCTATGACGACACCTCGAACGGGCTGGTCCAGGCGCCCGGCACGTGCACGGTGCAGGTCGCGGACCACTGCGGCGCGGGAGTGATCACCGTCGCCCGGCAATCGTCAGGGCTGGGCCTGTTCGGGACCAACGTCAGCGGTCCGTCCAATTCACCCGTGAGTGGCAAGTCGGATCCGTCCGGCGACGCGCTCTATCCCGTGATCGGCGGCGCCAACGTGAGCGCCATGGACATCCGCTCCAGTCACTTGAGCTTTTCGCCGGATGGCAAGACGCTGCGGGTCACCATGCAGGTGACCGACCTTGCGCATCCCGCCGCGGCAATCGCGGCGGTCCCCGGCGCGACCAACGTCCAGTACGTGACGCGCTGGCAGATGGGAAACACGGTCTACTACGCCGCCATGGAGAACACCGCCCTGAACCAGCCCATCTTCTATGCCGGCGCTCAGCAGACCATCGACCTGTGCTCGGTGTCGGCCTGCTTCCCGCACGTGCTCACGTACCCTGAACCAGGCACTGGGCCCACCTTCACGGGCAAGCCGGAGCCTGGTTCGATCTCCTGTCCGTCGACCGGGCCTTGCGCGGTGACCATCTCGGTCAAGGTCGCCGACGTCGGCGGTCCCACCATGGCCAGCCTCCTCGAGTCGGTGGGCGCGTATTCCCTCGCCGCGACGATCCAGGAAGGGGCTGAGGACAACGCCTCGGCCCAGGCCGACACGGTCCCGCTCGAGATCGACGGGGTCTGCTGCTACAACTTCAGATGAGCACCGGCGGGCGGGGCTCTAGCCGAGCTCCGCCCGCACCTCTGCGGCGGCTTTGACCAGCGCTGACAGCTTTCCGAAGGCCTTCTCTCGCGACAGGTACTTCATCCCGCAGTCGGGCGCGAGGATCAGGCGGTCGGCGTCGACGTATTTCAACGCATTCCTGATTCGCTTCGCGATCGTTTCGACGTCTTCGACCGGGCTCTCGTCCGACAGGTCGATGACCCCCACGATCAGCTGCTTCTTGCCCAGCCCTTTCAAGACAGACAGGTCCACGTTCTGCTGCGCCGACTCGAGCGAGATCTGCTTCGCAGACACGTCCGCGAGCTGCTCGAGGAAGGAGTAGCCGTTCGGGCGTGAATGCACGATGTGCGCGTAGCCGAAGCAGGTGTGAAGGGCGGTCGTGCCGCCGATGCCTTCCAGCGCGCGGTTGATCGCCTTGATGGCATATCGCTCTGCCTTCTCGGCGCGTGCCTGCAGGTATGGCTCGTCGATCTGGACCACGTCGGCGCCCGCGGCGAAGAGGTCCCGCACCTCGGCGTTGACCGCCTCGGCGAGCGCCATCGCGAAAGCCTCCTCGTCGTGGTAGTAGTCGTCCTGCGCCTGCTGCGACATGGTGAACGGGCCCGGCAGCGTGGCCTTGATCGCCCGGTCGGTGTTCGCGCGCAGGAACTTCACGTCACGCACCTCGACCGCGCGCGCGCGGCGGATTGGACCGACCACCCTCGGCACCGGGTTTGGGTGTCCGGTACGGTCGAGCGCGGTGCCCGGATGGTCCAGGTCCATGCCCTCGAGGGCGGTGGCGAAGCGGTTCGAGTAGCTCTCGCGCCTGACCTCGCCGTCGGTGATGATGTCGATGCCCGCGCGCTCCATGTCCCGGATGGCGACGACAGTCGCATCGTCCTGCGCCTGCTCGAGCAGGTCCGGCGCCACGCGCCAGATCTCGAGGGCGCGGGTCCGTGGCGGGAGCCGGCTCCCCAGCATCGCGCGGTCCACCAGCCAGTCGGGCTGCGGGTAGCTCCCCACCACCGTGGTCGGCAGGAAGTCCGTCATTTCTCCAAGGTTAATCACGCATCATGTTCCCGGCATTCATGGAATCCAGGGATAACCGGCTCCGGGGCGACAGCTGCGATCGCGACTGGATCTGGGAGCGCGAGATCGAGACCGCGTCCGCCGAAGACGCATTCCGGCTCGCCACCGGGGCATGGGACCGGCAGTTCCGCCGGGTGAGGGAGTCGTCTCCCTTTTACGCGCGCAAGTTCAAAGAGGCGGGACTGGGGTCCTCCTTCGTCGGCCTCGCCGACCTCGCGAACATCCCGTTCACGACCAAAGACGAGCTCAAGAAGGCGACTGACGAGGACCCGCCGTTCGGCAGCAACCTGTGTGTCGAGCCGAACCTGGTCAAGCGGATCTACCAGACCAGCGGTACGACCGGCACGCCGAACGTCCTCGCGTTGACACGCGGCGACATGGAGACCTGGACGATCATGGGCACGCGTACGTACTACGCGACCGGCATCCACGAGCACAGCAAGGTGCTGTCCACCTTCGGTGCGGGCCCTTTCGTAGCGGGCCACACGCATTTCACCATCTTGCGAATCGGCGCCCGCTCTGTGCCCGTGGCGCCCGGCGACACGGAACGCGTCCTGTTCGCGCTTCGCCTGGGTCTCGCCGACACTCTGCTCGCGACCGCGTCCTTTGCCCAGTACCTGGCCAACCGCCTGGACAAGACCGACGAGCAGGCGAGCGCGACGCCGCTCACGCACGTCGTCACCGGCGGCGAGCCCGGTGGAGGCATCCCCGCCATCCGCGACCACATCCAGAACGTGCTGGGCGTGACGGTGACCGAGGTCATGGGCATCGGGGATGTCGCCCCGTCGCTGTTCGGCGAGTGCCCGCACCAGCAGGGCATGCACTTCTGCGGCACGGGACACGTGTGGCCCGAGCTCGTAGACCCGCAGACCGGCAAGCTGATGGAAATCGAGGCCGGCGCGGTTGGCGAGCTCGTCTACACGTCGCTGACCCGCGAGGCGATGCCCGTGGTGCGGTTCCGCAGCGCAGACATCGTGCGCATCGAGGGGACGTCCTGCGACTGCGAGCGCACGACCTTCCGGATGCGCTGCATCGGGCGCCTCGACGACATGTTCAAGGTGCGAGGCGTGAACGTTTACCCGACGGCGATCCTCGCCGTCGTGGGCGAGTTTCGTCCGCGGGTCACCGGACGCGCCCGCGTCGTCCGGCCGCTCGGCGAGGTCACGGTGACGCCGCCGGTTCCCATCGAGGTGGAGGTCGCGGACGGCCAGGCGTCCGATCCGAAGCTCGCGGCGGAGATCACGGAAGCGATCCACGCCAGGCTGGTCTTTCGAAGCGAGGTCAAGCTGGTGGCCGAGGCGGAGTTCGGCGAGGCCGGCTACAAGACCAGGTTGACGGTCGATCGATCTTGACCAAGAAGCTCAAATCGGACCTCGGCTGGTCGACGGCGGATCGCATCGTCGTGCGTGGCCATGACCTCGCGGAGGAGCTGCTGGGCAAGGTCTCGCTGGGAGACGTCGCTTTTCTGGAGCTGAAAGGCCGCCTGCCGACCGCCCAGGAGTCGATCGTCTTCAATGCCCTCGCCGTCACCCTCGTCGAGCACGGCATGACGCCGAGCGCCATCGCCGCCAGGCTCACGTATTTCGGCGCTCCCGAGTCGCTGCAGGGTGCGGTCGCCGCCGGGCTGCTGGGCATCGGCGATCGGTTCGGCGGATCGGTCGAAGGCGCGGCGCGCATGCTCCAGGAAGCCCTGCTCGATGCGGCCCCGGGGTCCGACCCACGGCCCTTCGCCCGCGCGATCGTCAGCCGGCATCGGGAAGCGAAGCAGGCAATTCCCGGCCTCGGCCACCCGGTCCACAAAGAGGCGGATCCCCGCACGACGAAACTCTTCGCGCTGGCGGCCGACAACGGCCTATCCGGCCGCTACGTGGAGCTCATGAAGGCGGTCGGGGAGGAAGCCGCGCGGAGCGCCGGCCGCCCGCTGCCGGTCAATGCGACCGGGGCGATCGGGGCGATCGCAAGCGAGCTCGAGCTCCCCTGGCGGGTCTGCCGGGGACTGGCGGTGATGGCACGCGCGATCGGCCTCGTCGCGCACATCCAGGAGGAGATGCAGGATCCGCTGGCAGCTGAAATCTGGTCGCGAATCGACGACGAATCGTCGGGTCATTTTCGTCCGTCCACGGACTAAACTCACTCCAGTGCCCGCCAACCTGCCCGGCATCCACCACGTGACGTCGATCACCGGGGACGTTCAGAAATGCGCGGACTTCTACGTCGGCGTGCTCGGCCTCCGCTTCATCAAGAAGAGCATCAACCAGGACATGCCCGACACCTACCACATCTACTTCGGCGACTACCTGGGCACGTCCGGCACCGCGATGACGTTCTTCGGCTGGCCGTCGTGGCCCAGGCGCAAGACTGGCAGCGGGCAGGTCACGATCGTTTCGTTCGCAGTGCCCGCGCGGTCGCTCGACTTCTGGAACAGCCGGCTTCGAAAGCTGGGCGTTGATGTGAGCCGGGTAAGCCGTTTCGGGACGGATGCCATCGTGCTGACAGACCCGGATGGCATCGAGCTGGAGCTGGTTGGCATGGCCTCCGACGACCGCTGGGCGCCGTGGCCCGCAAGCCCCGTCGACCAGGACCACGCGATCCGCGGCTTCCACTCGGTGACCATGACCGTGGCCGAGGTCACCGCGACATTCGACCTCGTGGTCAAGACGATGGGCTTTCGCAAAGCGGCTCACGAGGGACACCGCACCAGGTTCGAGACCGGCCAGGGCGGGCCGCACTCCATCCTCGACGTGGTCGAGTCGCCCGAAGGACCCGTGGGCGAGGAGTCGGTGGGCGCCGTGCACCATGTCGCGTGGAGGGCCGTCGACGCTGCCCACCAGGCCGAATGGAGGGAGGCGGTGGTCAAGGCCGGGCGCAACGTCACGCCGGTGATCGACCGGTACTACTTCAAGTCCATCTATTTCCGCGAGCCGGGCGGCGTACTGTTCGAGATCGCGACGGACGGTCCGGGATTCACCATCGACGAGCCGGCCGAGGCTCTCGGCACCACGCTCAGCCTGCCGCCCTGGTTCCAGGTGCGGCGCGAAGAACTGGACGTCACGCTTCCGCCGATCGTCGTCCCGACCACGGCGACGACCGGCGCCGGTCATTAGATCAGTGGTCTAGCTCAACCCGAGGAGGGCAAAGAACGTATGAGCACGGCAACAATCGCGCCGGTCAACCCGATGGCGGCCGAAGGCAAGGAAACGGTCCTGAACGTGATGCGCCGTGACCGCGCCAACTTCATCCGCGTGGTTTCCGACCCCAAGAACTGGAACGTCCAGACCCGCTGCACCGAATGGGAGACCCGCGACCTCGTCGGTCACATGATCGACGTGCTCGAGGGCTACATGGCGAACTGGGAAGAGGCCAAGAAGGGCGGTTCGCCCACCCCGGCCGGCCTGGTCGTGATGGCCGAGACGCTCGACGACCATGCCAAGGACTTCCGCAAGCTGTCGCGCGAGGAAGCGCTGGACCGCTTCAAGAAGGACGCGATGAAGTTCGACGCCATCCTGGAGGGGCTCTCACCCGAGGAATGGACCAGCTTCATGGTCTCGCACCCGTACTCGGGACCGGTCCCGGCGGGCTTCTACGGGACCTTCCAGATCATGGACTACGGCGTCCACCCGTACGACGTCGAGTACGGCCTCGGGAACAAGCTGGCCACGATCGATGAGGCGAGCGCCGGGCTGATCCTTCCCTTCGCCTTCATCTTCTGGCAGTACCAGGTCGACCAGAAGGCAGCGGCCGGCGCTGACTTCAACTATGGGATCGACGTGGCGGGCCCATGGGGCGGCAAGTGGCGCGTGACGGTCAAGGACGGCAAGTGGACGCCCGAGCCGGAGACCGGCAACTTCGAAGGCGCCGACGCGCTGTTCAAGTTCGACAGCGCTGCGGACCTCGTATTGACCTTCTTCGGCCGCTACCCCGGCGGCTCGGCGAGCGGTGACCCCGAGGTCATCCACAAGATTCGCCACCTTCACTTCTCCATCTGATAAGAAGCACTCTCTGGGCGGCGGACCTCGATGACTCGAGGCCGCCGCCTGATCTCTCCCAGGTTGAAGTCCGCGAGGTCGACGCGTCCGCCGCACCCCTGCTCGAGTCGGCGATGGGAGTCGAGGGCGACCTGGTAGCCCTCCGGATGGCGAGAGGATGCAGGCCATTTGCCGCCTGGGTCGATGGCGGAATCGCAGGTTATGGCTGGCTCTCCACTGGGCGGGAATGGATTGGCGAGCTGCAGCTGGAGATCGCGCCCCGGGCGGGCGAGGGATACATCTGGAACTGCGTCACATTGCCGGAACACCGTCGCAAGGGGATATTTCACTCTCTGCTCATAGGCATATCGGCCGTCATGGGCAGAGATGGAATGCGCCGGTCGTGGATAGGGAGTGTCGCGATTCCAGCTGAGAACGCGGTCGGATCCGCGGGCTTCGCCCGAGCGCTTCGGTTCACCGCCATCACGCACGCCGACCTGATCTGGCTCAGCGTGAAGCACCCGGTCGACGGCAGCTCATCACTGAGCACGGATGCTTGCGAGGTGCTCAGAGTCCGGCCAGGCTCGTTCCTCCGCACCTCGCACCCGCGCCGCCACTGAGAGATTCCCTCTCCCCTTCAGGGGAGAGGGCAGGGAGAGGGGCGACGGAAGCAAACAAGCTGTGAGTAGTGGAGGATTGGCCAACGATGACGATCACTGGGACATTCGACCCATTCGTTCTGCCGGCCGCGGTGATGGTCGTGATCGTGGCCGCGCTCCATGCCTACTTCCTGGTGCTCGAGATGTTCCTGTGGCGTAAGCCTCTTGGGCTGCGCACGTTTCGCATGACGCAGGAGGCTGCGGATTCGTCAGCCGTCCTCGCCGCCAACCAGGGTCTCTACAACGGCTTCCTGGCCGCGGGGCTGCTGTGGGGCCTGATCGGTTATGGAGTCGTCCCGGGCCGCGCGATCCTGACGTTCTTCCTGGCCTGCGTCATCGTCGCAGGACTCTATGGCGCAGCCACGGTAAGCCGGCGCATCGCGCTGATCCAGGCCCTTCCGGCAGCGCTGGCGCTCGCGCTCGTCTGGCTGGCCTGACCTACAGCGCCGCCAGGTAGACCTCCAGCAGGTCTTCCGCCGGGTATGTGCCCGCCACCGCGCCCGCGGCCCTGCGCAGCTCCGGCTCGCCGAGACCGTACGCGGCAATGTGCCGTGGCAGGCCGAGCGACTCGATCAAGCCTTGAACGCGCCCGGCAGGATCCGAACCGGTTGCCGTGACCAGCAACGCGAACCGGTCAGGCATCCGCCGCTCGAGGTAGCGCATGACGTGCGGCAGCAGCAGGCACGAGGTGACGCCGTGAGGGATGCCGTAGCGAGCGCCGATCTGCTTGCCCATCATGTGGCTCAGTCCCAACGCCGACGCGCCGGGCAGCGTGAACGAGAACCAGGCCGCCAGCTGGTTCTCGGTGCGCACATCCAGGTCGTCGGGCGCAGCTTTCGCGCGCGGCAGCGAATCGAACAGGCGGCGGATGGCTTCGAGCGCCATCACGTCGTTGAAGGGATGCTCACCGTCGGCCAAGAATCCCTCGACCGCGTGGTCCATCGCCCGGATGCCGGAGGAGAGCCACAGCTCCATCGGCGTGGCCGTCGTCAGCTCGGCATCGTAGATCACCGTCTCGACCAGCAGCCGTGGATCGCGCATCCCCGCCTTGTCGCCGGCCTCGTTGGTGAACCCCGCGCCCGCGGCCAGCTCGGCGACCGAGAGCGTGGTGGGGATGGCGAGGTGGGGAAGAGCACGTCCGCCGGCGTTCGCAAGCCGGACCGAGATGATCTTGGCCGCGTCGATGGCGCTGCCTCCACCGAAGCTCACGATTCCGTCTATGCGGGCGCTCGACGCCGCTTCGACGCCGGCGTCGATCTGGGACAGCGGCGCGTGCTGCGTGATGGCGATCCTCGTGACCTGATTGACGGGAATCCTGTCCAGTGAGGTAAGCAGCGAACGGGTGGTGACGAGCGCGATGCGCGAGATGGACAACCGCGCCAGCTCGGACTCCAGGTGCGCGACCGAACCGGCGCCCCAGTGGATGACTCGCGGATTGGAGTAGCTGAAGACGCCATTCACGGCGTGGTCATACTACGAACGCGGTGACCGATCCACACCGGGGCATGCCCGTCCTCGAAGCCGGCGAACCGCTGGCCAAGGCGCGCGCGGTCATGATCCTGGTCCACGGCCGTGGCGCGACCGCGGCGGACATCATGACCATCGGCTCTGAGTTGATGCACCCGGGGTATGCCTACCTGGCCCCGCAGGCATCCGGCAACCAGTGGTATCCGAACCCGTTCACCGCCCCGCTCGACACCAACGAGCCATACCTGAGCTCCGCGCTCGGGGTCCTCGAGGCGCTGCTCGCCAGGGTCGAGGCGGCCGTCCCCGCCCAGCGCATCATCCTGCTCGGGTTCTCACAGGGCGCCTGCCTCACGCTCGAGTTTGCCGCCCGTCACGCCCGCCGTTACGGAGGAGTCGTCGGGCTGAGCGGCGGGTTGATCGGCCCGGACGGCACGCCCCGCGACTATCCGGGCAGCTTCGCAGGCACACCCGTTTTTCTCGGGTGCAGCGATGTCGACCCTCACATCCGCAAGGAGCGCGTCCAGGAGGCGGCTGCCGTTTTCGGGCGAATGGGCGCGCGTGTGACCATGCGCCTGTATCCCGGCATGGGTCACACCGTCAGCCCCGATGAGATCGAGGCCGTGCGCGAGATCATCGAGAGCCTTTAAGCGGAACTGCGCCTGGCCGGCTGTTTGTCGTAGAGCGAGGCGATCGCCGACAGGTCCAGGTCTCCTACCGACTGCGCGGCTCGTTCGTAGAGCTCCTTCGTCATCAGAGCCAGCGGGGTCGTCGCTCCCGTCTTCTTATAGAGCTCGACCGCCAGGCGCAGATCCTTCACCGCGTCGCGGAGCGCGAAATTGACAGGTTCGTAGCGGTGATCGACCAGGCCAGCCTTGCGGGTGTTCAGCGCGGGTGCGAGGCGGCTGAGAACCCAGAAAACATCCTCAGCGTTCAGCCCCGCGGTCGTTCCGGCCGCCACCAGCTCCGCGGCCATCGCATTGAGGCCGGCGATCATGGTGTTGGCGACGAGCTTCAGGGACGCCGCGCTCCCCAACGCGCCGATGCGGCGCACCTCGCCCAGCGCCTCGAGCACGGGACGTACCCGCTCGATGGCCGCTTCATCGCCGGCGGCCAGCACCACGAGCGTGCCTGCCTCAACCGCCGGCACGCTGCCCAGCACAGGGGCTTCGACGTATTTCGCTCCAGCCTTTTGCAGCCTTGGCGCGATCTCGCCTGAAACGTCCGGGCCGGCGGTGCTCATCTCGACGAACACCTGGCCCCCGGCCACGGTGGCGGCGCCGTCCTCTCCGAGGTAAGCCGCCCGAACCGCATTGGCGTCGGTCAGCATCGAGATGACGACCTCGGCGTCCTGTGCCGCCTCGGCAGGAGTTGAAGCGACCTTGCCCACGCCGAGCGCCTCGGCGCGCTGCCGCGTCCGATTCCACAGGGTCAGCTCATGACCCTGGGCATTGAGCCGCCTGGCCATGGCGCCGCCCATCTTGCCGGTACCCATGATCGCCACCCGCATCAGGACTTCTTCTCGTCCTCCTCAGCTTCCTCGCCATGTTCGACGATATCTCCTTCCTGGAACAGGACATCCCTTAATACCGTCCGCCACTTGGGCTTGCGCCGGGCGAGGAACTCCAGCGCCATCGCAAAGTGCTTGAACTCCTCCTGCTGGGCGTCATTCATGATCGCCTTGGCCTGCAGATCGGATTCGAGCGAGATCCGCTGCTCGTACCAACCGATCGCCTCAGCCTCCTCTTGCAGCGACGCGATCATTCGCGCAAAGGTGCGGTTCTGTGTGCTCAGCTCGCCGGGCGGTTCGTGATATTGCTCAGTTGTCATTTGAATTCATTCTGCGACGGGCAAGGAATCCAGGCAAGTCGGATTAAATAGGGCAGTGGGAAACATCCTCATCTTCATCCTGGTGGGGCTGATCGCCGGCTTCCTTGCCAGTCGGGTCGTCCTCGGCAAGGGCCGGGGCTGGCTGATGGACATCGTGATCGGCGTGCTGGGCGCAGTACTCGGCGGCTGGCTCGCCGATTTGCTTCACATCTCGGTCGGGTTCGGCATCTTTGGCCAGATCGTGATCGCGTTCGTCGGCGCCCTCATCCTGCTGATCGTCTGGCGCCTGCTGTTCGGACGCCGCAAGCACTCGAGCTGAAATAGCCCCGGAGCGTAGAGCTTTCTAGTCCTCGATGGACTACGGGCAACCCGTTCGGTTTGGCGTCTTCCTCACCCCTGACGCATCCCAGCCCAGCCGTCTCCTCGCGCTGGCCGGCCTTGCGGATGAGCTGGGGTTCGACGCGATCGGCGTTCAGGACCACCCCTACCAGCGGCGGTTCCTCGACACCTGGACGCTGTTGACCGCGATCGCGGTGCGGACGAGCAGAGTCCAGGTCTTCCCCGACGTCGCCAACCTTCCCCTCCGACCGCCCGCGATCCTCGCCAAAGCCGCGGCCTCGCTCGACCTGCTCAGCGGTGGCCGGGTTGAGCTCGGACTCGGCGCCGGCGGTGCCTGGGAGGCGATCAAGGCGATCGGCGGTCCCGTCCGGACTCCAGGCGAATCGGTCGCGGCGGTGGAGGAGGCGATCCAGGTGATCCGGCTGATGTGGAGCGGCGAGCGAGGGGTGCGCTTCGATGGGAAGTTCTACCAGCTGGCCGGGGTCCAGACCGGCCCCAAGCCTCTGCACCCGATCGGGATCTGGCTCGGCGCGTACAGGCCTCGAATGCCTCGCTCGTCGGACGGGCCGCCGACGGATGGGTGCCGTCTCTTGGATACGCTCAGCCGGCGGACCTGCTCGAGGGAAACCGGCGCATCGACGAGGCGGCCGCGGCC
>Ga0209011_1000310_pt1 | contig 19479 bp, 20 predicted proteins | sample BlaSpr_A8_OM1_M3_FD_187986 | JGI IMG/M metagenome (GOLD analysis project Ga0209011, IMG submission 187986) | Forest soil microbial communities from Thunder Bay, Ontario, Canada - Black Spruce, Ontario site 2_A8_OM1_M3 (SPAdes) (version 2) | ecosystem: Environmental > Terrestrial > Soil > Boreal... | reverse complement strand
CCTGATCCTCGGATCAGGGCCGATCGTGATCGGCCAGGCCGCGGAGTTCGACTATGCCGGAACGCAAGCATGCAAGGCGCTGCGCGAAGAGGGAATCACGACCGTGCTCGTGAACTCAAACCCCGCGACGATCATGACCGACGAGGACGTCGCCGACCGGGTCTACCTCGAGCCGCTCACTGTCGAAGCCGTGGAGCGCATCATCGAGCGCGAGCGCCCTGACGCCCTGCTGCCGACGCTCGGCGGCCAGACCGCGCTGAACCTCGCCACCGAGCTGGCGGCGGCCGGCGTGCTCGACCGCCATCACGTCCGGCTGCTCGGCGCGGGGATCGAGACGATTCGCAAAGCGGAGGACCGCCAGGCCTTTAAGGAGATGCTCGAGGGAATCGGCGAGCCGGTGCCCTTGTCGCAGGTCTGCGAATCGCTGGAAGAGGTGCGGGAGTTTGCCACGACGGCGGGCTTGCCGCTGGTCGTCCGACCCGCGTACACGCTCGGCGGAACAGGCGGCGGATTCGTCACCACCGACCGGGACCTCGAACGCATCGCGAAGGGCGGGCTGGAAGCCTCACCCATCCACCAGGTCCTCGTCGAACGCTCCCTGTGGGGATGGAAGGAGATCGAGTACGAGGTGATGCGGGACGCCGCCGACACCTGCATCACGGTCTGCAACATGGAGAACCTGGACCCCATGGGCGTGCACACCGGTGACTCCATCGTGGTGGCGCCCTCCCAGACCCTCTCCGACCGCGACCACCAGATGCTGCGTTCGTCGGCGATCCGGATCATCCGCGCGCTTGGCATCGAGGGCGGATGCAACGTGCAGTTCGCGCTCGACCCGAAGAGCTCGATCTACTTCGTGATCGAGGTCAATCCACGCGTCAGCCGCTCGTCGGCCCTCGCCTCCAAGGCCACCGGGTATCCGATCGCGAGGGTCGCGGCGAAGGTCGCTGTCGGCCGGCGGCTCGACGAGATCCGCAACGAGGTCACGGGCCGCACGTTTGCCGCGTTCGAGCCCGCGCTGGACTACTGCGTGGTGAAGATCCCGCGCTGGCCGTACGACAAGTTCCCCGCGGGTGATCGCCGTCTCGGCACTCAGATGGCCTCGACCGGTGAGGTGATGGCGATCGAGCGGACGTTCGAGGCGGCTCTTGTCAAGGCGATGCGCTCACTCGAGCAGAAACCACCCGCCACCTGGGAGCTCGGCGCCGAGACCATCGATCAGCCCAACGACCGGCGGCTCTTCGCCCTCCTCAACGCCTTGAGAAACGGCGCCGACGCGCAGTCGCTCGCGGAGCGCAGCGGTATCGACCGGTGGTTCATCGATCGCCTGGCGAACATCACCAGGCTCGAGGTCGAAGGCGACGCGCGCGAGCTGCGGCGCGCGGGCTTCTCCGACGCCATGATCGTCGCGCTGCGCGGCGACGAGGTGGAGGCCGCGGCGCCGACGTACAAGCTGGTGGACACCTGCGCGGCGGAGTTCGAGGCGGCCACGCCGTACTACTACTCCTGCTGGGAAGAGGAGAGCGAAAGCGTTCCGGTCGAGGCACGCAGCGCCCTCGTCATCGGGTCAGGCCCCATCCGGATCGGACAGGGCATCGAGTTCGACTACTGCTCGGTGCATGCCGCGTGGGCGCTGCGCGAAGCCGGCGTGCGCGCTGTCCTCGTCAACTCGAACCCGGAGACGGTCTCGACGGACTTCGACACCTCCGACCGCCTGTACTTCGACCCGCTTGACCTCGACGGCGCCCTGCATGTCGCGCAGGCGGAGCGGGTCGCCGGCGCGCTGGTGCAGTTCGGCGGCCAGACCGCGATCAACCTCGCCGAGCCCCTCGACGAACGAGGCGTGGCGATCATGGGCTCTTCAGTCCAGGCGATCGACCTGGCCGAAGACCGGCGCGCGTTCGCCGCGGCGCTCGACGCCATCGGCATCCCGCAGCCGGTCGGAGGCACCACCACCACGGTCGAGGACGCCGTCGTGATCGCGGAGCGCGCCGGCTATCCGGTGCTCGTCCGGCCCTCGTATGTGCTCGGCGGCCGCGCGATGGAGATCGTGCGCAACCGCGAGGAGCTGCGCCGCTACATGGTCTGGGCGATCGGCGCCATGCCGAGGGGCACGGTGCTGGTCGACAAGTACCTGCAGGGTACCGAGGTCGAGGTCGACGCCATCACCGACGGCGAGACCGTGGTCATCCCCGGCGTGATGCAGCACGTGGAGCGCGCCGGCGTGCACTCGGGCGACTCGTACGCGGTGTATCCCGCGCAGAGCCTGGAATCAGGCGAGCTCGACGACGTCGTCGACTACACGGTGAAGATCGCGCGCCACCTGCGCCTGCGCGGCCTGGTGAACGTTCAGTTCGTGGTGCATCGTGGCCACGTGTACGTGCTCGAGGTGAATCCACGCGCTTCGCGCACGGTCCCGTTCCTCTCGAAGGTCACGGGGGTCCCGATGGTCAAGCTCGCCACGCGCGTGATGCTCGGCGACAAGCTCGAGGACATGGGCTGGTCGACGGGGCTGGTCCCGCCCAAGAGCCTCGTCGCGGTCAAAGCGCCGGTGTTTTCGATGAACAAGCTGCCTGCGGTCGACTCCTACCTCGGTCCCGAGATGAAGTCCACCGGCGAGGCGATCGGCATCGCCAACACTTTGAACGAGGCACTGCGCAAGGCATTCGCGGCCTCCGGCATGCACATCCAGCGCGGAGGCACGGCGCTGCTGACGATCGCCGACGCCGACAAGCCTGAGCTCCTTCCGATCGTCTCTCGGCTGGTCCAGCTGGGGTGGTCGATGGTGGCGACCGATGGAACGGCGAGGGCGCTCCGGCAAGCCGGCTTCTCGCCGCGCGTGGTGGCGAAGATCGGCGACGAAGGCCCGACCGTGCTGGATGTCATCACCCTGGGGCAGGTCGACCTCGTCATCAACACGATGTCGAACATCTACGCGGAACCGGGCGAGGCCGGCGGGCCCGTCTTCAAGGATGGCTTCGAGATCCGGCGCGCGGCGGTCGAGCGCCGCATCCCGTGCCTGACCTCGCTCGACACGGCCACCGCTCTGCTCGAGTCCGCCGTAGCGGCGTCGCGCGACATCGAGGTGCGCACGATCGACGAATGGAGGGCCGGTGTTCCTGCTTGACGCTGCCATTACCGGCAGGCGGCAGGTCGCCCGCGACATGTTCGTCGTGTCGATGGCCGCGCCCGAGATCGCAGCGTCGGTGCGCGCCGGCCAGTTCGTCAACCTCGCCTGGTCGGGCGGGCCACTGCTGCGCCGTCCGTTCTCGGTCTATCGCGCTGACGGCGACTGGATCGAGATCGTCCTGAAGGCAGTCGGCCAGGGTACGGCTCAGCTGCTGGCGATGACGCCGGGCGACCGCGTGAGCTGCCTCGGCCCGCTCGGGCACGGCTTCGAGATCGGCGCGGGACCCAAGAGCGTCGTGCTGGTCAGCGGGGGGCTCGGGGTCGCGCCCATGCCGCTGGCCGCCCGCGAGGCGCGCTCGCTCGGCATGCGCGTCACCTGGGTCCACGGAGCGCGCAGCGCCGGCGACCTGTGCTCTGAATTCGATGGTGATGAGGTCGTGTGGGCGACCGACGACGGCTCGAACGGGTTCCGGGGGACGGCAGTTGCAGCTGCTCCGGGCGCCGACCTGGTGCTCGCGTGTGGGCCGAACCGGATGCTCTCGGCGGTCGCGGAGCGGTGGCCGGAGGCGCTCGTCGCGGTGGAGACCTACATGGGGTGCGGCACGGGTGTCTGCCTGGGCTGCGCGGTTCCGCTCGAGCGCGGGGGCTTTGACCGCGCGTGCAAGGAAGGGCCGGTCTACCGCGCCGCGGACATCGAGTGGTCGTCGCTGCCGTCACATCTCTCCTATGCCGTGACGGCATGAGCGTGGACATGTCGGTCGCGGTGGGCGGGATGCGTCTGCGCGGGCCGGTGCTCGCCGCCTCGGGCACCTTCGGATATGGGACCGAGGTGCCGCTGCTTGAGCGGCGGGCTCTCGGCGGAATGGTGTCGAAGGGAATCTTCATGCGCGCGCGCGACGGCACCCCGCCGCCGCGAATCGCCGAAACGCCGGGCGGAATGCTGAATGCCATCGGCCTGCAGGGTCCCGGAGTCGAGGCTCTCGTCCGCGACTTCGCGCCGCAATGGGCAGAGTGGGATTTTCCAGTCTTCGTCAACATCAACGGCGAAACCGCGGCTGAGTACGGAGAGCTGGCGGCGCGCCTGGACGCAGTGCCGGGAGTGGGCGGGCTCGAGATCAACATCTCGTGTCCCAACGTCGAGCAGGGCGGGCTCTACTTCGGCAACGACCCGCGTGCCGCAGCGTCGGTGACTGAAGCCGTGCGCAGGCGCACCAAGCTCCCGGTGTGGGTGAAGCTCACGCCGATGGTCAGCGACATCGGGGTCATCGCGCGAGCGGTCGAGGCGGCCGGCGCTGACGCGCTGTGCGCCATCAACACCTTTGTCGGCATGTCGATGGACCTGAACGCATACAAGCCTCGTCTCAGCTTCCGCACCGGAGGCCTGTCCGGCCCTGCGATCCGGCCGCTGGCCGTGCACCTGGCGCATCAGGCCGCGCGCGCGGTGAGGATTCCGGTGATCGGCATCGGCGGCATCACGCGGGCGGAGGACGCGCTGGAGTTCCTGGTCGCGGGTTGCTCCGCGGTCCAGGTTGGCACCGCGACGTTCGTCAACCCAAGAGCGATCGCCGAGGTGCACGACGGCATCGCCGCCTTCCTCGCGGCGAAGGGAATGGGCTCCCTTTCCGACTTGCCGCGGTACCTGCCCCGCGACTAGGAGAGACGAGATGTCTACCGAGATGCCGCCCGCTGGAAGGGACCCCGCCGCCGCCAGGCTGCAGGTCCTTGCCACCGAGCACTGGAGCCTGCTCGCGACGCGCTCGCTGACTTACATGGAGTCACTCGGCCGCGTGAACATGTTCCTGGCCATCCTGTCCGGAGCGGTGATCGCGCTGGCGCTGGTCGCGCAGGCCGATCATTTCGGCCCGACGTTCGTCTCCGTCGCGATCTTCATGCTGTCCATCGTCCTGTTCGTGGGCGTGGCCACGGTCGCGCGCCTCATGGCGCTCAATCGGGACGACTATCGCTGGGTCGTCGGCATGAACCGCCTCCGCAGGGCTTACCTCGACCTGTATCCGGAGCTGGCGCCTCACTTCGTCACGAGCCCCTATGACGACTTCAAGGGAGCGCTCCAGACGATTGGAATCGAGGTCACAGTCGGCAGGGCAGGGTTGGGTTCGGCATTTCACGGGCTGCAGACCCTGCCGGGCATGCTGTCGGTGATCGTCGCCGCCGACGCCGGCGCGATCGGAGCCCTGATCGCGTTCGCCATCGGCCTGCCCCTCTACGGGGTGCTCATCACAGGCGCAGCTGCATTCCTCGTGGCGGCGGTGTGGATGGGGTTCTGGGGCAGCTGGAACGTACGGCGCTTCAGTCCAAGTCTGGAGCCGAGGTTTCCGACTCCGAAGTCATAGCTCGGTCAGACGAGAAGACCTCGGGCCGGAGGATCCGGATCGCGACCACCACTGCGCCCGCGGCGACCGCGCCGATCGCCATCGCCCAGGGTGCGCCGAGCCACTGGGCGAGCGCGCCCGCCTGCGTGCTGCCGATGGGTCCCACGCCGATCAATGCCTGGGCATAGAGCGACATCACCCGTCCGCGAAGGTGGTCCGGGGTGCGCACCTGGATGCGGTTGTTCGCGGTCGCGACGAACGAGATCTGGCAGTAGCCGGCGACGAACAGGGTGACCAGCGAAAGCGCGAAGTTCCGCGAGATCGAGAACTCCAGCAGGGCCACGACCCAGATGAGAGCCATCCACAGCTGCCGCCGCGGGTCGGCCCCGAGGTTTGGAAAGAACGCGAGCGACAGAGCTCCGGCCAGCGCCCCCAGTCCCATCGACGAAAGCAGGAACCCGTAGCCGTGGGCTCCGACGTTGAGCACCCTGTCGGCGAACAGCGGCATGAGCGTGAGGCGGTTCATCGCGAAAAGTGAGAAGACGCCGACCGCGACGAGGAGCATCCCCACCACGGGGTCGCGGCGCGCATATGACAGGCCTTCCGCGATGCGCGTCATGAATGGCAGGTCGTGGCGGCGCGGCGCGGCGCCTGGCAGGTCTCGCATCATCGCGAGAGATGCGATGGCCGCCAGGTAGCTGACCGAGTTGACGAGAAAGCAGATCGGCACGCCGACCGCGGCGATGACGAGGCCCGCGACCGCGGGGCCGATCACCGCAGAGGCGTTGAAGACCGATGAGTTGAGCGCGATGGCGTTCATCAGGTCCTGGCGGCCGACCATCTCGATCACGAACGACTGGCGCGCAGGAACGTCGAAGAGGTTGATGGTGCCGGTGGCAACGGCGGCGACGACGACCATCCAGTACTGGGCGTGGCCCGTGGCGCTGACCACGAACAGGAAAAAGGACGGGGCCATGAACAGCGACTGCGTGGCGAGCAGCACATTTCGCTTGGAATAGCGGTCGGCGATCACTCCACCGAGCGGGCCGCCGACGAGCACCGGCAGAAATTGGGCCGCGAGCACGAGACCGACCAGCAGCGCGCTGCCGGTCAGCTCGAGGGCCAGCCAGGGCATGGCGACGCTCTGCATCCATGTGCCGACGGTCGAGATGATCTGGCCGGTCAGGAAGAGCCGGTAGTTCCTGTGCCTGAGCGCTCCAAGCACTCGCTGAGGTACGACTTCAGGCACTCGTGGGATCATCGCAGGGTGCCGAGGCTGCGCGAAGAGGTCGACATCAAAGCTCCTGCCTCACGGGTCTGGGCGGTCGTCCAGGAGGACGTGGTCAATGCGCCGAAGTGGTCCTCGTACCTCGCGAAGGTCGAGAAGCTCGACGGCGAGCCTCCTGGTAAAGGGACCCGGTACCGCTACCACCTCGACCTCCCAGGCGGGTTCAAGGAGAAGCTCGAGGTGGAGCAGTCGGTGTGGGTCAAGCCGAAGCGGTGCGCAGGCAGGTTCGTTCGCGGTCCGCTCAAAGGGACCTGGTCGTACGCGTACACCGAAAGAAAGGACGGCACCACGCTCGTGGTGTACGAGATGGACTACGAGCTGACCGGTCTGCTCCGCTTCACCGGGGGATTGCTGGCGGGGCAGTACGCCGAGGGCATTCGCAAGACCATGGCAGCCTTGAAGAAGTACATCGAGGCGGGGAAGGGACCCAAGGCCAAGGCCTAGTGCTGGCATACGTCTTCTTTCATCGGCCCGCACCGGGCGTCGAGACGCCGATCTACGAGACGGCGCTGCGAAAGTTCCACTCGGCGCTGACGGTCGCGCCGCCAGTAGGGTTCATCGGCTCGTCGACCTATCGCGTAGGCGGCGGCTACGCCGACTGGTACCTGGTCGAGAGCTCTGCCGCGCTCGACCTCTTGAATCAGGCAGCCGTCAACGAGGCAAGGTCCGCGACCCATGACGTGGTGGCGCACCTGGCAAGCGACGGGGCCGGCAAGCTGCTGATGCGTGTTTCAGGCACCGCGCCGCCAGGGGCCGGCTACGAGATGCGCTTCTCCAAGCCGGCAGGCACGGCATACCAGGATCTCTACGACCGGCTGAAGCCCCGGACCGACCGAGCCGAGGTCACGCTCTGGCGCCGCATGATGGTGCTCGGGCCGGCGCCGGAGTTCTGCCTGCTGGCTCTGTCACAGATTCAGCTTCCGGCGGAGATGAAGCCGGAGATCCTGCGCCGCGACCTCGTCTAGGGTCGCTTGAAGGGCAGCAGCTCGAGCTGCTCGAAGCGGTCCTGGACCGCGGTGCGCAACTCGCTCGTCAGCGCCTTCAGGCGCTGCTGCGAGGTCTCCTCGACATTGAGCGCCCGAACTTTGCGCAGTGAGGTCTGCAGCGCATAAAGGCCCGCCGGTTCGTTGCTGGTCAGTCGCGCCGCGGCGCCTCTGAGCTCTCGCGACAGCTCCTCCTGGCCGTGAGCCCGCAGCCACGTTGACAGGCGCGCGGCCGCGATGACCACGCGCTGCGTCTTTGCGTTCAAGCCAGGCGCGGTGGCCTCGCGCTGAGGAACCTGGAACACCGAAGGCACCTTGACGGGCCGGCGCAATTTAGGAAGGCGGCGAATGGAGCTCATCAGGTTGGGGCCCAACATCACGGCGATCCCGGCCAGGATGAGGAGGCCGACGATGCACCCGACGAGGACCTCCAGCAGCATTTTCCCTAGGGTACGCTGCATAAGGAGGTAGGGGGACGAACAAGGCAACACCGGTTGCGGTCATCACGGGGGCCTCGTCGGGCATCGGCGCCGCGACCGCGGTCGCGCTCGGGCGTAAGGGCTACCAGATCGTGGTCGGCGCACGCCGCCTGGACCGCCTCAAGCTGGTCGCGGGTGAAGAAGGCCTGGCGATGGAGCTCGATGTGACCGACAAGGACAGCATCGAGGCCTTCGTGGGCGAGGTGTCGAAGAGATTCGGACGCATCGACGTGCTCGTCAACAACGCGGGCGGGGCTCTTGGCCTCGCGCCGATCGAAAAGGCCGTGGACGAGGATTGGATCGGCATGTGGCAGGTCAACGTGATGGGCTTGATGTGGATGACGCGCGCGTCTCTCCGGCTTCTTCGCAAAGCACGCTACGGACACGTGGTCAACATCGGGTCGGTCGCCGGGTTCGAGACCTACAAGGGGGGCGCGGGTTACACGGCGGCCAAGCATGCGGTGCGCGCGATCACCCGCACGCTGCGGCTCGAGCTGAATGGCGAGAAGATCCGCGTGACGGAGGTCGACCCCGGACTCGTTGAAACGGAGTTCAGCATGGTGCGGTTCCACGGCGACCGCAAGGCCGCCAGGGCCGTGTACCAGGGCTTGAAGCCGCTGTCCGCCGAGGACGTCGCCGACTGCGTGATCTTCGCCGTCACGCGCCCGCCGCACGTCGACATCGACGAGATCGTCGTCCGGCCGGTGGCCCAGGCCACCACGTGGATGGTGGCGCGCAAGGCGCCGAAGGCCAAGAGCTAAGCCCACTAGCTCTTTCTACTCGTAGTAATTCGATCCGAGCTCGATCCAGCCCGGGTTGGGACAGCCGCTCGAGGTGTGGGCGTGGGTGCAGTGAACGCCGATCCTCGGCCCCGGATCGATGTAGAGCTGACCGTGGATTACGAGCTGGTCCCCGGCGTGGGTGGGAACGAATGGGGCAAGGGTCGTGTTGTGGTCGACCTCGAGCATCTCGCCCGTGGGCGCCTTCACCTCGAACCGCTCGTGTCCGCCAGACTCCACGGGGTCGTTCAACACCGTCGCGTCGAATGTCACCTCGGCCCCGCCGGCCCCGTTGACGATGTCCTGGTGGAGCGCCTGGTCGTCAGGCACCTCGCGCCCGCCGCAGGCGATCACGACGAGCACGGCCGCGACGGCAAGCCATGTCCGCCTCACGCCGTGAGCGCCTGCTCCAGGGTGAAGCGGCCTTCGTAGAGCGCCTTGCCGATGATCACCGCCTGTGCTCCGGCTGCGGCCACGCGCCCGATGTCCTCGAGCGAGGTCACGCCGCCCGAGTACTGCAGGGTCAGGCTCGTCATCGCGCGGGCCCTGGCCAGCGTCTTCAGGTCCGGGCCGCCAAGCGTGCCGTCCTTGTCGATGGAGGTCAGGACAACGCCGGCGAGCGGCAGCTTGTCCCACCGTCCGAGGAGGGAGCCGATCACGACCGGCTCGGTCTCCGTCCATCCGCTCACCGCAGCCTGGTCATTGCGCACGTCCAGCGCCGCGAGCACCCGCGCGGGATGCCGGAGCGCGCATCGTTCGAGGAGGCGGGGGTCACGCACCGCGGCAGTGCCCATGACCACCGCGTGAGCCCCGGCGGACAGCCACGCGTCCACCGTGTCCGCGGTGCGGATGCCGCCGGCGACCTGGACCTTGACGTCCTTGCGCTGCAGGATGGCCCGGATCGTGCTCCTGTTATCGCCCGTCCCTCGCGCCGCGTCGAGGTCGACCACGTGGAGGTGCTCGGCGCCGCCGCCGGCAAACTCCTCCGCCACCTCGCCCGGGTCGTCGGAGTAAACCTTCGGGTGATCGAAGTCGCCCCGCACGAGGCGCACGCAGCGCCCCCCGAGGATGTCGATCGCAGGGATGACTACCACGCCCTCACTATGACCCAGGAAAGCTGAGCGCTGGCGTCGCAGGGGCGGCTGGGTTCAACCCAGCCGCAACTTTGTCTCCAATCAACTTAATCGTGGTCGGGCTTCAGACTTTTGAACAGTCCCATCGCTATACCGGAGGGTGAGCAGCCCCGTCGCGAAGCGACCGGGCGATGAGCGGGAACCATCCGGGTTCCCGCTCATGACTTGCTTAGCGGTAGTTCGTGAACTGAAGGGGAACGGGGATGTCCTCCGCCTCGCGGAGTGACTTGATCACGAGCTGCAGCGTGTCCTTGTCCTTGCTCACCACCCGCAGCTGGTCGCCCTGGATGCGCACCTGCAGCTTGGGCGACACGTTCTGGATCCGCTTGCGCAGGTCGCGGGCGAGGTCGTCGGTGATGCCCGCGTTGAGCAGGATCTCGATCTGGCCGCGGCCCTTGCCGACCGTCTTCGGGTCGCTGGATTTGAAGAGCTTCGGCGACAGCTGTCTTCGAGCGCCCTTCTCGCGGAGGACCTGCAGCGCCGCCTTCGCCCTCTCCTCGCTCCCGGACTCGATCAGGATCTTGTTCTCCTGGAGGTCGTACACGGTGGCCGTGTCCTTGAAGTCGTAGCGCGTGCCGACCTCGCGGCGCGCCTGGTCCAGCGCGTTGGTCAGCTCCGCCGCGTCGAACTCGGAGACGACGTCGAAGGAGAACTCAGCCACTGGTCGAGCTGAGGATCTGCTGCAGCGCGAGCCACACCGCTACCAGCGCCAGCGCGATGCCGACGATGGAGCTGATGGCAAGCAGCGCGCCGATGCCCGCGGTGCCCTCGTCCAGCGCTTCCGGCGGCGGCTTGTCGTACGGGTCTGGGCCGTAGTCGAGGTCGTAGACCCCCTCCTGCTTCGCCCGCTCGACCAGCCCATCGAGGGTGGGCTTACCGCCGGGAGGAAGGGGCTTGTCGCTGAGGTTGGCCACCGCCTCCTTGAGGTTGTCGCGTGTTCGCCCCAGCTCGGCTGTGACCAGGTCAAGCGTCTGCATGGCGGCGGGGGTCGCGTGCTCTCGGCGCAGGTCCGCGATGATGCCGTACAGGCTCACGTCGCGATTCATAACAGATGCCGGGCGCGCTGTGCATTTTCCGCTCCGCGGTCCGGGCCTACACTTACTCCGAGATGAGGTTGGAAACGAAATCCAAGGCCACCGTCAAGAAGCCTCCGCTCCACCCCAACACGTGGGTCTTTTTTGAGGGCGACTTCGCTCGCTACCACGATGTGAAGCTCGGCCTGATGACCCACGCACTTCACTACGGCACAGGGGTGTTCGAAGGTGTTCGCGCCTACTGGAACGAGAAGCAGGAGCAGCTTTACCTCCTGCAGGGCGCGGCGCACTACGACCGCATGCGTCGCTCGGCGAGCGTGATGCGAATGACCCTGCCGCATTCGACCGAGGAGCTGGTGAACTTCACGCTCGAGCTGCTCCGGCGCAATCAGTTCAAGTCCGACGTCTACATCCGGCCGCTGCTCTACACCTCCAGCGAGGAGATCGGGGTGCGCCTGCACAACCTCGAGCACAGCTTCTTCATCTACGCGATCCCGTTCGGCAACTACGTCGAGATCGAGGCAGGCATCCGCTGCATGGTCAGCAGCTGGCGACGGGTGCCCGACCAGTCCCTGCCGGCGCGGGCCAAGATCACGGGTTCGTATGCGCAGTCGGCGCTGGCGAAGTCAGAGGCTGTCGAGGGTGGGTTCGATGAGGCGATCGTGCTCACGGTGGACGGCCACGTCTCCGAGGGGTCCGCGGAAAACCTGTTCATGGTGCGAGACGGCGCGTTCGTCACGCCGCCCGTCACCGACGACATCCTCGAGGGGGTGACGCGGACGCTGCTCATGCGCCTGATCAAGGACGAGCTGCACATGCCGGTCATCGAGCGCAGCATCGACCGCACCGAGCTTTACACGTGCGATGAGCTCCTCCTGTGCGGCACCGGCGCTCAGATCTCCCCGGTGGTCGAGGTCGACCGCCGCGCCGTGGGGAACGGCACCGTGGGCGAGTTCAGCCAGGAGCTGCAGAACATCTACTTCGGAGCGGTCCGGGGCGAATCGCCGAAGTACAAGGACTGGACTATCCCCGTCTATTAGGCGATTGTGGCGGCGATGAAGGTGGTCGTCGCCCCCAACTCGTTCAAAGGATCGCTCTCGGCGTCTGAGGCCGCCTCGGCGATCGCACGTGGCGCGCGCCAGGCCTTTCCCGACGCGGAGGTCATCGAGGTGCCGGTGGCCGACGGCGGCGAGGGCACCGTCGAAGCGCTGGTCAGCGCGCACCGCGGCGCGTATCGGACCGCCGAGGTGGAAGGCCCGCTCGGAGATCCGGTGGCTGCGCCCTATGGGCTGATCGAAGGCGGCCGGACCGGTGTGGTCGAGCTTGCGTCCGCCAGCGGATTGACTCTGATCGCGCCCGAGCGCCGCGACCCGCGCAGGACCTCGACCTACGGCTTTGGGCAGCTCCTGGATGAGGTGCGGTCGGCGGGTGTGCAGCAGGTCATCGCCGGGATCGGGGGCTCAGCCACAAACGACGGTGGCGCGGGGATGGCCCAGGCGCTCGGCTATCGCCTCCTCGACGCGGAAGGCCATGAGCTGCCACGCGGAGGCGCCGCCCTGGCCCGCCTGGAGCGGATCGACCCGGCGGGCTTCGATTCTGGCTGGCACGCCGTAAAGGTGATGGTGGCCTGTGACGTCACCAATCCGCTGACCGGTCCGAAGGGGGCGAGCGCCGTGTACGGGCCCCAGAAGGGAGCTGACCCCGAGGCGGTTCGCGAGCTCGACAGCGCCCTGGCACGGCTCGCGGCGGTGATCGAACGAGACCTCGGAAAGCGGGTCGCCGACGTCCCTGGCGCCGGCGCCGCCGGGGGTGCCGGGGCCGGCCTGCTGGCATTCCTCGACGCCGTCCTCGTGCCGGGTGCGCCGCTTGTGGTCGAGGCGAGCGGCTTCGACGCCAGGCTGAGCGGCGCCGACCTCGTGATCACGGGCGAAGGACGGGCGGACGGGCAGACCGCCTACGGCAAAGCGCCTGGAGAGGTGGCAAAGCGCGCGCAAGCGGCTAGAATCCCGGTTCTCATGATCGCCGGAGCCAGAGGCCCCGGGTGGGAGGCGTTGAGCGATCTGGGCGTCACCGCGATCGTGACGCTCGACGAGGAAGGTCACAATCTGCAGCAACTCATGCGAGAGGCCGGCCCAATGCTGACCCGCGCCGCGGCGCGGGCCTGCCGGGAACGTATTTGGGAATAGACGGAAAGGAAAAGGACCCGCCGACCAAGGAGGGCCTCGAGCCAACCGACGTCGAGCTGGTCAAGGCCTATCGCAGCGGTGACATCCACGCTTTCGAGGAGCTGCACCGCCGGTATGTCGCGTCCATCTACCGGCTGGTGCGCCGCAAGCTCGGCGACGCGCTTCTCGCCGAAGACATCGCGCAGGAGACCTTCATGAAGGCGCTGCGCATGATGGACCGGGTCGACGACTCCTTCAACTTCGGCGGCTGGGTGCACACGGTGGCGCGCAACCTGTGCTTCGACGAGCTGCGCCGCCGCCAGCGCGACCTGCGCGCCGACGATGGGGTGGAGGAGGAAGCCGGCGAGCTGCTGGCGAACCTGCCCTCCACCAGCAAGAGCTTTGACCCGGTCCAGGTCCAGGAGTCCAACGAGATGCGCCGCCAGGTTTGGGCCGTCGCGCAGCGGCTCCCCGAGAAGTACCGCCTGGTGCTGACGCTTCGCGAGCTGCAGGACCTGAGCTACCGGCAGATCGCCCGCACTCTCAAGATGTCCGAGAGCGCCGTCGAGACCCTGCTCTACCGCGCCCGGCTCCGCTTCAAAGAGGAGTACATCGCCGCTGAGGGCGAGGGAGAGCTGAGCCACGACGAAGCCGTGCCCCTCCTGGCGCCATACCTCGCCGGCAAGCTCCGGCGCAGCCAGGCTGAAGCCGTACGCAAGCATCTCGCCGTTTGCATGAAATGTGCCCGCCGCATCGGAAGACGGCGAGCGCGCAGGAGTGTGGAGACATGAGGGTTAGTACAGTAGGTGCAACATGGCTAAGGTAGTCGTCCGCTTCTTCGACGACGAGACCCTGGAAGGGGTGGCACGGGACCTCGACTTCGACGAGCCCGACTTCCTGGTCGAGGTCGACGACGCGGGCGGCCTCGAGAACAATGAGACCGCCTGGATCCCCCTGACCGCCGTCAAGTGGGTCGAGCTGCCGCGGGACCAGGAGCTGGCCTCCGAGACGCCGACCCGCAAGGTCGCGATCAGGTTCCTCGACGGCGAGGTGCTGCGCGGCCACCTGGACGGCACCCTCGAGCGCCACCGCTACGGCGTGGTGCTGCACCTGCACGCTGAGCAGAGCGACAGCCCGATCCGCAAGCTCGGAATCCCGTTTTCCGCCGTCAAGGCGCTGTTCTTCGTGCGCGAGTTCGACGCGCGTGGCGAGGAAGCCGGCACCGCCTCGGATGCGTACCTGGCGCGGCGGACGATGGCGCCTCTGCTGGACGTGCTCGAGGAGATGGACATGCTGACCCGCCTGCACAGGGACGGGGTGCTGTCCGACAACGAATACGCCACCAAGCGGACGCTGGTCCTGGAGCGGCTCTAGCCCCAAACCCCCGGCGTAGAATTCCGTTCGTGGCCGAAGGCAACGGTTCGCGTAATGGAAACGGCGCTGGTAGGGGCCCCCGCGAAATCACGGCGCAGCCTCAGATTTCGCGGGGTACCAAGGGCTCGTTCAAGGTCAAAGCCGGGCTGGCGCAGATGCTGAAGGGCGGCGTGATCATGGATGTCGTCACGGCCGAGCACGCCCGCATCGCGCAGGAGGCCGGCGCATGCGCTGTGATGGCCCTCGAGCGCGTGCCGGCCGACATCCGCAAGGAAGGCGGCGTCGCCCGCATGTCGGAACCCGACCTCATCAGGTCGATCATGGAAGCGGTGACCATCCCCGTCATGGCGAAGTGCCGGATCGGGCATTTCGTCGAGGCGCGCATCCTCGAAGCGCTGGGAATCGACTACATCGACGAGTCAGAGGTGCTGACCCCCGCCGACGAGGAGAACCACATCGACAAGCACCCGTTCAAGGTGCCGTTCGTCTGCGGCTGCCGCGACCTGGGCGAGGCGACTCGCAGGATCGCCGAAGGTGCGGCGATGATCCGGACGAAAGGCGAGGCGGGAACGGGCAACGTCGTCGAGGCGGTCCGCCACGCACGGGCGGTCAACGCGGGCATCCGAAAGCTGCAGGGAATGAACCGCGCCGAGCTCGTGCACGAGGCGAAGCTCATCGGCGCCCCGGTGGACGTGCTCGCCGAGTGCCAGCGGCTCGGCCGCCTTCCGGTCGTCAACTTCGCCGCGGGCGGGATCGCGACTCCGGCCGACGCCGCGCTGATGATGCAGCTCGGAGTGGATGGCGTTTTCGTGGGGTCGGGCATCTTCAAGTCCGAGGACCCCTTGAAGCGTGCCAAGGCCATCGTCGCGGCCACCACTTACCACGACAAGCCGGAGATCCTGGCCGAGGTCTCCGCGGGACTGGGGAAGGCGATGGACGGCCTCGAGATCCCGGCCATCCCCAAGGACGAGCTGCTCGCTGCCCGAGGCTGGTAGCTCCGCTCAGCCGGGCGCAGGGCGCAAATGGAAAAGTCGAAGGGCAAAAGGCCCCTCATCGGGGTCCTCGCGATGCAGGGCGCGTTTGCCGAGCACATTGGCGCGCTCGAGAAAGCCGGCGCTCACACCCGGCTGGTGCGGACGCGTGAAGACCTCGCCGGCCTCGACGGCATCGTGCTGCCCGGAGGTGAGAGCACCACGATGACGATGCTGCTGGAGCGGACACACATGCTCGAGCCGCTGCGCGATGCGATCTCCAACGGCCTCGCGACGCTGGCGACCTGCGCAGGCATGATCGTGCTCGCGCGTGAGGTCGTCGACGGGATGGCCGGACAAGCAGGACTTGGCCTGCTCGACATCGGAGTGCGCCGCAACGGGTACGGCCGGCAGGTGGACAGCTTCGAGGCGGCGCTGGACGTCAAAGGCCTGAACGGCAAGCCGTTTCCAGGCGTCTTCATCCGGTCGCCGCTGGTCGAGTCGACGGGCTCGGTAGAGGTGCTCGCGCAGCACGAAGGTCACGCGGTCGCGGTGCGCCAGGGCCGCATCGTCGCCCTCGCGTTCCACCCCGAGCTCACTGACGATCTGCGCCTACATCGCGACTTCGTCAGGCTGGCCTCATCTTGAGAGTTCGAGCCGCGGGCCTGCTGGACCTGGCCCGCATCGAGGAGATGCACCGCTCGGCCGACGTGCGCCTGAGCGAGGCGGCGCCGCCGGCGGCAAGGTTGTGGTCGCTGCTCAGCTCGACGCTCTCAGCGTTCCTGCCGCTGTCGCAGGAGACGCTGATGTATGTCGCCGAGGACAGCGGCAAGGTCGTCGGGTTCATCCAGGCGTCCGGCCAGCCCCTGGGCCTCGACCTGCGAGGCGCGAGGGTGCTCCAGGTCCTCAACCTGCAGGTGGCGGAGGAATCCGACTCGGACGAGGTGGCCGCCGCGCTGGTGGAGCACCTTTCCAACCAGGCGCTGGAGAAAGGCGCCATCCGTCTGTTCGTCCGCCTTCCCGAGCGCGATCCGCTCCTTCCGGCCTTCCGGCTGCGCGGCTTTCGCCAGTACGCGACCGAGGTCGTCGTGTACGCGGACAGGCCGGTCATGCGCTCAGAGCAATTTCCAGACGGCATACGGCTGGTCAAGCGCGGCGACAACCGAATGCTGTACCAGCTCTACCGCAAGGTGACGCCGCAGGGCGTGTCCCAGCTCGAGGCCCCGACCTATCGAGAGTGGAGGGCGCTGCACGGCGGGGAGTGGACGGGCCGGATTGCGGCGCGTGGCTCCGACAAGCAGGAATTCGTCGTCGACCGCGTCGAGGTCGTTGGATGGGCCAAGGCCGAGCGCAGCTCCGGGGCGCGACCTGACACGCTGAACTTCATGGCGCTGCCCGAAGGCCCGCTGCCTGGAGAGCTCGCGGACTTTGGGCTGTCGCTGCTCAAGGGCTCCGAAGCTCCGGCCTGGTCGAGCTTGCGACACTATGATTCCCACATGATCGACGCCCTGCGCGGGCGTGGGTTCAGCATGCTGTTGACGCAGCTGCTACTGGTCAAGGAGCTTGCGGTCCGCGTACCGGCGCGCGAAAAGGGACTGGTGCCTTCCTTCGGATGAGCTGGTGCTCCTGGCCGGAGGGCGTCGGCGGATCTTGGGCGCCCATGCGGCCCATCTGCGTCGTTGCGACCTGCGCTTCGCGCCTCGCATCTGAGCCACCTGTGCACCGAATCTCTCGCCGGGGTCTCCAGCCATGAGCACTCACAAGATCGCTGCCATCAAGCCGCCCCACTGGGACGAGGAGATCGAGCTCCTCGCGCGGGCGCTGCCGCCCGATCTCGCGCACGCGCTGCACGAGCGCACCGACCCGCGCGAGCTGCTCGAGATCGTGCTGGACCTCGGCCGCGAGCCCGAGGCTCGTGTGCCAGGCCGTGAGGTGCTGCTCGCCGACCACCCGGTGTCTGCGTCCGACCTCGAGCATGTGACCAACAACGTCGGTCAGTTCGGCGACGACAACCGCGCGGGGATCGAGCGCACGCTGCACCGCGTCTCGGCGATCCGCAACCGTTCCGGCCGCATCACGGGCCTGACGATGCGAGTCGGGCGCGCCGTCACCGGCACGGGCGAGATCATCCGCGACATCGTCGTCAGCGGCCAGAGCATCCTGCTGCTCGGCCGGCCGGGCATCGGCAAGACCACGATGCTGCGTGAGTGCGCGCGGCTGCTCGCGGACGAGCTGCGCAAGCGCGTCGTGATCGTGGACACGTCGAACGAGATCGGCGGCGACGGCGACATCCCTCATCCCGGCATCGGGCGCGCGCGGCGCATGCAGGTGCGGACGCCGATGCTGCAGCACGCCGTGATGATCGAGGCGGTCGAAAACCACATGCCGGAGGTCATCGTCATCGACGAGATCGGCACCGAGCTCGAGGCGGCCGCGGCGCGCACGATCGCCGAGCGTGGCGTCCAGCTAATCGCCACCGCGCACGGGCAGACGCTCGAAAACCTGCTCGTCAACCCGACCCTCAACGACCTCTTGGGCGGCATCCAGAGCGTGACCCTCTCCGACGAGGAAGCGCGCCGCAGAGGAACGCAGAAGTCCGTGCTCGAGCGCAAGGCACCGCCGACATTCGACGTGCTCGTCGAGATCCAGGACCGCGACCGCGTGGCGATTCACCAGCCGCTGGCGGACGTGGTCGACACCGCGCTGCGCGGCCCGCTGCTGACCCCGCGGATCCGCCTGCGCACGCGGGAGGGACGCGTCATCTCGAACGTCGACGCGCCGGTCGTCGTGACACCGGAGCTCCCGCCCGCGCCGCCGGCACCGAACAAGCCGCTCGGCATCTTTCCGTACGGCGTGAGCCGGCACCACGTGGAGCAGACCATCAAAGAGCTAGAGCTTCCGGTGAAGGTGCTCGGCAACCTCGATGGCGCCGGCGCCGTCCTCACCTTGAAGAACCACTACCGGCGCCGGCCGGACAGCCTCCGCCAGGCGGAGAGCCGCGGCCTCCCGATCCACATCCTGAAGAGCAACTCGGTGACCCAGGTACGCGACGCGCTTTCGCGTATCTACGGCGTCGACAAGCACGATGAGTCCACGACCCGGGCCCTGGCCGAAGCGGCGGCCGCCATCAAGACGGTCAAGACCACGCTCCGCCCGGTCGAGATCTCGCCCCAGAACGCGTTCCTGCGCAGGCTTCAGCACCAGCTCGTGGCCGAGAACGAGCTCTCGGCGCGCAGCATGGGCAAGGAGCCCCAGCGGCGTCTTCGTATCACGCTGTCGCCCGAAGAACCGGCTTAGGCTGCCCGTCACGAATGAACCGCCGAGGACTCTTCATCACTTTCGAGGGCACGGAGGGCGCCGGCAAGACGACGCAGGTCGAGATGCTGGGCGAGTGGCTCGCGTCACATGACCCGGTGGTCGTGCGCGAACCTGGTGGCACCGAGCTCGGTGAGCGGATTCGCGAGGTCGTCCTCTACGCGGGCCTCGTCATCGACGCGGAGGCGGAGATGTACCTCTTCATGGCCGCTCGGCGCCAGCTGATCGGCGAAGTGATCGCGCCCGCCCTCGCGGCCGGCCAGGTCGTGATCGCCGACCGGTACCAGGACTCGACGCTTGCATACCAGGGCGGCGCCCGCGGAGTACCGGCCATCTGGCCGGCGACGTTTCCTCGGCCCGACATCACCTTTCTGCTTGAAGGCCCGGTCGAGAACGGGCTGGAGCGGCACGTGGCGGCAGGGAAGGCGCCCGACCGGATGGAGGCCGAATCGATCGAGTTTCATCGCAAGGTCGCAGCCGCGTATGCCAGGCTCGCCGC
>Ga0209011_1000309_pt1 | contig 19504 bp, 19 predicted proteins | sample BlaSpr_A8_OM1_M3_FD_187986 | JGI IMG/M metagenome (GOLD analysis project Ga0209011, IMG submission 187986) | Forest soil microbial communities from Thunder Bay, Ontario, Canada - Black Spruce, Ontario site 2_A8_OM1_M3 (SPAdes) (version 2) | ecosystem: Environmental > Terrestrial > Soil > Boreal... | reverse complement strand
GAGCGTCATCTTGATGTCGACGCGAGCGGGCTTGATCGCGATGTCGTAGATCAGGCCGAGGTCGACGATGTTGACCGGGATCTCCGGGTCGAAGCACTCACGAAGAACCTCGATCACGTCCTCGGGCTTCACCGTCGCGTCCGGTGTGACCTCGGTCGTGGGGGCGAATGGGCTCATGGGGTCTCCAGGGGAAGGCCGGCATCCTTCCAGGCCTTCGTCCCGCCGCGGAAGTTGACTACGTCCTTGACGCCGAGCGCGACTGCCATTTCAGATGCCACCGCCGAGCGCTCGCCCATCGCGCAAACGAAAATCGTGCGGTCGCGGAACTTCTGCGCCGTGGGGTTGGCGAGCAGCGTATTCAGCACGACATGCCGCGCTCCGGGCACATGGCCCTTGTTCCATTCCCAGTCCTCGCGGACGTCGACCACGTCGTAGCCCTCGTCGATCAGCTTCTTGATGTCGTCCAGCTTCAAGTCGCGGAACGCTGACTGCTGTTGCTGTTCTGTCATGCCCGTCTCCTACTCCTCATCTTCTTCGTGAGCAGCCAACCCGTAAGCCCCCACCTTCAACACCTTCAGCGAAAGAAGCGCGCACTTGATGCGCGCGGGCGAAATGTCGATGCCGAGATCCCCGAGCACGTCAGCCTTGCCGATCTTCTTCGCGTCTTCGAGTGGCAAGCCTTTCAAGCGCTCCGTCAAAAGAGATGCCGAGGCCTGGGAGATCGCGCAGCCGCGGCCGTGGAACCTAATGTCCTCGATCACGCCATCCTTGATCTGGAAGTCCATCCCGATCACGTCGCCGCAAAGCGGGTTGTCCTCTTCGTGGCTGATGTCCGGGTGCTCGAGGCGCCCGAAGTTCCGCGGGTTCTTGAAGTGGTCGATGATGAACTCGCGGTAAAACTGATCATCAGCAGAGGTGCCGGCTCGACTGCTCATAGCTGCGACAGCACGCTCGGGGTCCCCGCGAAATCGAAGATTTCGTGGGGTGAGTAGAACTGGTCGTCGGCTGCAGTGCTCATTTGAATATTCGCTGGGCCTCTTTGATAGAACCGACGAGCCGGTCGACTTCATCCTTCTGCGTGTACACGTAAAACGACGCTCGAGCGGTGGCTGCGACATCGAGCCGCGTCATCAGCGGCATGGCGCAGTGATGGCCGGCCCTCAGGCACACCTGGTCGCGGTCGGCAATGGTTGCCAGGTCGTGCGGGTGGATTCCCTCGAGCGCGAAAGAGATGACGCCGGCGCGGCGCGAAGGTGGCGGGCCGAACAGGGTCAGCCCCTCGACGTCGCTCAAGGCCTCGTAGGCGTATTCGGTGATCTCACGCTCGTGCGAGCGGATCGCGTCCATGCCGAGCCCGGTGAGATAGTCGACCGCGGCGCCGAGGCCGATGACCTCGGCGATGGCCTGCGTTCCGGCTTCGAATTTCCACGGAAGATCGTGGTAGGTGGTGCCCTCGAGACGAACCGCTTTGATCATGTCGCCGCCCGACATGAAGGGGTCCATCGCCTCGAGCAGCTCACGGCGGCCGTACAGAACGCCCGCTCCGGTTGGCCCCAGCATCTTGTGCCCGCTGAAAGCGTAGAAATCGCAGCCCAGCGCGCGGACGTCGACGCCCTGGTGGGGAGCGCCCTGGGCGCCATCCACCAGCACAGTCGCGCCGGCGGCCTTAGCGGCCGCGACCATCTCCTGGGCCGGGTTGATGGTGCCGAGGGCATTGCTGACCTGGCCGAAGGCGACCAGCTTGGGCGACCGCTCGAGGAGCTTGCGGAACTGGTCCTGGCGCAGCTCGCCGCGCTCGTCGATGTCGACGTACTCGATGGTGGCGCCCTTCTCGGCGGCGAGGATCTGCCACGGCACGATGTTGGAGTGGTGCTCGAGGATCGTGAGGACTATGAGGTCGCCCTTCTTGATGTTCTTGCGGCCCCACGAGTACGCGACCAGGTTGATCGCCTCGGTGGTGCCGCGCGTGTAGATGATCTCTTTTGTCGAGCTCGCGTTGATGAAGGCGCGCAGCTTCTCACGCGTCGCCTCGTAGCGCACCGTCGCCTCTTCGGCGATCCGGTAGGCGGCGCGGTGGATGTTCGAGTTGAACTTCTCGAAGTAATCCATCATCGCGCCCGTCACCTGGCGAGGCCGCTGCGAGGTGTTCGCCGAATCCAGGTAGGCGATTCCGGTTTCAAAGATCGGGAAGTCCTTCCTGATCGCGGTGACGTCGAATGAAACATTAGGTGCGCCCTGCGCGCGCCCGGCGATCACTCAGGCACCTCGACGAAGATGTCGCTGCCCTCGACGCTCACCGGGTATGTCTGCGCGGGGATCACAGCCGGCAGGCCGGTGACCTTGCCGGTGACCAGGTTGAAGCGCGAGCCATGCTGCGGGCACTCCACGTCCATGCCCCACAGCTCCCCCTCGCAGAGGCTGAACTCCTCGTGCGTGCAGATGTCGTTGAGCGCGTAGAACTTTCCGTCCTCGGCGTGAGCCAGGCACACAGGCGTGCTTCCCGCTTCGACCCTTTTCATGGCTTCGCCGGGCAGCTCTTCGACCGAAGCGACTCTGTACCTAGCCAAGACGCGTCTCCAGCTCCGCCTCGATGAGGCTGCGAGCGTGGTCGAACGGGATCCGGTCGAGCACGTCGCCGAAGAATCCCTGCACGAGCATCCGCTTGGCCGTCTGCTCTGGAATCCCACGCGATCGCAGATAGAACATGTGCTGCGGGTCGACTGGACCGACAGTCGCGCCGTGCGTGCAGCGGACGTCGTTGTTGTCGATCTCGAGCATGGGGATCGAGGTCGCCTTGGCGTGGTCTGAGAGGACGAGGTTGCGGTTGGCCTGGTAGGCGTCTGAGCGCGCGGCGCCCTTCTCGATCCGGATCAATCCCGCGTAAACGGTCTGCGCGGTGTCCTGCAGCGCGCCCTTGAACAGAAGGTCGGAGCGCGTGTTGCCCACCTGGTGGTCCTGCAGCGTGTGGAAATCGAAGAACTGCTTGCCGGAAGCCAGATAGATCGACTTCAGCTCGGCGTCACCACCATGCCCGACGAGGGAAGCCTCGACGCGGGTCTTGGAGAATCGTCCGCCGAGCGTGACGCTGAAGAGCCGGAGCTTCGCGTCCTTGCCAAGGCGCGCGCGCTGGTCGCCGAAATGCCAGGCGTTGCGTCCCCACTTCTGCACCGCCACGTAACCGACCTCGGCGCCCTCGCCGACGAAGATCTCGGCTGAGCCGCTCCGGTAGGCGGCCGGCTCGTCGTCCTGGCCGATGTACTCGTCCAGGTAGTGGAAGCGGGCGCCACGTCCCGCGACGATCAGGGTGTGGGGGAGAAATGCGGTGCCTCCGGCGTGCGACGTGTGCTGCGCAACAATCGGCTCTTTGATCTCCACTCCGTCGGGCACATAAAGGAATGTGCCGCCCGTGAAAAACGCCGCGTGCAGGGCGGTGAACCGATCGCGGTCGGTCTTGATGAGCGAGAACAGATGCTGCTCGACAAGCTGCGGATACTTTTCCGCGGCCACGCGCAGCGGCTCGAGGATCACTCCGCGTGGTAGCGAAGAGACAGCGCCGAGTTTGGACCCGTTCTGGTGCTCGAGCTCGGAGAACTGGGCGGTGTTGAGTCCGCTGATGTCGGTGCGCCGCCATTCTTCATCCGTCTTGCTCGGGTTGGGCATGCGCTCGTAGGTGGCGAGCGCGCCTCGCCGGCGCTCGCCAAGCCAGTCGGGCTCCCCCTGGAGAACGCCCAGGGATTCCAGGGTCAGACCCATGTTCAGCCTACGGAACCTTCCATCTCGAGCTGGATGAGCCGGTTGAGCTCAACCGCGTACTCGAGTGGGAGTTCCTTGGTGAAGGGCTCGATGAAGCCGTTGACGATCATCGTCTCGGCCTCGCTGCGCGTGATTCCGCGGCTCATCAGGTAGAAGAGCTGCTCGTCGGAGACCTTGCTCACCGTCGCCTCGTGGCCGAGGGTCACGTTCTCCGCGTCCACGTCGTTGTACGGGTACGTGTCGGAGCGCGACTCGTCGTCGAGCAGCAGCGCGTCGCATTTGACGAATGACTTGCTGTTGTTGGCGCCGGGGTACATCTTGATGTGGCCGCGGTATGAGGTTCGCCCGCCACCCTTGGAGATGGACTTCGACGTGATGGTCGAGGTCGTGTTCGGCGCGACGTGGATCATCTTGCCGCCCGCGTCCTGGTGCTGGCCCTTGCCGGCGAACGCGACAGAGAGCACGTCGCCCTTGGCGCCCGGCTCCATCAAATAGACACTCGGGTACTTCATCGTGATCTGCGAGCCGAGGTTGCCATCGACCCACTCCATCGTCGCGTCCTGATAAGCGAGGGCGCGCTTGGTCACGAGGTTGAACACGTTTGTCGACCAGTTCTGGATCGTGGTGTAGCGGCAGCGCGCGTCCTTCTTGACGATGATCTCGACCACCGCTGAGTGCAGCGAGTCGGTCGTGTAGATCGGCGCCGTGCAGCCTTCGATGTAGTGCACGAACGATCCTTCGTCGCAGATGATCAGCGTCCTCTCGAACTGGCCCATGTTCTCCGCGTTGATGCGGAAATAGGCCTGCAGCGGAATGTCGACGCGAACGCCCTTGGGCACGTAGATGAACGACCCGCCCGACCACACAGCGGTGTTCAGCGCCGCGAACTTGTTGTCCGCCGGCGGGATGATGGTGCCGAAGTACTCCTTGAAGAGCTCGGGGTGATCGCGCAGCGCCGAGTCGGTGTCCGTGAAGATGACGCCCTTCTTCGAAAGCTCCTCGTGCAGCGAGTGGTACACGACCTCCGACTCGTACTGCGCCGACACGCCGGCGAGGAACTTCCGCTCCGCCTCAGGCACGCCCAGGCGGTCGTACGTCTTCTTGATGTCGGGCGGCAGGTCCTCCCATGAGGTCGACTGCTTGTCCGACGCCTTGAGGTAATAGAAGATGTTTTCGAAGTCGATCACCGAGAGGTCCGCGCCCCAGGTGGGCATCGGCTTCTTGCGGAAGATCTCGAGCGACTTCAAGCGCATGTTCAGCATCCACTCGGGTTCCTTCTTCATGAACGAGATCTCTTTGACGATCTCGGGATTCAGGCCGCGCTTGGCCTTGAAGATGTAGTCCTCGGGGACGAAGAAGCCGTACTTCTCCTTGTAGTCGGTGCCGACGTCGATTGGCTTGGGTACCGTGGCCATCAGCTCGCCTCCTCCGTCTTCAACACGGCCGGCTCGTCAGCCTCCGTCCATTCCGAATAGCCGGTCTTCTCCAGACGGGCAGCTATCTCGGGACCGCCCGACAGCACGAACTTTCCGTCCACGAGCACGTGCACGAAGTCGGGCTTGATGAATTCCAGGATGCGTGTGTAGTGCGTGATGATCAGCACGCCAAGCTCGGGACCGCGCATGCGGTTCACGGCCTCGGCGACGAACTTGATCGAGTCGATGTCCAGACCGGAATCGGTTTCGTCGAGGATCGCGATCTCGGGCTTCAACATCGCCATCTGTAGGATCTCCGCGCGCTTTTTCTCGCCGCCGGAGAACCCGTCGTTGATGTAGCGCGGCAGGAACGAGTCGTCCATGTGTAGAACTTCGAGCTCGCCCTTGAGCATCGAGCGGAACTCCTTGGGGGAGATCTGCTTGGACTTGTCCTTCCCGTCGTATCCGCGCTTGGCGTTGAGTGCCGTCCGAAGGAAGTTGGTCATCGAGATGCCAGGCACTACCACCGGGTACTGCAGGGCGAGGAACATGCCGAGGCGGGCACGCTCATCGACCTCGAGCTCGAGGACGTTCTGGCCTTTGAAGATGACCTCTCCGCCGTCGACTGTGTAGCCCGGGTGGCCCATCAGCGTGTGCGAGAGAGTCGACTTGCCAGACCCGTTGGGGCCCATCACGGCGTGCACCTCGCCCTTGTTGATGCTGAGCGTGACGCCTTTGAGAATCTCTTTGCCCTCGACGCTCGCCCTCAGGTCTTTGATCTCGAAATCAGCCAACTTTTCCTCCGTTTCCTTTCACTTCATATGTGCAATCGTTTGCCGCTTCGGCCATCCAGGTGGACCTGGTGACCGGCGCTCCAAGGAGCCGCTCGTACATCTGCTGCTCGTTCAGGCAGGGCAGCCCTGTGCGGGCGGCGACGTCCTGGATGGGGCAGTTGCAGTGGCGGATCGCGAGCCCACCCTCCGCCAGTTCGACCACCTCGGCCATGTGACCGTGTTCCGAGGCGAGCTTGGCCAGCTCGCGGACGCGCGATTCAAAGTCTAGCCCCGCCAATCGGGGGGCGTACTCGGCCTCGAGCTTCGCCGCACGGCGCTCGAAAAAGCGCCTCAGCTGGTCCTCGGAGACGAACTCGACGAGCTCTCCGGTCAGCTCGCGGTGGCCGTCAGGAAAGTGGCTTCCGGCCGCGGACGTGAGCTGGTAGACGCTTTCGGGGCGGCCGCGACCGTGCGGCGCGGCTGAAGCCGCGGTGGCCAGGCCGGCCTCTTCGAGGGCCTCCAGATGGCGCAGGGCGCCCTGCTTGGAGATCTCGAGCTGCGAGGCGATCTCGCCGAGGGTGGCGGAGCCGCGCATCTTCAGGAAGGCGAGGATGGTCTCGCGCTTGGATTCCACCAGTTCATCCTACGAGTTTTTCAACATCCAGGTTGAAAATACCCCGTCCCGATACAGTCGACGCCGTGGACCGGGCTTTGCTCCTCGCGGCCAGAGGCGTGCGCGCCTTCGGCTTCGGCTTTGCCGCGGTCCTGATCGGGGTTCACCTCGAGCGAAAGGGCCTGCCGCCCGCACTGATCGGGTTGACGCTCGGGGTGGGTCTGGCGGCGGCCTCCCTGTCCGGGCTCGCCAGCGCTGGACTGGCCGCCCGGTTCGGCCGCAGGCGAGTCCTGGCGGCTGCTGGCCTTCTCATGGCGGTGACCGGGCTCGACCTCGCCCTCGCGAACCAGTCCGCCCTGCTGGTCCTGGCCGGAATCACAGGGATGCTCGGCGCCGCAAGCGTCGACCTCGGCCCGTTCGCATCGGTTGAGCAAGCTGTCCTCGCGGAGGCTGTCCCCGGATCCAGGCGCAACATTGCGTTCGCCCGCTACTCGCTGACAGGCGGCCTGTTCAACGCTGCGGGCGGCCTGGCCGCCACCGTGGCGTCGAGCCCTGCCGCTACCGCGGGCTTCTTCCTTCTTTATGCGGCGATTGGCCTGGCGACCGCTCTACTGCCGTTGTTCATGAGCACGAAAGTCGAAGCGCCGGCACCGGCACCGGCATTCGGGTCCTTCCGGCCGGTCGCCGGGCTGGCCGCGCTTTTTGCCCTCGACTCGTTCGGCGGCGGCTTTGTTGCCAATGCCGTGATCGCGTACTGGCTGCACGTCCGGTTTGGAGCGGACGCGGGCGCTCTCGGGCCGGTGTTCGCGGGCGCCGCCGTCCTGCAGACGATCTCGTACGAAGTCTCGGGGCGTCTTTCCACTCGATTCGGCCTGATCAACACCATGGTCTTCACGCACCTGCCGAGCAACGTGCTCCTGTTGCTGGTCCCCTTCAGCCCGACGCTCGGGTGGGCGATCGGGTTGCTGCTGGCGCGCTTCGCCCTCTCGCAGATGGACGTGCCCGCACGACAGGCATACGTGGTGTCGATCGTCCCGCCGGCCCAGCGGGCGGGTGCTGTGGCGATGACGGGAGCTGTGCGGGGCGTCGCCCAGTCTTTCGGCGCAGCCTTCGCGGGACTCGCCATCGGAGCCGCAGCTTTCGCGCTGCCGTTTTTCGCAGGCGGAGCTCTGAAAATCGTCTATGACGCTGTCCTGTTCGGGGCATTTCGCAATCGCCGCGCCGAGCACGAGAAGTAGTCGATGGAAGGGAATTCCGTGGCGCAACTGTTTAGGGTCTTGACGATGTCCGAAGACCTGAGCTCGCTCGACGGCGCCGACCTCGAGCGGCGACTGGCCGGGGTGCGAGAGCGGATGCGGCCCCTCGAGCAAGATCTTGCCGCGCTTCGCGCTGAGCGTGATGTGCTTCTTACCGAGATCCGGCGGCGCGAGCGGAGTGAGCGTCGGATCTCGCGGTCCGACCTCAAGGTGGCCATGAAGGAGGGACAGCTCCCCACCGTGGCCGAGCTGGTCGCCGGCACCGACTCTGGCTCGCTCGACGACTATGGATACAACCTGAAGACCGGAGGGGCGGTGAGGCTGGGTTTTCCAGGGGCGCGCTCGCAGAGCCTGGCCTTTACCGATGGCGTGAAGACTGCCCAGGCGACTGACCTCGCTCAGGCCGCTGAGCTGTACGCAGCAGGTTGGGAGCTCGGGAGCCCGGGCCGTCCCGGCGTCCGGGTGCACTTTCCCGGTACTCGTCAAGAGCGTCTGGTTCCGGCGGACGAGGTGTATGCTCGCGCCGGCGACCGAGATCATGAGTGAGGTCGTTTTTAGCGATGACTGACATGGAAGCCACCGCAAGATGATTACAATCGAGCGCCCAGCTCCCGAAACCGAAGCGGCTGTTCAGCTGCTGGAGGTTCAGGTCAAGGAGCCGGCCAGCGCTCTCCAGCGCCTTCCTGCGCTCAGAAGCCGTATCCGGCCGAGGCTGACGAAGCTCGGAAGCAGGATCTCCGGAACGGGCCTCGTGGCGACCCTTCTATTCACCATGGGTGGCAGCGGAGGCGTATTCAACAGCGGCGTCCCCCTCAGCCTCCAGGCGCGCGCGGTCGCGCTTCACCAGGAGTGGGCAGGGATGCGGGCCGATGGGATACCGGAGCTCGACCTGGCGACGCTCGAGCAGGAATGGAGCTTCACGCAGGCGACCCAGTTCCTGGGAGTGGCTGCCATCTTCTGGTGGCCTGGCGCAAACGAGGTCCTGGATCGCTGGCAGGCCCGGGCATCGACCATCTGGTCGCGCGACATGAGCCTGTACCGCGCGGGGGCCGTCGCCGCCAACCAGAACCTACACCAGGCGCTTGGCACGGAGCCAATGGAACAGCTGAAGTTCAGGCTCGACGCGATCTCGTCCGCCAAGACTCCTGGCGAATACACGACGCTGCGCTCGAACTGGGATCTGGAAGCCCGCCTGGTTCCGATCGACAGGAAGATCGCCGCCGCGACGGGCGCCCTGTCGAAGCAGGCGCTGCAGGCCAAGGGCCTCGGCATCCGGGGCGACCCAGCCGCTGACGTCCTCGTTCGCGCAGAGGCTTACAGCCAGATGGACGCGCAGGATAGGATCGGCCGCGCCGAATTTCTTACGCGGGACCTGGCCACCGCGCAGGCAGGACTGCAGAGCCGCCTCGACGCTGCCGTCATCGCGCAGGACGCGTTCAATCGCGTCGCCCACGGGATCGAGCTCGCAAGCCTGTACGGGATCGACCTGTCGAGTTATCAGACGCGTATCGAGGCCAACCGCGCGTTTTACGCAGTCGCGACCACGGCCGCCGAGTTCAACCGCATAACCGCCGACCTGAACCTGATCAGGGCCGCCGCCGATAACGCGATCTACACCAAGATGAACGCGACGCACATCGTCTCGGGCGTCACTTTCATCTACCAGAACCGTTCCCTGAGCTGCGAAGAAGCGGCGACCTCGATGGCGCTTACGCACCAGGGCATCAACCTGAGCCAGGACCAGATCCTCGCGGAGCTCGGGGCAGATCGTCGAAGGATGTACGTCGACAGCAGCAATCGGGTGCGCTGGGGCAACCCTTACCAAACCTTCGTCGGTAGCGTCGACGGCAGCGAGAGCAATTACACGGGCTATGGCACCTTCTATCCGCCGCTAGTGCGCATCGCGCAGGCGCACGGCGGGAAGATCCTCGCCTACGGCAACATGTCAGCCGGGACGATTTACGCGCACCTGATCGCGGGCCATCCGGTGGTTGTTTTCGCGACCTGGGACTGGGCGTGGCACCCTCGCCACGACTACTTGAGCTTCGACGGCCAGTGGATTCCGTGGATAGGACCGGTTCATGCGTCGCACGTCTACACGGCAGTTGGCTACAGCCCGACCGCGATCCTCGTGAACGACCCGCTGCGCGGCCAGTACTGGGTCGCCAAGGCGTCGTTTGAAGCGGCGTACTCGGACTTCAACGAAGCGATAGTTTTCGCGTAGGGGCCTGATCCTCCCCAGGGGTGAGAGGGGACCTTTAGGTCCCTTAGCTCGGGGGGGCCAAGACCAGGAAGTAGTGTCCCAAGGCGAGGGATGGGTAGGCCCTGTCGTGGTCATCGAGGGATGCCATCAGCGTGTCAAAGCTGGCCCCAGTGCCCTGCCCTCTCGTCAGTCCGGGGTCGTTGAGGTAGAACACGTCCGCCTGGTTGTACCCGGTCACGACTATGAAGTGGGCGACCGAGTACCTGGGATCACCGAAATGGTCGCGGTATCCCGGGTAGTTGGGGTTGCCGAGGCTGTGCGTGCGGACGCCCATGAGCAAAGGACGGCCCAAGGCCAGCTGCTGCTTCATATTCAGGCGGTCCGCGGGCAGCACCTTGTAGTTCCAGCCCATATTCTTCTTGGCCACCTCGCCCACTTGCTGGCTGGTGAGGTCTTGTGCCGGTTTCCAGCTCGTGACCTGGTTGATCGACTGGTCGGCAGTCCTCGGGTCGATCAACTTTCCAGAGTGATCGCCTTTCAGGTAGCGATCGACCATGACCAGGCTCGCCTCTTCGCAGGTGTGTTGCCGATCCGCCCAGTTGTTCAGAGGCGCCTGCGAGGTGAAGGGAACCGGGAGGAGGACAGCCGCGGGGAGGTTGACGGGGGGCTGCTCTTCGGCGCGCGTGTCACCGGTAGCGCTGATCGGGACGAGTTCAGGCGTGACGAAACTTATCTGCGGCCCAGCACCGAAGAAGGCGAAGTAAAACCCCGCGGCGATGGCGAGGGACGCCACGAGGCCAAGCCCGAACAACCACTTGAGGGCTCCCCACATCGCTAGTTAGAACCGCCCACGCAGGAAAAAGTCACGTTTTGGTCAAAGGTCATGGCTTCGAGGCTCACCAGAGCGTCCGCAGTATAGGACGAGCTTCACATCTCTGAACCCCCCGTCGAGTAGGGCTTTTCGGCTGGACGTTTCTCTAGCGGCTGAGGAATTAACGGCCATTCAAAGCCTCTGTGGGAGGGCAGCACGTTTTGGGAGCGATAGCGCGACGCGGGAGCATCCGTCCCTCGCAGGGCGTGCGTTGGGGCGGAGTCGCCGTCGCGGTGATTGTGGCCGTGATCCTGGGCAGCGGTTCAGGAGTGCTGGCGCGCCACTATCTGAACCGCCATCAGGCCGTGGCGCCCCTGCCCGGAGTGACAGAGGTCCAGGCCCAGCCACTCCCGACCATCGAAGTGATGCCGCAGACCGCGCCGACTGCCAAGCCTCTGCCCGTTCAGGTGCTGCTGCAGGTTCCGTTCACCACGCAGGCGCCACTCAACAACTGGGCGCAGCACCAGGAGAGCTGTGAAGCGGCGACGCTGACGATGCTCGTCTTGTATTGGCAGCACAACGCGGCGTTGGTGGTGGATCCGCGGGCCGCCGACGCCTGGATCAACCAGATCGATAGCTGGAAGCCGGCGCTCGACCTGACCAACACGCAAATGGGCGAGCTTGCGGAGAAGCACTTCGGTTACAGCTATCAGCTGGTTCCGAATGACCCGAAAGTGATCGCGGAGCAGCTGGCGGCGGGGCGGCCGTTGATCGCCGAGGTTCGGACCCACGCTCTCGGCAATACGCGCTATCCCGGTTACAGCAATCACTACGAGCAGACGGGATACTCGGTCCCGCATTTCATCCTGATCATCGGCTACGACGCGACGGGCGTCTTTCTGAACGACCCCGGGATTTCGGGGGGCCGCGGCTACCACATCAGCTTCGCGCAGCTGACAAACGCCATCGCCTCGCTCGACAAGCATCACCCGGCTCTGAACCAGGGACAGGTGCTGCTGCTCGTCGCGCCGGAGGCTCCGATCAAGACAAGGCACGGGGAACTAGTCAGCTAGGCCCTCAGCCCTAGGATTGTCGCCGTGAGCGACGAGGCTGCCGGCGCCGCAGCGGGGCTCGGCACCCGCGCAGTCAGCAACGCAGTCTTCATCCTCGGCGCTCGTGTGGTGTCGCGCGTGCTCTCCCTGTTTGTCGTCATCTACCTCGCCAACGGGCTCGGCGACATCGGTTACGGGCGCTACGCGACGTTGATCGCTTACATGGCGCTGGTGTCCGTGATCGCCGACTTCGGCTTCAACCCTCTCTACACCCGCGAGGCAGCACGCACCCCACAGAAGCTCGGCGACTACCTCGGCACCTTGTTAGTGCTCAAACTGGGGCTCGCCGCCGCAGCCGCGGTCGTCCTGGCCATTGCCGTTGGATTTGGCGCCGGGTTGACCGAGCTGATCATTCCCGGCGCGGCGCTGCTGATCGCCACCGCGTATGCAAACCTGCTCCGCAACACGTTCTACGCGGTGGGCCGCGCGGAGTTCGACGCGGTCGCGATCATCGCGGAGATCGCGGTGCAGGGCGTGCTGATCTTCGTCGGTGCGAAAGCGCACGCGCCCGTCGCGTTCTTTGTGTGGGCTTACGCCGCCTCTTTTCTTTTCACCATCGTCTACGCGCTTGTCGTCATCCGGGTTTTCAAGCTCGGCCGGATCCGCCTCGGCCTCGACCTCAATCTCGTGCGCCGGTGGTTCCCGCTGGCGCTGCCTTTCGCCTTCACGTTCTTCCTGACCAACCTCTATTTCCGCGCCGACGTGCCAATCCTCCAGCACTTCCGCTCCTTCGCCGAAGTCGGCTGGTACACGTTCGCCTACAAGCCGTTCGAGGCCCTTCAGTTCGTGCCGCTTGCGATCCAGGCTGTCGTCTATCCGCTGCTCGGCGTCTATTTCGTCAGCGACGTCGAACGCTTGAAGGTCGCGTACGCGCGATTCTTCAAGGTCTTGATCCTGCTCGGGTTGCCGCTGACCGTGGGGACGTTCGTGCTCGTGCATCCCATCGGTCGACTGTTCCGGCTGTTCCCGCAGTCTGAGGCGTCCCTGCGGATCCTCGCTTTCGCGATCGTGTTCCTGTTCGCTAACTCGGCGTTTTACGCGATGCTCAACGCGACCAACCGCCAGCACATGAATGCATGGGCGACGGGACTCGCGGCGGCCATCAACATCGCGCTCAACCTGATCCTCATCCCGCTTTACGGCTACCTCGCCGCCAGCGCGACGACGGTGGTCACGGAGGCGGCGCTTTGCGTCTTCGGATGGTGGTTCGTGCAGCGTCACCGGCCTGAACTGCGTCTGCCGGTGATTCGGCTAGGCTGGCGCATCCTCCTGGCGGGTGCGGTAATGGGCGTCGTCCTCTATCCGCTCGCTCGATTTCCGATCTACGTCAGCCTGCCGGCGGGCAGTCTGGTGTACGTCGTGGCCGTCTATCTGATCCGGGCGGTCGAACCTGAGGAGTGGCGCCTGGCCAGCGAGGGATTGCTCAGCCGCCTTAGGCGTAACCGGGCCGCGTAACCCACCGCAACCCTCATCCGTTGGGATGGGTGGGAAACCGTAGAATCAACGGGCCTCCAAACATGTCTCGAAACGTTCCTGAGAAGATCACAACCAAGGGAGGGCATCGCCCTCGAGCCCGGATCCATGCGGCGTGGTCGCCGATCGGGCAGAAGATGCGCCGTACCGCGATGCTTCGCGGCCTGGGCGCGGTCCTGGCGGTGCTGCTCGTCATCGGCCTGGCGGCCGATGCCTATGCGCAATCGTTCTTTGACAGCCTGCCCTCGATCCAGGGCCTGGACAGCGCCGCGTTTGCCGGCGACACGATCATCACGGACCGCAACGGAACTCTTCTCGCCGACGTCGGGAACCACGGCGACCACCGCCTGGCGGTGAAGTTGAGGGACGTCAACCCGGTCATGATCAACGCCACCATCGCGATCGAGGACAAGGGGTTCTACACCAACCCCGGAATCGACTTCGGCGGCGTCCTCCGCGCTCTGTATGACAACCTGCGCGCGGGTAGGGTGGTCGGCGGCGGCAGCACCATCACGCAGCAGCTTGCCAAGCAGCAGTTCCTCACGCCGGACCGGACCTACAGCCGAAAGGTCAAGGAGCTCGCCCTCGCGTTTGAGCTGTCCCAGGCCTACAGCAAAGACCAGATCATGGAGCTCTACCTGAACAAGAGCTTCTACGGCTCGCAGTCTTATGGGATAGAGGCGGCCGCCGAGAGCTACTTCCACATCCCGGCCTCCAAGCTGAGCCTCGCTCAGGCCGCGATGCTCGCGGGATTGCCTCAGGCACCCACGGAGTGGAATCCGGTCCTCCATCCCGAAGCGGCCAAGCTGCGCCAGACCGAGGTTCTGCGGGCGATGGTGCGGGCCAGCATGATCACGCAGGACGACATGGACAAGGCGGTGGCGGAAAAGCTCGTTGCCATGGCGCCGATCAACAGCTTCAGATCGCCCCACTTCGTCGACTACGTGCTGGCGGAGCTCCGCCAGCTTGGGTTCCAGCCTGGAGTTCAGCAGCTGAACGTGAAGGCCACCCTCGACGTCCCCACGCAGATGATTGCGGAGCGCCTTGTCATCGACAACCTCGCGGCCAACCTCTGGCGCGATAAAAACGGCCAGCTGTCGTCTGGGCTCGTCGCGCAGGATCCGAAGACGGGGGAGATCCTGACCATGGTCGGCTCACCTAACTACAACGTTCAGGGCGGCCAGATCAACTTCACGACCACCGTCCGCAACATGGGCTCTTCGATGAAGCCGTACACGTATGGCGCGGTGATCAACGCTCGCGCGGCGACGGTGGACACTCCGGTGTACGACGGCCCCACCCCGCTCGTCTACAAAGACGCCTACAGCACGACGAACTTCGTCAACTACGACTTCAAGAGCCATGGCGTGCTGCCGCTGAAGCAGGCCATGGGCAACTCGCTGAACATTGCGGCGGTCAAGGTCGAGCTCTCGATCGGCGTGCCCGCTGTCCTTTCTTTCATGCGCAACCTGGGCGTCAATCCGGTGGTGCCGATCCCTGATCAAAACGGCCAGTACCGAGTCGGCAACCTGGACGAGTACGGTCCATCGCTGACGCTGGGCGGCTACCCGATCACCCTGCTCGAGCACGTGAGCGGCATCTCGGTCTACGCGAATATGGGCGTCTACCACTCACCAGAAGCAATCCTGCAGGTGACGGACTCGCACGGCCTGGTTCTCTACAAGACGAAACCAGAGCTGCGGGCCCGGCCTGCACTCTCCCCAGCGGTCGCTTTCATCATGGCCCAGATCATGGCCGACGATGCCAACCGATGCCTGATCTTCGGCTGCAACAGTCAGCTTCACTGGGCGGACCGCATCGTCGCCGCCAAGACCGGAACCACTGACAACTTCAAGGACGCAGTCACGATTGCCTTCACGCCCGACCTGGCGGTCGCGCTCTGGGTCGGCGACATCCTCAGCAACAGGTACACGATGATCAGCGGCTCTGACGGCATCTTCGTCGCCTCTCCGGCGATCCATCAATTCGTGGCGCAGGCGCTTTTCGGCACACCGGGAAACCGCTGGTACACGCCGCCGCCGGGTGTCGTCGCCGGCCCCAACAACAGCTGGTACCTCGCCGATGCCACCAGCATCGCGAGGCTTCCCGGCGACAACCCGCCGAGCCCGACCCCTGCACCGGTCAACTACACGGTCCCACCCGACCCGGGCACGGGACCAGTGCTGGCAAGTCCGCCTCCGAGTCCAAGCCCGAGCCCCGGTTTGCCTAGATGTGGGCCGGGTATACCGCCGCCACCGCTCTGTCAGTAGCCTGCGTTAATAAGGCCCGAACCCGCACGTCCGTAGACTTGCGCTGATGCCCGCGCCTCTCTCCGTCGTGACGGAGCAACTACCCAAGAGCCAAGTCGGCATGACGATCGAGGTTCCGACCGAAACTGTCGACGCGACTTATGAGCGCGTCCTCAACCGCCTGGTGTCACGCGCCAAGATCGAAGGCTTCCGGCCCGGCAAGGCGCCGCGCGCCCTGGTCGAGTCGCGCCTCGGCCCGGCGTTGGTGCGCGAAGAGGTCGTCGAGGCGATGGTGCCGGAGGTGATCCGGCAGGCGCTCGCCGAAAAGTCGATCGACCCCATCGACAACCCGGACGTCGAGGTGCTGGTGCTGGAGCGTGGCAGCCCCGCCAAGCTCAAGGCAACTATCACCGTGATGCCGGAGGTGACGCTTGCGGACTTCACGACGCTCCACCCAGATCTTCACCCCCACGAAGTCAACGAGGAGATGCTCAAGCGGCGTCTCGATGACCTGCGCGAGCCGATGGCGGAGATCACGCCGGTGGAGCGCGAGGTGCGCGCGGGAGACCTGGCGATCATCGACGTCGAGGTCGAGGTGGACGGTGAGCTGGTCGAGTCGGAGTCACGCAAGGCGATGGAGGCGGAACTCAAAGAGGGAGTGCTTCTCCCAGAGCTGCTGGCCGTCCTGCCTGGAACTTTCGTCGACGAGACTCGAGAGGCCAAGGTCACGTTCCCGGAGACCTACGAGGAGCCAAAGCTCGCCGGCAAGGACGCGACGATCCGGGTCACGTTGCGCGGGGTCAAGGAGAAAGTCCTTCCTCCGCTCGACGACGCATTGGCCAAGATCCTGAGCAACGGCGCGCACGAGACCGCCGATTCATATCGCGAGTCGGTGCGCAAGGAGCTGGAGGAATCGGTGCGCGCGATGGAGAAGCTCGAACGCGAGCAGGAAGTCGTTCGGGCTCTGGTCGAAGCATCATCAGTTGAGGTTCCGCAGACGCTGGTCGACCGCGAGCTGACCAGCCAGCTGGAGTCGATGGAGCGCACCCTGAATCGCCAGGGATTGAAGCTCGAGCGCTACCTCGAGTACCTGGGCAAGACATTCGACGAATGGATGGCTGACCAAAGGCCGGACGCAGAGGCCAGGCTGAAAATTGACCTGGTGCTGGCCGAATTTGCCAGGCGCGAGAACCTGGAGCCGACCGATGAGGCCGCAACCAAGTTCCTCGAGGAGCAGGCAGCGCAGGACGAGGAGCTGAAAAGCCAGGTGGAGGAGCTCAAGAGGAGCCCGAGCGCGGTTCGCTATTTCGCGTCCAGGCTTCGCCGCCAGAGAGTGCTCGAGCGGCTGGTCCAAGTCGCAGAATCGCAGACTTGACGGAACCCGGGGACGTGCTGTCTAGAATGAAACCTGTGCGGGACATCAGACAGACACAGGAGCCGGCCGGATACCTCGTCCCGATGGTGGTCGAGAACACGGGCCGCGGTGAGCGGGCCTTCGATATCTACTCGCGACTCCTGAAGGAGCGCATCGTCTTCATTGGCACACCGATCGACGACCAGGTCGCCAATCTGGTTGTGGCGCAGCTGCTCTTTCTTCAATCCGAAGACCCCGAAAAGGAAATCGCGCTCTACATCAACAGCCCGGGCGGCCAGGTGACCGCGGGGCTTGCGATCTACGACACGATGCAGTACATCCGCCCGCCGGTCTCGACGATCTGCATCGGCATGGCGTACTCGATGGCCGCCGTGCTGCTCGCGGGCGGCGCGCACGGCCAGCGCTTTGCCCTGCCTCACGCCAACATCCTCATCCACCAGCCGTGGGGCGGCATGCAGGGGCAGGCCAGTGACATCCAGATCCACGCCAAGGAGATCCTGCGCACGCGCGAGCAGCTCAACCAGATCCTTGCCAAGCACACCAAGCAAAAGATCGAGAGAGTGACGCAGGACACTGAGCGCGACTACTTCCTGACCTCGGAGGCAGCGAAGGAGTACGGGCTGATCGACGACATCATCCACAGCGCGAGCAAGCCGGACACCAAAGAGAAAGTCAAAGACAAGGAAAGCGAAAAGGAGAAGGTCGCCGCCGGATGATCTTCCGACGCAAGAGCAAGAGTGGTGAGGTCAAACGGCATCGGCCGAAGTGCTCGTTCTGCGGCAAGCTTCAGGGAGAGCACGGCGTCAGGCTTGTTGCCGGCTCGGGCGTTTTCATCTGCAGTGAGTGCATAAGTGTTGCCAACGAGATTCTGTGGGGCCATAATCCCCCGGCGCCGGCGTCCTCGTAATGGATACAGGTAGGGACCAATGAACGAAAGGGAAGACCGTCGCCGTTATACACGCTGCTCCTTCTGCGGGAAGGGCCAGGATCAGGTGCGCAAGCTGGTCGCCGGACCAGGCGTCTTCATCTGCGATCAGTGCATCGACCTCTGCCAGGAGGTCCTCGAGGACGACAACCGCTCGGCAGGTACGAAGAAGCAGAAGACCGGCTTCATCCCCAACCCCAAGACAATCTGCGCCGCTCTCGATCAGTACGTGATCGGGCAGGACCGCGCGAAGAAGGTCCTCTCGGTGCAGGTCTACAACCACTACAAGCGAATCTCCGCCTCGAAGTCAGTCGGTGACGTCGAGCTGACCAAGTCGAACGTGCTGCTCGTCGGACCCACCGGCTGCGGCAAGACGTACCTGGCGCAGACGCTGGCGAAGATCCTCGACGTTCCCTTTGCGATCGCCGACGCGACGAGCCTCACCGAGGCCGGATACGTGGGCGAGGACGTCGAGAACATCCTCCTCCGGCTGATCCAGGCCGCCGACTTCGACATCAGCCGCGCCGAGCGCGGAATCATCTACATCGACGAGATCGACAAGATCGCCCGCAAGTCGGACAACCCTTCGATCACGCGCGATGTCAGCGGCGAGGGCGTCCAGCAGGCGTTGCTGAAGATCCTCGAGGGCACTGTCGCCAACGTTCCGCCACAGGGCGGGCGCAAGCACCCACATCAGGATTTCATCCAGATCAACACCACCAACATCCTGTTCATCTGCGGCGGCGCGTTCGACGGGCTGGAGAAGGTCGTCGAGCAGCGCATCGGCCGGCGGGCGATCGGGTTCGGCGCGCCGAGCAACAGGATCGAGCGCAAGGCGGTGTCCGAGACACTCAAGCAGCTGCAGCCGCAGGACCTCTTGAAGTACGGGTTCATCCCCGAGTTCATAGGACGCCTGCCGATCATCGTCACCCTGCACCACCTCGACCAGCAGGACATCGTCCGCATCCTCACCGAGCCGAAGAACGCGCTGGTCAAGCAGTACCAGAAGTTCTTCACTCTCGACAATGTCGAGCTTGTGTTCCAGAAGGGTTCGCTCGATGCCATAGCGGAGCTGGCACTTCTTCGAGGCACTGGTGCGCGCGCTTTGAAATCGATAATCGAGGAGGCGCTGCTCAACTCGATGTTCGAGATCCCTTCCCGTTCGGATATCAAGCGCTGTTTGATTTCCGAGCGCGCCATCCGCGAAGCGCTCGAGCCGGAGTTCGAACTGGGCGAGGAAGGCGAGTCGCCGGCGAGACTGGTCGGAGAGTCGGCCTAGTCCTCAGGTCGGCCGTCTCAAAGGCACCGCTGGTGCCAGACGTGTCGAATCCGCCCCTGGTTCATAGGTGCGTTTGGCGGGTGGTCTCATGCGGTGCGCGCAACACCGGCTACCGTCAGCCCATCCTCGCGTGCTTTCGTCCTTGCAAAGGCACCGTTGGTGCCAGACGTGTCGAATCCAGCGCTTCCAGGCCGGTTTGTCCGGCCAGGCGGGCGGCTAGTTGAGTTCCCCCTCTGGGATAACGCCCCGTTCTATCAAACGGAGCGA
>Ga0209011_1000308_pt1 | contig 19510 bp, 18 predicted proteins | sample BlaSpr_A8_OM1_M3_FD_187986 | JGI IMG/M metagenome (GOLD analysis project Ga0209011, IMG submission 187986) | Forest soil microbial communities from Thunder Bay, Ontario, Canada - Black Spruce, Ontario site 2_A8_OM1_M3 (SPAdes) (version 2) | ecosystem: Environmental > Terrestrial > Soil > Boreal... | reverse complement strand
CCCGGACAAGCTGGAAGTGCGCAAGTTCGACCCCCTGGCGCGCAAGCACGTCGCCTACAAAGAGTCGAAGATCAAGTAACCGCGTGCACGCGCGCGCTTGCCCGAACTGCCTGAAGTCGAAACGACGCGCCGGGGCCTGAGGCCCTACGCGCTCCGGCGCCGCATTGTCGCGCTCGAGGTCTACGAGCCGCGGCTGCGCTGGCCGGTGCCGCGCAATCTGCCGAACAAGGTGGCCGGTCAGCGCATCGTGCGCGCCGGACGGCGCGCCAAGTACCTGCTGCTCGAGCTCGAGTCGGGCACCCTGCTGCTGCACCTGGGGATGTCCGGCAATCTGCGCGTCGTGCCGGCGCAGGCGCCGCGAGTGAGTCACGACCATTTCGACCTGGTGCTCGATTCGGGGCTCGCGCTGCGCTTCAACGACCCGCGCCGTTTCGGCAGCCTTCTCTACACCAGCGGCGACCCGCAGCAGCACCCGCTGCTCGCCGGTCTCGCGCCCGAGCCGTTGACGGCCGCCTTCGACGCGGACTACCTGTGGCGCACGACCCGGCGGCGCCGCGTGGCCATCAAGCAGTTGCTGATGAACAGCCGCCTGGTGGTCGGGGTGGGCAATATCTACGCGAGCGAGGCGCTGTTCCGCGCGCGCATCAGGCCGAAGCGCCAGGCAAGGACCCTGTCGCGCGCGGAGGCGGCGCGGCTGGTGCGCGGCGTGCGCGCGGTGCTGGCGCAGGCGATCCGCGCCGGCGGCACGACGCTGCGCGACTACCTGGGCGCGGATGGCGCGCCGGGCTACTTCCGCCAGCGGCTGTATGTGTATGAACGCCGGGGCAAGCCCTGCCGCCGCTGCGGCACGCCGGTACGCGCGGTGACCCAGGGACAGCGCTCCACGTACTATTGTCCGTCGTGTCAGAAGTGACCAGCATCAACCAGGAAATTCTCGCGCATCTGTCCAGGGCGGATGCGGTGCTCGGCGGCCTGATCCGCGCCGTGGGGCCCTGCAAACTCGACCCGCCGGAGGATTGCCACCCCTTCCAGGTACTCGCCCAGGCGATCGCTCACCAGCAGTTGAATGGCACCGCCGCCAACACGATCCTCAAGCGCCTCATCGACTCCTGCGGTCAGGGCACGTTTCCAACACCGCACCTGGTGCTGCAGGCCTCGGTGGAGAGCCTGCGCGCCGCCGGCTTCTCGTTCGCCAAGGTCGCCGCGCTCAAGGATCTCGCGGCGAAGACGCTCGCCGCCGTGGTCCCCGATGGAGCGGCGCTCATGCAGCTGTCCGATGAGCAGATCATCGCGCGCCTCACGCAGGTGCGCGGCATCGGCCGCTGGACGGTGGAAATGCTGCTGATGTTCCAGCTGCGGCGCCCGGATGTGCTGCCGGTCGATGACTTCGGGGTGCGCAGCGGGTTTCGCGCCGCGTATGGCCTTGCCCGCATGCCGCGACCCAAGGCGCTCGCCCTCTGGGGCGAGCGCTGGAAGCCCTTCAGGACGACGGCCGCCTGGTACCTGTGGCGGGCGCTGGAGCTGAAGCGCGCCGGCACGCTGCCGGCGCCTGCGGAGCGCATCCGCCTGCCGCGCCTGAAGAAGCGGCGCCGCGCCGCTCGTCCCGCGGCGGCCAAGAAGGCGGCGCGCAGGAAGCCGCGCGCGGGGACGGCGGTGCACGCGCGTCGCACCTCGCCTGGCGCACGGGGCTCTGCGCGCTCCGCGCCACGCGGCCAGCTCGCCAGGAAAGCTGGGAAAGCCAGGAAAGCTAGGAAAGCTAGGAAAGCAGGATAGCGGCGCGCTTGTAGGTGATGCGCAGCAGCAGCAGCTGATCGTCCTGCGGCTGCAGGTTCGCCGGGCGTTCCCTGTCCTCCAGGTCATAACACACGGTGAGTTCATCGCCGCGCAACTCGTAGATCGCGCGCATCGTGCGCCCGGCGTGGGGGCCGCTGTGCCCGACGATGTCCATGGTCGCAGGGGTCAGCTCCTCGTTCACGAGATAGCAGCCGTCATCGACCACCTGGTTGCTGCGATCGATGATGCTGTAGCCACCCGCCTCGAGCAGCAGATAACGCACCCGCAGCTCATCGACGGCCACGCGGCTGCCCGCGACGCTGGCTGCGATCGGCACCCACGCACCCTCGAGTGGGCGCCGCCGGCCGTGATCCGTGGACGCGACCATGGCTGCCTCCTCAAACGCGCCGCTGCTTCTTCAGCTCGGCCTCCACGATCGGATGGACGAACTGACTCACATCGCCGCCCAGCACGGCGATCTCGCGCACCAGGGTCGAGGAGATGAAGGTGAATTGCTCCTGCGGCGTGAGGAACACGGTCTCGAAGCTGCGGTCGAGGTGGCGCGACATGTTGGCGAGCTGAAACTCGAACTCGAAATCGGACAGCGCCCGCAAACCGCGCACGATCACCGCGCCGTGGTGCTGGCGCGCAAAATCGACCGTGAGTCCCGAGTAGCCCAGCACCTCCACGTTCGTGAGGTCGCTCAGTACGCGGCGCGCCAGGTCGACGCGCATGTCCAGCGGGAACATGGGTGTCTTGTGGGTGTTGGCCGCGATCGCGACGATCACCTGGTCGAAAATGCCGGCCGCGCGCCGCACCAGGTCGTGGTGGCCGTTGGTGATGGGATCGAAGGTGCCCGGATAGACGGCGTTGCGTTTCATGCGGTGTCCGGTGCTCTACGGCGCAGTGTGCGCGAACAGATGATAACCGACCTCGCCGGCCTGCTTCGCCTTGAGCGGCCGCCACGACGCCGGCAGCGGCGGCAGGCCTGCGCGGGCCGCGCACTCCACGTAGATGAGCGCCCCGGAGCCAAGCCAGTGACGCTCCTCAAGCATCCGCGCCGCCTCGCTCAGCAACTCCGAGGCGAACGGAGGATCCAGAAACACCAGGTCGAATGGGCGCGCCTCGCCGGCGAGGTAGCGCAGAGCGTCGGCGCGCTCGACCCGGGCGTCGCCGGCGTGCCATTCGGTGAGCCGCGCGCGCAGCTCGCGCACCGCCGCCTCATCGTGCTCGACAAACGTCACATGGGATGCGCCGCGCGACAGCGCCTCGAGCCCGAGGGCCCCGCTGCCGGCGAACAAGTCCAAGGCACGCGCTCCGGGCGTGCGCGCGCCCAGCCAGTTGAAGAGCGTCTCGCGCACGCGGTCGGGGGTCGGTCGGATGGCGGCGGACGCCGGGAAGCGCAACTTCCTGCCACGCCATGTTCCCCCGATGATGCGCAGAACGCGCGCCCGGCCGGCGCGCCTCACAGGCACGGCCGCGCGGCTGCCTGACTTGCCACCGAACATTGCCGCACCTTGCCACTGTTCTTGCCGTAAGCGTACTCTAGCCTGCCTCGTCCAGAAGCGCTCAAACAGCACCGGCGGGGTCACGGCCGGTGAGCCACGGCACAAGAAATGCGGACCGCCGCTGCGTCCGTCTCGCGGTGCGCCCTTGAGGCGGTCAGGAGTTCGAGGGATATGGGAAAACTCATCGCCGCCGGAGTGGTCTCGGTTGCATTGCTCGTCGGTGGTTGTTCGGGCGGCGGTTACGGTACCGTCGGCACGGCGAACCTCACTGGCTTCAACGGCAACCCGGGAGGCTCGACACCCCCGACGCAACCCTCCGCCAGCACGGCACTGTTTCACCCCGCGGCCGGGATCCTGCCCTATCCGAGCGACCTGTATTTCGCGGGCTCGACCGACGGCACATTGAATATCCAGCCGGCCAATGCGCTGATGCCCAACCAGGCGGCGGTGAATGCGCTGGATGGCTTCTCGACCACCGCGGTGATTCGTGAGCGCTTCGGCGGCGCGCTGAATCCGGCGTCCTTCACCGCAGCCTCGGTGATCGTCTTGCCGGTGACGACCGACAACCTCACCAAGGCGACCACCGGCGTGCTCGGCGCGCCGCTCGTTCCCGGCACCGACTACACGGCCGCGCTCGCCACCGACACCGGTGTCGGGCCCACGATCCTGGAAATCACACCGCTCCATCCGCTGCTGCCGAGCACCTGCATCAGCAACGGCCAGTTCCTCGGCGCCCACTGCGCCACCGGCACCGGCTACCTCGTGATCCTCACGAACAGCATCACCGACATCTCGGGCAATCCCGCAGTGCCCGACAGCGACTACGCCGCTATCCGGACTGCGGCGCTGAGCGACCCGAAGTGCCCGAGCATCACCGACCCGACCCTGAACGGCATCTGCCAGCTCACCGCCGCGCACCTCGCGATTGCCGTGCAGGCACTGCACCTGAACCCGGCCAACATCGTGCTCACCTTCAGTTTCACAACCGAGTCGACCGCCGACACGCTCGAACTGCTCGCGGCCACGACCCTGGCCCATCCGGCCGAGCCGGTCAAGGTGCAACCTACCGGGCTCACGACACACACCGTCAACCCAGTGCTGCCCGGACTTGCGGACGTGTACGTCGGTACGCTCGACATTCCCTATTACCTGAGCAAGAGCGCACCGCTGACCGGATATTGGAATGCGCCGCCATTCCCGTTGGATATGACCAGCACGTTCGTGACGCGCTTCAACCCGCTGCCGGTCCCGACCGAGACGCTGAAGATACCGGTGCTCGTTACGGTGCCGAACGCGACCTCAGGTCACACGGCGCCGGGCGGCGGCTGGCCGGTGTTGATCTTCCAGCACGGCATCACCCGCAACCGCGAGGACATGTTCGCGCTGGCGGACTCGTTCGCCCAGGGCGGCTTCGTGGTGGTCGCGATCGACCTGCCGCTGCACGGCATCACGACGCCCTTCAACCCGGCTGACCCAACGACCGTTTTCTACGCCTCCGGCAACAATCCCTTCTATCAAGGCCTGGGGCTACCCGCGAGCGGCTCCATCGAGCGCACGTTCGACCTGGACGTCGAGAACAACGCCAGCGGCGCCGCCGCGCCCGACGGTGTGATCGACCCTTCGGGTTCTCACTTCCTCAACCTGACGAGTTTTCTGACCTCGCGCGACAATCTGCGCGAGGGCGTGGCGGACCTGATCACGCTCGCGCACGCGCTGCCCGCGCTCAACGTGCCGGGCGGCGTCAATGCCGGCTTGATTCACTACCTCGGGCATTCGCTCGGCGCCATCGAGGGCGGCACGTTCCTCGCCGTCGTCCCGGACGCGCTGGTCGGCACTGGGACGCTCGCCATGCCGGGGGGTAACCTCACGCAGCTGCTGCTGCACTCCCCGGCATTCCTGCCGCAGATCAATGCCGGCCTCGCCGCGCAGGGTGTAATAGCCGGCACGACGCTGTACGCGCAATTCTTCCGCGATGGACAGAGCGTGATCGACGCCGGCGATCCGATTAACTACTTCCCGCTCGCCACCCTGCAGCACCCGATCCACCTCATCCAGGTGGTGGGTGGCGCCACCATGGCGGCCGGCGGAGCGTTTCCCTCCGATCAGGTCGTCCCCAACTCCGCCACGCAGCGCCTGATCGATGTGGGCGGCCTCATCCAGGTGCATCCGCCGGGCGCGGCGGGGACCACGCCGCTGGAGGTCTTCGTGAACTTCACCGCCGGCTCGCACGGGTCAATTCTCGATCCGACGTGCGGGGTGCCCGCCGGAGGGACCCCGGAGCCGTTGTGCGCGGCGGCCACCACGGAGATGCAGACCGAATCCGTCGCCTTCGCCCTGACGAACGGCACGCAGCTCCCGGTTTCCGCGCTGGCGCCGGTCCAGTAGACCCCCCGCGAAATGCGGTGATTGCGACGCAGGGGCGGCCGTTCGGCCGCCGTTCTTCCTGGCCCGCTACAATGCCTGCTGCATGTTCAGACGAGCACCCGAGCAGGCTGCCGCGAGCACCGACGAGCGTCCGGGCTTTGTCGCCCGATTGCGCAATCGCCTGAACCGCGGCAACTCCTGGCTCACCCGCGATCTCACCGACCTCTTCAACGGGCGCCAGATCGATGCGGCGATCCTGGAGGAGCTCGAGACGCGCCTCATCACGGCGGACGTGGGTGTGGAGGCGACCGAGCGCATCCTGGCGGAGCTGCGCACGCGCGTCGCGCGCCAGGAGCTCACGGATGTGGGCGCGCTGATCGGCGCGCTGCGAGGCTGCATCGCGGAGATTCTCGCCCTCTGCGCGCAACCGTTAACAGTCGATGCCGCTCACCGGCCGTTCGTGATTCTGGTGGTGGGGGTCAACGGCTCGGGCAAGACCACGACCATCGGCAAGCTCGCGCGGCGCTGTGCCGCCGAGGGCTTGAGTGTGCTGCTCGCCGCCGGGGATACCTTTCGCGCCGCCGCGATCGAGCAGCTCGAGGTGTGGGCGAAGCGCTCCGGTGCGGCGTTCGCGGCGCAGCTGCCGGGCGCGGATCCCGGCGCGGTGGTCTTCGACGCCTTGCAGGCAGCGCGCGCGCGCGGGATCGACGTCATGCTCGCGGACACGGCCGGGCGGTTGCATAGCCAGTCGCACCTGATGGAGGAGCTCAAAAAGATCAGGCGCGTGATCCAGCGCGTCGACCCGACGGCTCCCCACGAAGTGCTGCTGGTGCTCGATGCCAATCAGGGGCAGAACGCGCTCGCCCAGGCGCAGCAGTTCCATCAGGCGGTGGGCGTGACGGGACTGGTGCTGACCAAGCTCGACGGCACCGCCAGGGGCGGCATTGTGATCGCCATCGCTCAGCAGCTCCGCATCCCGATCCGTTTCATCGGCGTCGGCGAAAGTCCCGAGGATTTCGGCGAGTTTGACGCCGCAGCCTTTGCCGCGGCGCTGGTCGAAGGACCGCAGGCGGGCTCCGCCGCAGCCGGCCAGGCGGGCACGGCATGATCACGTTCGACCGGGTGAGCAAACGCTACCCCAACGGGCGCGAGGCGCTCACCAACGTGAGCTTCAACATCCACAACGGCGAGATGGTGTTTCTAACCGGCCGCTCCGGCGCCGGCAAGAGCACGGTGCTCAAGCTCATCGCGCTGCTCGAGCGCCCGACGCGTGGCAACGTGGTGGTGCACGGCCGCAACACCCACACCCTCAAGGGGCGGCATATCGCGGCGTTCCGGCGCCGCATTGGCGTGGTGTTCCAGGACCACCGGCTACTCGCCGACCGGCCGGTGTTCGACAACGTCGCCCTGCCGCTGGCCGTGGCCGCGACGCCGCTGAAGGAAATCGACAAGCGCGTGCGCGCCGCCCTGGACCAGGTGGGGCTGCTCGGCAAGGAGCGCGTGCTGCCGCTCGAATTGTCGGTCGGCGAGCAGCAGCGCGTCGGCATCGCGCGCGCCGTGGTGAGCAAGCCCCCGCTGCTCATCGCGGATGAGCCCACCGGCAATCTCGACCCGGACCTGTCGCTCGAGGTCATGCGTCTCTTCAGACGCTTCCAGGATGTCGGCGTGACGGTGGTGGTGGCCACCCATGATCTGCACCTCGTGCGCGAGTTCGGTCAGCGCGTGATCGTGCTCGAGAACGGACAGGTGCACGGCGATGCCTCCGACTCGCTGCCCTCCGTGGTGGCCAGGCGATGAGCCTCGCGGTCGCCGGCGCCCGGCACCTGCAGGCGCTGCTCGGTTCGCTCGGCAGGCTCGCGCGCAGCCCGCTCTCGACGCTGCTGACGCTGCTGGTGATCGCGCTCGCACTCGCGCTGCCCACCAGCCTGCGGCTGTTCGTGAGCAATGCGCAGCTCGCCACCGGCAACTTCGCCAACGCCGTCGACCTGTCGGTGTACCTGAAGACCGACGTGCCGCTCGCCAAGGCGCAGCAGCTGGCGCAGGCGGCCGGGCAGCGCGCCGACGTGGCCGCGGTGACGGTGATTGCGGCGGACAAGGGACTCGAGGACTTCCGCACCTACTCGGGATTCGGGGAGGCGCTGCAGGCGCTCAAGGAGAATCCGCTGCCGCACGTGCTGCACGTGCGACCCAAGGCCGAGGACAGTTCCGCCGCGGCGCTCGAGTCGCTGCGCCGTTATTTCGGCGCCTGGCCCGAGGTGGATCTGGTGCAGGTCGACTCTGAATGGGTCATGCGCTTCAACGCCATTCTCGAGGTGTTGCGGCGGCTGCTGCTGATTGCCGCGGCGCTCCTCGGCCTGGGAGTGCTGGCGGTCATCGGCAACACCATCCGCCTCGAGATCCAGGGGCGCCGTGCGGAAATTGAAGTGACCAAGCTCGTGGGCGGATCCAACTCGTTCGTGCGCCGCCCGTTCCTGTACACCGGAGTGCTGTATGGACTTGGCGGCGCGCTGCTCGCGTGGGGGATCGTCGCGATCGCCGTCGCCGTGCTCGGCGACCCGGTGGCGACCCTCGCCAGGCTCTACGGCAGCCGCTACGTGCTGCGAGGCCCGTCGCGCGATGACATCGGAATTCTGCTCGGCGCCGGGGCGGCGCTCGGGTGGCTGGGTGCGTGGATCTCGGCCGCGCGGCACTTGCGCAGCATCGAGCCGCGCGCCTAGTGGCCCTCAGGGGGCCGGCGCGCGGGTCAGGTGATCGCCGGTACCGCCGTGGCGAGCGTCAGGAGCGTCGCCTCCAGCCACTTGCGGATGCGGCGCGCATCGGCCACGCGGGTGTGCTTGCCGAAGGAATTCAGCAGCACGATCACCACGGTGCGCTCCTCGATTATCGTCTGCATCACCAGGCAGCGGCCGGCCCGCGAGATGTAGCCGGTCTTCTGCACTTCGATATTCCAGTCCGGCCGGCTCACCAGCGAGTCGGTGTTCCCGTAGCGCATGATGCGCCGGCCGACCTGTACCTCGTAGCGGCTGTCGGTGGAGTATTCGTGGATCAGGGGAACCTTGGCCGCGGCCATCACCAGCTTGGACAGATCCTCGGGACTGGCGACGTTCTGGTCTGACAGGCCGGTCGGCTCCACGAAGCGGGCATTCGTCATGCCGAGCTCGCGGGCCTTGGCGTTCATGGCGTCCACGCACGCGACCAGTCCACCGGGATAGTTGCGACCGAGGGCGTGTGCCGCGCGGTTTTCCGAGGACATCAACGCCAGGTGCAGCAGGTCGCCACGCGACAGCGTGGTTCCGGGAGCGAGGCGCGAGACCACGCGACTGCGCTGCCTGCCGTCCTCGGCGGTGATCTCGAGCTGCTCATCGAGCGGCTGCGCGGCGTCCATGACCACCAGCGCCGTCATGAGCTTGGTGATCGAGGCGATGGGCAGGGCGATGTCCGAGCGGAGCGAATACAGCACCGAGGCGTGCGTGGTGTCCAGAACCAGAGCGGCGCTCGAGCGCAGCGCGGGCGCCGCCGGCGAGGCGCGCCCGGCGTACTTCAGGTGTACCGGCAACGCCGTGCCGCCGGACAGGGCGGCGGCGTGGGAGGCTGCAGCGGCAAGCAGCAGGCCGGCGAATACCGTGGCCGGCAAACCCAGCTTCATAGACTGCCGTAGCTCCGCTGTCTTTTTCATGAGGCTATCAGACCATCCCCTATGTCGCCGATACGTGACGGATTCTGAGGTTTGCGCGCCGGATCAACCGGGTAGGTGTTTTCCCTCACGCCCTAACTGACATAACATCCGGGGCGCGTGACGCACTCCACATGCCTCGCGCCGCCGCTCCGCTAGCGCGGCCACAACCATCCGAATGTTCCCGCCGTGAGCAGGGCGTAGATCAGGCCGTCGAGGCACCCCTTCAGCGTCAGGCGCCATGAGCGCCGGTACCAGATGGACAGCTCGCACAGCGCGAGTGAATAGGCGATGAACGTGGTCGCGCCCACGATCTGAAACACATGGCGGTAGGGGGTGCCGACCGGCAAGGTCCGGCTGGCGATGTAGGCCACGAAAATGGCGACCACGATCAGGAACACGAACCACTGCGCCAGGGGTCGGCTCATGGAAATGGGGCCGTTGGGCATCACGGTCAGCACGGCCACCGGACCCTGCTTCATTTTTTCGATGAACTCGGGCGACCTCATCTCCTGCATGCCGGCGGCGCGCGGGATGAAGTAATCGCCCGGTGGGATGGCGAACGGCCGCAAGGCATTGAGCAGGTCCGCCTCCCTGGGCACCTTGGGGAAGTCGCTCTTGTGCCAGAGCGGCGCCATGTGGATCACCGAGCTCGCCAGAAACACGATCACCGCCGAGAGCAGGATCGGCAGCCACAGCGACAGCACACTGATCATGGAGAATCCCCTCTATTCTTATGGTTCGAACGCGAGGTGGCCGGCGCAAGCGCGGCGGCGGTGCCGGGGCGAACTTTAACCAAACGCGCCCCGCCTGACCAAATGCCGCGAGGCTGATGCCCCCTCGAGGCGCTCACCCGGGCCTTAAGCGCGGCCTGGCGACCCCCGATCGCCTTCCGCCGACCCCCTCGGAAGGGGCATTTCGCTTGGATCTGATGTGGGCGCAAGCTGCTGTTTGAAAAGCGCAAACTCCGACCCCCCGCGGAACTCCCCGGGGGTTTAGCACTCTAACGAGGCGACTGCTAGAATGCCCATCCAACCCACGGGAGATCGCATGTCCGCAGGTACCGGTACCGCATTGGTTACCCGCCTCGGCGACCAGGCTTTGGCCGGTCCGCTGGGAAGTCTCGACGCTTACCTCGAGCGGGTGAGCCGTATTCCCGTCCTCTCGCGCGAGGAGGAGCGCGCGCTCGCCGAGCGCTTCCGCTCAGCCGGCGACCTCGCCGCCGCGCGGCAGCTGGTGCTCTCGCACCTGAGGTTCGTGGTGCACATTGCGCGCGGCTACAGCGGCTACGGACTGCCGATCGGGGACCTCATCCAGGAGGGCAACGTCGGCCTCATGAAGGCGGTCAAGCGCTTCGATCCCACCCTCAACGTACGGCTGGTGTCGTTCGCGGTCCACTGGATTCGCGCCGAGATTCACGAGTACGTACTGCGTAACTGGCGGCTGGTCAAGATCGCCACCACCAAGGCGCAACGCAAGCTGTTCTTCAACCTGCGCCGCCTGAAAAAGAACCTCACCTGGCTGTCGGCGGAGGAAACCGCCGCCGTGGCGCGTGATCTGGGCGTGAGCGTGGCCGAAGTCACCGAGATGGAGAAGCGGCTCGCGGCGCGCGACCTGTCGTTCGATCCGGCGCCGGACGCCGACGACGAGGAAGCCTACAGCCCGGCGGCGTATCTGCCCGCCCCGGATGCCGATCCCGCCGGGCAGGTGGAAGAGGCGGAAAGCGCCGACGACTCCACGGATCGCCTGCACGGTGCGCTGAGCGGCCTCGATGTGCGCAGCCGCGACATCGTGCAGCGGCGCTGGATGTCGGAAGACAAGGCCACCCTGCACCAGCTCGCCGACAAGTACGGCGTGTCAGCGGAGCGCATCCGCCAGATCGAGTCGAGCGCGCTCGGCAAGCTTCGCGGCCTGATGGCCGCCTGAAGCGCCGCCCCGGGCGTCTTGAGTTGCGAGGCGCGCGCGCCGCGGGTAGCGTTTCGCGCATGCGCAGCGTGAGCGACTGGCTCGGCGAGTACGGGGTGAGCCACCAGAACCCCGTCAACAAGCTGCTGCACTGGATCTGCGTGCCGCCCATCGTGCTGGCGGTGATGGGGCTGCTGTGGTCGGCGCCGGTACCGGCGGTGTTTGCGGAGGTCTCGCCATGGCTCAACTGGGCGACGCTCGCAGCCGCGGCGGCGCTCGTTTATTACCTGGTGCTCTCCCCGGCGCTCGCCGTGGGAGTGCTGATCGCCTTCATCGTGCTGTTGTTGATCACGCAGCGGCTCGCGCAGCTGCCGTGGCCGCTGTGGGCCACGTCTGTGGTGATTTTCGTCGTCGCCTGGATCGGGCAGTTCGTGGGCCACGCGGTGGAAGGCAAGCGCCCGTCGTTCTTCAAGGACCTGCAGTTTCTGCTGATCGGCCCGTTGTGGCTGCTGGCCGCGGCCTATCGCCGCTTCAGCGTGCCGTACTGAAGAGCGGCGCGAATCTTTAGTTGAGCGCGCTCCCCTCCGCGGCTGCCCTCACCGCCGCAGCCACCTGTTCGTGAAGAGCCTTGTCGAGCGGGTCGGGGACCAGCTCGTCCGCGCGCGCGAACCCGGCGATGGTATTGGCCGCGGCCATCAGCATCGCATCCGAGAAGCGCCGCGCGCGCGCCTCGAGCGCGCCTTTGAACAGTCCCGGGAAGGCCAGCACGTTGTTGATGCCCTTGCCGTCGGCGGCAAAGGCGGCGCCCTGTTCGCGCGCCACCAGCGGCTCGATTTCCGGATCCGGGTTCGACAGCGCGAAAATCACCTGACCCTTCCTCACCCACTGCGGCTTGATGAGGCCTTTGACGCCGGTCGTGGCGATCACGATGTCCGCGCGCTGCATGAGCGCCTCGAGCGTCACGCCCTCGCCGCCCGAGGCGATGAGCCGCGTCACGGCGCTCGGATTGCGGTCGGTGCCGAGCACGCGCTGCACACCATACGCACGCAGCAGGCGCACGATCCCGCTGCCGGCGGCTCCGAGGCCGATCTGCCCGACGGTGCTCTGGCACAGGTCGACACCCGAGCGGCGCGCGGCGTTGATGAGGGCGGCCAGCGTGACCACCGCGGTGCCGTGCTGGTCGTCGTGCAGCACCGGCTTCTGCAGGCGCGCCTGCAGCAGCTGCTCGATTTCGAAACACTCGGGAGCGGCAAAGTCCTCGAGCTGGATGGCGCCGAAAGAAGTCTCGATCCCCGCGACGATGTCCGCCACGCGCGCCGGCTGCGTCTCGTTGATGAGGATCGGCACACCGCTGATGCCCACAAGGTCCGCAAACAGTGCCGCCTTCCCCTCCATCACCGGCAGCCCGGCCAGCGCACCGATGTTGCCCAAACCTAAGACCGCCGTGCCGTTGGTGACAATGGCCACCGTGCGGCCGAGCGCGGTGAAATCCAGCGCCGCCTGCGGATCCGCCTGGATGGCAAGGCACACGCGCGCCACGCCCGGCGTGTAGACATCGCGCAGCACCTGGCGGGTGTTGATCGGCAGGCTCGCCACGGTGCGGATCTTGCCGCCGCGATGGCGATTGAACACCCGGTCCGACTTGCCGACGAAGCGCGCGGTCGGCAGCTGCCCGATGCGCTCGTACAGCGAGCGGTCCGCTTCCTCGTCCATCTCAAGCGTGATCTCCCAGAGCGTGCGCCCCTGGTCGCGCCGCAGCGTGGTCAGGTGCTCGATGGCGAGTCCCGCATCCGCGATCACCTGCAGCACTTTCGCCAGGCTCCCGGGCTGGTGGACGGTCTCGACTATGAGAATTTCCGGGATTTTCACGAGCGAGAGGGTGCACCAAGCACCGTTATGATTCCACCCTCGGAGAACAGCGGATGTCGCCGCACATCGATACCCGCTATCATGCGCGCCCCCGACGGGGAACCCCCTTCCTAAGGAGATCACCGTGGCCAAAGCCGCCGGTTCCACCCACGCTGCCGCCGGCGACGCGGCACGCGCCGCGATCGACCCGCTGGATCTGTACGCAGTACGCGCCGCGCTCTCGGACGAGGAGCGCCTGGTGCAGGAGTCGGTCGCGCGGCTGGTCGATGCCGAGGTGCTGCCCCTCATCCAGCGCTGCTTCGAGGAGCACCGCTTTCCGAAGGAGCTGGTCCCCCATCTCGCCTCCCTGGGGCTGCTCGGCTCCTCACTGACCGGTTACGGCTGCGCGGGACTCAACGCGGTCTGCTACGGCCTCATCTGCCAGGAGCTGGAGCGTGGAGATTCCGGCATCCGCAGCTTCGTCTCGGTGCAGTCGTCCTTGTGCATGTACCCGATCTGGGCCTTCGGCTCCGAGGAGCAGAAGCTCAGGTACCTGCCCGGCATGGCGCGCGGGGAACTCATCGGCTGCTTCGGTCTCACCGAGCCGCACGGCGGATCGGATCCCGCCAACATGAAGACCCATGCCAAAAAGCGCGGCACCGACTGGGTACTGAACGGCTCGAAGATGTGGATCACCAACGGGTCGCTCGCCGACCTGGCGGTGGTGTGGGCGATGACTGACGAGGGCATCCGCGGCTTTCTCCTCGAGAAAGGCACGCCGGGATTCTCGGCTCCCGAGATCCAGCACAAGTTCTCGCTGCGCGCGTCCGTCACTTCCGCTCTGTTCTTCGACAACGTCGTGGTGCCGGACGAGCGCGTGTTGCCTGGCGTGCGCGGACTGAAGGGCCCGCTGGCCTGCCTCACGCAGGCGCGCTACGGCATCGCCTGGGGAGTCATCGGGGCGGCGCAGGCGTGCCTGAAGCAGCTGCTGGAGTACACCGCCAGCCGCACCCTCTTCGGCCGGCCGCTGGCCGCAAACCAGACCATCCAGGTGCGTCTCGCCGACATGGCCCGGCGCATCACCACCGCGCAGCTGCTGGCGCTGCAGCTCGGACGCCTGAAGGACTCAGGCGCCATGCAGCCCGCGCACGTGTCGCTCGCCAAGTGGAATAACTGCCGCATGGCGCTCGATGTCGCCCGCGACTGCCGCGACATGCTGGGCGGCGCCGGAATCAGCGCCGAGTACGTGCCCATCCGCCACATGCTCAATCTCGAGAGCGTCATCACCTACGAAGGCACCGAGACCATTCACCAGCTCACCATCGGGCGCGAGCTGACCGGGCTCAACGCGTTCTGAGGCTCCCGCTGCCGCTCGCTCGGCGTCAACTCGCCGTCATCACCGCCGGACGCGCCAGGTAGAACCCGATAGCGATGATGATCAGGTAGGCGAGCAGGATGAAAGTCCAGCCCATGTTGTGGCGGATGACATCGCCCTCCTTGCGCACAAACTTGCTGGTCGACACCCCGACGCTCGCGGTTTGCGGCGCAATCGGCTTGCCGATTTCCGCGCCGACCGAATTCAGGGTCGGCAGCAGCAGCGGTGGCATGCCGAGCTGCACCCCGACCAGCGCCTGGAACTTGCCGAACATGGCATTGGTTGAGGTGTTCGAGCCCGACAGGGCCACGCCGATGAAGCCGAGTATCGGTGCGACGATGATGAAAGCGGTGCCCATGCTCGAGAAGCCTTTCGCGAGCGAGGCCGCCATGCCGGAATAATTGAAGGTGTAGGCCAGGCCGAAGATGAACACGCCGACCAGGCACGCGCCCCACATCTGGTGGAAGGTACGCCGGAAGACTTCGCCGAGCTGAGCACCCTTGAGCCTGCCCATCGCCAGCAGCAACACCGCGACGATGATCCAGGAGGCCAGGATGGCGGTGCCGCCGATATAGGGTGCGAAATTGAACACGGCGGTCACGTTGCCCTTGGCGGGACAGCTGGTCGCGAGCGAGGAGCAGGCGATCGCCGTGGCCTTGAACCAGCTCACCTTCGGCAGGGGCGACCACGGGCCCGTCCAGGCCGCCACCACCAGCAGCAACACCACGAACGGCATCCACGCCTGCAGCACCTCGCCCAACTTCAGGCCGTGTCCGCGCGTCTGCGTCACCGCCGCCGCGCTGACCGGTACACCGCCGTAACCGAGCACGGTCTTCGGCTGCCAGACTTTGAGCAGCGCGAGCAGCGCGATGAAACACACGATGGCGCCGGTAATATCGGGCAGGTACGGCCCCAGGTGCACGGCAACCGGATACTGGCCCGCGATATAGCCGAGCGAGCCGACCACGGCGAGCGGCCAGCCGCCTTTGACGCCTTCCTTGCCGGAGACCAGGTACAACAGCACCCACGGCGGCAGCAGCGCCAGCACCGCGACCACTGTGCCGACCGAGCCCGACAGCGCCAGCAGCGGATAACCGGTCACGGCGGCGAGCGCGATGATCGGTGCGCCGAGCGCGCCGTACGAGACCGGTGCGTTATTGGCAATGGCCGCGACGCGGATCGCGTTGAGGTCGGAGATGCCGAGCGAAATCAGGATCGGCGCCACCACCGCCCACGGATAGCCGAAACCGACCAGGCCCTCGAGCAGTGCGCCGAAGGCCCACGCGAACAGCATGGTCTGTACGCGTACGTCCATGCCGCCGAGCGCGATCAGCCAGCGGCGGAAATTCTCGAACACGCCGCTCACCCCCAGCGTGTTGAACAGCACCATGCCCCAGATGGTGATCCAGTCAACGTTCCACACCCCGGTCGCCGCCCCGTACAGGTAGGCGTGCGAGCCGTTGTCGAACGGCATCCTCCATACCCAGGCCGCGAGCGCGAAGGTGATGATCGAGCCGACCAGCGTCGCGAGCCACGCCGGGATGCGGAACACCGCCAGCATGACCAGCAGAGAGACCACGGGAATCAGCGCCACCAGGCAGGTGAGCGTCAGGTTGTCGAGCGGGTCGATCACTTGCGTGAACATGATTGCTCCCTCGATGTGCGGCGCGGCGCGTGGGTGTTATGTGTCGGGGACGCCGCGGTTTGATTCTTATACTTGCGACTGCACAACCTAGCACGGGCGGCGACCCGGCTCAACGGCCGTCCAGGGAGGACGGCCCAAGGCGAATGGATTGCCGGCGGCTCAGCTGGCTTTTTTCATCTCGGCTGCGATCTTCTCGGTCTTCTCCATGAAGCGCCGGTACGCGGGACGCTGCTGCAGGCGGTTGGCGTACTCCTGAAAAGCCGGGCGGGGCTCGAGAGCCTTCACCATCATCCCAAAGCCGATCTGCGAGCTGATGTAGACATCGGCGGCACTGAACTGCGCGCCGAGGATATAGGGTCCGGGTGTCAGGGCTTTTTCCAGCGTTGCCACGGTGTCTTCGTAGCAGCCGTAGCCCAGCGCGCTGGGTCGGGAGGCTGCCGGACGCGATAGCATACGATCGATCATCGCTGGCTCGACGCAGCACCCGCCGAAGAACATCCAGCGGTAATAGGTGCCACGCGCCGGGCTGTCTAGGGGTGGCGCGAGCCGGGCGGCGGGAAAGGCGTCCGCGAGGTAAGTGCAAATGGCCCCGCATTCGGTCACCACGGTGCCGCGGTGCACGATCGCCGGAACCTTGCCCATGGGATTCACGGCCAGGTAGCCCGGCTTCTTCTGATCGCCGCTCTCCAGGTTCACGACCTCGAACCTGTAAGGCGCTCCCACTTCCTCGAGCATCCAGTGCACCATGCGCCCGCGGGACATGGGACTGCTGTAAAACACGATTTCCTCGCTCATTGCGCGCCCGCCTTTAGCTCAGTGGCAGTGTGAGCGCCGCATGTTACCCGAATGTTTCGGTGAGGCGCGGCATCCTCGCTCGGCCAGACGATGCCGAGCGCCAGGAGCGTCAGCAGTGCGAGCCAGTTGGCGAGCATCTCGCGGCGGATGGCCGGCGGGTGCAGCTGCGGCGACAGCGAGGTCATGGTTTCTCCCGTACGAAGGGCTACGGGAACATTGCGCCACAGCGGGGGCTGGGCTCGCGGGCGCAAAAGTGACGCGGCTGCGAAGAATTGTGGCGCAAAGTGGCAAGACTCAAGTGCTTTAACCCCGCGCGCGCAGCCTGTAGCCTTGGCTTGCCATGAAACGTCTCGTCGCCATCGTCGAGGATGAGCCGGCCATCCGCGACAACTACGCGGCGGGGTTCATGCGCGAGGGCTATGCGGTACGCACCTACGCCAACCGCGTGCAGGCGATGAGCGCGTTCGCCGCGCGCCTGCCGGACCTCGCGGTCATCGACATCTCGCTGGAGGATGAACCGGAGGGCGGCTTTGAGCTGTGCCGGCAGCTGCGCGCGCTGTCGGCGGAACTGCCGATCATATTTCTCACCGCGCGCGACAGCGAGCTCGATGCGGTGTCGGGACTGCGCCTCGGCGCGGACGACTTCCTCACCAAGGACCTGAGCCTCCCGCACCTGATTGCGCGGGTGAATGCGCTGTTCCGCCGTGTCGATGCGCTGCGCAAGCCCAACACGCCGGGCGAGCTCGTGCGCCGCGGCGCACTCACGCTCGATGCCGAACGCATGCAGGCGCAGTGGGACGGCCAGGTGGTACTGCTGTCGCTCACCGAATTCTGGATCGTGCACGCGCTCGCGCGCCACCCCGGGCACGTGCGCAACCGCCAGCAGCTCATGGACGCCGCCAACGTCGTGCTCGATGACAACACCATCACCTCGCACGTGAAGCGCATCCGGCGCAAGTTCCAGAGCATCGATCCGAAGTTCGACGCCGTGCAAACCGTCTACGGCATGGGTTACCGCTGGGTCGAGTAAACACCGCGGCACCATGTCCCTGCGCCTCAAGCTGCTGCTGCTCGGCCTCGCGACGCTGGTATTGCCCTGGGGCGGATGCCAGTACGCACGCGAGATGGAGTCCGCGCTGCGCGAAGGGGAGGAGAACTCACTCCAGGCGGTCTCCCAGACCATCGCCGCATCGCTCCAGGGGCGCACGGATCTTCTGTATCGTGAATCTCTCCCGCCCGCCGATGCGCCCGACCCGCTGACCCCTGGGACTTCCGGCCACGCCTTCCTGCAGAGCGGCCCGAATGATCTCAGGCCGCTCGCGCTGACGGCAGCGCCGCTCCTCGACGGCTACTCCGACGACTGGCCGCACGACCCTTCCGCGTGGGCGTATTTCGCCAAGGACGATCGCCATCGCTTCGCAATCCTCAGCGGCGTCTACGAGCGCATGCTGTACGTGCTGCTCGAGGTGCGCGACGAGCACCCGCTGTTCGATGCCCCCGGGACCAACACGCTGGACCCGGCGACCTTCGGTGACCGTGTGTGGCTCGGATTTGAGGACAGCCAGGGCGAGGAGCGGGCGGTATTTCTCGCCGCGACCGGCCCGGGCGCGGTCACGGCGCGCCGCATCGAGACCGGGGAGTACGGCCAGCAGAGCGCGCCGCTCGAGCCGCGCATCCGCGGCGCCTGGCAACCCATGAGCCACGGCTACCGCATCGAGCTGCGGGTGCCGCTCTCGATGCTCGGCCACGGCTTCGGGGTGCTGGTGGATGATCGCGACGCGCGCGGAGCCGACCCGGTGAGCTACGGCACCCTGCGCAGCGATGACCTGCACACCCTCGGGCGGCTGATCGTGGCCGCTCCCGAGCTCACTTCCTACCTCGCGCAGTTCTTGCAGCCGGGCCTGAGGCTTGCGGTCACGGCGCCCTCGGGCCGGGTGCTGGCGCGCGCCGATGCGCTCGGGCAGGTGACGGGCTTAGGTCCCGGGACGCCGATTCTCGCGCGGCTGTACCGGCGCTTCGTCGACCGGCCGGGCACGAGGCAGCTGCTGGAATCCTCAGCCCCGATCTACGACCGCGATCACACGGGTGTGATCGGCAAGCTCGAGGTGACGCAGACGGCTAATCGCTGGATCCGCCTGCGTGATCACGCGCTCATGCGCATGCTCAACTTCAGCTTGAGCACCAGCGCGGTGGCGGTGACCCTGATGTTCGCCTTCGCCGCCTGGCTGGCGCTGCGCCTGTCGCGGCTGCGCCAGGCGAGTGAATCGGCCCTGACGCGCACCGGTCTGGTCACCAGCTTTCCGGACACCGACTCCCGCGACGAGCTGGGAGATGTCGCCCGGGGCTTCTCCACGCTACTGCAGCGGCTGAACGAATACACCAGCTACCTGCGCACGCTCGCGGGCAAGCTGGCGCACGAAATCCGCACCCCGCTCACCATCGTGCGTTCCTCCCTCGACAACCTGGAGTCCGAACAGGTGCCGCCTTCCGCGCGCGTGTACCTCGAGCGTGCCCGCCAGGGGAGCGAGCGCCTCAACGCCATTCTCATTGCCATGGGTGCGGCCACCCGCGTCGAGGAAGCCATCGGCAGCGCCGAGCGGGTGAGCTTCGATCTGGTGCCGGTG
>Ga0209011_1000307_pt1 | contig 19586 bp, 15 predicted proteins | sample BlaSpr_A8_OM1_M3_FD_187986 | JGI IMG/M metagenome (GOLD analysis project Ga0209011, IMG submission 187986) | Forest soil microbial communities from Thunder Bay, Ontario, Canada - Black Spruce, Ontario site 2_A8_OM1_M3 (SPAdes) (version 2) | ecosystem: Environmental > Terrestrial > Soil > Boreal... | reverse complement strand
TCATTTCCGCCGCTCAACACGTAGAGCACTATGAGATGGCCGGCTATGGATGTGTCTGTGCTTACGCAAAACTTCTCGGAGAAGATCAGGCTGTCTCGCTACTAAGGCAAACCCTGGAAGAAGAAAAAGAGACGGACAAGAAACTGACTCAACTGTCGGGACAGATCAATCTCGAGGCAGCCGAATCCGATGAAAGGCACGGAGGCAGTGGCCACTCGAAGAAAGCGGTTACGGCCAAGGCCACGACCGCAGGAGCCTAGCTGTTCGTATTTCTTAGAAATTTTCAAAAGGAGGAATAGAAATGAACGGAAGTACTTTTAAGTTGCGTCGATTGCTTTTGCCTCTGGGTTCGCTGGTTTTTTGCGCATCCCTGGTGGTGACAGCAGCCCCGCGGTATCAAGACAACCAGCAGACACCCCCGGACAACACCAAGAAAAACAAGGAGCACCAGACGACTCCGACCGCGGATCAACAGAAGATGAATCCTGTGGACCGCGCCATCACCCAGAAAATCCGGAAAGCGATCCATAAGGATGAGAGTCTCTCCACCTACGCGCACAACATCAAAATCATCACCCAAGACGGCAAAGTTACGCTCCGAGGGCCGGTGCGGTCTGAAGAGGAGAAAAACAATGTGCAGTCCAAAGCAGTGGCAGTGGCTGGAGCAGAAAACGTAACCAATCAACTCGAGATTGCACCTTCGAAATAACTGCGCAGAAATCAAATCTAATGTGAACACAAAGGAGAAATGCAAATGTCATCTAAAAAAGTAGGGGTATTTGGAATCTACTCAACTCGTACCGCTGTCGAAAATGCCACGGATTCGCTTGTCAGAGCGGGTTTTCCGACTTCAGATATTTCCGTGCTTTTGCCCGAGAGTCTTGGCGGGCCCAAGGACATGGGAACGGAAAAGGCTACTAAAGCGCCTGAGGGCACAGCAGCAGGTGTGGCCACCGGAGGCGTAATTGGCGGCACGCTCGGATTGCTGGCAGGCATCGGTCTGTTAGCGATCCCTGGCCTGGGCCCTTTCATAGCTGCAGGCCCGATCATGGCAGGGCTGGCAGGGCTGGGCGTTGGTGGGGCAGTGGGAGGAGTTACCGGTGCTTTAATCGGCATGGGTATTCCCGAGTTCGAAGCCAAGCGCTACGAAGGCCGCCTGCAGAAGGGTGGAATTCTGCTCTCCGTACATTGCGACACGGCGGATGAAATCAAGCGTGCCAAGGAAGTTCTGAAAACTACGAACGCGGAAGATGTTTCTTCCACGGGAGAAGCCTCGGTTGATAAAAAGCAAACAGACCGCGGAACGGCCGCTAAGGCTGGAAGCTGAACCCAGTCATCCGAGGGGAGGAAGTCTCTTCGAGACTTCCTCCTTTCATCCCAAGATGAGTATCACGATAATCCAGTCCAACTGCTTAAGGGAGAGTGCTTACGATGACCAGAGAAAACAAGGTAGGAACGATCCTAAGCTTTGTCTTGGGAGCTGCCGCGGGTGCCGTGACTGCTTTACTGCTTGCGCCCAAATCTGGAGCGGAACTTAGAGGCGATATTGCAGAAGGCATAAGCGATGGGGTCAATCAGGTCCGCAGCGCAGGCAAAGACTTAAAACACCAAGCACAAAAACTAGTGAACTCAGCAAAAACCCCGTAGAGGACGCTGTAGACGCGAGGCAAGACGCTTACGGCCATGCGAAGAATGCGTGAGAGCCACCAAGAAGCAAGTAGTTTTCAGATCGCAGGCTGAGAGTAGCCCGGCCCAACGACAAGAGTATCGGGAACGGAAAATATCGGCGGTATGGGAAGTGTGGGCGCCTCGGGCAAACGCTGGACACGCATGGTTTTCTGAAATTGAAAAGGAGCAAGCAAATGAAACCACGCACCAGAAGGCACACCAAAGACGAAGCACTCTTGATCAGTATGGGAGAGTCAATCGGATCAACGCTGGGCGCGATCGCTGGGCGAGCTCATGCAGTTCAAAAAGCGCTGTCCGGAAGTCCCGTTTCCCGCACAGTGAAACGCGATGGCAGAAAACTCGCGAAGAAAACCAAGCGTGCCGCACGCAAGTCTGGCATGCGCGGTTCGCGTCGCGCAGCCTGATCTGCCAGCGGACCGGGGGGCGCGCAAGATCCAAGCCGTAGGATGATCACAGGCGTGAATTGACCACTGCGTGGCACCGGACTTCACGATGCGGCCGCGCGAGCGAACATCATTGTGTGACTAAATGTGTTGTCGTCATTTGGACCCTTAGGTCCTCAGGTCAACAGCCGGCCATCCAGTGTTAAAGCCAGGCAATCTTTTCGAAGTATGTTTTGCATTGAAGGAGGGTAACTTTGAAAACTGCAAAGGACGAAAGTACAGACCATTCCGCAGGTCAAATTTCACGCGACGATTTGATCGGACTCTTGAATGAAGACCTCTCGGGCGAATACCAGGCCATCATCTCCTACGTCGTGTATTCGCAGGTGTTGAGGGGCGCTGAATACATGAATATCGCCGCAGAACTCGAGAAGCACGCTGCCGAGGAGTTGAGCCACGCGCTGCTCATCTCTAAGCAAATTGATTACCTCGGAGGTATGCCTTCGGTCCAACCGAAGCCGGTTCGAACGTCGGAGAAAGCCAGGGAAATGCTTCAGTTTGATCTGGAGAACGAGATGGCAACAATTCGGCGTTATCGTGAACGCGTCCGTCAGTGCGAGAGTTTGGGAGAGTACGCGATGGCCGAACATATCCGAGCGATTCTAAAAGATGAGCAAGACCATCTGATCTCCCTGGCCACCGCTCTCGGGGAAGACGTCCCGGTGGTGAAGAGCGTTTTGGCCGCCCACGCGGGCAAGTAAACGGAGGGTGGCTTCTCAACACCGGCTGTGCGGCTGGAGTGACGGGGTTGAATCTCTATAGCCTGTTGGTCGCTGTAGTTCGGGCAGTAGTCTTTCTACTTGCGTCTCTTGCAATTGCGAGCCTTCAACTTCGCCAAATCCATCAACTTTAGAATATGCTCGAAATTGAACAGAAAGCCGGAAATCGGCCTTCTACACTCGGCGATTTACGTGGACCTGGGATCGGCCTAACCTCAGATTATGCTCAAAAACGGATGGGGTCGTATATGACACTTACTTCCGATGCTGAAGAAGTCTTTAATCATCTGCATGGGATTGACCAGAAAAGCGACATTTTGAACCTTTTGCCGATGGCGGCCTATGTGGTTCGGGCCGATGGCGTGGTTACCTGGTATAACGCGCGAGTGGCTGAACTTTGGGGCCGCAAACCAGCCATCGGTGATACCGATGAACGTTTTTGCGGCGCTCACACGCTTTACCACCCCGATGGCTCACATATGGCGCATTGTGATACCCCTGTAGCTCTAGCTCTAAGCGCTGGAATCTCCGTGCATGAAGAAGAGGTCATCATTGGAAGACCCGACGGGAGCCGCGTCCATGTGTCGGTCCATATCGACCCGATCAGAAATCCCATGGATGGCCGGATTATCGGCGTCGTGAATTACTTTAATGACTTGACGGAACGGAAGCGACAAGAAGCGGAACGCGAGCATTTACTTCAGGAAGCTCAGGCGCGCGCTGCTGAACTTCAGGAAGCCCGGCATGAATTGGAATCCAAAATCGAGCAACGCACAATCGCTCTCAGACATCTCTCGTCTCGGCTGATGCACGTGCAGGACAAAGAACGCCGCCACATTGCTCGTGAATTGCATGACAGCATCGGGCAGTATCTAGCCGCCCTCGGGATGAGCTTGGGACAACTGGAAAAAGCAGACGGCCCCAAGACCGCAGAGACCTTAGCCGAATGCCGCCAACTCGTAGGCCAGTGCTTGACCGAGACTCGCACGCTATCGCATCTTTTGCATCCGCCCCTGCTGGATGAAGCTGGCTTTGCGTCTGCAGCTAGAAACTACGCTGAAGAATTTGCGCGCCGTAGCGGAATTGAAGCCGACATTTCGCTGGATTTGCCTTATCGACTCCTCGCCGACACCGAAATACTCCTCTTCCGTGTGCTACAAGAATCGCTGACGAACATTCTTCGCCACTCCGGCAGCGGCCGAGCCAAAATTCGGGTGGGCATCGAGGGAGAAACCGTCTACCTAGAAATAAGGGACTACGGCCATGGAATTCCCCAAGAAGTCCTGGAGAGCTTTAAGACCTCAGGAAATGGCGTTGGAGTCGGTCTCGCTGGAATCCGCGAGCGACTACGCGAAGTGGATGGGAAGCTCGACATCTCCTCAGGTACAGATGGGACAATCTTACGAGTCAGCTTGCTGGCCCCTAGCACGGGTGAACCGCACCGCATTTCTGCTACCGGGAGCACTTAGCAATTTACTTCAAACCGATCTTCCGGTAGCTCTCTTGATCGGCAACGCAAAGAACCGCGTCAGCTAGGCCGACCTGCCAACGCCCGATAAGTCGGGCGGCCTCAATGGGTCGACGCAACACTAAGCTCAAAGTCTACTTGCAGGAAGTCTCACGAGCTAAAATCGTTCGTGAACGTTGAATCAAACGGAACACTACCCTGGCTAGGGTTCTGATTGAGTATAGTTCGACAGTGCGGTTCTCTAGGGGAAGTATAGCGGGATCAATTGATTAGAGGGTGTGGCATCGACCGGTTGAGCTCGCATCCCTTACCGGTTCGGTGACGCTTCTATCGTCATAAACTCTCCGCCAACTCTGCGTTCAGGAAAGGCCGGCAAAAGAGAAGTTGTAAAGAGTAGAAAGCATGGTCCCGCGCGAGAGATCGAAATAGTCGAGTTGCACCTTGACGCCCACGCATTGTGGGGAAAAGTGAAACGGGGGACCGCCCAATCACAGTGTTAGGAGGAGTGTTAAGCGCAGTTGGGCGGCTCGCTATCGCACGAACCTGCTGCGTCAGGTCCAACCTTGATAGGAATACTCCAAGGTTCGACCCAATGCTTCACAGCCTGCACGCCAATCACTGGCCCACTCCATCCGCAATGGCAGTGAGGGTTAAACCAGTGTGCATCGGCAACTTCCAAATTCTTATCTTTGCTCGCACATGCAGAAGCAAGCGGGCTCCCGCATTGCGGGCAAGCAAACAGAAGGACATGAGAGAAACTTTCAGATACGGTTTGCATGTGGCCCCCTGAGAGGGAGTGACTAGCCAAAGGCTACACAAGAAAAAGGCATACGGCAAGGTGACACTCGCCAAACCTGATCACGGAGTGCCGCTGCGCGCCCGCTTTAGTGGCGGATGGTGTTCTATGAGAGATTTGAAGATGGCCCGGGTTCGTCGAATCGTGTGCCATACGATTATCCCGGGTTACCTCGATTCGTTGCGAGGGCCCGAGGTACGATTCACGCGGTTAGAGACCGATTGGTTGCCCAAGCTAAACGCCTTCTTCTCTGCCTGCCGAAATACAGCTTTTACCCGATAGTACACGGACGGCTGAAACCCTAAAGTGGTCAAGCGCCAAAAGCATGAGGCCCGAACAGACATGAGAGGTGCGCATGTCTCTCCAAGGTTTTGACAAACGTCCTGTGGGCCAAGGGGCTCAAGAAGGACTATCGCTAGTCGATCCCAGGCCGAATGCCAGGGTACGCTCCCTAGATCGGGTGAGGGACACTCCCAAGGAAACGCTGGAGTGTCTCCTGTCTTCCGCTTTGCGTTCAGAGGACACTGAGCTCGACCAAATTTTGTCCGCTATAGAAGAGATCTCAAACTCGGTCAAATCGGGCGTTGGGAGCGGGCGGAACGTTGACAGCGCGCTCCAGCGCGCGGCATCGCGTGCGGTGCGGCAGTCGTTGCTTGATCGCGAGGTGCGGTCACTGGCAATCACGGATCAACTTACCGGGCTTTACAATCGGCGCGGTTTTCTAGCATCTGCGACGCACCAACTAAAGCTGGCGCAGCGCAACGCTCAGGGCGTATTACTCCTCTTTTGCGATGTGCACAATTTAAAGACGATCAACGATTCGTTCGGGCACCGGGAGGGGGATCTGGCAATAATCCGAGCTGCGGATGCTCTAGAGGAGACATTCCGTGACTCGGACATACTAGCCCGACTCGGTGGGGACGAGTTTGCCGTGCTAGCCTCGGACACGTCCGTTCCGAGCGGACAAGCCATTATGCCTCGCATTGAGAAGAATCTCGAGAAGGCGAATGCCGAGGAATCCCGTTACACGCTGTCATTCAGCATCGGAATAGCGCGATTCCACCCGGAAACTCCTTATTCGCTTGGACAACTCATGGCACGCGCGGATCAGGATATGTACGTACACAAGAAATACGACTCGAGACCTGCCTCGTCACGGCACTCGTAATTGTGTACTCGCTTGGGATCACGGATCGACGGGAGAGACAGCGTATGTGGGAGTAGCCCACGTGAGGCCCGCCCAACGCGAATTGCCTGATAACTGGCGAGCAATTAATACGAGTCCCTCATGGCATGTTCGGGCTTTGGGGGTGAAGTCAAGAAATGAGTATGTTACTTTCAAGCTGAAAACAGGGCACAAGTACGCTAATCAAGCACAATGACGTGGCCGCAGCGCCCCCTTAAAAGAGTAGGAGTGCTGGTGCACGCCGACTTTCAGGCAGGAGAATCGAAATGACTACAAGCACTTTGAGCCCTGACCCAAGGGAGCTGCTGATTCACCGGCAGCCGGGCAGTCCGTTTCAAGGCGATCATGTTGCCTACTTCTATCAAGAGAGCGATTCCCTGCTTGAAGCTTTGTGTGACTTTATCGGTGGTGCCTTGGGTGCCGGGAGTGCTGCGATCATCATTGCCACCAAGATGCATCGCGAAGGACTTCAGCAGCGGCTGACAGCTCGAGGTTTGGACATCCACAAGGCTGGCAAGCAGGGAAGGTATGTTGAGCTAGACGCTTCCGATGTTCTATCAAAGTTCATGGTGGAAGGGATGCCTGACGGCGGCCTGTTCGAAGAGATAGTTGGCGGGGCCATCGTGAGAATCAGAGCCCACCCTAAGACCTCGCACGCCGAAATTGCAGCATTTGGAGAAATGGTTGCTCTTTTGTGGACAGAGGGCAAGGTTGAGGCCGCCATCCGGCTCGAACAGCTCTGGAACGAACTGGCGAAGAAGCACTCTTTCTTTCTGCGGTGTGCCTACCCGATAGCTAATTTTTATGGCGAAAAGAACGCGCAGCCTCTTATGAGAGTATGCGCGGAACATTCTGCGGTCGTGCTTGACGAAAACGACACTTCCTTTACGAGCGGGGAAGCCAAGATCGCGCTGCGGCGTAGTGAAGAGCGATTCCGGCTTCTGGTGGATGCCGTTCAGGATTATGCAATCTTTATGTTGGACGTGCAGGGGCACATCAGCAGCTGGAACAAAGGAGCGGAACGCATAAAGGGATATGGGGTCTCCGAAATCATAGGTAAGCACTTTTCCATCTTTTATTCCGAGGAGGACCTGCGAGCAGGTAAGCCACAACGGGAATTGGAAATCGCCACGAAAGAAGGGCGGATCGAAGACGAGGGATGGCGCCTGCGCAAAGACGGCTCTCGCTTCTGGGCTAGCGTAACCATTACGGCTATCAGAAACGATGCGGGCAGATTGGTTGGATTCGGAAAAGTTACGCGAGATTTTACCGAAAGAGTACAGGCAAATGAGGCCTTACGAAGAGAAATTGCCGAGAGGACGGAGGCACAGAAGAAATTGCGCGAGTCGGAAAACTCACTCCGTCAACTCTCTCTATGTCTCTTGCAAACGCAAGACGAGGAACGCCGGCGCATCGGCAGAGAGCTTCACGATAGCGTGGGCCAATACCTTGTCGGTTTGAAGATGAAAGTGGATTCGCTCAAGTCCGCGGCAGAACGGAACCACCGCGTGGATACCAATCAGCTGGAGGAATGCTCCCAACTGACGGAAGAGGCTATCAAGGAAGTTCGGACAATCTCTTACCTGTTGTATCCACCCATGCTTGAAGAACTTGGCTTGAAATCGGCAATACCTTGGTATCTGAACGGATTTACAATGCGGAGCGGAATCAAGACCACCTTTGAGGTTTCTCCGGACTTTGATCGCATTCCCGGCGACACGGAGTTGGCGTTATTTCGCATCCTTCAAGAGTGCTTAACGAACGTGCACCGGCACTCCGGCAGCCCCAAGGCAACTGTCCGGTTGCTGACGGAGAACCAAGCGGCGATCCTCCAGGTCATTGACCAAGGAAATGGCACTCAGTCGAAAAATTGGGAAGACCGGGGTCAGGACCGGACGGGCGCATTTGGCGTGGGGCTGCGCGGCATGAATGAGCGTGTGCGTCAACTGGGAGGTGATCTCCAGATCTCGTCCTCTCAGCGAGGAACCACCGTAACTGCTACTGTGCCTATACCGGAAGCGGGGTTAGACTCGAATCGAGAAAAGTAGCAAAGTGAATACGAAGCTTCGACATCCGGTGGTTTCTTGCCAGCATTACCCCTAAGAAAGGGATCAAGTGTAAGAAACCACTCACAATGCCGAGAATCACAGCGCCTTGTATTTTCAGAGCAAGGAGGACAAGAACCGTAACAGCGGCCATCGCAGAGCCGATGACCAGGTTCCCGACTGCAAATCCGCGCACCATTTTAGTTACTCATCCCACAAATTGAGGTACATCGATAGTGGTGCCCAAAGAGCTTGTCAGCCCTTGATTCATCTGTTCCTTACCCATCAGATTGAAGAACATCAGGAACGGCACTACTCCAATAATAATGATGGCTCCCATACCGGGCCGACGCCGCGAATGATATAGGATGGCCAACTGGGCGGCCGGGAGTGATCAGCGAAATAGGCCCAAGAATTGCCTTAAGGGTATAAAATACAGGGAAAACCCTATGTGCTCGTCAACCCTGAAGTGTTATCACTGACTACGAAGTGTGGACACTGTTCACCAAGCGTCGCGGAGCAGAGCGCCGCTTCAAGAGTCTGATGTGAGATCGGGGAATAAACCGGTGAAGATTCTCGTTGCAGACGATCACGACATAATCCGTAGGGGACTGAAGCAGCTCCTCACTTCGAAGCCCGGATGGGAAGTGTGTGGCGAGGCCAAGACCGGGCGAGAAGCGGTTGCCCTTGCAGAGCAGCTCAAGCCTGAAATCGTGGTCATGGATATCGGCATGCCAGAACTCAATGGTCTGGAGGCAGCGCGCAGAATCCGCAAGTTAGTCCCGAAAACGGAGATTTTAATCTTGACGCTGCATTTTTCGGACCAACTTGTTCGCGATATCGTCGAAGCCGGCGCCCGGGCGTACATCATGAAGTCCGACGCAGATCGGGATCTCGTAAGCGCGGTCGAAGCTCTGGCCAATCATCGAACATTCTTCACGGCTCGGGCGGCAGAAATGCTTCTGAATGGTTTCTCCACGCAGAATTCAGTACCTGATCCGGAGGCCCATTTGCGGGACCGGCTTACGTCGCGTGAACGCGAAATTGTGCAGCTTCTCGCTGAAGGGAAAAGCAGTAAGGAAGTGGCGGTGGCTCTCGGAATAAGCGTTAAGACTGCCGAAACTCATCGAGCCAATATTATGAGAAAACTCGAGATGCATTCCGTCAGCGAGGTCGTCCGCTACGCAGTAAAGAATCAAATCATCGAGGCGTGACGCTCCCCGCGGTTACGCCAGATGAATTCGAATTTGTACCAGCATCACCGTGGAATTCGATGCCCTTTCTAGTGACCTACGGTTCTTTGCCAAGGCGAGGCGCGAGCTCCCATCGAACACTCGAGGAGATGGAGGCCGATGCCTAGGGTTCTCATCGTGGATGACCACGCGTTTATCCGCCGAGGGGTTCAAACAATCCTGAATCCGTTTCCGGAGTGGGAACCTTGTGGAGAAGCGGACAGCGGAAATGAAGCTATCCGCCTGGCTGAGGAGCTAAAGCCCGAGGTCATCATTATGGACGTGTCAATGCCTGGACTAAACGGCATCGAGGCGACTCGTGTGATACGCAAATCCCAACCTGATATGAAGATAGTTTTGCTGACCCTTCACGAGTCCCCAGATTTGGTGCGAATGGCCTTTCGCGCGGGTGTGCGAGGTTATCTCCTGAAAACAGATGCGGAGCAAGAGTTGGTAAGAGCTCTCAACGTGGTGCTCGGAGAGGGATCTTATATCAGCCCAAAAATCAATAGTGAAGTCGTGAAAAACGTAATTAGCGAAATGAATGGTTCCCACTGATCGGTAGCACAATCGGAGCTTGGCGGCTTCTGGTTCCTGGAGGTCGATTGCGCTTCCCCAGCGAATCGACAATGCGCTTACGCATTAATAAGAGTCGCATTTACATTAACTTAAAGGATTTTGGCCGGCAAGGATGCGCATTTAGGGGTGTCTATCCAGACGAGCGACCGATTAACCTTTAGGTTTTTTACACTTGGATCGACAAAGCTGGAATTCGTTAGAATCGCGCCGCACGAACTCTTGTGTGGTGCCCCCGCGATCGCGCAATCGACCGAGGAAGAGACGGGGTCCGAAGTGGCGCAAGGGGAAAGAAGTCTTATACAGGATAAACTGTACAGCATAACTACAGTATTTATGCTAACACTTTGGTCTTGGCTTTATTCCTAGATTCCAAAAAGTGATGGTAGTGAGCCGTAGCCTCTTCATTTTGAATTAGTCTGAAGTAAAAAAGAGGGAAAAGAGCACGTTGGCAGCGAACACGGCCAGGAGATTCATCTGACTAGCCTATCAAACCTGGTGCCGGTCCGGAGATGAGCATGAAGAGAGTTGACCGTAACCCATGGGACCCAAGTGTAATAGTACATCCCAGTCCAGAAAAGAAAAGCAATGGGGTGGGCCGTGCCGTTGCTGAAATTTCAGCGACCGATATGAGTCTCATTCTTTCAGGCTTACAGACAATGCGGGACGGCGACTTCTCGGTACGCCTTCCTGGAAGCTGGATTGGTCTGCCTGGGAAACTCGCTGATACCTTTAATGAGATTGTCAGTTTTAACCAGCAGATCGCACGCGAGCTAAAGCGCGTCGGCCAAGTTGTCGGGAAAGAGGGGAAGACGCGGGAGCGAACCCAATTCCATCAGCCGAAGGGCGCCTGGGGAGAGATGGAGGTTTCCATCAATACGCTCGTAGATGACCTGCTACAGCCCACCACCGACGTCACGCGCGCGATCGCCGCCGTTGCGCAAGGCAATCTTACGCAAACGGTTCGACTGGATGTCGACGGGCGGCCTCTCGAAGGAGAGTTTCTGCGTTCCGCGACAATCGTCAACACCATGATCCAGCAGCTCGGCGTTTTTACCGCTGAGGTAACTCGCGTCGCTCGAGAGGTTGGCACGGACGGAAAACTCGGGGGCCAGGCTCAGGTGCCCGGCGTGGCAGGTACGTGGAAGGACCTAACAGACTCCGTAAATTCGATGGCCAGCAACTTAACCGGCCAAGTTCGCAACATCGCCGAAGTGGCTACCGCCGTTGCCAGCGGCGATCTCTCGCGCAAGATCACCGTAGACGTACGCGGAGAAATCTTACAGCTCAAGGAAGCTATTAATACGATGGTGGACCAACTGCGGTCCTTCGCATCCGAGGTGACGCGTGTCGCTCGCGAGGTCGGCACCGACGGCAAACTTGGAGGCCAGGCGGTTGTGCCCGGTGTGGCGGGAACCTGGAAGGACCTCACCGACTCGGTCAACGCAATGGCTGGCAATCTCACAGCGCAAGTCCGCAACATTGCCGAAGTGACGACTGCTGTGGCGCGGGGTGATTTATCGCGCAAGATCACCGTGGACGTGAAGGGCGAAATCCTCGAATTGAAGGACACCATCAACACGATGGTCGATCAGCTGAACGCCTTTGCGGGCGAAGTGACGCGCGTCGCTCGCGAAGTCGGCACCGAAGGCAAGCTGGGAGGCCAAGCGCAGGTGCCGGGCGTAGGTGGCACGTGGAAAGACCTCACCGACAACGTGAACTTCATGGCCAGCAACTTGACCGGACAAGTGCGCAACATTGCCGAGGTGGCTACCGCGATCGCCAGTGGCGATCTTTCCCGCAAGATCACCGTGGACGTACGCGGAGAGATCTTGCAGTTAAAAGAAACGCTGAACACCATGGTGGACCAGCTCAATCGATTCGCGGGCGAAGTGACGCGCGTGGCGCGCGAGGTGGGCAGTGAAGGCCGGTTAGGGGGACAAGCCAATGTGCCCGGCGTGGCTGGCACGTGGAAGGACTTGACTGACTCGGTGAACTCGATGGCGGGAAACCTGACCGGGCAGGTACGCAACATCGCGGAAGTAACGACGGCGGTGGCGAGAGGCGATTTGTCGCGCAAGATTACCGTGGACGTGAAGGGGGAGATTCTCGAATTGAAAGACACCATCAACACGATGGTGGACCAACTGAACGCCTTCGCTGCCGAAGTGACGCGCGTGGCTCGTGAAGTCGGCACCGAAGGCAAGTTGGGAGGCCAAGCACAAGTGCCGGGAGCTGGCACGTGGAAAGATCTCACCGACAACGTGAACTTCATGGCCAGCAACTTGACCGGGCAGGTGCGCAACATCGCTGAGGTGGCTACGGCGGTGGCGAGAGGCGATTTGTCGCGCAAGATCACCGTGGACGTGAAGGGCGAAATTCTCGAGTTGAAAGACACCCTCAACACGATGGTGGATCAATTACGAGCTTTTGCATCTGAGGTGACTCGTGTTGCTCGTGAAGTCGGCACCGACGGCAAACTTGGCGGCCAGGCGCAAGTGCCCGGTGTTGCGGGCACCTGGAAAGACCTCACGGACTCCGTCAATTCCATGGCCAGCAACTTGACTGGACAGGTGCGTAACATCGCCGAAGTTGCCACGGCAATCGCGAGCGGCGACCTTTCAAAGAAAATTACCGTCAACGTGAGCGGCGAGATCCTGCTGCTCAAGGAGACGATTAACACCATGGTGGATCAACTGAACGCTTTCGCCGGCGAGGTGACGCGCGTAGCGCGCGAGGTGGGCAGTGAAGGCCGGTTAGGGGGACAAGCCAATGTGCCAGGCGTTGCTGGCACGTGGAAGGACCTGACTGACTCGGTCAACTCGATGGCTGGAAACTTGACTGGGCAGGTACGCAACATCGCGGAAGTGACGACTGCCGTGGCGAGAGGCGATTTGTCGCGCAAGATCACCGTGGACGTGAAGGGCGAGATTCTCGAATTGAAAGACACCATCAACACGATGGTGGACCAGTTGAACGCCTTCGCGGGCGAAGTTACGCGCGTGGCTCGTGAAGTTGGCACCGAAGGCAAGTTGGGGGGCCAAGCCAAGGTATCGGGCGTCGCGGGAACCTGGAAAGATCTCACCGACAACGTTAACGTTATGGCAGCTAATCTTACCGAGCAGGTGCGAGGAATCGTTAAGGTTGTGACGGCGGTGGCGAATGGTGAGCTGACCAAGAAACTCACGGTTAACGCCAAGGGTGAGGTTGCTGCCTTGGCCGAAACCATCAACAACATGACCGATACGCTTGCCACCTTCGCCGATCAGGTGACAACAGTCGCCCGCGAAGTGGGCGTAGAGGGCCGCCTCGGTGGGCAAGCCAACGTGCCCGGAGCCGCTGGAACTTGGAAAGATCTTACTGGGAACGTAAATTTGCTCGCCGACAACCTGACGAACCAGGTCAGGGCAATCGCTGAGGTAACGACTGCCGTGACGAAAGGAGACCTCACCCGTTCCATTCAGGTCGAAGCCAGCGGGGAAGTCGCCGAACTCAAAGACTATATCAACACGATGATTGACAATTTGCGGCTCACTACGGATCGCAACATGGAGCAGGATTGGCTGAAGACCAATCTTGCGCGGTTCACTGGCATGTTGCAGGGTCAGCGCGATCTGAGCACCGTTGGGCGCATGCTGCTGTCCGAGCTCGCGCCTCTCGTCAATGCCCAGCAAGGGGTGATTTATCAGATGGAGGCTGACGAATCGGCAGAAATGGTACTGCTGTCTGCGTATGCAGACGATGCGCCGGACGGACATCCGCATCAGCTTCGAGTGGGCGTGGGCCTCATAGGACAGTGCGCAGCGGAGAAGCGGCGTATGCTAATCTCCGAAGTGCCGCCGCACGCTGTACCCATCCGCTCCGGCTTGTTCAAGGCCGTGCCTCTGAACGTGATTGTGCTTCCTGTCCTCTTCGAGGATCGCGTCAAAGCGGTCATCGAGCTGGCCTCGCTGAGCACGTTTACGGCGTCTCATCTTGCGTTTCTCGAACAGTTGACCTCCAGCATCGGCATTGTGCTCAACAGCATTGAGGCGACGATGCAGACGGAGGGATTGCTAAAGCAGTCTCAGCAATTGGCTACCGAGCTTCAAACGCAGCAGAAAGAGTTGCAGCAAACCAACGAGCAGCTAGCTCAAAAGGCCCAGCAACTTGCCGAGCAAAACGTGGAGGTAGAGCGTAAGAATCAGGAGATTGACCAAGCGCGCCGCGCGGTGGAAGAAAAAGCAAAGGAATTGGCTCTGACCTCGAAATACAAGTCAGAATTCCTTGCCAACATGTCCCATGAGCTGCGCACCCCGCTCAACAGTATTCTAGTGTTAGGCCAGCAGCTTACGGATAACCCCGATGGCAACTTGACGGCCAAGCAGGTTGAATTCGCCCGCACAATTCACGGAGCCGGCACGGATCTGCTGAATCTGATCACTGACATTCTGGACTTGTCAAAGATTGAATCTGGTACGGTTTCGGTGCAGGCCGAAGAAGTTTTCATTGCAAGTCTGCTGGACATGATTGCCCGGCCATTCCGCCATGAAGCGGAGAACCGCCGGTTTACATTTGAGGTAGCGACGGATCCGCGGCTTAGTCGCAGCCTCGTCACGGATGCAAAACGATTGCAGCAGGTACTTAAGAATTTGCTTTCTAACGCTTTTAAATTCACGGAGCAGGGTAGTGTCCGGCTGTCCGTGTCCGTCGCGGAGCGCGGCTGGAGCGAAGACCATGGCATTCTTCGTGCAGCGCCATCGGTGATCGCGTTCCAAGTCGAGGATACCGGCATCGGCATTCCATCGGACAAGCAGCGCATTATCTTCGAGGCTTTCCAGCAGGCTGACGCGGGGACTAGCCGTAAGTACGGCGGCACGGGACTCGGACTGGCCATCAGCCGCGAGCTGGCCAATTTGCTCGGCGGTGAGATCCAACTCCATAGCGAGGTGGGAAAGGGCAGCACGTTCGCACTCTATTTGCCGCAACTTTATGTGGGTCCGTCGGGTGTCAGCCTGTTGGAAATGAGGACCGCATCGGCTGCGGCGCCACTTCAATTGGCCACAACAGCCCCATCCGTACATCGCATCGAGCACATCGCCGACGACCGTGAAAACCTGGGCGAGGGCGACGCTATTTTGCTGATTGTTGAGGACGATCCGCACTATGCCTCTCTGCTCCGCGATTTGGCGCGCGACAAAGGATTCAAAGTCCTGATTGCTACCCGGGGTTCCGAGGCTCTTACTCTGGCGCGGGAGTTTCACCCAACGGCCGTTTCGCTGGACGTTTTTCTACCAGACATGCTGGGCTGGACCGTGCTCAATCATTTGAAACAGGATCCAGCTTTGCGCCACATCCCAGTCCAAATCCTGACACTGGATGAAGACCGGCAACATGGATTATCGCGTGGAGCATTTTCATTTGTTAAAAAACCGACTACGCCCGATGAACTCAATGCAGCATTCTCCCGTATCAAAAACTACGCAGCGCCGCACCTCAAGCATTTGTTGGTTGTAGAAGACAATCCTGGCGAACAGCTGAGTATCCGGGAGCTGCTGGGGCATAACGATATTCAAGTTTCTATCGTGGCCACGGGTGAAGAGGCGCTTGCAGCCATCGCCGAGCAGCCCTTCGACTGCATGGTACTTGACCTGCGCCTACCCGATATGTCCGGCTTTGACGTTTTGGAGCGCCTCCGCGACACACCATTGCAGAGCGATTTGCCGGTGGTAGTGTTCACTGGAAAGGATTTGTCATTAGAAGAGGATGCCCGTTTGCACACTTTGGCTCGCAGCGTCGTGGTCAAAGGCGTCGAATCGCCGGAACGGCTGTTGGATGAGACGGCGCTGTTCTTGCATCGCGTCTTCGCCGACCTTCCTCCACAGAAACAGGAAATGCTGGAACGCCTGCACCGATCGGATGACGCACTGGTAGGAAAAAAGGTCCTGGTTGTGGATGATGACGTCCGTAACATTTTCGCTCTGAGCAGCGTTCTGGAGCGTCGTGGAATGACAGTGTTGACTGCGGGGACGGGTCGAGAAGCAATTGCGACTCTCAGTTCAACTCCCGATATGGCAATCGTACTCATGGATATCATGATGCCGGAGATGGATGGATATGAAACCATGCAAGTCATAAGACAAAATCCGGCATTCAGGCGTCTGCCGATCATTGCCCTAACCGCGAAAGCAATGAAAGGGGATCGCGAAAAATGCCTTGAAGCTGGGGCGTCCGAATACCTTGCAAAGCCAGTGAATACGGAACAACTGCTATCGGGACTACGGATGTGGCTCCATAGATAGAGGCGCTTCCTGCGATGGAATACGGTAATTTCAGATTCACGAACCGAGCGTAAGAGCAATGTGCCTGAGGACAAGACTATGAGCGTGCAAGAAAAAGTGAACATCCTCATGGTGGACGACCAAGTTGGCAAGCTGCTCAGCTATGAAGCCATTCTTGCCGACCTGGGCGAGAACTTGATCAAAGCCCACTCGGGGAGGGAGGCGCTAGACCTTCTCCTGAAGACCGATGTTGCCGTGGTTCTTCTAGATGTGAGCATGCCAGAACTCGACGGTTTTGAACTCGCGGAAATAATCCGCCAGCATCCGCGCTTTCAGAAGACCCCGATCATCTTCATCTCCGCGGTACTGCAGACAGACATGGACCGCCTTAAGGGATACGAACGCGGCGCCGTGGACTATATTTCCATCCCGGTCGTTCCGGAATTGTTGCGGGCAAAGGTTAGCGTATTTGTGGATCTGCATCGCAAGACGAGTCAACTGGAAGCGCTGAATAACGAACTGCGGCGCCTTTCCAGCAGTCTCATCGCAGCGCAAGATCAGGAGCGACGCCGGATCGCCCGGGACCTGCATGATGGTCTAGGGCAAGAGCTTAGCAGTGCGAAGATGATGGTGGACTGCATTCGAATGCCGGATCAATCCATAGAATGGAAAGAACGGGCGGCAGAGGAGGCCAGCACGTTAATCGATCAGGCCATTCAACAAGTCCGCAGTATGTCGCATCTCTTACACCCGCCTACGCTCGATGAAGTTGGCCTGCAGTCCTCACTTCAATGGTATTTGGATGGTCTGACGAAACGGTCCGGGCTGGAAACCTCGCTGGATGTGCAACCGAAGGATTTTCCGAGGCTCGGGCCAGAACTTGAAACCACTATATTCCGCATCGTTCAAGAAGCTCTTACAAATGTCTATCGTCATGCGGAAGCGCGAAAAGCATCCATTAGTTTGACGATGAAGGAAAATCAAATAGCCGTTACGGTGCAGGACGATGGGAAGGGTATCCCAGATGCCATCGCGGATTTTGAGCCCGACAAGATTGGCATTGGCATCGCGGGGATGAGGCAGCGCGTCAAAGAATTTGGTGGAGAATTGCGACTGCGAAATGGAATCCCGGGGACATACGTCGAAGTGGTTATTCCGATCAAGCTGGGAGCAGCCCGCTCCCTGTCAGGGCATTATACTGCCTCAAGGGGGGCCAGCCGCTGATCTTAGGCGTTTGCTGCTTGGGGCCCTCGGTATTGAGTAACTGCGTTTTCGATACTCCTGATAAGATCCCAAACCTGAGCTTTGGAAACCACCTGACAGATCCCAGCCCGGCAAGCGGCAGCCTCGAGCCCTTCTACATCCAGGAGGGTAAATAAAACGAGCGGCACGGTGTGGTTCAGAGTTGACATTCGTTTGGCAACTTCGAAACCATTTATATCGGGCAAGGATAAGTCAATGACCACCAAATCTGGCTTTAGGTCCTTGTAGCGTTCCACACCATCCAGGCCATTCTCGGCTTCTCCGCAGACGCTCCACTGACGAGAACCAATGATGGCGCGCAGAAGGCGTCGCGTAGTTTCCGAATCGTCCACAATCAATACCCGCAATTCCAATGGCCAACTCCCTTCTTTTTGTACGTCAGGAGCGCGTTCTGGGAACATACCGTGTTTACTGTATTCGGAGGGGTAGGATAATTCTGTGGGGAGATGTCCAAGAGCAAGTCAGTAGCTACATGCAATTGCTCCGCTAGGTAGGATGATTCGTGTATCGCATGGGAATCCCATTCGCGGTAGCGTTGGCAAGCAAGAGCGAAGGAGGACAAATGGCGAAATACGGTAAAGCGGCAAGCGAGAGCGTCAAGAAGGCACTGCATCGAGAGAAGCGTGGCGCGCTGCGCTCAGGAAAAAATGGAAGAGGCGGGGTTGTGAGAAGCCGGAAGCAGGCGATTGCGATTGGTCTATCCGAAGCCCGCAAAAGGGGCGCCAAGGTTCCCCGGAAGAAACCAGACTGAGATGAACGCATTCTCATCTTGAGAGTAAGCTGTAAAATCCCTTTCGAATCACGCGATCACCCCGAGTATCTGCGCTTGCCTCTGCTGCATCCACGTCTAAGCCGTTCAGGCATGCCTTGCTCCTGTGAAGAGGGTTGATGGGTTCCGTTCCGTTATTACTAGGATGGCCCTTCAAGGACTGACGTTTTGGTCTGTGCGCGAACAATAGGCGGGAGGGAGACGGACGCGTCGACGAGCCAACGACAGCCCGCGGCTATATACCATAAACACTGTATGTAATGCCGTGGCGGCTGATGCTAACCTCGCTTGTCAAGTGCGCACGAGAACAGCAAATCGATTGGCGTTGAGAGAGCGACCAACGTCATGACGATGCAGGCAGGACAGTTGGAGAGCCGAGCTCCTCAACTTGCAGAAGAACTCAGAGGATCCCCAAATGCGAGTACTTATAGCCGACGACCATGAAGTAGTACGGAGAGGTGTGCGAGCTCTGCTCCTAACCCAGCACCATCTGGACGTCTGTGGCGAGGCAGTTGACGGTCGAGATGCGGTAGAGAAAGCAAAACTATTGCTACCTGATCTCATTCTCATGGACATCAGCATGCCAAATCTGAATGGTTTGGAGGCCACACGGGAAATCCGAAGCATTCTTCCACAAACCGAAATAATCATCCTAAGCCAACACGAAACGGCCCAGATGGCCCAGGAGGCCTTCCGTGCAGGTGCTCTAGGATATGTGGTGAAATCGTCGGTCTCGAGAAACCTCTTCGCGGCGTTGGAGAGAGTCGGCCGGCACGAGACCTTCTTTGATCCCGGTATAACTGGATCTGCGGACCGCCAAATCGATGCCCAGAAGTTTCTCCAAGGCAGCACAGCGCTCGAACGTGCGCGATTTCAACTCACTGCAATTGTTGATTCATCCCTTGATGCGATCATCTCCAAAGATCTTAATGGGACTATAACCAGTTGGAATGCCAGCGCCGAACGTCTCTTCGGTTTCACCGCGGAAGAGGTAATCGGACGGCCAATTACCATCATTATTCCATCCGAGCTGCTCGAGGAGGAGACGCAAATTCTGAGACGACTCAAGAGTGGTGAGCGCATCGATCACTATGAAACTATCCGAGTAACGAAGGCTGGGAAGAGAAGGAATGTGTCCTT